>Ga0187817_10001855_pt1 | contig 10606 bp, 8 predicted proteins | sample NC_wetland_sal_i_17_FD_132431 | JGI IMG/M metagenome (GOLD analysis project Ga0187817, IMG submission 132431) | Wetland sediment microbial communities from Neuse River Estuary, North Carolina, USA - SO4_2 | ecosystem: Environmental > Aquatic > Freshwater > Wetlands > Sediment | place: USA: North... | reverse complement strand
GTCCAAACCGCCCAGTGGCCCAGCAGGCCTCCGACGATGCGGAGTTCTCTTTGCTTGCCGTTGATTTGGAAGCAGTAGGGCGTGATCAGGTCCATCACGATATTGTCATCGTTACCAGTGTACAGCGCGATCTCTCGGCCCGATTCGGCGACGGCCCTGACGACATCCAGAGTGTGGTAACGATTGAAAGGCGCAATCTTTATCGCTACCACATTTTCGATCTCCACAAATTGGCGCCAGAACTTGTAGGAAAGCACGCGGCCGCCGACCGCTGGTTGCAGGTAGAAACCGATAATCGGCAGGACCTCAGCAATCTCCCTGCAATGGCCGATGAGCGCTTCGTCATCCAAATCTCTTGCCGCAGCCAGGCTCAAAAGACCCGCGCTGTATTTTAGATCTCGAAGCAGCCGCGCTTCGCTCACTGCTTGCACGGTCCTTCCGCAAATCCCGCCGATTCGCACCAGCGGCACACTTCGAATCCGGTCCGCGCGATCCATCTCTTCAGCAGCCAATCGCAAAACCGGCTCAAACAGTCCGACGTGGGGCTCTCGAGTCGCGAACTGTGTTGTGTGTACGCCGATGGCGATGCCACCCGCTCCGGCCGCCACATAATAGCGGGAAACAGCCCTCTGTCGGCGCTCATCCAACCGGCGGTCTGCGTTCAGAGCGAGCGGATGCGCCGGAATCACCGTTCCCGTCTTCAAAACCTCGTGGATTCGAGCGTCGATCTTTTGCACCATTGGCCTGTCGAGCCCTCCACTTTACAGGCAATTCAGAAGCGGCCGGCACGCTCTTCAAAGTGCGTAGGCTTCGCCAAAGTCGTTCCGCTTTTTCTGACCCAATCCGCGATCCACTCGATCATCTGTGGCGCGCTGATGCGGGGACGGCCAAAAAGTTCGCACGACTTCGCCGCATTGCTCAGCAGGGCGTCACTCGATTCTGTCCCGCCAAACCGGGCTGTCTTGCCGAGTCTTTCCCCAAATTCTTCTGCAACGCGTCGAACGCTGAGCAATTCCGGTCCGGTAATATTGATCACGTTGGGCGGCGATGTCGCACAGCCGAGCGACTGCAGGCTCATCGCCGACGCCTCGGCTTGCCAGATGGCGTTCAGATAGCCCATCGAGAGCGATACGTCCTGCCCGGTGTTGACGCGTTGCGCGATGTCCAACAGCACGCCATAGCGAAGTTCGCACGCGTAATTCAGGCGCAGAATGGCCATCTTCGTCCTATTCTGCCTGCTAAAATGCTCAAAGACCCGCTCGCGGCCAACGCAGCTCATCGCGTATTCACCTGAAGGATTCAACTCATCTTCTTCGCGGGAACCTCCTCTGGCAATTGGTGTGAGCCCGTAGACATTGCCCGTTGAGAAAACGGCGATCCTGGCGTCACGATATCGATCCCCAATCAGCCCTGGCAGAAAAGTATTAATCGCCCAGGTCAGCCATTCTTGTCCCGTCGAACCAAATTTCATCCCAGCCATGAAGATGACGTTTGCAGCATCAGGAAGCGCGGCAAGCGAACTCGGATCGAGCAAATCGCAACGCACTGTTTCGATACCGTATCTGTGCAGTCGGTCTTCGAGTGCAGACGACGAGAATCGTGACACACCAATGACACGCCGCTTTACTCCGGCCATCTCGGAGGCTTTCTTCGCCATTCGCGCCAGCGTTGGCCCAATCTTTCCGCCCACGCCTAACACCACAATGTCCCCGTCCAGGCCGCCCAGGATGCGGACAACGCCTTCAGTTGGTTCGCTGAGAAGTTCTTCCAGTTGGGCCACGTCTTGAATGGAGGTCAGGTTAGCCGACATGATGACTCCGTCTCCCGCATGCGCCATTCTCGCACTGTGGCGTGATTGTACTTGAATTGTTCATTGACCGCTTCTCGTTTCAGGTATTCTCCTACGCAGTAACATTTTCTGGGAGGACTTTCCCGGATGCGGCTTCGCATCATGACCGAGCAAGATGTTCCGGCGGGCCTGCGCCTGAACACTCTTTCAGGATGGAATCAGACTGCCGCCGATTGGCACCGCTTTCTCAGCAATAGTCCGCGCGGGTGCTTTGTGATGGAACACGACAGCAAAGTCGTTGGCACCGCGACCACCCTTGCTTACCAGAATCGAGTTGCCTGGATAGGCATGGTCCTGGTCGATCCTGACTACAGAAAGCAAGGAATTGGAACGCAACTGCTTGAAAAAACTATCCAGCATCTCGATCACACGGGCATTCGGACCATGAAACTCGACGCCACTCCGCTGGGGAAGCCGCTCTACACAAAGCTCGGCTTCGTCGATGAATATGAAATCGAGCGCTGGATTCTGAAAAGGCCGCCGGCTGTTTCAACAACAGCACGATCAACGTGTCCGCGGCTGGTTCCGGTCCAGTTGGAACAGATCTTCCAATTCGACTCAGAACTGTTTGGCGCGGATCGTAGTTTCCTCCTGCGCTCTTTACATGATCAAAACCCAGAATTTGCAGTGGCTGTCTACGAAAACGGACTGCCACAGGGTTATGCCTTCGGGCGTCGTGGCTTGTTTGCGGATCATCTCGGACCGTGGATGGCCGGGGGCCGTGTGGCTGCGGAAAAGCTCCTGCAGGTATTTTTGGCCCAATCACTCCGCGAGACTCTCATCGTAGACTGCTTGAAGTCCAATCCGGTGTCTGTCGAATTGTTGCGCGCTTGCGGCTTTGTTCCTTCTCGGCCGCTCACGCGCATGGTCCGCGGCCCGAATGACTATCCCGGCAGACCCGATTCGTTTTGCGCAATCCTCGGACCCGAATTGGATGAAATCATCCCCTGAATCAGGCTAAGCTTCGCTTCCACCCGCAGAAACAAAATGATGTTCAGGAAACGGATGGTCCTCAGCAAATTGAGCACTTCTTCTAATCGCATTTATTACGGCTGGTGGATCGCTCTCGCGACCTTCTTGAATCTTTTTTTCGCGGTTGGAATTATTTTTTATGGTTTCCCGGTTCTTTACCCCTACTTCATTGAGTCCCTCGCCTTCACAAGAGCTCAGGTAACGCAGGGTTTCTTTTTCGGATTCCTTTTCGCCGGGCTTCCTATTGGTGTATTGGCGGGAGCGCTGATTGACCGCTTTGGTGCGCGGCTTGTAATTCTGGCAGGAGTTGGGCTTGTCGCGCTCCCTCTGCTGTTCATGGGGATGATAAATCGCTTCTGGCAGTTCGAATCTCTCTGCATCGTCGAAGTGATCGGATACGTCCTGGCGGGACCAATCGCCAATCAGGTCTTGATTGCGCGCTGGTTCCATCGCCGTCGCGGTCGGGCGATGGGATACGCTTACCTGGGCCTCGGCTTGGGAGGCGTAACTGCCCCGATGCTGGTCAATTTCCTCGCGCGCTACCTAGGCTGGCGTCACGCTCTGGAGTTGCTTGGAGCACTCATACTGGTTGTGCTTTTCCCCATTGGCATTCTGGTCACACGCTCTTCGCCGGAAGACTCCGGCGTTCTTCCCGAATCCTTCGGTGAGACGGCACTGCCGTCAGAAATTTCCTCGCCTACGGCGGTGCGTTCCATTGGGGTATCCGAAGCTGTCCGTTCAGCGCCTTTCTGGCTTCTATTAGCAGGATCAACTTTAGCCATCGGCGCAATCGGTGCGGTGATTCAACATTTTATTTTGTTTCTCAAGGACGCCGGTTACTCCGCAAGCGCAGCCTCACGGTATTCCACCATCCTGCTTTCAGCCAGTTTAGGAGGCCGCGTGATCGTCGGCTACCTCGCGGACCGATTTCGGAAATCCTACATCATGGCTGTTTTCTATCTCCTGATCGGTGCGTCCATATTCTTGCTCGCGAACCCCCATTCGCCCCTCAGTTTGTGGGCCTTTGCACTCATTTTCGGGTTCTCGATGGGTGCAGACTACATGCTCATTCCCCTGGTGACTTCGGAGTGTTTCGGCACTGCTTCGCTTGGCAAGCTTCTGGCTCTCATTATCATGGGCTACTCGATTGGCCAGTGGGGAGGTCCATGGCTGGTGGGCAGAATGTTTGACGCGCGGCACAGTTACGACCTGGCGTGGAGAATCATCGCGATTAGTGGTATCGCCGGGGCAGCGGCTATTTACGCCTTATCATTCTTCCGAACCCGCTCAGAATGAGCACCGGAGCAGTGAGCGCAGCCGCCGGGTGTGATTAAATCTGGAAGGGTAGAATTGAGTCATGCGGAAAATCGGTATCATCATGAATGGCGTGACCGGAAGGATGGGCGCCAATCAGCACCTTGGGCGATCCATCGCCGCCATTCGTAAGCAGGGAGGCATCCAGCTGAGTGACCAATCAACCGCCCTTCCAGATCCAGTTCTGTTGGGCCGCAATGAGAGCAAACTTGAGGCCCTTGCGTCACAATGGGGAGTCAGCCGATGGAGCACCAACCTGCCGGAATGTCTCGCCGATCCACAAAACCTGATTTACTTTGACGCGCAAGCAACCCCGTTGCGAGTTGACAGCGTTCGCGCAGCACTCCGCGCCGGAAAGCATGTTTACTGCGAAAAGCCGCTGGCCCCTAGCGTACACGAAAGTCTGGAACTGGCCAGGATTGCCGCGGCTGCTCGAGTCAAAAATGGTGTGGTGCAGGACAAGCTCTTTTTGCCGGGCCTGCGCAAACTGAAACAGGTCATCGACAGCGGTTTTCTGGGTCGAATCCTGTCCGTCCGCGGAGAATTTGGTTACTGGGTTTTCGAAGGGACCGCCCCGCTGCCGCAGCGGCCGTCGTGGAACTACCGAAAAGAGGACGGTGGCGGAATCATTCTCGACATGTTCCCTCACTGGCAATACGTTCTGGAGAATCTATTCGGTTCGATCAGGGCGCTCTCCTGCCTCGGGACAACCCACATTCCTCTGCGGTTTGACGAGACAGGGACCACTTACAATTGCACTGCCGATGATGCGGCCTATGCCACCTTCGAGATCGAAGGAGGCGTAATAGCCCAAATGAACTCGTCATGGGCAGTGCGCGTTCACCGCGAAGACTTGTTTATTCTTCAGGTGGACGGCACGGCCGGCAGCGCCGTGGCCGGACTGCGCGACTGCGAAACCCAGGACCGTGCCGCGACTCCCAGAGCCGTCTGGAATCCCGACCTGCCAAGCCCGTTCGACTATTTGGACGGTTGGCAAGCAGTTCCCGCGACCTCCGAGTGCGACAATGCATTCAAGATTCAGTGGGAGATGTTTCTTAGGCATGTCCTCGAAGATGCGCCGTTTCCTCACACTTTTCTTCACGGAGCTCGCGGAGTGCAGTTGGCAGAGATCGGATTGCGCTCGTGGGCGGAGCGGCGCTGGCTCGATGTTCCGAAATTAGCGCTAAATTGAATTCTCGAAGGGGATGATGCGCATCGCCTTACCACTCTCGAACGGGTGGCATGAATATCAGGTCAACGACGCCGGACCTTTGCCCATCGTTCCTGGTGCTCCCCCATCGTCGCGCATTGCTTATGCCGCGGCACATGTAGTGATCGATCCGATTGCTACTCGCGATCCTTTCTGCAAGCCGGTTTTAGATCTGGAGACTACCCTCTCTTACCGGCGCTATCTATGGTCGCTTGGATTCCGTGTGGCGGAAGCCATGGACACCGCGCAGCGAGGCATGGGACTGGACTGGGACACTGCAAAACTTCTTATTCGACATTCCGTGCCTGATGCGCGTGCCATGGCGGCAGGTATTGCTTGTGGAGCCGGCACCGATCAACTGGATCCTGCCGAACCCGTGACGCTAGAAAGAGTTATTTCAGCCTATGAAGAACAGTGTGGCTTCATTCAGGGCTGTGGGGCAAAAGTCATCTTGATGTCCAGCCGTGCGCTGGCCCAGTGTGCCAAGTCCCCCGACGATTATCGGCGTGTTTACCAGCGCATTCTTTCGCAGCTCTCGGAGCCTGCCATCGTGCACTGGCTGGGTGAAGTCTTCGATCCGCAACTGAAGGGTTATTGGGGCAGGCAAACTGAAGAAGAGAACATGGAGACCTGCCTCGATATTATTCGCGACTGCCGCGAAAAGGTTGACGGCATCAAAATTTCCCTGCTCAATTCTAACAGTGAAATCGTTATGCGCAGCAAGCTTCCTGAAGGGGTGCGCATGTATACGGGCGATGATTTCCATTATCCGCAACTGATCCAAGGCGATCAGTCGGGTCACAGCGATGCGCTTCTGGGAATCTTCGATGCGATCGCTCCTGCCGCTGCGCTGGCGCTCCGTGCATTGGATGCGGGCGATCTGCAGAAATACGAAGAGCTGCTCACGCCCACGGTGGCGCTGTCACGGCATATATTTCAGAAGCCGACGTTCTACTATAAGACTGGCCTCGTTTTCCTGGCATACCTGAACGGGCATCAGAAACACTTTCGCATGGTGCATGGCCTGGAAAGTGCCCGTTCCATCGTGCATTTGGCGGAAATTTTCGTTTTGGCTGACGAGGCCCGCCTACTCAGCGACCCTGAACTGGCCGCCGCGCGTATGGGCGCGATCCTCGCGCTTGCCGGAGCATAAAAAGGAGTCTTCATGGATGGTGAGCAGCCGGATCTGTCGCGTCTCAGCCTGAACCAGATCTCAACCAACACCCGCACTTTGGGAGAAACTGTCGAGGCCTGCTCCCGTCAGGGGATTCGCTGGCTTGGGGCATGGCGACACAAGATTGAGAAATCTCCGGCCGCGGCCGGTCAGTTGATCCGAAGTGCGGGCCTCCGCGTATCGAGCTTGTGTCGTGGTGGAATGTTTCCCGCCGCGAGCGTCCAGGAACGCCACAATCGGATGGAGGACAACTTCAGAGCGATTGATGAAGCAGTTGCGCTCGGCACAGATCTGCTTGTGCTGGTCAATGGTGCGGCGCCTGACCGCGACCTTGACGGCGCTCGAATCATGGTCGCAGAGGGCATTGAGGCCATTCTGCCTTACGCCCGCAAATGCAGCGTCCGCCTGGGAATCGAGCCGTTGCATCCGATGTTCGCGGGGGATCGCTCGGTGATTGTTACACTCCAGCAGGCCAATGATCTTGCGGAAGCATTCGATCGGGAGTGGGTGGGAGTCATCCTTGATGTCTACCATGTATGGTGGGATCCGAACGTGTACACAGAAATCTCCCGGTGCGGAAACCGGATTTTTGGATTCCACGTATCGGATTGGCTTGTGCCATCGCCAGGCATGTTGATGGGAAGGGGGCTGATGGGGCAAGGAGTGATCGAAATTCACAGACTCCGTCGAGCGGTCGAAGCAGCTGGGTTCGATGGACCCATTGAAGTCGAAATTTTCAACGAGCAACTCTGGCAGACACCAATCGATGACGCCATCCGCCTTATTCAAGACGCTTACCTGAACTTCGTATAGATGGGGTTAATCAGTTCTCTGAGCGGATTGCGCGGAACACAAAGAAGACCGGCGTGTGTCCCATTGACCGCAGCGCCAGCGAATCATACTCTCTATGCGGGATGGCCGCTCCCATAACAAATAGTTCCTTGCCCCGCTGGAGTACGCTCCACTCCGAATCGCTCACGGAAGTCTGAATGTGGGCGGGAAGTTCCTAGGACGAGTGCGCGTAAGGAGCGAAAGCATGTCGAGGGAATCCAATCCGATAAAAACTACAGTGGGTGTTTGCCTGGGTGCTTGGGCGAGGCTGGCTGGGATGTGTCTTGCCCTGCTGTGCATGCAGATTGCACGGCCAGCGCGGCCGGGGCAGGCCTCGGGGCATGCAGCGCAACGGAGCAAATTGTATGTGCAATCACAGCAGGCGATGGGCACGGCCTTTACGATCTATCTTTATGCGGGGAGCGAAGAACAAGCGGACGCGCTGTATGGAGCAGCGTTTGAAGAGATCGATCGGTTGGACCGGACGCTGAGCAATTACAAGCCGGATAGCGAGTTGTCGCGCATCAACCGGCTGGCGGGGCGCGAGGCGGTCACCACGGATCCGGAAATGTTTTCGTTGCTGCAATCCTGTTTGGAGTACAGCAAACGAAGTGGGGGAACGTTTGATATCACGGTCGGGCCACTGATGCGAGCGTGGGGATTTTTCCGAGGGCAGGGAAGGTACCCGGCGCCATGGCAGCTCGATCGAGCGCGGGAAAAAGTGGGCTGGCAAAAGGTGCAACTGGATACGGGAGCGAGGACCATTCATTTTGCGGTGGATGGGATGGAGCTGGACCTTGGGGGAATTGGAAAAGGGTACGCGGTGGACAGCGTGATACGGCAGCTGCGAACCGCGGGCGTGAAGGCAGCGATGGTGGATGCGGGGTCCAGCACGATTTATGCGCTGGGGGCGCCGCCGGGGGAAAAAGGCTGGCTGGTGCGCGTGCCGAAACCCGGGGACCGTTCGCAAACGATTTCGACGGTACTGCTGCGGGATGAATCACTTTCGACTTCGGGAAGCTACGAGAAATTCTTCCAGCTGAATGGGCGCACGTATTGCCACATTATGGACCCGCGCACAGGCGAGCCGGTGGAGGGAATGCTGCAAGCGACGGTGATTGCGGTGGATGGGACGACCACGGAAGCGCTGTCGAAACCGATGTTCGTGATGGGAACGGCGGAAGGCGCAAAGTATTTGGCCGGATTTCCGCATGTGTCGGGACTTTGGGTGGCGGGAGAGATTCGCGCACCGCGGGTGGTGCCTTGGAATTGGCCAGGCTGTGCGGGCGATTGCGGTGACTCGCTCGGGGCCAGAGGAGAGAGGAAGGCAAATAGACAATGAGCGAAATGGACAGACGTACCTTCGTGGGGAACGCTGCAGGAGCGTTTGCGGGAGCGCTGCTGGTGGCGGGGTGCAAAGAGGCTCCAAAAAGTGTGCTGCCAGCGGGCGCACAAGTGCGGCTGGGACTTATCGGGACAGGGAGCCGTGGGCAGGAATTGATGCGGACGTTTCTGCGCGTGCCCGGAGTGCGATTTACGGGGCTGTGCGACGTGTATGAGCCGCGATTTGCCGAGGGGCGGGAAATTACGCGGGAACAGACGCCGATTTATCACGACTACCGGGAATTGTTGGCGGCGAAGGATGTCGATGCGGTCGTCGTGGCCACACCCTTGTCGTTCCATGCGGAACACATCATTGCGGCGCTGGAGAGCGGGCGGTATGTGTATGGCGAGAAAAGCATGGCGAAGACCGTGAAGGAGTGCGACCAGATCGTGGAGACCGTGAAACGCACGGGAAACTACTATCAAGTGGGCGTGCAATACCACTACGCGACGTGGTATCGGGAAACGCTCCGGCGCATTCGCGAAGGAAAGCTCGGGCAGGTGACGCAGGTGTACGCGTACTGGCACCGGAATAACAATTGGCGGAGGCCGGTGCCGGACCCACACGATACGAAGCTGGAACGATTGATCAACTGGCGGATGTACAAGCAGTATTCGCTCGGGCTGATGGCGGAACTGGGCTCGCACCATATTGCTTTTGCGAATGAGGTGTTTGGTGGCGTGCCGGAATCGGTGGTGGGAAGCGGGGGAATCGATTACTGGAAGGACGGGCGGGAAACCTATGATAATGTGCAGGTCGTTTATCGCTATCCCGGCGGGAAGACCCTCAGTTTCTCTGCAATCACGACGAACGCGCACGAAGGCGCGCAATTGAAGGTGTTCGGCACGGAGGGGAGCGCGGTGCTGACGGAAGCGGATGGAATGCTGTTTTACGAGGCAAAGAAGTTAAAGACTTCCGCGGTGACAAAGGTATTGATCAACCACGGAATTATGACGGGGGCCAGCTATATGCCGGAGATGCCGTACCGCGGGAAAGGGGAGGCGGTTCCGGTGCCGGATGATGTGGAGGGGAATGCCAATTATCTGGCATGCGAATCGTTTGTGCATTCGGTGCTGACGCATCAGCGGCCGGAGGCGGATGACCAACTGGGTTGGGGGGAGGCGGTCGCGGTGATACTGGGGAATCAGGCGATCGAGCAAGAGAAGCGGATATGGTTTCGCGATTACATGCCGAAGAAAGTGGAAGCTTCCGCGAGCTAGTGGCGCGGGTTTCGTGCGGCGCGGAGTACTCTTCCACAATTCGGCTATGAAGGAGTTGCCTTTACGAATCAAGCCCCGGCGACTGTCTCAGTGTCCAGGAAGTCGGCTAGCCGGACACTTGGGTACTCGCCGCCGCTTTTCCGCTAACGGCGCTTACTAGGTCTTTGGGGTTCGATCCGTGGTCTTGCAGCATAATGTCCTCATCGTGGTGCTGCGCAGTCACAATTTCGAGCGGAGGTACCAAGCCCTGCAACACCCATTTTGCTTTTCAATTCTGGTTACAAAGAAACGCGTGAAGAATGAACGGCCTTGCTTAAGCCAAAAGGAGCCACAATCATACTGAATCGAAGGAAGTTCATCCACAGTGTTGGAGGAGGTGCTGCCGCGATGGTCGGCTCTTCGTTTTTCACACCCGCGCGCGTCCTGGGCGCGAATGACCGCGTCCGCTTTGCGCTGATCGGTGCGGGTGGTAGGGGGCTAGACATTTTCAAGACCGCGATCCATGCGCCCAACACGCAAGCGGTCGCCGTGGCCGACGTCTACTCCCGCCGACTGGGCGAAGCGAAGCAAATTGCTCCCGCGATTCAAACCTATACCGATTTTCGACGCCTGCTCGACGACAAATCCATCGACGCCGTCCTCATTGCCACTC
>Ga0187817_10001853_pt1 | contig 10608 bp, 11 predicted proteins | sample NC_wetland_sal_i_17_FD_132431 | JGI IMG/M metagenome (GOLD analysis project Ga0187817, IMG submission 132431) | Wetland sediment microbial communities from Neuse River Estuary, North Carolina, USA - SO4_2 | ecosystem: Environmental > Aquatic > Freshwater > Wetlands > Sediment | place: USA... | reverse complement strand
TTCCGAGAGCCCGAAGTAAGAGGTAGCTGTATCCATCTCTCGCCAGGGACGCGGCGGCGCCTGGCATCACCGCTACTTCGTCAGGGAGATGAGGCCGTCGGCCATGGTGTCTCGCCAGTGGACCGGCTCATGTGTGCCGCCGACCTCCTCGTAGGTTATGGGATATCCCTTCTTCTCCAGGATCTTGACGAGACGCCGGTTCGAAGAGAGGAGGGTTGGTCCGTATTTCGAGGCGTCCTCAAGCACTCCCGCTTCCAGGAAGAATCGGAGCGCCAGTTTTTTGCTCGCTTCATACTCTTCCGGCAGCCAATCCCACGCGAGGAACTGGCTGCCGTTCTGGAACGCCCCGGATTGGGAGAGCACGTTGCCGAAGAGATCGGAATGCCGAAGAGCAACGAATGCAGCGGCGGCTCCTCCCAAGCTGTAGCCGCCGATGATTGTTTCATGCGGATCGCGGGTCACGTTCCAGCGGGCGCGAGCCCACGGCAGCAACTCCTTCGTCACGAAATCGGCGAACGCCGGGTTGTATGCGAGCTCCGCCTTCCGCGACTCCAGCGGATTATCAATCAACACCGCGACCATCGGGGGTATCCTTCCGTCGTGAGTGAGGTTGTCGAGAATCGCCGGGGCGGGAATCCAGTTCAGGTAGGAGAAGCCGTCGAAGAGCACCAGCAGCGCATATCCGCCCTGGAAGCGATCGGAGTAGTTCGGCGGCGTATATACCCAAATGTTCCGCTCGTTCTTCAGTATCGCGCTCTTGAAGGAGAGCCGTTCGATTTCCCCCGCCGACACGTTCTGCTGTTTCGCAATCCACCGTTCATCGGGCGCGCGCGGCATGGCCGCAACGGAAAAAACTTGCGTTGGAATGCGGCCTCCCTCGAACGGAAGTTCCATCTTTTGGGGATTCAGAGGGTCCAATGCGGCGAGCGGATGCTGATTTTCACCCGGCTTCAGGTTGGGCGCGAAGCGGTAGGTGAAGCGAAGGTCGTCTCTCATTTGCCAGCATCCGTACCAGAGGTCGGTACCGAGGAGCCGTTGAAGCGGCAAATCGGAGAGGCCAGGGGACTTCGCGAGCGGCGCCTGCAGTGCGACGTTCCGTGTATGGGCATCCCCGCGCCAGAGGAACGTCGCAATCACTTCGCGGGAATTGTCGCTTGCAGGCTCGATGAGTGGCGTACTTTCCCGAGCCGCATCACTCCAGAACTGCTCCAGGGCGCGGGGGTCGCCGGACTCCAGCCGCTGTTTGAGCGCGGAGATCGGAGTGCTGCTCTCGACGCGTCGAATCGGCCATCCTTGCGGGGGTGATGGTGTCCTGGCGCTGAACACCGCCGTGGTGCACACGATGCCGAGCAGGAGCGAGCCGATGGAGGCTAGCGTGGCCGCGCGGTCCCGAATGGCCCTCCGAAGCGCGCATCGTATGCCTGGTAGCAACTCTATCGTCCACGACCTCGGGCCGCGACCAAAATCTCCGCGCAGAAAACGCGTCTCGAAAATACCGTGGTATTGGCGGATAGGCAAGCGCGGGTATTTCGTGAGTTTTGCGGCGAATGGGAGGTGACAGCGCCAGGGCCGCCTCTGTGATGTGTACAGGGAACGAGAAAGCCCTGGCGGAAAGCGGCGGAGGGGTCCACACTCAAAGTGCAAGGCGGATTGCTCGGAATCCATCGCGGTCGTGCCTCGAAATCGAAGTCGGTCTTTCCGCCAAACGCAAAATGAGCGAATCCATCCTCATGCAGTATCTGGGCTTCGAATCCAAGGGCCAAGTGCGCGAATATGCCTTCCAGGTGCGCTACACGAAGGAAGACGTTCGGGAGTTCACGCTCACCATCCTGAACGAGGCTTTCACGTCGCACCGGGTCCGCTATCAGGATGCCCCGGACGTATGCTCCTTGAAGCTGCGGCGCGAGCTAACCGCCAATGCCGATCTTCCCTCCAACACGAATTTCCCCATCACCGATACCGAACTGGACGATTACAAGGCAGGGCACACCAGCAAACCCACGAATCGCCTCTACGGAGCAAAGCGGCGCGAGGAATTCTGAGCAGGATTGACCGGCGCGCGGATCAGGTTTGAGGTTCCGAGTCGGAGGGAGCGGCGGCGTTCGCGGCTGCCAAGTCGTTCTCGGCAGAGTCTAAGTTTTGGGGGATTTCGGGACCTTCGGGGGAATCGCCGCTTCCGGTGCGCTTCGCAAGTTTCTTTTGCATGCGGCGCTCGGCCTTCTCGCGCTGCTTTTCCTGTCTCTTCATTTCCTTCTGACGCTTCAGGAATGTAGTGGCCATTGGCCCTCCTAGCGTTTCAATGTCCGCCGGCAACGAAGCAAGCGCCCGTGGGCGCTACCAGCGCGGCTCGCGCGGCTGGCGTGAGCTTTCGCGATAATCCTCGTTCGAGAATCCACCGCGGCCTCGACCACCGCCGCCACTGCTGGGGCCGCGCGACGGGGCCCGCTCCGCCCTGGGGCGCGCTTCACTGACCTTGAGATTGCGTCCGCCGACGTCTTTTCCGTCGAGGCCGGCGATGGCCTTGGCTGCCTCGTCGTCATTGGGCATCTCCACAAAGGCGAAACCGCGCGCGCGGCCCGTCTCGCGATCCATGGCGATGTGAACGCGCGTAACTTGCCCGAATGGTTTGAAGAGCTCGCTCAACTCGCTTTCGGTGGTCTGGAAGCTCATATTGCCGACAAATAGGTTCTTCATATTATTCTCCTGAACGTACTGCAGGTGAGGCTTTGGATTCGCTGGTCCTCTTTTCGCGAATTACGAGAGAGGAATCTCTCCTCGGAGAGGGACGGTCGAAGCCGGGCGTCGCACCCTCTTGACCATACCATCTCCGGAGGAGATTCCGCACGAGAATCTTCGGCGCCGCTAGGCTGGATTTCCCACGGCTCCAAACCGCGGTAGCCGTGCCGTAGCGCGCTGCGTGTACACGCTCTGCCGATTGCCAACGCTGGGATTCTTCGGCCATCTCCGGTTTCAGGAGTCCCGACACCGGACCTCGTCGGATGGCCTCAGAATGACAGCAGCGATTCGGGTTGTGCGAGGCTAAAGGCAAACCTGCGAGAAATGCCGGCTAGGCTTGCATCTGCGCTTGCAGGAATTCGCCCGGCATCGGAGCCATCCGGTCTCCGAGAGCCGACAGCTTGCGTTTCACGCGGCTAGGACGCTCGCGATCTTGCTCTTCGAGAGAAGCCGGGGCGACCGGCACGCGCTCGATGCGGAGGCCTAGCGTCCGCTCCAACTGAAACAGCTCCGTCCGCTGGTCCCTCGAAAAAAGAGTCGAAGCAACGCCACTCTCGCCAGCCCTTCCGGTGCGTCCCACGCGGTGAATGAAGTTCTCCGCCGAGTCGGGCAAATCGTAGTTGATGACGTGAGCGATGTTCTGCACGTGAATGCCGCGGGAAGCCACGTCCGTTGCCACAAGCACGCGGTAACGCCCCTGTTGGAATCCGGCAAGAGCGGCTGTCCGCTGGGGTTGCGAGCGGTCGCCATGAATCATCGCGGCGTGGATGCCACGCCGAGCGAGGAGCGCGGAAATTCGATCCGCTCCGCGTTTCGTGCGAGCGAATACGAGGCACCGGCCTTTTTCCTGCGCGAGTAGGTGGCACAGCATTCCGTGCTTTCCCTCGGTGGGGACCTCAAAGGCCTGAAGGCGCACGCTCTCCGAGGGCTTGAGCGTGGAACCGAAGGCGAGGCGGAGCGGGTTTTTCATATAGTCGTGCACGAGATGCACCACGGAAGCCTCGAGCGTCGCGGAGAAACACAATGTCTGGCGATCCTTGGGCAGAATCGCGACGATCCTGCGAATCGAGGGGAGAAATCCCATGTCCAGCATGCGGTCCGCCTCGTCGAGCACCAGCGTCTCCAGGGCGCCGAATTGGACGAGGCGCCGGTCGAGGAAATCCTCGAGCCGGCCAGGAGTCGCCACGACGACGCGGGCTCCCTTGCGGATGGCGGTGATTTGCGGCCCTTCGGATAGGCCGCCGATTGCGAGCGCCGCGGGCGCAATCTGCCTGCCCCGCAGGGCGTCGAATTGCTCGGCCACTTGCATGGCCAGTTCGCGCGTGGGAACCAGCACGAGCACTGCTATTCCCGGCGCATCGCGCCGGAGAAGCCTTTCCATTACCGGGATGAGAAACGCGAGTGTTTTGCCCGTGCCGGTTTGAGCGGTCGCGAGCACGTCTTTGCCTTCCATCGCGTGTGGAATCGTCGCGGCCTGCACCGCCGTCGGAACGGAGAAGTGCGCCGCGGCCAATCTCTCCTTCATAGAAGAAGAGATGGGTAATTCTGAGAAACTCTGCATTTTGCTTTTGCTTTCTTGCTGGCGAAAGAGATGGGCGGCCGGCGCGAAACTCCGAACAGGCACGACCGGCTCTCGGCCAGTCTTGTTTGAGATTACGCTCGAAACGGACGGAGGAGACTGAAGGCGGATATTCTCGGATCAGCTATTGAACCAGAGGGGCCGCACAACACAACCGAAAGTAATAAGCGCAGAAGAACTATAACACACCCTCCCGCGAAATGATAGCGCGAACAGGGGTTCGCTGTGTCCGTGAAGACACTGCCTCCAGAATTCCGTTACAGCAGAGGCGAAACGTGGTATAATGGCTTATGAGCTTAGCCTATAGAATCGTTTTTGAATGCCCTAAGGGCCATCATAACATCAACTTACAGAAGAAGTGTGCAAGCAGGTCGCTCTCCGAGGACGACGCGATGGAGATGTTCGGAGATGAGGTGATTTCCTGCACTAGCCCCAACTGCGGCTGGCACGGCAAGGCATCCAGGACGAAACTGCTTCGAATTCTGCCCTTTGATTGGGTGCTCTCTCCCGCCACCTGACGGCCTAGCCGCAAGCAACTGACACGCCGCCGGATAGTGGCCTAGCGCGCCGCCTTTGATTTCCGTCTCTTAGGGGATCGTCTGCCCTTGTTTTCCGACCAGCGTTCGATGGCACCGTGTCTCGAGTGGACCTGCATCTGCCTCTCCACAGAGTTCGCATCTCCGTATTTGTGCAGCGGAGCGACGGAGGCCTCCCGAAAATTGAGCGGGTCTCTGAGGTTCTGCAATTCGCGGTAATAATAGAGTGCTGTAGGCCGGGCCCCGTTGAACCTTAGCCCCTTCAGGAATTCGATTTCTTCGCCGGTGGCATCGCCGCTCATGGAGGAGTTACGGAAAAATTCTTTCAGCCCCGAGTCTTCCTCAAGCGGCAGGTCAGGTTCCTTTTCCACAAACTCGAGTTTCTTGAGGTATCCGGGGGCTAGTCTGCGATTTAGCACGATCTCGATCCCAAAGTTGGTCAGGTCGATATCCCAGGAATCAATCAGCGGGTCGAGGAAGGACATGCAGTTCTCAGCGGAAATGTTGAAGACATCCGCATCGAGGAATTCAAGAATACTGACCCGCGTTTCCTCGTAGCTTCGGCCGTTCAGTTGAGCGATCAGCTTCAGCCAACTCTCATTTTCCAATTCTTGTTTGGCGATTTTCTTGACGACATCGAGGAGCTTCTGTGTGACCAGGCGCTCCAATTCCCCAAAAGGCTGCTTTTCAAAAATGGAGCGTATTTCCCTTTCCTTCGAGGGAGCGCATTTGCGCAAGACCAGCTCCCGTACTTCCTTGTAGAGCGGCACCGGCGCGTCAGGCAGCCTTTTCCTCAATTCTTCCGCGCGATCGTGGGCGGCTAACTCCGCAAGCTTGGCGGCTGGGAGCTTCAGGAATTTTTCAATCTTGACGTAAATGTCCGTCCGGTCGGGCCAGGGGGGCAGTTTCTTTCGAGCCACCAGCTGGGAAATATAAGAGTCCGTGACTCCGGCGGCAGTGGCCAGGTCTTTTTGCTCGAACCCCAGTTCTTCCAGCCGCTGCTTGATCATCCGGGCAACGTTCACAAAGGACCTCCCGTGAGTTAACTATACCAAGTAAGAAGAAGTATGCGCAGAATTGTGTTGACAATGCAAGTTAATTAACTTAGGATGGTTAACGGACTAAGGGATCCTTCAGCTGACCTAATAGTTGGAAGTTATCTGAATCGCCCCCTGGCCAGGAAAACCAAGGAGGCCCACATGTATGCACGCAGAGTCTATATGCACCTGAAACCCAACAGCGTTGCGGAACTTACGCAGAAGCTGGAGAAGGAAATTATTCCTCTGCTTCGAAGACAGAGGGGGTTCCAGGATGAAATCACATTCATTGCCCCATCGGGAACGGAAGCGTTCGGAATCAGTTTGTGGGACAAGGCGGAAAGCGCGGAGGCTTACAACCGCGGAAGTTACGCCGAAGTGGCGAAGATACTCACAACGGTGATTGATGGACCGGCGCAGGTGGAAACCTTCAACGTCGCCAACTCCACGGCCCACAAGATCGCCGCGGCCGTAGCGGTGTAGAGCCGAGGAGGCATTCCCTGGGTTGGGGGGCGGGGAGATTCCGCTCCCTCCTAGCATCCGCAAGGAAGGAACTGCAAGCAAGGCCCTCTCCGGCAGGAACGCACGCCCGTCATCGAGAGGGTTCGGTACAAGGAGAAGATCATGCACGCACTGCTCTGGGTGATAGATGGTCTGGTTGCGGGTTGGCTCACGGGGAAGCTGATGGCAAGAGAGGGGCACGACCTGCCGATGGATATCGTAATGGGCATGGCAGGCGGGATCGCCGGAGGCTTGATCGTCGCTGGCCTGAGCTCGCTCGTCCACGGAAGGATGATTTTCACGGACATGGCTGCGATGCTGGGCGGTGCTGCCCTGACCGTGTTTTCTCGATTTTTCAGCGGAAGATGGGAATACGGTGCGACAAACTAATTCGGCAATTCGAAACGCCGGTCCACGGAGTGGATTCCCGCTGCGGCGTTGCTCGTGGTCCTACAGACCTATCGTGTCTGCCACGCTGACTCGCAGGATGATCCGGTGGCTGGATTTGGTTTGCGTCAGACGTATCACTTTTAAAGCATGAATTTGGCGGTTCCCACAACCGCGAAAGAAGCTCAACGAGTCGCCCATGGCACATGAGATCAAAACGGGGGCAATCCTAATCAAGGACGGCGCAGCTCTGCCCAAAGACTTGCACTTTGAAAGCGAGTCCTGCGTGACGGGCTGGAAAGTCGCCACGGATTTCGACGCGTACGGACTGGATCGAGAGATCCAGAAGGCAGGATGGACTTTGTTCTGCTTGGCCGGGGAGATGAAGGCGACCGTTTTCGGTATTGACGACCAAAGCATGTTACGCAGGGCCATCGGGCGAATCCTGGGCAGGGCAGAATCGGATCGTTTCAACTCCCTGGAGATCACGCGGGTGAGTTCCGTGGGCTCGGAACGTTTTCCGCTGGTTCGCTATGTAACGGTGTCCGCTCAGTGGCGGCACATTCAGCAAAGCTTGTTTCTTAGTCGTGCCGGCGAGCTCCCGATGCTGCATACACGAGAGGATGACATCCACGCTGAAGATGCGAAATGCGCAAAGGACGAGACATCGCATCTTGAAGAAGCGACGAAACCGCACAGTAAGAAGGATTTCGATTACGATTTGCAGGAGGTGCTTTAATGAAAATCACACGAAATGTACTGGCTTGCCTTTCCCTGGCCCTGCTTTCCGCTACCGCGATTGGCGCGCAGGATCTATCTAAGTACCGGAACTTTTCGCTGCAAAGCAGCTTGGCCGTTGTTTCCAAGCAAGCTGACGTAACGCCGGATGAGGTCAATACGACCTACCGAAGCCCTGCGGTCATTCAGGATTTTTCATTGTGGCCGATAGAATCCAGCGAAGGTCCGGCCCGGTCGGAAGATGTCCAGCAGATGCAGTTTTCGTTTTGCAACGGCGAGCTCTACAAGATCGTTGTGACGTATCGGACTGCCGCCACAGAAGGCCTGACCGCCGAAGACATGGTCCAAGCCGTTTCCGCCAAATACGGCATCGCGGAGCGCCCGGCTGCCGACAGCAACCCGCCCAAGAACTTGAGCTACAGCAGCGCAGACACGCAAGTCGCTCTGTGGGAAGACGCGCAATACTCAGTGGCCCTTTCTCACTCCCCGCTCTCGGAGTCTTTTCAGCTTGTCGTACTTTCAAAGCAGTTGGAACGACAAGCCAACGCCGCAATTGCCGACGCCGTGGCGCAGGAGCGCGACGACGCTCCGCAACGGGAAGTCGCGCGCGTGAAAAAAGAGGCTGAAGATTTGCAGACACTTCGGGAGGCGAATATAAAGGCGTTTCGCCCCTAGTTTCGTCCGGCGCGCTCTCAGGACTCGGCGCCCAGCTAGAAGGTAAGCGGTAGAGGAACTACACGGTTGACGAACCCCGCGATTCCTTTTTCTTACGCCGCCACGGTTGAAAAGCAGTAGGATTAGACTGTAACTTTTGTTGCCTCCCCGAAGAGCAGTTCCAACCGTGGGGACTGCACACCCCGTGAGGTTACTTTTGCAATCTGAGCGTCGCTGATACCGAGGTTTCTCTGTACAGTCGCCGCCGTTCTTGAAGTCAAAAAGGAGATTCCGGATAAAGGAAATCATCGAGGAGGCTCGGCCTGTAAGCCTACACGAGGCAAGCGATGCCTGAAGAAACGGAACCCGGGATCTCGGAAGAGTTGCTACGAGCTTCTGAACTTAGGTATCGTCGGCTCTTCGAAACCGCAAAAGATGGAATCCTGATTCTCGATGCGAAAACAGGAGAGATAACAGACGTTAACCCATTCCTGCTTAATTTGCTGGGCCTCACGTATGACGAGTTTATTGGGGCGCGACTCTGGGAGCTTGGGCCGTTCAAAGACATTAAGGAATGCAAGCTGGCTTTTGTAGAGTTGCAAGAGAAAGAGTATATCCGCTATGAATCTCTCCCGCTTGAGACCAAAGACGGCCGGTCCGTTGCCGTGGAGTTTGTCAGCAACGTCTATGGATTGAGTGGTGGGACGAGGGTCATTCAATGCAACATTCGTGACATCACCAAGCGCAAGCAGGCGGAGGATGCGCTGCACCAAAGCGAAGAGGAATACCGCCTTTTCTTCCAATCGAATCTGGCGGGCAACTATGTATCCACGCCCGACGGCAGAGTTCTGGCGTGTAATTCCGCTTTCGCGGGGATGTTTGGATTCACTTCCATCGAGGAGGCGCTGAAACAGAATCTTGCTTCGCTCTACCCGGACCCCAGAGATCGAGAAGAATTCGTGGATGCGGTGAGGAATCGTCGCCAGCTCGAACACACCGAACGTGAACTCCGCCGCCCCGATGGCAGGCCTGTGCATGTGATCGAGAGTGCCATCGGCAAATTTGACAAGCAGGGCGAATTGAATGAAATTCTGGGTTATCTCATTGATGAAACGGAGCGCAGAAAAACCGAGCAACAGTTGCGCCAAGCCCAGAAAATGGAAGCTGTCGGCCAGCTCGCCGCAGGGATTTCCCACGATTTCAACAATCTTCTCGGTGTGATCAACGGGTACAGTGAGATTCTTCTGGGCAATCGGGAAATCGCAGATGCAACACGCAGCCGAATCCAGCAGATCTTGAAGGCCGGCCAACGCGCTGCTTCGCTCACGCACCAGCTTCTGGCCTTCAGTTGCAAGCAGGTACTGCAACCCAAAATCCTCAGCCTGAACCTTGTCCTCGGGGACGTCGACCAGACGTTGCTCAGTCTGATCGGCGAGGGCATCGAGGTGAGAACCGTACTCGACCCTAATTTGGAAGCGGTCAAGGCGGACCCGACCCAAATGGAACAGGTTATCCTCAATTTTTGCATCAATGCCCGCGACGCCATGCCCGAGGGAGGCAAGATCACCATTGAAACGGCCAATGTGGAAGTCGATGAGTTGCTGGCCGGGCAGCATCCCTCCATGAAGCCGGGCCGCTACGTTCGACTGGCGGTGAGTGACACCGGCACGGGAATGGACAAGGAAACCTTGTCTCACGTTTTCGAGCCCTTCTTCACGACCAAGGGGCCGGAAAAGGGCACGGGGCTGGGCTTGGCCACGGTGTATGGCATTGTGAAGCAGAGCGGCGGGTACGTGTGGGCGTACAGTGAGCCAGGCCAAGGGACAACTTTTTCCGTGTATCTGCCAACTGCAACCGAAGAGGCCGAGCCTGGCAAGCAGGAGGCCGAGCCGCGAGAAATCATGCGCGGATCAGAAACGATCCTGCTCGTGGAAGATGCCGACCTATTGCGAGAGGTGACTCGCGAACTCCTCGAGGGAAGCGGCTACACCGTGCTGGAGGCAGCAGACGGCGAGCGAGCCATTGAGATCGCCGACCGGTATGACGGGAACATCGGATTGCTGCTGACCGATGTGGTTTTGCCGAAGATCGGAGGGCCCTCTTTGGCCAAAAGTCTGCTGCAAGGAAGATCCGGAATGAGAGTACTCTACATGTCGGGCTATGCAAATGGAGCAATCGTGGACAGCGGAGTGCTGAAGCCGGGCACGGCTTTTCTCCAGAAGCCCTTCGCCGCGAAAGAACTTGCCAAGAAAGTGCGCAAACAACTGGATGCACCGCAGGATGATGTGTAGCCCTCCGGCCTCGACCGGTACGCTCTCAGCACTCAGCGCACAGCTTGTGTGCTGTCCCGGAAATACGATCACATAGTCTTTGGATTTTGGTGAAGATCGAATCGGCCGTGGCCGTTCAGATGAACGCTTGTGCGTGGGTATTGGAGGAC
>Ga0187817_10001847_pt1 | contig 10630 bp, 10 predicted proteins | sample NC_wetland_sal_i_17_FD_132431 | JGI IMG/M metagenome (GOLD analysis project Ga0187817, IMG submission 132431) | Wetland sediment microbial communities from Neuse River Estuary, North Carolina, USA - SO4_2 | ecosystem: Environmental > Aquatic > Freshwater > Wetlands > Sediment | place: USA... | reverse complement strand
GCAAAGCCACCACGTGCCCAGAACACCGAGGCGTCATACCCCGGACGGTTCGCCTCTTCTCCGCGAAATCCGAGGCCATTGCCGCGCACGTAGATCAAGCGCGGATTGCGTGCGCGTAGCTCGTCAACGCCGAGCGACAGACGCTCTAAGGCCGCGGGCCTAAGACTGGTTAGAAAAATATCCGCGGTCTCGATCAGCTTGAGCAACAATTCGCGCCCTTCCTCGCATTTGAGGTCGAGCGCAACGCTCTTTTTGCCGCGATTATTTTGTTCCATCGCCAAGTTGGCGGATTTGGTTTGTCGGCCGTCGGCGATTCTAAGGGTGCGGTATGGATCGCCGGACACGGCTTCGATCTTGATGACCTCCGCTCCAAGGTCCGCAAGGATGGCGCCAGCCGCCGGAACGAATACAAATTGCGCGAGCTCTATGACACGCACGCCTTCAAACATTGCGTTGTTCGAGCCGGTCTGATTGCGCACTCCTATTTCCTCTCGACCATCCTAGCACTACGACGCTTCGACGCGTCTCGCCGCGCGAATGTGTCAGCTTTGCTCTAATCGTCAAACTTAGGACGGAGAGCAGCCGGTCTGCCATGCCAACTCGTCCATAAAGGCGCCTCACCGTCCAGCTGGGCCTGGACGCGACGAGCCAGTTTCGTCATTATCCTAGATTGAGGCAGCTGAGCTGCTGGTAGATCCGCAGGCCCTCGACGCCGCGCTCGCGGCCGATGCCGCTCATTCTTTGTCCGCCGAGAGAAACGTACGCACTGACGAGGGCGGCGTTGACGTGCACCGTGCCACTGCGCACACGCATTCCCACTTTGAGCGCCTGCGGGCGATCTTCACCGTACACGTAGCCCGAGAGGCCATAGCGCGAATCGTTGGCCATGGCGATTGCATCGTCGATATCACGATAGCCGATCACGCATACGACAGGCCCGAAGATTTCCTCTTGCGCAGCCGGATTGCCGTTGTTGGGCACGTCCAACACTGTGGGCTCGAAGAAGTAGCCTTTCTGCAAATGCGATGGACGCTTGCCGCCGGTCACGACGCGCGCACCGTCCTCCACCGCCAGCTTCACGAAGTGCTCACAGCGCGCACGTTGAGCCGCGCTGATCACCGGGCCCATCTGGGTCTCGGCCTCGTGCGCTGAACCGATGCGAATGCGGCGACAGGCGGCCTGCATTTGCTCCAACACTTCTGCCTTGCGCGCTTCCGGGACGAACACGCGCGTGCCGAGCGCACAGCCCTGTCCCGCATGCGCGGTGCAAACAGAAGCAGCAGCAGCCGCGGCGCGCTGCACCGCATCGGGCAGAAATATCTGCGCGGACTTGCCGCCCAGCTCGAGCTGCAAGCGTTTCATCGTCGCAGCCGCTTGTGCCATCACCTGCGTACCTACGACACTCGAGCCCGTGAAGCCAACCATATCAACGGCCGGATGTGTCGTGAGCAGCCGCGCGCCTTCAAGGGCAGGCTCGAGCACAACATTGAGTACGCCCGGCGGAAGCTCCGCTTCCTGCGCCGCATCGGCAAAGACCAATGCGGACAGCGGCGTGAGCGGACTTGGCCGCAAGATCACAGTATTACCCGTGACCAATGCCGGCATCACCTTCCACAGTGCAGTGAAGAAGGGGAAGTTATAGGCCGAGATGCCGGCGACCACTCCAAGCGGCGTATAGCGGCGAAAACTCTGTACCGTCTGCCCGGACGGCATGATCCGATCCGAAAGCGGTAGAGGGTTTTCTTCGACTTCCGGTAGTTTCTCGAAGAGCTCGATGACTTCGCGAGCATGGCGCAGCGGTGTATGGACCTGAGAGTTCATCACAGGTGCATTTCGAGGACAACCCGCCTCTGCGACCAGGAAATCGATGACCTCGCCCGCGCGACGCGCAAGTGCATCGGCAAAGCGCCGGAGGACTGCGGCTCTCTCGTGCGGTGGCCTCTCGCTCCAGTCGCCTCGATCGAAGGCACGGCGAGCAGCGGTGATCGCGCCTTCGATCTGCGCTAGAGATGAACCGGGGAAGCTGGCGAGTTCGCTTTCGTCCGAGGGATCCTCGACCGTCAATTGCTCGCCTCGTCCGGCCGTGAACTCGTTGTCGATGTAAGCGGCGTACTGCGGCATTCCGGCTTCTCTCATCAGTCGCGTGCGCGCACTTCGGCGACGTCAGCCGCGATAGCCGCGCATCCGATTGCCGGCATCGCAGCTGATGATATCGTTGTTGATGAAGCGGCCTTCCTCGGAGGCGAGGAACACGCCCAACGCCGCGATGTCCTCGGCGGTGCCATGCAGCGGCACGAGTTGCATACCCCGCACGCGAGCGAGCTGTTCCGGTGTGAGGTGCGCATTGGAAGCGGGCGTCTCCATGAGCCCCGGAGCGATCGCGTTGACGCGGATTCCATCCGCACCAAACACATAGGCCATGCCGAAGGTCATCGCGTTCAGGGCTGCCTTGGTCAGGCCGTACGCGGTCGCAGGGACGTAACTCGCCATCGACGACTGGTTGATGATGAGCCCACGAGCCTTTGCTAATGGCGCGCGCAGCGCCTGCGCCAGGATCAGCGGCGCCACGGTGTTGACCGCGAGATACCGCAGCCATTTCTCCTGGCTCAATTTCTCGAACCCCTGCGTGATCTCGCCGTAGGCGATGCCGGCGTTGTTGATCAGCACATCGAGACGCGACTGCGCGCGGCAGATCTCCGCGCCAAAATCTTGGATCTCTTTCTCGACCGCGAGGTCGACACGATGCGCCGAGCAGAGAGCACCCTGCGCCTTGAGCAGCGACGCGGTTTCCCCGAGGCCGGACGCTTCAACGTCGGTCACGATCAGGCGGGCGCCCTCCTTCGCAAATTTGAGCGCATAGGCACGCCCCAGGCCGCCCGCGGCGCCGGTGACCAGTACGATTTTATCTGTCAGTCGATTGGCCATGAACCTTGTCCCTCATCCAGCGAATGCACGTGCCCTGGGGCTGCCGACTTGCTTCACGGAAATCGCCTCAGCCTTCGCGCTCGACGTTGTAGCGGGCGAGATAGCGCGCAAAGCGCGGCCGCACCATCTCCGGGGTCAGGCCGAACTTCGCGAGCTGGTATTCGTGCCGGCCGAACTTATCCTGTGGGTTGTCGGCAAGCCAGGCTCGCATGCCCGTCTCCGCTGCGGGCGTGAACTCATCGCCTAACGCGCGGTACAGCGTGCGCACGGTCGCGATCGGATCGCGCATCAGGTCCGCATAATGCACGTCGATGATCCGGTCCTCGCCGAGCTGGTCGCGCGCGTCCATGAGCCGATTGGCGTGCTGCTCGGCCTGCCAGGGGCAGTTCTCGCCGAGCCATTGATAATCGATGCGCCCGATAAATACCTGGTGCGCGAGCGAGATGAGACTGCAAAGGGAACCCACGGCGGTCAGCGGGTCGCGATGGGTCCAGACCAGGCGCGCATCCGGGTAGGTCTTGAGCAGCGTCGGAACGTTGAGCGCGTGCGACGGCAGCTTGAGGTTCCAGGTGCCGGGCGCCTCGGCCTGCAGCACTTGCAGAAACTGCTTGTGATATTCGTAGGCCGACGACCAGTCCGTCGAGAAAATCCACTCGCGATAGGCCGGCAGTTTGCCGCGCGATTCACACATCAACGTCTTGAAGTCGTTCGCCATGATGAAGGCGTCTTCGTTGGGATAGATCGCGGAATTGCGGTAATACTTGCCCGCTTCGGGCCGCGCCGCGAGCATCGCCTTCTCCGCCGCCAGCCGCGTGAGCGCCCGCGGATCGTTATACAGCGTCGCCGTCGTGGCCGGCGGCACCGGGTCGTCGATCTCCCAGGTCAGCGGCGAGCGACGCGCCGGATCAGCAGCCAGCAAATTACTCAGCAGCGTCGTGCCGGTGCGCGGAACGCCCAGAACGAACAGCGGCCGCTTGATCGGCCGGGACCGCAGTTGCGGATGCGCATCGAGGTAGGCGGTCGTCTTGAGCCGGTTCGATAGCGAAAGCAGGGCCTGGGTCCGCAAACGCTCGACGCTTAAGTCCGAGTAGCCGTTGCGATTGAAGTCGGCGAGTAGAATGCCAAGACCTTCGCGGAAACTCTCACTATCGAAACGCGTGAGGCCCGTGGCCTTGCAAGCGGCTTCGATCAACTCATCGGCGACTAACATCTGTGCCATGTGTACCACTCTTTTGTTGCAACGTTACGCAGCACCCGCCGCTAGTCAACAGTGTTGTGCGGCTGCGGCTCATTGTAGCGCACCGCGTGCCTCAAGGCGTGAGATTGGGCAGAACGGCGTCGACGGCGCGGCGGAGGTAGGCCCACGCGAGCTCGGGCGGACAGCCGCCGCACAGCGGGTGCAGCGGCAGACGGCCCCAGCGCCGGGCGATCTCGACGGCTTCGGCCGCGTCAACCACGCGGTGTGCTGCCCGCTCCGCACGCAGTTCCTCGATGGTTCTGCCCTGCGACAAACGGACCGTCGGACGGCCGGCATCCTTGTTCCAATCGGCGTAAGAGATAGCGTCCGCCAGGAGATAGGCGCCCACCTCCCGCCAGCCCTGGTCGGGGTTGGGGTGTACGAACACCGCGCCCGGCATTTCTGGCGACGGCAGCATGCAGGCGCCCGGCTCGAATCCCGCCTCGCGAGCCGCGTCTGCATAGGCTTCCGCCAGGCCGGGGGTATTAATCTGTGCGAAAAATCCGACTCCATTGCGGCCCGCCCGGCGGGCCGCCGCTTTGGTGGCGCCGCCCCAGCCAATGTTCGGTCGCCCAGGCGTGAACGAAGGCGGTGTTACACGCGGCATGGCCTGCGCTTCGGAAGCCTGCCGCAAGACATCCAACAGCCGCGTGAGCTTCGCATCGGCAATCGCGCCCCGTTTGCTGTAATCGAGCCCATAAAGTTCGTACTCTATCGGCCGGTAACCGATGCCGAGGATGAACGTCACCCGCCCGCGGCTGATGTAGTCGAGCATGATCATGTCTTCGGCCAGGCGCACCGGGTCGTACATCGGCAGCAACGCGGCCCCCACGACGATGGGCACCTGCTTGGTCACCGCCGCCATCGCGGTGGCCAGCACCAGGGGCGAGGCCATATAACCGTCGTCGACAGCATGGTGTTCCACCACGCCGATCGAGGTGCAACCTTTGTTGTCAGCCCACTGCGCCATTTCGATCGCAGTCTGGTACTGGTTGGCGATTTCGGCCGGCGACTTGCCGGGCACTCGCATATCGAATCGCATCATGAACACTTTGGAATCCCCCGCCTACCACACTCATAACGTACTGACTTTACTACAGATTCCGCTATAGCAAACAAGCCGGCCGCTGAGAACCGCGCACCAATCCTTCCGTCGCGGTCGAACACGAGCGCGAAACGCTCATAGCCGCCATTCTCCTTCGCGCGGCGCTCAAGCGAGAGCTTCTTGCGCTTATGGTGGATCGCGTCGAGCGCGGGCCGTGCAACGTCCGCTGACCAAGACCCTCCCTTCATCAAATCTCGTACCCGCTGCGCGAGATTGGCGTGATGATCCGCAGCCCGCATGATGTTATTGGTTGCTCCCTTCCGTGGACTTACGTTTGGCGTGTCTACGGACGAACTCAACGATGTCGCGCCTCGCCTGGGGCGCTTCCGCGAACATGGACTCGAATATGGGGAATGCGTGCGGTAGCACCGGCCACACGTCCAGCTCAGTCTCGACGCCCGCCGCTCTCGCGCACTCGGCAGCGAGGACCCCGTCATCGAGCAACATTTCCTGCTCACTCAGGATGAAATAAAGCGCCGGGAAACCCGTGTAGTCGGCGTATAGCGGCGAGATCTCCGGATTGGACGTGTCCTGCCCGGCGGCATACCACTCAGTCACGCGAACCGTCGTGTACGGCGTCACCAACGCATCGCGCTTGGCATTCGATATGCGTGAAGGTGGCGCGTGCACGAGTCCCAACTCGGTGGCGGGAGAAATCGGTACGGCACAGGCCGGCATTGGCAGTCCGCTCTTTCGAATCCGTTGAAGAAGGCCGAGCACGAGATTGCCGCCGGCCGATTCGCCGATCACGGCGATGCGCTCGGCTGCAAAGCCCGCATCCAGCAGGCCTCGATAGGCGCGCTCGCAGTCATCGAGCGCTGCCGGAAATGGATGAAGCGGTGCGAGACGGTAATCCGGCATGAAGCCCACCGCATCCAAGTCACGGCAGAGTCGGCCCAGCAACTCGAGTTGCAGTGCCGGTGACGCCGGGAACACGAACCCCCCCCCATGTAGATAAAGAATCGCGAGTTTATCCCGGGCATTCAGCTCGCCCAACACCGGACCCAGTGCTCCACCGAGAACTCGATATCGCACCTGCAGACCGCTGTAGTGCTCGGCGAGGCGCCCCGCTGCGCGTATTTGCAGCGCTGCCATTTTCGTTCGAGAACCGCGCGTCATGCGCGCGACGAACGGCTTGAAGAATAACCGCAGGAGCAATACGCGAAAGCGACTGCGCCGGCCGATCTGTACTGGCTTGATTGGCACTTTCATCGAGTCTCCAAGCTGCTGCAACGCTGCACCAGGGAAATTTCGCGCTCCGCTGACTATGACGGCTGCTGGTGATTCACTCCACTCACTTACACAGAAAATCCGCGGCGTTCTTGCCATCTCCTGATCCGGTGAAGTGCGCCGCCTGTGGATATGGGCAAAGGGGATGGGTGCGTTCGATCCCCTTATCCGGCTTATCGTCGACATACTTGGTCGCTATGATCATGCGCGGCGCAGTCCCGCGCTCGACCCATCGCTCAAGCGCCTTCGTGATGTCGTGCTCCGGATCGGGCGGGACCTGCCGCTGAAACGGGGCGCCGACGACGTTCGCGCCGGGCCCGCCGAAGCAGTGCTGCATCCCCGGCACCATGAACAGACGGAAGAACGTCTGCGTGTCCTTGAGGCCCGTGCGCTTTGCCACAGTCTCGTAGTAACCAATCGTGCCGCGCGGCGCGACGCCGGGATCACTCCAGCCGTGGTACAGGATCAGCTTGCCGCCGCGCTTCTTGAAAGCGCTGAGATCGGGATCGGTCCCATTGATAACCTGTGAGAGCGGTTCGCCCAGGACAGGTTTCTGGTCCATGGCGGCCACATCCTCATCGAAATTGAACGTCATCGGATCGTACTGAGGGTTTTCAAAAACCATTCCCGTCAAAAAGCCGCGCGCATACTGCCACTGCACAGCCTTCATGGGTGCGGGCCCGGTGATCACGCCAGCCCAGCCGTTCGGCCCCAGTTCGCCGCCAGATTCATAGCCGGGGTAAATCTGGTGCCCATCGGTCGTCATCGATCCGGCATAAATCTGTTTGAGCGCCGTGACCTGGGCGTCGGTCAGGCAATCGCTGCGGTCCTCGCCTGAACATCTCAGAGACGCAGGATCAAAGTGGCATTGCCGTGGGTCCTCCAATATTCCGTCCCGCACGCCGTCCAAAGCGTCGCACGCGGCGACCACGGCGGCGGCAATCGCCGGCACCTTCTCCGGCGGAATGTAGCCGGCGCCGTTCGGGGTTTTGAGCATCGACAGTTCCGCCCATAGGCGGCCGCCCGTCGTCAAATGGGTGAAGTCGATGGTGGGATCACCGGCGAGAATGCCGTCATAGTCGTCGGGAAAGCGTTGCGCCTCGATCAAGCCCTGCCGACCGCCGCCGGAACAGCCCAAGAAATAGGAATGGCGCGGCGTACTGCCATAAAAGGCCGCAACGACAGCCTTCGCCTTTGTAGTCATCTCGTGCGTCGCGCGGTATCCCCAATCGCGCACCTTCGCAGGTGCGCCGATGGCGAAACTGCCGTCGAGTGCCCCGCCTTCGTGTCCCAGGTCGGATGAGACTGCCACATACCCGCGCTCAACGGCCGACTGAAGACCCATGTAGTTGATACCGCCGGCCATGCCGCCGTTCCCTAGGCCTTGGAACTTGCCGTTCCAATCGGCCTTCAAGGATAACCAGATCTCGAATTTCGTCGAGGGATCGATAAATCCCGTGACGCGGCAAAACGTTGGCTTGACCCGAACCGACTCGGAAATGGAACTCGAGGGTGTCGAGAAGTCCGGGCCCGCGAGATGCGCGCTCGTGATCTGCGCGGACTCAAGTTTGAGCGCGGTCAGCCTTTCACAGTCTTCCGCTGGCGTGTCTGCCGCCCTCGCCTGAATGGGCCCAAGGATCGTTGCCGCTGCGGCGGCAAGATACAACCAGTTCTTCATCGATGCCCTCTCCGAGGTGGCTTGTGGCGCGGCCGCAGTGGAGTTCCGGCCTTCACTTGCGGAGCGCGTACTCGCGCGCCTCGTTGATCGCCCGAACGATGGCGTCGGCGTACTGGCGCAGGATAACCGCCTCCCGCCCACGATAATTAGCGTAGCAGACCCCCGCTACCAATTCTTGCGTAAGCAATTGATTTATGGAAGTTCATAGTTTCTGGTAGCCCCTGGCGTGATGACGATTTCGGTGAATGGCGCCAAAGTTGCACGCGGCGACCTTCCAACGCGGCCCCGCACCTTGGCAGATGAGACGTTTGATGTCGGCCGCGATTCCAATACGCCCGTAACGGATGAGTATCAGGACGAGGGCGTTTTCACAGGGGAGATCGATAAAGTCGAGGTTGATCTGAAGCCACCGTTCACCGGGTCGCCGGCAATTAGGAAGCCGGCAGAACCCGACTGAAATTCCACGGTTTCCTTAGAAGGTTCGTCTTTTTCGATGACTTGAAGTTGGCGATGGCCTCGCGCACCGCAGCCTTGATCTCCACAACCACTTCAGTGCGCAAGGATTTATGCCGTCATCGGTCCTTGCCAAAGCGCAAGCGCACCACAGGCCATTGCCCGTCACCGGTCCCATTCCAGAGGAAGCCGGTCGACGCCCAGCACGCCGCCAACATGGTACTCATAGGTCTCGCCTTCGGGGATGCGTATTCTCTTGAAACGTGAGAGGAACGCCCCGAGCACAATTCTAATTTCGCGCTTGGCAAGATGCATGCCGAGACAGGTATGCGGCCCGGTCGCAAAGGTGACATAGCGCGCGCGTCTGTCGATATCTATGACGTGCGGATTCTCATAGACCCGGGGATCGCGGCTGGCAAGATAGGTGGGCAACAGCACAACGTCGTCCTTGCGCATTGGAACGCCATGAAAGCTGAAATCCTTCGCGATCCGGCGATGGGGCGCAGCCACGCCGAACGCCCGTGCAAACTCTTCAACCGCGCGTGGAATGTCTTCTGGGTTGGAGCGCAACCGCGCTTGAAGGGGCTGGTCGGCGGCAAGATGCCGCATGATCCAACCGAGGGAGCTGTACACGGTGTCGAGCCCACCAAGATAGAGCAGGAAGCATGTGCCTACCATTTCATCCTGGGTAAGCGGGCGGCCCTCGATGCGGCCTGATACGATGCCCTTCACAAGGTCGGTTTGCGGACTCTCCCTCTGCTCCGCAACGAAGCCCTGCAGATATTGTAAAACGGCTGCTGCTGCCGCAAGGTGCTTCGCGTGGTCTCCAGCGCGGAGCATGAGTTCCTCCCACTCCAAGAACTGCGGCAACATGGCCTGAGGCATCCCCATCAGGGTGAGAAAAATGGAGTTCGGGAAAATCTGCCCGAACTCGCTGATGAATTCGCAAGATCCGCTGCTCTCGAATTTTGAGATGAGGGAATCGCAGAGTTGCCGCACGGATAACTCGAGCTTGTTCACAGCACCGGGCATGAAATAGGGATTCAGAAGATTCCGGTAGGCACGGTGCTCTGGCGGATCGACTTCAACGGGAATAAGCCGGACGACTGGACCCAGAACCGCGCTGGTCGTGCTCCCTCGAGTGCTGGAGAAGTGCTCGTAATCGAGAAAAGCTTCCTCGATGAGCGCGTGGCGCGTCAGCACCCATCCTGGCTGTCCTAAAGAGGCTTCCCTTGCCCAGATGATGCCCGGCCCCGGCCCGTCATGGAGGCGGCTTGCGGCCAAGTACGGATCATCGAGCTCACGGTTAAATTCGTTGAGAGATTGGTTCCATACGAGCTCCGCCGGTACATGATCCGGCACCCTTGGCTCTGACATTTCCACGGATGTCATATTGCTTTCCTCCTGCCGTATTCGGTTCGGCACCTGGCTGTCGAGCAGCCGCTTCTCCAATGATTCGGTACATATACGGCCTTGTTAAGAAGTGCAATGCATTCCGCGATGAACGATGCACTATGGGGGCATTCCATGAAATGCGTAAAAACGCCTACTAAGATGCGGCGTGACTACACGGGCTGTATCGTAGTTGTCCGGGTGTTCGGCAAGGGCGAATTGGTTCGATTCCATTGGGAGAACGAAACGCGATCAAACGCGCGATTCGCGCTCACCGGTGTTCTGCGGGAAGCCGCTATATTTCACGCATCATCTGCGCACTTCACGTATTGACCACTGGTGGCATCGACAATGTGCCGTGAGCTGCGCTAACTTCAGAACCATGGACCATGATTTTTCAGGGCGCACGGCGCTGATCACCGGCGCGGCCTCGGGAATTGGCGCTGCCTGCGCCCGCTGGCTGGACCGCCATGGCATCGCCGGGCTGGTGCTTGTGGACATCGACGGACCGGGTCTGGATGCGTTGCACCTGTCCTGCCAGGTGCAACGGATCGCCGGCGATGTTTCCGACCCCGCACTGTGGGATGCCGTCGAAGGCCAGCTTGCCCGG
>Ga0187817_10001846_pt1 | contig 10633 bp, 14 predicted proteins | sample NC_wetland_sal_i_17_FD_132431 | JGI IMG/M metagenome (GOLD analysis project Ga0187817, IMG submission 132431) | Wetland sediment microbial communities from Neuse River Estuary, North Carolina, USA - SO4_2 | ecosystem: Environmental > Aquatic > Freshwater > Wetlands > Sediment | place: USA... | reverse complement strand
TCAGTAATCAGGGATCAGAGGATCTTCGTGATGATCTCTGAAGTCTGATTACTGATAACTGATCCCCGGCTCCTGAGTAGCCTGATGCTCCTGAGTAGCCTGATGACTGATCCCCGGCTACTGATCAGCCTGATCCCTGATCCCGATCCCAATCACTGATCCCTGATCACTGATCCCTGATCCCTGATCAGTGCACGCTCACCATTTCGAGTTCCTGACTCCAGGCATTGGCGATCGCGGCCTCGCGGCTGTCGGTGAGCATGATCGGAGTGCCGTCGGCGGAGAGCAATGCGAAGAGCGTCTGCCCTGGCGGCATTTGCGGTATCTCCGCCTGCGGAAACAGGTCGTGGACATCCTCTGATCGCACCGTCTTAACGTAAGCGATACGGCCGTCGCCGAGCTGCGCAAGTGCTTCGGGCGACATATTGAGCTTGATCTCCAAAGGGTTCATCTCATTCATCGCCTCGACTCCTTTCTTGGTCGAGTTCTTTTTCACTCGTACTCTTTGATCGAGATCGATTTGACGACGCGCTCCGCTTCGGGGCGCACGAGATCGACCGAGAGCAGTCCATTCTTCAAGTCCGCGCCCGCCACTTCGATCCCATCCGCCAGCACGAAAGCGCGCTGGAACTGACGGGCGGCGATGCCGCGGTGGATGTAGTGCCGCGTTTTGTCGTCCTGCTGGCGGCCGCGAATGATGAGCTGGTTCTCCTCTACCGTCACGTCGAGCTGATCGCGGGTAAATCCCGCTATTGCTAGCGTAATGCGTAGCCTCTCGGGACCGTTCCCGTCGCGGGGAACGCGTTCGATATTGTAGGGTGGATAACCGTCGGCGGCCTTACCAACACGGTCGAGGACACGCTCGATTTCCTCGAAGCCAAGCAGCAAAGGGCTCGAAAGCGGCGGCAGCCTCGACATGGTTCCAAAGTCCTTCGTCAAGCGACTTTGCGGGGCCCTTGTGGCGCCCCTGCGCCGGGCGGAATGCCCGCTCCGACGCCCTGAATATGGCCATCCACGACAACCGGTTCAAGCGACCGGAATCTGGGATTTAGCGCAGGCGGTCCGGCTTAAGGCAATTTGAGCGGTCCCGGCATGGCGCGCTCGGCTTCAGCAACAAGCTGGGCCTCGTGCCGGTGCACGAAAACACCGCCGCCGATGAAACTAAGCACGGTGATCACCACAAGGACAATCACGATCGGGCCCTGCAATCGTTCGAACTCGACGCCGAGCGCATAGGCCGCGTAACCGTAGGCCGTCGCCCAAATCGCCGAGCCCGCCGCATTGGCGATCAGGAAGCTGCGCCACGGCATGACATTGGCGCCGGCGAAAAGGCCGGCAAAGGTTCGAAGCACAGGTATGAATTGCGCGACAAAAACGATTTTGGTGCCGTGCCGCAGGAACAGATATTGGCCGAGTTTGATCCTGGCCTGGGTCATGCCCAAATAGCTGCCGTATCGCACCAAGAGCCAATATCCGAATTTGCGGCCGATCAGGTAGCCGAGGATTCGTCCGATGATCGCCGCCAGCGCCGCCGTCAAGATGACCGAGACGATATTGAGATCGTGTTTGGTGCCCGCATAGACCGCCGCTGCGAGAAGCGCGGTCTCGCCGGGCAACGGAAAGCCGATGCATTCCAAGCCGACAACGGCCGCGACCGTCAGAAGGCCGTAAGCATGGATCAAATGCTGAAGAAAATGCATGAGGGAGGGCGTGCCTGAATCGCGATCAGTTGAACATGCTCAGTTAAACATAATTGTGCAAAGATAGTGCGTCGAGTTTGCCATCGAGCTTGCCATGCCGGATTTTCCCGCGATGATACCCTTGCACGCTTTCTAAAAGCGCGCTTTGCAATCTCGCCGCCGCTGCCGCCGGTGCGACTTTAAGCTGCAGCGAAGCCTACCGTCATGATCAGCGCATGTGAAGCGACGGGCCGCGTGGCCGCCGTGCGCCGCGCCTTGTTGTTTCTTGTCGTGCACGATATTTTGCGATCCAGGGGAGTTCGCCGCGATGTCCATCGCGATCGGCGTCCAATGCCAGGCCGGGCGCGAATATGCGCGCCACAATACGCGCAAAGATACGCGCACAAAGCCGCGGAGCAGCTTTTGCTACGCATAAGCCTGCTTCTCCTCATGACGCTTGCGCTCGCCCGCTGCGGACACAATGCGCTTGATAGCGACAGCGAGATCAATGTCTATCCGGCGAACTACAAGTCGGACATTCTGGCGGCGATGCACGCTTATCTCAACGATCCGACAGGCATCCGCGACGCTTCGATTTCCGAGCCGGCGCTGAAGCCGCCCCTCTCGCGCTACGTCGTTTGCCTGAGATTCACCGCCAAGAAAAACGCCAGGGAATATGCCGCTCCAAAAGAGATCGCGGCCGTCTTCCTTGCGGGCCGCTTCGATCGATTTATCGATACGCCGAAAGACGAATGCGCCGGCATGACCTATGCGGCGTTCCCCGAATTGCAAACGCTGCCGCCGTGATCGGCAAGCACCCGCCACGACACCCGTTGAGCTGACTTCGCGAGCCGCCTAATATTCCGCGAGCGAAGGAAACAAGCGTTATGCATAACGAACGTTACGACCGCGCCGCGCAGGATATCGGCAACATCGTCAATCTCGGTCATGTCAATGTCTGTATCGACGATCAACACGTGGCTACGCACTATTACGTGACCGGGCTTGGTTTCACCCGCGATCCGTTCCTCAATACCGGCGCGCGCAATATGTGGATCAATGTCGGCATGAGCCAATTCCATCTGCCGATGGGCGCGCCGGAAGTCTTGCGCGGCGTGATCGGGCTCGTGGCGCCGGATCGCGAAGCGCTGCTCGAGCGGCTGACGCATGTGCGCAAGGCGCTTGCCGGCACCAAGTTCGAATTTCGCGAAAACAACGATTGCGTCGAGACCGTGTGCCCCTGGGGCAACCGCATCCATATGCACACGCCGGACCAAGAGCGCTTCGGCCGTATTCAGCTCGGCATCCCCTATGTTCGCTTCGATGTCAGGCCCGGCACGGCGGCGCGGATCGCTCGCTTTTATCGCGAGATCATCCGCGCGCCCGCCGACGTCATCAAAAACGGCGCCGGGCCGGAAGCGCGCGTGCAAGTAGGCGAGAAGCAATACCTTTATTTCCGCGAGACTGACGCACCGGAACGGCCCTACGACCGGCATCACGTGCAAATCTACATCGCCGATTTCTCCGGCCCGCACCGGCGGCTTTCGGACCTCGGCCTCGTCACTGCCGAGAGCAACGAGTACGAATACCGCTTCAAGGACATCATCGATCTCGACAGCCGCGAAGTGCTGTTCACCGTCGAGCATGAAACGCGCAGCAAGACCAATCCGATGTATGGCCGGCCGCTCGTCAACCGCAATCCGGCGCAAACCAATATCGACTACAAGCCAGGACATGACAGCCTGTCCTGGGCCATGCCGTGAATCAAAACGCGCGGCGCGCGCTGGTCGTCGGCGGATCGCTGGGCGGGCTTTTCGCAGCTCATCTTCTTCGCGGCGCCGGCTGGAACGCCAGCGTCTTTGAGCGCAACGAGGAAGAACTGACCGGCCGCGGCGTCGGCCTCGGCACGCATCCGCAGCTCATCGCGATCTTGCGCCGCGCCGGCATCGCTTTCGACGAGACGATGGGCATCAGGGTGTCGAAAGTCGTCTGCCTCGATCGCGCCGGCAAAATCGTCGTCGAGCAATCCATGGCGCGCACCATGAGCGGCTGGCCGCGACTCCATCAGGCGCTTCGGGAGGCTCTGCCGGCGCGCGACTATCGTCTCGGCAAAAGGCTGTGCCGTGTCGATCAGGACGAGGCTGGCGTGACCGCTCTCTTTGCGGACGGCACCCGTGAGCGCGGCGATCTATTGGTCGGCGCCGACGGCGTGCGCTCGACGGTGCGCGAACAATTCCTGCCACAGGCGCAGCCGGTCTATGCCGGCTATGTCGCCTGGCGCGCGGTGCTCGATGAAGCACAAGTGCCGGTCGAAGTTCAGCGCGAGATTTTCGAGCTCTACACCTTTTGCCTGCCGGAGGGCGAGCAGTTGCTCGGTTATCCGGTGCCGGGCCGCGACAACGATACCGCCGTCGGCCGCCGCGGCTACAATATCGTCTGGTACCGGCCGACGAACCCGGTGGCGCTTGCCGACATGTGCACCGACGTCGGAGGGCATTGCCACGCCGGCGGAATCCCGCCGCCGCTGGTCCGCAAGGATGTCATCGCGCGCGTCAAGGACGAAGCGAAGAGCCTGCTCGCGCCACAGATCGCGGAAATTTTTCTCCGCAGCGAACCGTTCTTTCAGCCGATCTTCGATCTTGAATCGCCCGGGCTTGTGTTCGGTCGTGTCGTGCTCACCGGCGATGCGGCCTTTGTTGCTCGCCCGCATGTCGGCGCCGGCGCCACCAAGGCCGCGATCGACGCCGCCATCCTCGCCGACTGCCTGCGCGACTCTGGCGGCGACTTGCAGCGCGGCCTCGCCCGCTTCGAAAGCGCGCAGCTGCCGTTCGGCCGCGACCTCGTTGCATTGGCGCGGCGGCAAGGCGTCTATTTGTCGGCGCAGCTCAAGCCCGACGACGAGCGCAGCGCCGAGGAAAGAACCCGCGACATCGATGCGCTGCTTCACGCCCACGGCACGCGCAGCGATCAGGTCGGTGAAATCGTCGCCGCGCGCGGGCTTGACGCCCATTTTTGATTCGATGAGGAGCTTTCGATGGCCGGACCTTTGGCAGGCATTCGCGTCCTCGACTTGACGTCGGTGGTGGCCGGCCCGCTCGCCACGCAGACTTTCGGCGACATGGGCGCCGACGTGATCAAGATCGAAAGCCCTGACGGCGATACCACGCGTTATACGGGGTCGGCGCGCTCGCCCGACATGGCGGCATTGTTCATGGGATTAAACCGCGGCAAGCGCTCGCTTGTGCTCGATCTCAAACAGCCTGCCGCCGCGGATGCGTTGTGGCGCCTGATCGACGGCGCCGATGTCTTTGTTCATTCGATGCGGCCGCAGAAAATCGACCGGCTCGGCTTCGGCCATCGAGCCGTGTGCGCGCGCAACCCGCGCATCGTCTATGCCGGCCTGCACGGCTATCGCAGCGGCGGTCCCTATAGCGGCCAGCCGGCTTACGACGACGTCATCCAAGGTCAGTCCGGCGTCGCCGCGCTGATGGCCGAGATCGCAGGCGAGCCGCGCTATGCGCCGACCATTCTCGCCGACAAGACCACCGCGTTGACATTGGCGAGTGCGGTGACGGCCGCGTTGTTCGCACGCGAGAAAACCGGACGCGGACAATTCGTCGAAGTGCCGATGTTCGAAACCATGGTCGCTTTCGTGCTCGCCGAGCATCTGTTCGGTCATTGCTTCACGCCGCCGCAAGGCGCGCTCGGCTATACCCGTGTGCTCGGCTCTTGGCGCCGACCATACAAAACACGCGACGGCTATATCTGCATGATGGCCTATACCGAAATGCAGTGGCGCAAATTCTGGAGGGCCGTCGGCCGACCGGAAATTTGCGACGACCCGCGCTTCGACAGCATCGCGACGCGCAGCCGCAATGTCGTCGCGCTCTACGAGCTTGCGGGGGCCGCGCTCGCCGAAAAGACGACCGACGAATGGCTCGCGCTGCTGCGCCAACTTGAGATCCCGTCGGCGCGGGTGTCGAGCCTCGACGAGGTGATGGGCGATCCGCAGCTTGCGGCAAGCGGCTTCTTCAAGCGCGCGACGCATCCAAGCGAAGGAGACATTCTGTTCACCGATCAGCCGGTGCGCTTTGGCGACGGCGCGGCATCGAACGCGCGTTTGCAGCCGCGGCTCGGCGAGCACAGCGTCGAGATTTTGCGCGAAGCGGGGCTTGCGCAAACCGCGATCGAGGCTTTGCTCAAATCAGGCGCAACCGTCGATTCCAATCGCAAGGCCCGCGCTGCCGAATAAATTTGCCGAGCGACTTTTGTTGAGCGACTTGGCTGAATGATTCAGCTCGGACCCGATTCGGGTGCGAATGTGACCGTTAAGCCCCGTGTGACCGATAGGCCACAAGGCAGAACAATCTCGATGTGCCGCAACGTCGCCACAAAAAAGGACCCCAAGCAGAATAGTGCTCGGGGGCTTGAAGTTTGTTGCCTCACTTAGGCTTCTAGGAGCTGGGCGGCCTGTCGGGGGATGATGTGCCGCCCAGCTTGGCCTAACTGCACGTATCTAGTAGGGCGGGGGGTGAATTCAATGCGCGAAGGGGACCAACGCAAAACCGAAACCATCGCGGTTTCCCTGCCGATCATGGCGCTGACGGCGGCATGCTGGACGACGGGATGGGCAATGGTTTTTTGGCTGGCCTACCGGCTCGTTAACTAGTGTCGAAACGCGGCTGCCGGAAATGCGGTGTTTAGTAGCGATATGGCTCGACCTCCCAGAGCGGGAAGGCCGATAACACATGCGGCGCGTTGGCAGGGGCCGCCGGGTGAAGATAGGACCGGTCGAGCTTGCCGAAGCTCGTCACGCCGAGTAGCCCGAGCGCGCGCGTTACTTCGTCCTCCAGAATTTCCAGCATCCGCACGATGCCCGCCTGCCCGGCCGCGGCCAATCCATAACACTGCATGCGGCCGAGACCGACGAGATCGGCGCCGAGCGCGAGCGCCTTGACGATATCGGTGCCGCGGTAAAAACCGCCGTCGACGACGATCAGAGCGCGGCCCGCAACCGCTTCGACCACTTCCGGCAATACGTCCGTCGAGCCGCGGCCGTGATCGAGCTGGCGGCCGCCGTGATTGGAGACGTAGATGATCTCGACGCCGTGATCGAGCGCGATCTTGGCGTCTTCGGCGGTACCGATACCTTTGATGGCGAACGGGATCTTGAACTTGCTTTTCATGCGCTCGACGGTGCGCCAATCGAGTGCCATCTGAAAATCACGCCCTTGCACGCGGCGGCGCCCTGCGGTGACGTGACGCTTGGCAAGATCGCGCTCGCGCCGGCTGTAATGGGCGGTGTCGACCGTGATGCAAAACGCGGAATAATTGTTGTTGATCGCGCGCTCGACATGGTCGTCCGCCCAGGCGGCGTCGCCGCGCACATAGAGCTGGAACATGCGCAAGGCATTCGGCGCCGCCTTGGCAACTGCTTCCAGCCCCGGTTCGCAGACCGAACTGAGCATATGCGCGACGCCGAATTCAGCCGCCGCCTTGGCCACGGGCTCGGCGCCGCCGGGATGAAAGCTTTCCAGCGAACCGACCGGACAAAGCACGACCGGGAGCCGCAATTTGTGGCCGAGCACTTCGACCGACGCTTCCACTTTGCTGACGTCGCGCAAGACCCGCGGGCGAAGCGCGAGGCAATCCAGCGCCATACGATTGCGCCGTAGCGTTGTTTCCGTCTCGGTGCCGCCGACGATGTAATCCCAATCGTTCTGATTGAGATTGGCGCGCGCTTTGCGGACGATTTCGTGGAGGTTGTAGAATTCGCTCGCGGCGGCAGCATTGGCCGCGGCTCTGGCTTCGTCTGGATTTTGACTGGTCATTGGATGGTTCGCTGGATTGCTATTGGGAGGCGTGCCGTGGCAATTACGTCACTGAGTTTGGCGGTTGCCGGCGGTCTCGGTCAACGGAAAAACTGTGCGCGCCCATGCATGGCAAACCTTCCGGCTTGAGGGAAATTTCCGGTTTACGGCCAAATGCGGGATGCATGGCCGGCGTCTCGCGGCGGTTCCGCGCCGGGACTCCTTTGATCTAGCTCAATACCGCGTCGCCATTACCGGTATTCACTCGACGCCGCCCAAAGACCCGGCCGCAATGTCGAAAGGGACATCGCGTGAACCAATCGCCTCCTCTAGGCCGCTGGGGCAATCGGCTCTTGGCGGCTTTGCCGCATTCAACCATGGCTCGGCTGCAACACGAGCTGTTCCATGTCTCGCTGCCGCAAGGCACCGTATGTTTCGACGCCGGAGAACCGGTCGATCGCGTTTACTTTCCAAGGTCGGGCCTGATCTCGCTCCTGATTGCGACGGACAAGAGCGAACTGGTCGAAGCCGGTATGGTCGGCCGGGAAGGCGCGGCGGGGCTGCAAAGCGCCATCGGACGGCGGACGTCCTTCGCCCGGGCGACCGTCCGTGTCCAAGGATTGTTTGCTGCGATCGCGGCGGAGCCACTGCGGCGCTCCATCGAAATGAGCGCGGAAGCGGCAAGCATCGTGACGCGCTACACCGAGATTTTGTGGGCGGAAGCGGCGCAGCTCGCGGCCTGCAATGCCGTTCATGCGGCGCTACCGCGGCTTTGCCGCTGGCTTCTTCAGAGCGCGGATCGTCTCGGCTCCGACCAACTGATCCTGACGCAGGACCTGCTCGGCGAAGTGCTCACCATCCGCCGCACCAGCGTAAGCTTGATCGCCCAAGAGCTGCAGCAGCGGCGCATCATCAAGTATCGCCGCGGCAGGATCGCGATCACCGATCGCGGCGCGCTCGAAGGCTGTGCTTGCGAATGCTATCGCGTCATTCGCGACCTTTATCGCACGCTGCCGGTTCGCCCGGACGAAGAGGCCGGCAACGCGGCCTGGGCGTGACCGCGCCAGCCATTGGTCTCAGCCCAAGCGTTCCAGGATCATTCGCAGCCCATAGCGCGGCCGCAACGTGATGAGGCCCTGCGGTTCGACGGGATGGCCGGGTTTAAGGCGCAACCGATAGCGCTGCGCGACCATCGCCAGAATGAGAACCGCTTCCGTCATCGCAAACGCAGCACCGATGCAGATGCGCTGACCGGCTCCGAACGGAATATAGGTAAAGCGCGGAGGATCGACCGCAAATCGCTCGGGAATGAATCGATTCGGTTCCTCCCAGAGGGATGATTTTCGATGAAGCAACCAAGGAACGATCAGAACGACCGATCCCGCCGGAATCCGATGGCCAAGAATAGTGTCGGCAGAAATAGGTTGACGCGCCATGGTGTGCGCCGGCGGATAAAGCCGCATCGCTTCTTCGATCACCATCCGCGTATAGCGGAGCTTGGCGATGTCATCGTATTGCGGCGTCCGGCCGCCAAGAACGGTGCTCAGTTCATCATGCAGCTTGGCTCGCGCCGCCGGATGCAGCGCCAGCAGATACCAGGTCCAGGTCAGCGCCTGGGCGGTGGTCTCGTGTCCCGCCATGAAAATCGTGACCACCTCGTCGCGCACTTCCTTCGCCGTCATGCCGCGGTCGGTTTCAGCGTCGCGCGCAGCGACCAGTCGCGCCAGAAGATCCTTCCGTTCGCCGTGTCGTTCGCCGGCGCGGTTATCGAGCAGCTGATCGACGGCCTGGTCGAACTCAGTGAAAGCGGCCGCGGCGCGCTGCCGAGGCGAAAAGAGCTTGGCGAACCACTCCGGGAGACCGAGCAAATCGAACAGGCTCGGCCGCACGTTCTTCTGGTATTGTTCGACACTGCGTTCGACGATGTCGACGATTTTGTCGGAATCCGCCGAAAACATGGTTCGCGAAATGATGTGCAGGGTCGTGTGCATCATCGCGGCGCTGACATCGAGCTCGCTCGACTCGGGCAGCGCGTTCCAGCGCGACAGCAGTTCCGCGGTGACGTCGGTGATAATCGGCGCATAGACACTCATGCTGCGCGGATCGAATGCCGGCGCCATGATGCGCCGGTGGCGTCGCCAAGTCTCTCCTTCGCTCGTTAACAGGCCGCGCCCGAGCCCTGGCTCGAGAAGCCGGCGCGTCAGCTCCGATTTGGTGTAGTTTGCCGCGTTGTCGAGCAAGACGTAACGAATGGCGTTCGGCTCATTGATGATGAACCTGCGTCGCCACAGCAGCCGACGGGCGACGAAGTCCGCGTCGGCGGCGTCGGGAGGATAGGCCGCGAGCGTGTTGTCGCGAACAAGCCGCAGGAATTCGCGAAAGCCCGGCCGCTCCTGCGGACGTTCCGGCATGGCAAGGACCGGGCTCTGGTCTGCGTCCATGGCATCAGCACCGATTTTGCGTCGGACTTTATCTATACGCGCGGTTCTTTAGGCGCGATTCATGGCGCGATTCATGGACGTGAAGAACCGAACGTGGATTTGCGCGCGCAAAGTACGCACAATGCGATCGGCGCCGTCGATCTTTAAGCGATGGACGGCGCCGAAGCTGCGATGTTTAACGAGGCCGCGGCATCAAGGTGTCTTTATTCCGGTCGTCCCGCTCTTTTCGGTTGTTCGACCAGGCCGCCGAGAATTACGGCTGAGATTGCGGTTGCGATGTGCCGTCATGGGGGCGATCGCGCCGTTCGGCCATGAACTGGTCGAACTCGGCGCGGTCCTTGGCAAAGCGCAGCCGCCGCAGGAACTCCTTGAACTCGCGCTGCTCTTCTTCGAGCCGGCGCAGCGTATCGGTGCGATATTCATCGAAAGCGCGATTGCCGCTTGAGGCAGGGGCAGTGCCCCACCAGTCCACTGTAGAGCGCATGCGGTCCATCTTGTCCTGCCACCGGCTCCCGCCGTTATGGTTCCAGCATCCCATTCGTCCACTCCCGATTATGAAAGGGAGCAGGCGAGGCCCAGCAGCCACCACCAGATAAAGGCAAGAATCATCAGCACAATCCAGGCTGGCTTTCCGAACTCGTCGAGCTTTGCTGCGATAGGCATGGCGGACCTCGCGTGTGAATGTAAATAACATTTACATCGC
>Ga0187817_10001845_pt1 | contig 10633 bp, 6 predicted proteins | sample NC_wetland_sal_i_17_FD_132431 | JGI IMG/M metagenome (GOLD analysis project Ga0187817, IMG submission 132431) | Wetland sediment microbial communities from Neuse River Estuary, North Carolina, USA - SO4_2 | ecosystem: Environmental > Aquatic > Freshwater > Wetlands > Sediment | place: USA: North... | reverse complement strand
GCGGCTTCAAGTGGGCCATCGAAGCGAAACGCAACCGCAACGCCAAGATGATCGTGGTGGACCCGCGCTTTACCCGCACCGCCTCCACTGCCGACCTCTTCTGCCAGATTCGCGCCGGCGCGGACATCGCTTTCCTCGGGGGATTAATTCGCTATGCGCTTGAGAACAACCGGTTTGCGAAGGATTACCTGGTCAATTACACGAACGCCGCATTCGTGGTGAAGGATAGCTTCAAACTGCCGGAAAACGGGCTGTACTCCGGATTCGACGCCGATAAGAAGGTATACGACAAGACCACCTGGAACTACCAGGAGGGTAGCGACCTTACGGGGAAGCCCGTGGCGCCGCCAAGGGCGGAGCCCGCCCACATCTTGGCGCTGCCGAAGCCCGCGCCGGGACAGCCGCCTCCTCCTGTCCTTTTGCCGGGGAACGTAGCCTACGACCTGAACCTTGAAAATCCCCGCTGCGTCTTCCAGTTGATGAAGCAGCAATACTCGCGTTACACGCCGGAAATGGTGGAGCGGATCACCGGCATTCCCAAAGACCAACTTCTGAAAGCGTATGACCTATTCACGTCCGTCCGCAAAGACGGCGATATGAAGAAGGTGGCCACCATCATCTACGCGGTGGGCTGGACACAACATACGTACGGCACACAGATCATTCGCACCGCCGCGATGATTCAATTGTTGCTGGGAAACGTGGGAAGAGCGGGCGGCGGTGTGAATGCGCTGCGCGGCCACTCGAACATTCAGGGCGCCACGGACATGGCGGGCATTTTCGATAATATGCCCGGCTATCTGAAAGTGCCGAACCCGAATGACGTGGATCTGGCCACCTATCTGAAGCGCGTCACACCCACGCCATCCAAGCCGGGCGCGTGGGAATCTTTCAACTACTATTCGAATACGCCGAAGTTTTTTATATCGCTGCTCAAGGCGTTTTATGGCGACGCCGCGACCAAGCAGAATGATTTTGCTTACAGCTACCTGCCGAAAATCGACCGCAACTACTCCTGGACGCAGATCTGGGACCAGATGTACCGGGGCAACGTGAAGGGGCTGTTCGCGTTCGGAATGAACGGCGTGATGATCGGTCCGGACACGCAGAAGAATATTGACGCACTGAAAAAAGCCGACTGGCTCGTCGTGGGCGAGATCTACGCGGACGAAACGAGCGAGTTCTGGAGGGCGCCCGGCACATCGACCGACGAGATGAAGAACATCAAGACCACGGTCTATCGCCTGCCGTGCGCGGGATTTGCGGAAAAAGATGGCAGCATGACGAATTCCGCTCGCTGGATTCAGTGGAAAAACGCGGCCGTGCCTCCTCCGGGCGATGCGCGGCTCGACCAGGACATTCTGGCGCAGATCTATTTGAGAGTTCGCGCCCTCTATCAGAAGGATGGCGGGAAGTTCCCCGACCCGGTTTTGCACGCCTCCTGGGCGTATACCGACCCTCAGCACCCGTCGCTCGCCGAGGTTTTGAAAGAACTCAACGGGAAAGCGCTCGCCGACCTTCAAGATCCGGTGACGAAGCAGGAGATCAAGGCCGGTCAGCAATTGCCCGGCTTTGCCTGGTTGAAAGATGACGGCACTACCGTGTGCGGCAACTGGATCTATGCGGGCGCCTACACCGAGGCCGGCAATATAACTGCTCGTCGAGGAACGGACGATCCTTCCGGTCTTGGGATTTACCAGAACTGGGCCTTCTCGTGGCCCGCGAATCGCCGCGTGATGTACAACCGCGCATCCTGCGATCTCGAAGGCAAGCCGTGGGATCCTTCGCGGAAGCAGGTCTGGTGGAACGAAGGCGCCCAGAAGTGGGTGGGTAATGATGTTCCCGATTTCAAGCCTGACTCCCACCCCAAGGACCACATGGGACCCTTCATCATGAATCCCGAGGGCGTGGGCCGGTTGTTTGTGCCGATTGGCGGGGTGACCGATGGGCCGTTCCCGGAGCACTACGAACCATTCGAGAGCCCGGTGAAGAATCTCTTTCACCCGGAGCACCCCAATAATCCGGTGGTCAAGAAGCTCACCACCGCCGCGGACAAATACGCCACGCCCGAGCAGGGCTACACGATTGTCTGCACCACCTACCGCCTCACCGAGCAGTATCACTACTGGACGAAGAACAATCCGATGAACGTCCAGTTGATCCCCGAGCCGTTCATCGAGATTCCGGTGGAGCTGGCGGATGAGATGAACATTCACGGATCGGAGAAAATCAAGGTGAGTAGCATCCGCGGTACCTACATCGCCAAAGCCTTTGTCACTCGCCGAATCAAGCCGATGATGATCGACGGCAAAAAGGTCTTCCAAATTGGGATCCCCATCCACCAGGGCTTTCGCGGAATCAAGGAGGACGAGGGAAAGGACGCGCGCACGCCGGCGAATCTGCTGACGCCGACTGTCGTGGATCCAAACGCCTACACCCCAGAATCCAAAGGCTTCCTTGTCAAGGTTGAGAAGGCCTAGGGGGACTGACCATGCCCAGCGCAGCGATGGAAATTCGAGCGATTTCAGGCCACGCCGGTTCTGTGCCGGGGGCCGGCGTAAGCCGCGACTATGATGTGTGCAAGCTCATCGACGTGACCACTTGCATCGGGTGCAAGGCCTGCGAGGTGGCGTGCCTGGAGTGGAACGGCTATTCGTTCAGCGAAACGGTCTTCAACAACTCCTACCAGACGATGCCCGAGACGGCGTGGAACTATTGGAACCTGATCAAGTTCAACGAGTACGAGCAAGCGGACGGCCGGATGATGCTCCTGATGCGCAAAGACCAGTGCATGCACTGCGAGGAGCCGGGATGCCTCGAAGCCTGCCCTGCGGACGGCGCCATCGTGCAATACGCGAACGGCATTGTGGACTTCCAACAGGAGCACTGCATCGGCTGCGGCTATTGCATGAGCGGCTGCCCGTTCAATATCCCGAAGTTCAGCTCGGAAGCGCGGAAGGTGTTCAAGTGCACGTTGTGCGTCGATCGCGTAAGCGCGGGGCTGGAGCCTGCCTGCATCAAGAGTTGCCCCACGGGCTGCCTGCACTTCGGGTCAAAGGACGATATGAAGTTCCTCGCGGAGAAGCGGGCGAAGCAACTCCGCGATGTATCCGGCTTCAAGGACGCCGGGGTGTACGACCCGTCGGGCGTAGGCGGCACGCACGTTATGTATGTGCTTCACGATGCGTCCCAGCCTGAGCTTTATGGCGGCTTGCCGAAGGATCCTCACATCCCCTGGACCGTCCAGCTCTGGAAGCATCCGCTGAAATGGATCGGGAACTTCGGCATCATCGCCGGTGCAATCGGAATCTTCGCGCACTACCTGCGCTTCGGCCCGAAAATCGTGAAAGAAGATGAGAAAGAAAAGTCGAATCAGGGAGGCAAGCAATGAGCAGCGAATCCTATTTCCTCCCCAACGGCCGCGTTCTCCGCTACTCCTACCACGAGCGCATGATTCACTGGATGGCGGGTCTCTCTTATGTTTACCTGCTTCTCACAGGGCTGTCTTTCTGGTCGCCTTGGCTTTTCTGGATCGCCGTCGTGTTGGGCGGCGGCACGATTTCCCGTGAATTGCACTCCTGGGTCGGCCTCATCTTCGTCCTCGCCACCTGGCTGATGTTTCGCATGTGGTCTTCGCAGATGAAGGAAACACCTGCCGACAAGGCCTGGTGGAACGCCATTGGCCATTACATCCGCAATGAAGACGCTCAGGTTCCCACGGCCGACCGCTTCAATCCCGGCCAGAAATTGCTTTTCTGGGGATTCTTCTGGTGTGGAATCATCTTGCTTGTCACGGGCATGGTTCTCTGGTTCCCCAATTACATCCCCTGGCAGCTCAATTTCCTCAAATTGATTTGCGTAATCCTCCATCCCATCGCGGCGCTGGTCACCATCGCCTTGTTCATGATCCACGTTTACATGGGCACGGCCATGGAGCGCGGCGCTTTTGGCTCCGTCATCCGCGGCGATGTGTCGCGCGCATGGATGGAGCACCACCACCGCACGTGGTATGAACACATTCTCAAGAGCTCGTCGGCGAGGAAATGAAGGATGGCAAGTGGGATCTCCGCATCCGCCGCGCGAATCAGCTAGCCTCCGTCCACGCATTCGCTTCTGAAGGACTGCAGTTCTACCAGCGGGTTGCCCAGTTCCAGAAATCACTCTACATGGAAATGGAAGCGGAATGCGGCACGGCGAAAGTGGCGCAGCCCGCCGGCACGTTGCGGCGGGAGCTGGACCTTTTTCTCCTGCTGCCGCGGTTCGGGCCGTTTTTGTCCATTGTTGAACAATCCGCCCCATCTGCGCTGGCGCAGGCCGCGAGCGGGTTACGACTGCTCGACGGGAATCGCTGGCAGGAACTGCTTGCAGAATTCTGGCGCGGCGGCCCGAGTCCTGTGCGCAACCCCGCGCCGGCCGACGCGTTGATCTCCTGGATTTTTCTTCAGCCCTATGCAGAATATCTGGCGGACTATACCGAGCAAGCCCCCCTTCACGCGACCCCCTCACTCTGCCCGCTCTGTGGGAGCAAACCATTGGTTGGCGCACTGCGTCCGGAGGGCGACGGCGGGAAGCGTTCGCTGATCTGCGCGCTGTGCGCGAACGAGTGGGAGTACCGCCGCATGGTGTGCCCCGCATGCGGAGAAGAAGATGTGCACAAGCTGGCCGTTTACACCGCCAAGGAATTCACCCGCGTGCGCGGGGAGGCGTGCGACACCTGCCACGAATACATCAAGACGGTTGACCTCACGAAGGATGGCCATGCCGTGCCGGTGGTGGATGAGCTCGCGACGATTCCACTGAATTTGTGGGCTGCCGAGCACGGATACACCAAGGTTCAAACCAATCTCCTGGGAATTTGAGGAGTAACGGGGAACGTGAGGGAGCCCCGGGCGGAGGTCATGAAGCAGCGGAGCTGATTCTACCTTTGCACTGCGCTGACGTGCGGGGTCTCCGGCGATTGCGCAGATGACGCATCATTCGTTTCCCGGTACCACTTCCAGAAGGCCATCAGCAGTGCGAAGAGCGGCGAAAAGACTCCCACGATCACAGCCGCGATGATGATGCCCAGCATCACAATATTGATCACGGTCTCAGACATTTCCGTTTCCTTTCGCGCCGGGAGCTGGCTTCTCGCTTGGCACTCAAATCATTAGACGCGCGTAAATGCGCCCTGGTGACAACTAAGATCCACAAAATGGCTCCTCCACGCTCACAGACCACAAACCCATACTGCGGAAAAATGTTGCGGAAAGAATTAGCTGCGGCGCTCCAAACCAGAGAATCCTTCATCGGGGTGGCTGGGGAGGAGTTTGAACCCGGCATTGACTGAAACCGGCGCACCATCCGTCGCATCTATTAGGTTTAGAGTCAGTCACCCACGCATCCAAACTCAATTTCGCGTGCGATAATAGGGGTCTTGTAGCCCTGCTGGCGCCCGTCCTGGAGGATGTGTCGCTCGGGTGCAGAGGGTTTCGGGGGAGCAACCGATGTGGATTGTCCGACTGGCGCTGCGGCGGCCTTATACCTTTGTCGTTGCTGCAATCCTTCTCCTCATCCTGGGCCCGGTTGCAATCCTGCGCACCCCTACCGACATTTTCCCGAACATTGATATCCCCGTCGTTAGCATCATTTGGAATTACACCGGGCTGTCTCCGGAGGAAATGTCGAACCGGATCGTGTTCAACTTTGAACGGTCACTGACCACCACGGTCAATGACATAGACCACATTGAATCGCAATCTTTGCCCGGCATCGCTGTAGTGAAAGTCTTTTTTCACCAGGGCGTTCAGGTGGCCAACGCGGTGGCCCAGGTGACGGCAATCTCGCAACCGATTTTGCGGGGGTTGCCCCCAGGCTCGACTCCTCCTTTCATTATCCAATACAACGCTTCGACCGTGCCGATTCTCCAATTGGGTCTTTCTGGGCAAGGTATGTCGGAGCAGCAGTTGGGCGACATTGGAATCAATTTTCTCCGGACAGGGTTGGTGACCATCCCCGGTGTCGCAATTCCATATCCTTATGGGGGCAAGCAGCGGCAGGTGCAGGTGGACCTCGACACGGCGGCGCTGCAATCGAAAGGACTATCGCCGCTGGATGTCGTGAATGCAATCAGCGTACAAAACCTGATTCTTCCTGCAGGCACAGCAAAGATCGGGCCATTCGAATATCAGGTGGACATGAATGGCGCCCCCCAGACGGTCAAAGAACTGAATGATCTGCCGGTAAAGGAGGTAGGGAATTCCACCATTTACGTGAAGGATGTGGCCTATGTCCGGGATGGCTTCCCGCCGCAGACAAATATCGTCCGCGTGGATGGGAAGAGATCGACCTTGATGTCCATCATGAAGAACGGGAATGCTTCGACACTCGACATCATTTCCGGCATCAAGTCGCTGCTGCCGCAGGTATTGGCGGGGCTGCCTCCCCAGCTCGAGGTGAAAGCCCTCTCGGATCAGTCGATCTTTGTGAAGGCTTCCATTGACGGTGTGGTGCGCGAAGGAATCATCGCCGCGTGCCTGACGGGCCTCATGATCCTGGTCTTTCTGGGAAGTTGGCGTAGCACGCTGATCATTGCGGTTTCCATTCCGCTTTCCATCCTCACATCGATCGTTGTCCTGAGCGCGCTGGGGCAGACCATCAACATCATGACTCTGGGCGGGTTGGCACTGGCGGTGGGCATCCTTGTGGATGACGCGACTGTGGAAATCGAAAATATCAACCGCAACCTCGATCAGGGCAAAGAGATTATTCAGGCGATCCTGGACGGTGCGCAACAGATTGCCGTTCCCGCCTTTGTATCCACGCTCGCGATCTGCATCGTGTTTGTGCCGATGTTTTTTCTCACCGGCGTGGCGCGTTACCTCTTTGTGCCCCTGGCGGAAGCCGTGTCGTTCGCGATGCTGGCGTCGTATCTGCTCTCGCGGACGCTGGTTCCCACGATGGCGAGATATCTCCTCGTGGCGCAGGTGGCCGAGGGACATGCGGCCGAAGGGAAACCGGAGAATCTGTTTGTCCGCATGCAGGGAAAGTTCGAGCACGGATTTGAAAACCTGCGGAAAAGCTATCACCGGCTGCTGGCGGTCTGCTTGCACCACCGCCGCTTGTTTGTCACCTGCTTCCTGCTTGCCTGCGTATTTTCATTCGCGCTCGTCCCCTGGGTAGGACAGGATTTTTTCCCCACCGTGGATAGCGGCGAATTCAAGCTCCACATGCGAGCGCCCACGGGGACGCGAATCGAAGAAACGGCCGCGTTGTGCGACCGTGTGGACGCCGAAATTCGCCGGCTGATTCCGCCTTCAGAAATTGTCAGCGTGATCGACAACATCGGGCTGCCGTACAGCGGCTTCAACCTTTCGTACAGCACCTCCGCGCCGATCGGCCCGGGCGATGTAGATATTCTCGTGGAGCTCTCGAAAGGCCACCGTCCCACAGCCGAGTACATGCATGAGCTGCGCGGGAAGCTCCCCGGGGATTTCCCGGGAGTGAGTTTCTATTTTTTATCGGCGGACATCGTCAGCCAAATTCTGAACTTCGGGCTGCCCGCTCCGATTGATATTCAGATTGTGGGGCGCAATCTCGACGCCAATCGTGAATTCGCAAGCAAACTGCTCAACCGGTTGAAATTCGTCCCCGGCACCACCGACTTGCGGATTCAGCAAACTTTCGACCAGCCGAAGCTGCACATCGACGTGGATCGCACCAAGGCCCAGCAAATCGGATTCACGCAGCGCGACGTGGCGCAAAACCTTTTAATTTCGCTGAGCGGCAGCTTTCAGACGGCACCAACCTTCTGGCTGGATCCAAAGACGGGCGTGAGTTACAACATCGCCACGCAAACCCCGCAATACCGGGTCGACACTCTCCAGGGCCTCGAAAACATTCCCGTAACCGGCCCCAATCCGGCGGCGCCCCCGGAAATCCTCGCGAGCCTCGCCTCATTCAGCCGCGGATCGGAGATGGGCGTAGTCTCGCACTACAACGTGCAGCCGGTACTCGATATTTTTGGTGCGGTGCAGGGACGCGACCTCGGCGGAGTGGCGCGAGAAATTGCGCCGATCATTGAAGCCAGTAAGAAGGACCTCCCGCGCGGGTCGCAGATCATCGTGCGCGGCCAGATCGCCACGATGCAGTCGTCATTTTCGGGCCTGCTGTGGGGACTCGCCTTCTCGATCGTGCTTGTGTATCTGCTCATCGTGGTGAACTTCCAGTCCTGGCTCGATCCATTTATCATTCTCATGGCCTTGCCCGCCGCGCTGGCGGGGATCGTGTGGCTCCTCTTCATCACTGGAACTACAGTGAGCGTGCCGGCACTCACCGGCGCGATCATGTGTATGGGCGTCGCGACCGCGAACAGCATTCTGGTGGTCAGTTTCGCCAAGGAAAGGCTGGACGAGGGCGAAGAACCTGCGGATGCCGCGCTCAATTCCGGGTTCACGCGGTTCCGGCCGGTAATCATGACGGCGCTGGCGATGATTATCGGCATGCTGCCGATGTCGCTGGGTCTTGGCGAAGGCGGGGAACAAAATGCGCCGCTGGGCCGCGCCGTAATCGGGGGCCTGCTTTTCGCCACGGTTGCCACGCTGTTTTTCGTTCCGGTATTTTTCAGCATGGTGCATTCAGGAGGCCAGAAAGATGCTTCGGGGGGATAGGAAGCAAACGTTTGAGGATGTTGGTTCGTCTACTACTGGTACGGCATAGAATGGGGAATTCATGAGTGAGCACCCGGAAGCCGGAGCGCCGCGCGCAGGGAAACCGTCCGCGACGGAAGGCGGCGCGCGCTCGCACCGCGGCGCCGTGATTGCCGTCGTTGTGTTGATTGTCGTTGTGGGCATCGTGATTGCGGGGATCTTGCCGCGAATCAAAGCCAGGGCCGCCGTGCGGATGGAAACAATTGCCCTGGCGGTTCCGGCGGTAAGCGTAATCCACTTGAAACAGGGCGCGCCGCACCAGGAGATTGTCCTTCCTGCAAACATGCAGGCGTTCACCGATGCGCCTATCTATGCGCGGACAAACGGGTATCTGAAGAAGTGGTACACGGACATCGGCGCGCACGTGAAGGCCGGCCAACTCCTTGCGGATATCGACACCCCTGAGGTGGATCAGCAGCTTTCCCAGGCGCGGGCGCAATTGAACACGGCGAAAGCCAATTACAACCTTGCCCAGATCACGGCGCAGCGCTACCAGGATCTCAAGAACACCGAAGCGGTGGCAAAACAAGACGTGGACAATGCCTCCGGCGCATTTCAGGCGAGCGCTGCCACGGTGGCGTCGGCCGAATACCAGGTGAAATATCTCGAGCAGCTCGAATCGTTCAAGCGAATCTACGCCCCGTTTGACGGCGTGATCACGGCCCGAAATACGGATATCGGCGCGCTCATCAGTTCTGGTTCGAATGGCGGGGTGACCACGCAGCTCTTCCACATCTCCGCCACGCGCACGCTGCGCGTGTATGTGAATGTGCCGCAGCAATATTCGCAGGCGGCGAAGCCGGGGTTGACCGCCGCTCTCACGCTTCAGGAATTTCCCGGGCGGCGATTTGCCGGGAAGCTTGTCCGCACCTCCGACGCGATTGACATGGCTTCGCGCACGCTGCTCGTGGAGGTGGACGTGGACAATCCTACAGGAGAATTGCTCCCTGGCGCGTACGCCGAAGTCCATTTGAAGCTTCCGATGGATGTCCCCACGTTCATCCTGCCCGTGAATGCCCTGATCTTCCGGTCACAGGGTTTGCAAGTGGCGACCGTCGTGGATGGCTCGCGTGCGGTGCTTGTGCCGGTCACTCTAGGACGCGATTTTGGGAACGAAGTGGAGGTCGTCTCCGGTCTTACGGGCCAGGAAAGCGTCATCACCAGTCCGCCCGACTCGCTTGTATCGGGCGAAACGGTGCGGATTGCCGAACCGGCAAAAGGGGCCGGCGCGCCGTGATTCGGAGTTTCGATCGCAAAGCAAGAGCAGGGAGCCTCCCCCTACGAAATCTTGCGCCGCTCTGTGGAATGATTGCGCTGTTCCTTTCCGGCTGCACGGTCGGACCCAAGTATGTACGTCCCACCGCAGAGGTTCCCGCTGATTATAAGGAAACCGGCAATTGGAAGACTGCGGAGCCGAGTGATGCGATCTCTAAGGGCAAGTGGTGGGAGGTCTACCAGGATCCGCAGCTCAACGCTCTCGAAGACCAGATCAGCGTCTCGAACCAGAACCTGAAGATTGCTCAAGCCCAGTTCCTCGAGGCCCGCGCAGCCCTGAAAATTTCGCGCTCCAATTATTTCCCCACAGTCACCGGCGGAATTTCGGCCACCCACTACCATCTGTCGCAAAATCGGCCCTTGGCCACTGCGACAAGTGAATACACGGATTACCAGATTCCTGCCGATGTTTCGTACGAAGCGGACGTGTGGGGGCGGGTTCGTCGGACGGTAGAAGCAAGCCGCTCGGAAGCGCAAGCCAGCGCGGCAGATCTCGCGAACGTCGATTTGAGCCTGCGCGCTGAGCTGGCCTTTGATTACTTCGAACTCCGCGGCCTCGACGCGCAGAAGGCACTTCTGGAATCGACTGTGATCTCCTACCAGAAAGCTCTCGAGCTCACGCAGAGCCGCTATCAGGGCGGGCTCGCATCAGCGGTCGAAGTGGCGCAGGC
>Ga0187817_10001844_pt1 | contig 10634 bp, 6 predicted proteins | sample NC_wetland_sal_i_17_FD_132431 | JGI IMG/M metagenome (GOLD analysis project Ga0187817, IMG submission 132431) | Wetland sediment microbial communities from Neuse River Estuary, North Carolina, USA - SO4_2 | ecosystem: Environmental > Aquatic > Freshwater > Wetlands > Sediment | place: USA: North... | reverse complement strand
CCATCTCGATGGCGAGCACTCCTTCGGCGATCAGTTCTCCGGCACCGACGCCTACGATGCCCACCCCCAGCACGCGCTCGCTTTCGGGATCGAAAAGAAGCTTAGTCATGCCTTCGGTGCGATCCAGAGTCATTGCCCGGCCGGACGCGCCCCAGGGAAACTTAGCAACTTTGATCTCGCGATTTTCTTTTTGCGCTTGCGTTTCAGTCAGGCCGCACCAAGCGATTTCCGGGTCGGTGAATACGACGGCGGGAATCGCATTCGGCTCGAAGGCCACTTTGTGTCCGGCGATGGCTTCGACGGCGGTTCGTCCCTCGTGCGAGGCTTTGTGCGCCAACATCGGCTCACCGACTACGTCGCCAATGGCGTAGATGGCTGGGTCATCCGTCTGGAGTTGGTGGTTTACCTGGATGAATCCGCGCTGGTCCACTTTTACCTGAGTTTTTTCGAGGCCGGGGATTTCGGAATTCGGTTTGCGCCCGACGGAGACGAGAACTTTGTCGAATAGCTTTTCGCGTTCTTTGATCTCGGGACCATCGAAGGTCACGCGGATTCCCCCGGATTCTTCTTTGATCGCTGTGACGGTTGTGTTGAGCAGAATGGACTCGAAAATCTTTTCCATGCGCTTATGCAGCGGGAGAACGAGGTCGCGGTCGGCGCCGGGAAGCAGCCCGGGCAACATTTCGACGACAGAAACTTTTGTGCCGAGAGCGGCATAGACGGTGCCGAGTTCGAGGCCGATGTATCCTCCGCCGACGACAAGCAGAGTTGCGGGCACGTCGCTGAGATCCAACGCGGCCGTGGAATCCATGATGCGCGGGCTGTCGAGTTGGAGGCTTGGAATGATCGCTGGCCGCGAGCCGGTGGCGATAATGATGCGATCGAAGATCAGCGACTCTTCGGCGCCGTCGGCTTTTGCAACCCGAAGAGTTTGCGAGTTTTCGAAGGAAGCGCGTCCCTGAAGGTATCGAACTTTTCGTTGCTTCGAGAGCTGGCCCAGGCCTCCGGTGAGCTTTTTGACGACGCCTTCTTTCCAGGAGCGAAGGCGAGGCAGATCAATGCGAGGCTCGCTAAAATCTACTCCCCAGTTTTTTGCCTGACGGGATTCCTCGATCAGCTTGGCGACGTGCAGCAGGGCTTTGGAGGGAATGCAGCCGCGGTAGAGGCAGACGCCGCCGGGATTCAGTTCCTGATCAATGAGGGTGACTTGCATGCCGAGATCGGCGGCGAGGAAAGCGGCCGCGTAGCCGCCGGGTCCGGCGCCAATCACCGCGATGCGCAAGTTCGAAGGTTCAGGCATTCAAATGCTCACATACCATGATGCAGTGCCGCGAGGCAGAATCGCGGGCGACCCTCAGGGGCTAAAGCCCGATCTTCAGTTGGGCGCTGGGCGGCACGGCTGAAGCCGTGCCCTTCCCAAAACCATCTATCAACTCTGATCCATTCTCATCCCTGCACCGATAACAGGAACGGCTGCTCGAAGGCTTCGGCGACCCAGCGCAGAAAGCGCGCGGCATCAGCGCCATCAATCAGGCGATGATCGTACGAGAGCGAGAGCGGCAGCACCAGCCGCGCTTCGAATTTGCCGTTCAGCCATACCGGTTCCATGCTGGAGCGCGACAGGCCGAGAATGGCGACTTCGGGATGATTCACAATGGGAGAAAATCCGGTGCCGCCAATGCCGCCGAGATTGGTAATGGTGAATGTGCCACCTTGCATGTCCTCCGGCGTCAGCTTTTTTTCGCGCGCTTTCTTCGAGGCTTGGGTGAGTTCGGCGGCGAGCTCGACGATATTTTTCTTGTCCACATCTCTGATCACCGGAACCAGCAAACCGCGATCGGTATCCACTGCCACGCCGATGTGTATGTACTGCTTGTAAACGATTTCTTCTTTGGCTAGGTCAATGCTGGCATTGAATTGAGGGAAGACCTTCAGAGCCGAGGCGCACACCTTCAGCGCGATGGCGGTGACGGTCATCTTGCCGCCAGCTTCTTCGGCTTTGGGCGCGAAACGCGCGCGCAGCTGCTCGAGCTCGGTGATGTCGGCTTTATCCTGCTGGGTGACGTGGGGAATCGTGGTCCAGGCTTCCCACAGATGCTCGGCGGTTTTGCGGCGCACGCCGCGCATCGAAACGCGCTCGATTTTTCCCCACTTTGTGAAATCGGGCAATTGTGGCTGGACAAAAGCTGCGCTTGGCACCTGCGCGGCTGCCGAGGCGGAAGCAAGCAAGGCCTTGGCGGAAGATTTCACGTCGTCTTCACTGATGCGCCCGCCGGGCCCGCTGCCCTTCACATTCTGCATGTCAACACCGAGTTCGCGCGACAGGCTGCGGACATGTGGGGCTGCCGGAACCGGCTCTCGCTGCTCGGTGCCCGCAACTTTGCCGAGTTGAGCCGGCATGGAGAACGAGGGCAGAACGGTCTGCGGACGGTCGGGCGGAAGAGCTTGTTCTTCCGTTTTGCCTTCGGCTCGGATGGCGGCTTGAAAGGCCAGGCGCGCGCCGTGCTGTCCGGAGACGTGCTCCACTGGCATCGGCTTGGTCCGTTCGGCTAGCTGCGGGACTGCGCCCTCCAGGGTAAAAATCACCTGCCCGACTTTAACTTTCTCGCCTTGCTTCACGCGAACGTCTTTGACCACTCCGCTGACGAAGGACGGTACTTCGACCACCGCTTTGTCGGTTTCCAGTTCCATGACTGGCTGGCCTTCTGAAACTTTCATGCCGGGCGAGATCATCAAGCGCACGAGATCGCCTTCGGAGATGTTTTCTCCCAGTTCTGGCAGTGTGAATTCGGTGGGACCGGCTGCGACGGACGGCGCTGACGTTGAGAAGCCGACTGGCATCCCATCTCCGGGGTTTTGAGAACTGGAGATCTGGGAACCGGGACTTTGAGAAGCAGCGGCAGCAGCGCGGGCTTGCGCCGGCTCCTGCTGAGCAGTTACCGGAGACGGTTCTTTCTGAGGAGTAACCGCCATTACCACAGCACCCGCGCCGTCTTCGACGGTGAAGATCACCTGGCCGACTTTGACTTTCTGGCCCTGCTTGACGCGAATGTCTCGTATCTTGCCACTGACGGAGGACGGCACTTCGACTACGGCCTTGTCGGTTTCCAACTCCATTACCGGCTGGCCCTCGCTGATCTCGGCGCCAGGAGAAATCATGAGGCGGACGAGGTCGCCCTGGTCGATGTTTTCACCGAGTTCCGGCAGCTTGAATTCGGTCACTCCGCTGTTTTCTCCTTTAGCTGTTGGCTGGGTTCGGCTTTTCCGGATTAATGCGCAAGTCTTTGATTGCTTTCTGGACATCTTCTAGCTTGATTTGCTTTTCGCGCGCCAGCGCGTTCAGTGTGGCCAGAACAATGTGCCGGGCATCTACCTCGAAGAAGTCACGCAAGGCGGGGCGGCCTTCGCTGCGGCCGAAACCATCCGTCCCAAGGGCTACCAGGTGGCGCGGCATCCATTGTGAGATGGACTCAGGCAGAACCTTCATGTAATCGGACGCGGCAACCAGCACCCCGGGCGCATCTTTCAGGCACTGGGTGACGTAGGGCACACGTGGCGTCTGGCCGGGATGCAGCATGTTCCAGCGTTCGCAATCGTTGCCATCGCGATAAAGCTGCTTGTAGCTGGTCACGCTCCAAACATCAGCGGCTACGCCGTATTTTTCCTCCAGAATCTGTTGCGCTTTGAGCACTTCGTACATGATGGTGCCGCTGCCGAAGAGCTGCGCGCGCAGCTTCGAGTCAGTCTTCTTCGAGTCATTCTGCCCGGATGCCTTGAAGCGATACAGTCCCTTCAGGATGCCCTCGCGGACTTCCTTGCCCGATGGCATCTCCGGCATGGGCAGAGGTTCATTGGTGACGGTGAGATAGTAGAAAATCGATTCCTGATCCACATACATGCGCTTGATGCCGTCGTGAATGATGATGGCCAGCTCATAGGCAAACGCGGGATCGTAGGCGAGAAGATTGGGTACCGGCAGGGCCAGCACGTGGCTGTGGCCATCCTGATGCTGCAAACCTTCCCCGGCAAGCGTGGTGCGTCCTGCAGTTCCGCCGATCAGGAAGCCATGAGTGCGCATGTCAGCCGCGGCCCAGATCAAGTCGCCGATGCGCTGGAAACCGAACATGGAATAGTAAATGAAGAAGGGAATGGTGTTGATGCCGTGATTAGCGTATGCGGTGCCAGCCGCCATGAACGAGCAAACCGAGCCAGCTTCGGTGATGCCCTCTTCGAGGATCTGGCCGTTTTTGGCCTCTTTGTAGTAAAGCAGCGTGTCCATATCCACCGGCTCGTAAAGCTGGCCGACGCTGGAATAGATACCGACTTGGCGGAATAGCGCCTCCATGCCGAAGGTGCGGGCCTCGTCGGGGATGATGGGCACGATCAGTTTGCCGATGTCGGGATCGCGCAGTAGCTTGGCCAGCAGGCGCACAAAAACCATGGTGGTCGCGACTTCGCGGCCTTCAGTGCCTTTGTAGAATTCCTCGAAGTGAGTTTCGGACACGGCAGCGATCGGCTTGGCCTGGACTCTGCGCTCCGGGAGGTAGCCGCCGAGCTGCTTGCGCCGTTCCTGAAGATAACTGACTTCGGGGCTGTCGTCGGCCGGACGATAGAAAGGCGCATCGTGCAATTCGGCATCGGGGATAGGAATGCCAAAGCGTGAGCGGAACATTTGCAGTTCGTCGTCGTTCAGCTTCTTCTGCTGGTGCGTGATGTTCTTGCCTTCTCCGGCTTCGCCCAAGCCATAGCCCTTGATGGTTTTCGCCAAAATGATGGTGGGGGAGCCTTGGTGTTCCACCGCAGCTTTGTACGCGGCGTAAACTTTGATGGGATCGTGGCCACCCAGCCGCATGCGAGCTAGTTGTTCATCGGAGAGATGCTCGACCATCTTGAGCAGGCGAGGATCGGTGCCAAAGAAGTTGTGGCGGAAATAAGCGCCGCTTTCGACGAAGTATTTCTGATACTGGCCGTCGCTGATCTCACCCATGCGGCGGACGAGCAATCCGTCGCGGTCGCTGCGGATCAGGCTGTCCCAATCGCCACCCCAGATCACCTTGATGACATTCCAACCGGCGCCGCGGAAGATGGCTTCCAATTCCTGAATGATTTTGCCGTTGCCGCGCACCGGGCCATCCAGCCGCTGCAAATTGCAGTTCACGACGAAGAGCAGGTTATCGAGCCGTTCGCGGGAGGCCAGAGTGATCGATCCCAGCGCTTCAGGTTCATCCATTTCTCCATCGCCGAGAAACGCCCAAACCCTGCCTCCGGTGGACTGCTTTAGGCCACGATTCTCCAGATAGCGGATGAAGCGCGCGTGATAGATGGCCTGAATGGGGCCGAGGCCCATGGAGACCGTGGGAAACTCCCAGAAATTTGGCATCAGCCAAGGATGGGGATAGGACGTCAGGCCTCCTCCCGGTTTCAGCTCGCGGCGGAAGTTTTCCAGCTTCTCTCGGGGAATGCGTCCTTCGAGGTAAGCGCGAGCGTAGATGCCGGGCGCGGCATGGCCCTGGAAATAAACAATGTCGCGGTCTCCACCTTCGGTGCGGGCGTGCAGGAAGTGGTTAAAGGCGACCTCATAAAGGGTAGCGGCTGAGGCATAGGTCGAAATGTGTCCGCCGATGCCCTCCTGGATCTTGTTGGCGCGCACGACCATGGCAAGGGCATTCCAGCGCACCAGGCTTTTTATGCGGCGCTCCATTTCCTGACTGCCAGGGAATGGCGGCTGCTGCAAAGAGGGGATCGTGTTCTGGTAAGGGGTGGTCGCGGTGAAAGGAAGGTTCACGCCAGCGGCGCGCTTGGCATGCAGCGAGAGCTGTTGTAACAGGCGACCGGCGCGCTCGGGGCCGCCTTTGGCTAATACGTAATCGAGGGAATCAAGCCATTCCCGGGTTTCCAGGACTTCCAATCCATTCGTCTGGGTCTCAGCCACGTCTGCTTTCTCCATCTGTGAGCGGGAATATTCCATCATAGACAATTGTCGGGAATTTTGCTGGCGGACAGTGGGAGGAATATCGGTGTTCATTCGAGGTTGGGAATAATGGGTCCAGAATGGCACGAGGCCGATTTCAGGCCGTTTTGAGGCGGTCTGTGCGGCGGTAGTTGAAGCCCTCCAAGAGATACCTACTGCGCGAGGGAATTTGTTTTTGGAAAACTCGAATCACAAGTACTCTTGAAATCATCGAAGAATGTTGAGCCCTATCCGAGTTGCACATAGCAGGGTGCACCGCAACGGCGTGCATCCATACAATCAACGTTAGACGAGTCTAATCTAGTTCGAGCGACAACAGGAGAACTCCCATGCCAAAGAAAAGTACGTCTGGAAACCAGTCGAAACTCAACGCGCAGCCGCGCATTCATCAGAGAGCCGGGGAAATCCAGGAATACGGAACGGTTACACATGCCCTACCCTTGGAACTGGAAGAACCCGTCCGTCTGGAGATGACCGAACAACTGAACCAATTACTGGCAGATACCATGACTCTTCGCGACCTGTATAAGAAGTCGCACTGGCAGGTGGCAGGACCAACGTTTTATCAGCTCCATCTGCTGTTCGACAAGCATTTCACCGAACAGTCGGAGTTGGTGGACACAATCGCAGAGCGCATTCAACTGCTGGGCGGGTTGAGCATCGCGATGGCGCACGACGTTGCGGAGACTACAAGGATCGAACGGCCGCCGCGAGGAAGGGAAGAGGTACCGGTGCAACTGTCACGGTTGCTAGACGCGCACCAGATCATCATCCGGCAGTGCCGCGAGCTGGCGGAAACAGCAAACCGATTGGGAGATGCTGGTACCAACGATCTCGCGGTCAGCGATGTTTTGCGCACCAATGAATTACAGGTGTGGTTCCTGAGCGAACATCTGGTTAATATGCCTCTGGTGGAAGCGTTGGCAACTTCGCAAGCCGCAGATTGAACCAAGTCCAGGTCGCCGAGGGGGAGTGCGGGCTGGCCATGGTCAGCTTTAGCCCGTGGTCAAGTTGGCTCAGGGTCAGCCCTATCTGATGGTTCCTGTGCGATTTACAAAATCCAGACAGCTCTGTCCAATTTCTAATTTCCAGACGCCCGGAGAATGTCCTATGGCTGCGGCGGGCACCATCTAGACGAGAAAAAATTGCCGTTCTTGGACAGTTTGGCTTCCTACTGGACAGTTTTCGATTTATTATGGCTAATACAGATACTGGGGTAGGGTGATCCATTTTCGGCTTCGTTACGAATTCGGAACAAAAAGGGCATGAATTCTCTGACTAAAGCCGGAAAGCTCAGTGGGGTTCCCGCCAAGAGTATTTTGAGCTTTACATGCCGCTAAGTTGCGGTTATTAAAGTTACCTCTGTCAGGAGAGGAGACGAATGTTCTCCGGCGGGCATAACCTGCGCGTATTGCGCGAACAACTCGGTCTGACGATGCGGGACGTAGAAAGCGCGAGTGCCCGCATTGCAGAGAGGCACGGAAACGACGAGTTCGCGATTCCTCCCAGCCGACTTTCTGACGTTGAGACAAAAAATGTTATACCCAGCGTGTATCGCCTGTATTCGTTGGCGGTGATTTACCGGCGCGACTTTCTTGAATTCCTGAATTGGTATGGTATTGACCTGAATGTGGTTGCTCATGACATGGACTTGACGTTGCCTCCGAAATCTCATTTTTCTGGAGCCCTGGCAAATATCAACACGGTTCAAATACCGGTCCGCATTGACCCCAGCTTTGATCCCAAACGCACGGCCAATTTTGGACGGATGGTGGAACAATGGGGCGTGGTACCGCTGGCCTATTTGGAGCAATTTGCCAACTGCAACTACACCTACGGCTACATCGGCAGTGAAGATTTGACCATGTATCCGATTCTGCCGCCGGGAAGTTTCGTGCAAGTGGATGAATCGAAGGACACCATCGTGGAGGGCGGCTGGAGATCAGAATATGAGCGACCGATCTACTTCGTGGAAACGCGGGGCGGGTACACTTGCTGTTGGTGCACTCTAACGCGGGAAGACATTATTCTGCAGCCGCATCCGCTCTCGCCGGTGGCGGCCCGCGCGCTCAGGTTCCCTCAGGAGGCGGAGGTCATTGGACAAGTTGTAGGAGTGGCTATGAGGTTGGGCGAGTGGCGTCCCGTGTTCGATTCTTTACCAAACATGAAAGCGCGCGAATCACTGAATTAAGGTGCCGCGCGGAACCCGCACCCGGCTGCCAGGGCAAGAGATTAGGGACATTTTCAGAAAGCTGTTTCACATAGCTTTCGGGCGTAACTCCAGCCACCTGGCTGGATTGATCCACATCTTCCACAAGCTTACGAATAGGTGTTGAGAGAACTTGGGAGACCAATTCCCGGTGCGTTTCGGCGATTGCCTTAGTAGCCGGCAGGTCACCATAGACCCGGCATAACCCCCAGTGCGCATAGCTATCCTGTTGATCCCGTAAGCCCGCGACGTATTCCAACCGGCGCATGCAACCGGCAACGGCCCGCAAAGTCGTTTGGTGGAGGTCCTCCAGAGCTGAATGCAGCGTCATGGCAGTTACGAATTCCGAACAGGGATATTACTTCGGTGACCTAGTCACAACGGCTTCCGCCAGCACATTATCACGACACATCCCAATTTGAAAGGAGAATGTGCCGTGAAAAAATACATGCTATGGTTCACGCTGTTCCTGACTCTTGCTGCACCCGCCCTGCTGATGGCAGACGGGAACCCCTGGGATCCACCGCCCGGAAATGGCCATTTCGAGCTGACTAAGTAGGATTCTGTGCGATAAGTGGTTGTGGGCCGCCGACGGAAGATGTATAGTGCATCTTTCGGTGGCCCATGTCTGCTCTCCGTTTCTTATATTACTACCTGTGGATAGCGCCCCATGTGCTGCAGGTAGTGATTCTGTTTGCGATGGTCCAGCGCCGATTGCACGAGCGCTTCCGGATGTTCTTTCTATACACCGGATTTGAGGTGTTACAGTTCGCTTTACTTTTCAGTGTCAGACAGTTCCTCACGATCACACAGCAGCAGTTTTTTCTTCTGCTTACCATCGGACTAACGGCGAGCACCGTGCTCCGCTTTGGAATCATCTACGAGGTTTTTCTCGAACTTTGCAGGGCTTATCCGGCACTAAAGAATCTGTTAGGAGTGCTCTTTGGGCGGACGGCGCTTGCGTTGCTGCTAACGGCCGCAGTATTGGCCGCGCTCACGCCTGGGAACGGCATATACCGCTTCAGATTCGTAGTTTCCGTTTTTGATACCTCGTTCAGTATTGTGCAGTGTGGTCTGCTCCTGTTTTTGTTTTTGTTCTCTCGCTACTTTGCCTTGTCGTGGAGACAATCTGTCTTTGGCATTGCCTTGGGGTTTGGAGTATATGCGAGCGTCGAGCTGGCAAGCTCGGCGCTGCGGTCCCAGATTCTTCCCGGGACACACCTTTTTGATTATCTCGCAATGGCAACCTATCACTGCTGCGTCCTGGTTTGGCTCTTCTACATTCTCGCATCGGCTCAGGAGCCGCGGTTGATCGTGCAGAAGTTGCCGGGGCACGATTTGGAAACCTGGAATCAGGAATTGCAGCGGCTATTACATCAATGACCATCGCACTCATTCTCGTGGTTGTCGCGTTCTTGGCGCTTGCTGTTCTTTTCAGAATAGCAAAGGGTCAGGCCTCCGCCGACAAGCTCCTGGATAACCCGTCGCAGCACATGCGCTCGGTTGATATCGAGGCTTTTCGCAACCTCATTGATCCGGAGGAAGAAGAGTTCCTGCGCCGGAATCTTACTGCATCTGAATTTCGTACGGTGCAGCGGGAACGCCTGCTGGCAGCAGCTGAGTATGTAGCTGGCGCGGCACACAACGCTGCTCTTCTGCTGAGGCTGGGGGAAGCTGCGCGGCACAGCACGGATCCTGCAACGGCGCAGGCGGCGGAGAAGCTGATAGACAATGCGCTCCGGTTGCGGTTGTACGCTTTCCAGGTACTTGCCCGGCTTTATGTCGGAACGATCATTCCGGGCGTGCGTATTTCACCGGTTCGCATTGCTGAGAGGTATGAGCAGATGACCCGCGAGGTGGTAATGCTGGGATGCCTGCAATATCCGACGCGCGGCGTTTCGGCTGCGATGTGATCCGAGCGGTGCTCTCCGTCCAATGCCCAGTCTAGCGCTTCCAGGCGACCATGATTCCCAGAACAATCGGCAGGTAGAGAACTGATGCATGCAGCAGACGGCTGGCCTTGACCTTGGTGGCAGACCCGGCCAGCTTGAGCGAGTAATAGAGCAGGAACGCGCCCGACAGCAGCATCCCCAGCCCGTACATCGCGCCGCTCTGATTCAGTGCCGGCAGCAGCGTGGCGATCACCAGAGCCACGGTAAAAGCCACGATTTCAGCGCGAGTGAAACGGGAGTCCGCATCAAAGTGCGGCAGCATGCGGTAGCCTGCGCGGTCATAGTCTTCGCGATACATTAACGCAATCGCGAGGAAATGAGGAAACTGCCAGAGGAAGAGAATGGCGAAGAGATACCATGCCTGCCGACTGATCGCGGCGGAAGCGCCTGCCCATCCAATGAGCGTTGGCATAGCGCCCGGGAATGCTCCCAGCAGCGTGCACAGCGGAGTTTTCCGCTTCAGCGGCGTGTAGATTAGAAGATAGGAAAGCAGGGTTGAGAT
>Ga0187817_10001843_pt1 | contig 10635 bp, 17 predicted proteins | sample NC_wetland_sal_i_17_FD_132431 | JGI IMG/M metagenome (GOLD analysis project Ga0187817, IMG submission 132431) | Wetland sediment microbial communities from Neuse River Estuary, North Carolina, USA - SO4_2 | ecosystem: Environmental > Aquatic > Freshwater > Wetlands > Sediment | place: USA... | reverse complement strand
GTCGGGGTCGGCGTCTTTCCAGAGCGTGAGGAAATCCTGATAGGCCGCCTTGGCTTTGGCGTTGTCGCCTTGCAGCACGTAGGCTCTGCCGATTTGGAGATGCGCTAGTGCGCCGATTGGCGAGTTCAACACGATACCCCGGTGGTTGAGGATTTTTTGGAACTCCGCTTCGGCTTCGCTGCCCTGATGCGCGGCCAAATAGGCTTGGCCGCGCACATACACGGGATATAAACCGCCTGCTCCACCCAGTTCATACGGTGCTGTGGCTTGAAGGGTTTCGATGGCCTTCGCAGGGTCGTTCCGGCTGATAGCAAGTTGCGCGTGCAGGGTTGGCAAGTAGTTGTACTGGACGATTGTATCCTCCGGAAAGCGTTTGCCTAATGCATCGCCCAGCATTTCTGACCGAGACGTATCACCCTCAAAGGCCAGCCCCAGCGTCGCTCTATACTGCGCATCGAGCCCAGTGGAAAGGCGGAGCGCAGAAGCGACCCGCAGACGCGCCTCTCGTTCATTTCCGAATAAGGCTTCCCTCAACGCGGCGTCTGCTTCGTAGGTGGCTGCTGCTTCTTTCTCTTCCGTTCGCTTGGCTGAAGCGACCGCCTGACGTGAGAAATCCTGCGCCGTCCTGAGCCGTCCAGAATAAGCTGCCGTCTCCGCTTCGTTCCCCAAAAGTTGGTTTTCCAGTCCCGGCTTGCCCGCACCAAACGCTACCTGTTCCGCCATCCCCTCGGCATCGTTCTGTAGAAAGGCCAGCGCGTAGAGATTGAGTCGCAATTCAGGAGAATCAATGCGTTTCGTCTTCGCTTTGTCCGCCGCAGCGCGAGCCTCCTCCAAGCGATTCAGTCCCGTATACGTAAGAACAAGACTGTCATATATCAGGCCACTTTCCGGGTAAAGCTGAAGCGCCTCGCGAAATTCGGGGAGTGCCTTGTCGTACTGTCCGAGTTCACAGTAGACGCTGCCCAATTCGTGCCGTGGCACCCAGTCTCTCGGATACGTCTGCGCCCAGACTTCAAAGACCTGCTGCACCCTTTCGCGGTTGCCAGTAATGTTTTTTTGGTATTCAGAGTCTATCCATAGTTTCTCTCGCTCGCTTATGCCCGCACGCAGTTCAAATGCCTTCCGGATGTTTTCAGACGCCAGAGCCGTTTCTCCTACAACCCCAGAACTGAGTCCAAGCCCGAGGTAAGCCATAGCAAAATTCGGGTCAAGTTTTATGGCCTGCTGGAACAAATGTCTTGCCGCCGTGAAGTCTCCTTTTCCGATTGCCGACTGGTACCCTGCGCTGTATGCCTTAAGAGCTTCAAGCGAAGACGTGGTGGCTTGTTCGAGAGGGGTGTCAAATTTCTGCACGGTGCTTAGCGACTCGCCCAATTTGCTTCGAATTTCCGAAGCCGTTTTTCCCAGAGCATCGAGCACATGGTTCTTGTCGCTGGCCTGAGCTTCCGTGCTCGCCAGCGTTTTCCCGCTTAGGCAGTTGACCGCCTTGAGGGTCAGAAGGTACTGCGTGCCAATCTGCGCTATCGAACCGTCGAGGACTGCGGCGCTCCCCGTCCGCTGGCAGAGTTCCAGCGCAATTGTTGGTGCGAGTTTTGTGTTGGCTGGCTGGCCCATCATCTGCAGAGTCCGTTGGACTTGCTCGTCCGAGATAATGCTCAGAAAGGGTGACTGTTCCAGTTGCACGGAAAGCCCCTGCCGCAGCGTCCCGTCAAACACTGTATCGCCCGTCGTGTTCGTGAAATCAGCGAGGACGATGGTGTCCTTGTCGGTGAGTTTCGCAGACTTATGGGAACGCCAGAAGAGAGCTGCAGCAATCACAGCGGCAATCAGGACCGCAGCAGGAAGGGCAATTCTCCGCTGGAAGCCGTGTATCTTTGCGCCATTAGCACTTTGACTTGCCGACGTAGCCCTCTGTTTGCCGCTGGGGGATGGGACCGGCGCTACAGGAAATGTTGCTGCCTCAACCGCCTCAGCATCGGTGACCGACATTCTGAGGTGTCCCGGCTCGGCGTCACGCTTCAGGCGCTGCAAATCGGTGCGAACTTCCGAAGCGTGCTGGTATCTCAGATTTCGGTCTTTCTCCAGACATTTATTGATGATGCGCTCCAGTTCTGGCGGCAAGTCGGGATTCAGACGAACGGGCGGCACTGGCGCCCGTTCGAGAATATTGTTGAAGATGACACCAGAGCTTTCCCCCCGGAACGGCAGAGCGCCCGTCGCCATTTCATATAGCACGACACCAAAAGAAAAGAGGTCGGTCCGTGAATCCAAATCTTTGGCCCGAACTTGCTCCGGGGACATATACGCAACCGTACCCAATGTACTGCCGGGACTTGTAAGGTGTTCCACATCGACAGCATTCAGGGAGAGGGTGTCAGCGTTCTCTGCCGCGCTCGTTGTCGAACTGACCTTGGCTAGGCCAAAATCCAGAATCTTGGCGTGCCCTCGTTCCGTGACAAAAATGTTCGCGGGTTTGATGTCACGGTGAACGATTCCTTTGGTATGGGCTGCGTCCAAGGCGTCAGCAACCCCTATGGCGATGCCGAGCAATTGTTCCAGTTCCATGGCCCGACCCGAGATGACGTGCTTCAGGGTCTTGCCTTCCAGATACTCCATGGCGATGAAGGCCTTGTGCTTTTCTTCGCCGAAGTCGTAAATGGTGCAGATGTTGGGGTGGTTCAGCGCCGAAGCCGCTTTGGCCTCACGCCGGAATCGCTCAAGCGCTTGACGGTCATGGGCTAGCTCTTCGGGTAGGAATTTGAGGGCGACAAACCGGTCGAGCCGAGTATCCTCGGCCTTGTAGACAACACCCATCCCGCCGCCCCCGAGCCGCTCGACGATGCGGTAATGCGAAATGGTCTGTCCAATCAGAGATGAGGAATCTGGCATTTCGCGCAAATCTTAGGTTGCGCTGGAAGGCAGGTCAACGAGGAGGGACAGCTTGCGGGTCAAGTCCCGATAAATGCGGTAGCGTCTTATAACCATAAGGTTATTTCGAGAGTCTAACCAGCCATCCCGTCGCGATTCTATTGCAACACGAGTGTCTTCACACCGGAGGGAGGCGCTCGCCACAAGGAAATGACCTCCAAACTGGTTTCCTCTTGGAAGAGTTTTGTGGAAACGAAGGATGGCTACAAATTCTTCTTCAGTTCAAAGAAGGTTAGTGTCGCTGAGCTAATCGAATGGGCGTCTAACGAGAGAAAATGTTGCCCATTTTTAAATTTCGATGTCGATTCGGAGCGTGAAGGCAGCGTGCTCTGTTTGCAATTGGCGGGAGACGGGGGAATCAAGCCGTTCATTCGTTCACAGTTCTTGGTGCCCTAGGTTGGTTCAGCAATTCCCAAAACAGCTTTACGGTTTCCGGCCCGTTCCCAGCGCAATGGTTGTTTGCGTACGTGTAGACCTGAATTGTGTCCGAGAATTGCCGAAAGACTTCTGCCCATTTCACCAAGTCGTCCCGCCTATCGACAATGACTTTGTCCCATGTTCGTGTTAGTTCTTCGATTCTTTTGCGGTCGCCGAGCCAGCGAACATAAGTGAAATCTGCGGTAATCAACTCGAATTTCTCTTTGTATTCCCACGGTCGAGGCATGAAGGATGTGTCTGTGAGTGCCAACGCCACTTTGTATTCCCGAAGCAGGTCCGTCAGCCGGGAATTCAGGAAGTTTTTGTTGCGAATCTCCACGGCGAATCTGACAGCGAAACTCCCGGTAGCGCGTTTCAAAAATGGGCGTAGACGGTGCAGGAATTCGTCCTGAGTGTCGAACTCATATTTGTCGAAATGGGGGAACTGAAAAAGCAGCGGCCCTAATTTTTCCTTGAGGAGACACATGCGTTCAATGAATTCATCAAATTCCGGTTCATAGTTCACCAGCATGTTTGTGTGGGTGATGACCTGAGGAATTTTTGCCGCAAAAATGAAATCTGCCGGGGTCTTCCGATACCAACTCTCAACTGTCGCCGCCGCTGGTGTCCCGTAATAAGTCGAATCAATTTCGACCGTCCTGAACTGTGTGGCGTAGTAGGTGAGATAGTCGCTAGACTTCATTCCCGGGGGATAAAAACTGCCCGGCCATCCCGCCGCTGTAAATGCCGACGTGCCCATCAGTAGCCACTCCGGATGAGGGCGTTCCACATTGACGGGACGGTCTGCCTGTTCCAACTTCTGCATTCCAAACAAGGTCGGTTGGCGGATTGGTTCGGCTTTGGAAGGGTTGGATTTCACGGCGGTAACGCCAGACCTCAAGCCACAGACTCGTTCTTAATCTGCCTTATCAATTCTTCGACATCGAACGGAAATCCCTCCTGCCTGACACCGGGTTGTAGCCTAACCATGGGAATAGTCGCGACAATCTTGAAAACAACCTCGTCGGGCTTGCCATCGTGTATCCAAGGGAATTCAAAATGTCCTGCCTCGGCCACGTGTTGCAATAAACCCAGCATCGACACCCGGCTAAAAACTGCGGCGACGTCTGCCCCGGGGCTGCATGCGCGTTTATAGAGGTCGGCGCTAATTGCACCCTGTTGACCGGGGTGACGTGCTTGAAAATCATTTTGCATTGCCCAGACGCTCTTAAGGTCAGCGGGAGCTACGGCAGGAACCAGACCGTCCTTGGGCCAAGAGCTGTCATCGAAAGGATTGAAATTCGAAGACATAGTTCGCTCAACTTTATCACTCTTTCCTTCGGAATCACTCGGCAAGTTGCCCGTTCAGAGCGCCATCTTGGACGGTGAAGTCGTATGCCTCGATGAACACGGCATAAGCCAATTCAACGAGTTATTCTCTAGACCTGCTGGGCCGCGGAACCCCGGGCCGCGCAAAACTCGTGTGATAAACTCCGCCGTGGTCGTGGCAATGAAAGGGACACAATGAAGAGAAACAAGGAACTGGAAAGCATCAATTGGGTAAAGGCTCAGGCCGCTGCTCTCTCAAAAAAAAGAGCGGAGAGTATGGCCAGATTCATCGAGGAAGAACTCGGATACGGAGTCGTTAACAGGCAGAAAAGCGGAGCGTATGCAGCTACCGAAGTGGACAATTTGATTGACAGAGCGTTCGACCGAGGGGCACTCCCCGTCTCTAAGCAAGCCATCGCGTTTGAGATTTGGAATGTGCTACATGCAACTGGTACCGAAATCACTGACCAAGAAAAGTGCAGATACGTCCCCAGTGTGGAAGGCGGCCCGGTCGTCAAGGACCTCAGGAAATTTTTCCGTGGGTGGTGCGAAGGGTGAGCAGCAAGCAACGCAAAGTCGGCGACAAAATCCGCGTCAGCATACAAATGCACGGTGGAAAGATTGAAGATGCGACGATTAAGGCGGTTATCGAAACCACCAGTGAACCACAGTATCAAATTGATTTCGGGAACGACCAGACGGCGACGGTCACCGAACGGCAGATTGTGAAGGAGTGATGGGAAGCATCAACGTCAGCCGCTTTAATATCGACGACAATGTGGGAATTCTCGGCCTAATCCACTTCGTTAGCCGATTGATGGGATGGCACAAGCGTTAATCCCCGCCGTAGTTGATGCCTGACGCCGTCCAGAGTCGTACGAAGTTCATTCAATCCCCGCTTGATTTCATGGCGGCCCTGAACATCAGCAATGTATCGGACGAGTCGTGTGATGGTGGCATATCCCTTTTCTGTTTCCGCGAGCAACCATTGGGCCGCATCCCAGTCGCCCATTTCGAGTTCTAACCACAAGCTGTCAACAAATGTGAAACAGAGCGCCAAATCTGTCAGCAGACAATCCAAACGGATTCTCTCAGTCTCGGCGAACAACTCTTTGGGTAGCACATTCACTTTGCGATTTCGCGCCACCCCGGAGGACTATAAGTAGAAGCTTGACTAGCTATAAGTAGGAGCGTATAAGGTTCCGTTGGTTTAGTTGGGGCCGCTTAGCGACCTTCCTTTGGTCGGTAGGGTTGCGGCGGCCCTTTTCTCTTCACCGTTCAAATGTATCTAACTTGTAAAATCCTTGAGGAACAAGAACATTTCGTAGGTCACTCTCGTCTGCACAAGTAAGACCACTCGCGGGGTAGGAGACTGACCACCACAGGGCAACCGACCAACGGTCTCCTACCCTCTTTTCTTCTCTGACTTCATAGAACCGGTGGTTGTGCAACCCGAAAAACAATTACGGGAAACCGCCGCGTGAAGTCTTCGTCCTTCAACTGAAAGAGGCTCGGGCAGAATGCGTAGTACCGCCGCCGACTAGCTTTATGGCCATGATGTAGCCCAGCCAATAGCTGCCACTATTGGCCATGGAAATGTTTATGGCCGTGCTGGTCAACGGGCCGGACAATATGTACTCGGCGGTGGCATCGGAATCGTAGGTGCTGTAGCCGCCGCCGCTGCCGCTCCACAGTCCCAGAGTGCCTCCGGTGTACGGCGCGGTGATTTGGCTGGTGCCTTGTCCTCCGGCGTACAGCAATTCCCCGGTTTGCGAAGGGACAATCGCGGGCAGATTTATCGTCGTACCCGTGACGCTGTTGGCGATGGAGTCGTAGTAGACTTCTTTGTCAAACGCCGGGGTGCCACCCCTGTAGGAAAACTCGTCGATGCTCAGGTTCATCAAGTATGCTTGGCCGTTACCGGTCCACGTGGCACTGATGGTGGCGCTCATGCCCGCTGGCGTGCTGAGGATATAGCCCGCGTACACGAAGCCATCCTGCGCGGTGCCCATGCTATTGGCTACGGACCGTGGCGTCAGCGTGAAGGCATGGTTTTTGGCATCCTTGACCACCAAGTTGCCGAACGTCGTATTTCCGTACAGGAACAGCCAGAAGACCAGCAGGTGGCCTTTGCCGGGGGCCTTCGACAGTACCTCCGTAATGCCCGTAGGGCTGGCGGCATTGTTGGACTGGCCTTGGATGTGGCTGAACGACTGGGCTTCCGCCAGCTGTGTGCTGGCGAGCAGCAGCAACACGACTAGGAGGCATCGGCGCATTCAGTCGCTGTAGTAACTTAGCAGTATTGAGTCAGGTCGTTCGGAATGGATTGCACTGCCGCTTTTGACGATGAACGTTTTACCTGAATCGCGGGTGTCGACGCTCAACTCTTTCTTCTCGAATCGGATTGTTGCGAGCCCCGCGTGAGTTCTCTTCAAGCCATGTTGATGCATCAACTGTTCAAATCGGTCCTCGCCCATTTGTGCTCCTCCCTTCGCGGCTGAGCGTCTGGATGATAGACCGATTATCGCGACTGTCAAGTTAGGAATCCCGTCTCTAAGCAGCCCGAGCTGTGATTCGGGCGTTCTCCGCTTCCATTTGATGCTTTTCCCAACAACTGAGTTCTTGCCCGGCAAAAAGGTCCGAATGGTAACGGCGATAGTTTGGGTCACGCCCAACGAAGGCAGGTTGGTAAATCTTCTCCCGCACCCATCTCTGTCCTTCCTCGATTGACGACCCGCAGTAAGCGCATCTTGAGCAGTTGGCCATCGGTCATCACCTCTTGGTTAGTGATGAGATGCAGGTGTGGATATTGATGACGCTGAGCAGAAGTAAAGATTCTGTCTCGTGTTAGTCACAAACGAGGGAGGCGGAGGACATACACGGGTAGAGAATATCAGACATTTCAGACATTAATTGTTGTCCGAATGAGGAGAATCGCCAGATTTTATCCTACGAACGCATCACGCAGCTTAATTGATGAGCACACCTGTACCTTCGGGCTATTTAAGCTTCACAGAAAGAACTTCAGACTTTAAGAACACTGGCCCATCGGCTGTCGAACAACACTTTGTGAGGAGACGACAATGAGTAAGGTCTCTTTATTGGTATCCGCTGGCATCCTGCTCGCCATCTTAGGTTGCTCATCAGATTCTCAGAAAACCGTATCGAGGAACGCACCGTCCGTCGTCCAGGCATCGGCCGCACCAGCCACTCTATCTTCCTCAGTAGAGCCGACCGCCGCGCAACTTCCCGTCCCGTCAGTCGGAAATGCGAATCAACCATCGTGGCACTCTGAAAATGTCAAGGCCCCCTTCGGCAACGTTGTTACGCTGAACGTGACTTCGACGGACGGCAAGTTTGATTTGGTCATCCTCCAAGAGGGCACGCATTCCTTTTTGTCTTTCGTCAGGCACGCGCACTGGAAGGCTGTCCACAACCAACCGGCCAAAGGCAAGCTAATGTTCCTCCGAGCGAAATTTGACGACGGGCAGGAAGAGCGAATCGAGTGGGACGAATTGGGATTCGCCACTGAGAATTTATATAGCGTCTTGTGGTCATACCCCGCAAAGGCAGATGCTCCCGTCGGTGCGGCGCCGAATGGCTCGGCAAGTGATTCTGTCGGAGGCGACCAACTCCTGATTCAGGAAATCATGAAGCACAACGCAATGTTATTAGAAGTGGAACCGAGGGTCACAGCACAGTTCGACATAACCGGGCTGGCGCATGAAATGGGGAAAGTTCACACTCCCAAAACGCAGGCTGTTTTGGAAGCTAGGCAAACCTCTGAGTAGGCTGCTAATTTTGATGTACGAGCAAAGCCTCACAAATACAAAACGATGGTTGAAAAACCGACGCAGCCAACGGATTGGTTTAAACGTACCAGCTGTCGTGCACAGACCCCCAAGCGAATGCCGGCAGTTTTACGAAATTACGCAAACACTTGTGGTCAGCGCCCACGGTGCCCTAGTAGCCATGACGGATATGGTAGTACCTAGACAAAGGCTCCTCCTGCAAAACAGAGACAGCGGGGAACAACAAGAATGCCACGTGGTCTACGTGAAGAGTGACCGGACAGGACCGCCTAAGGTCGCAGTGGAATTCACGCGGCCCGCACCGGGTTTCTGGCACCTCGCATTTCCACCAGCTGATTGGACTGGCAGCGTCTAGGCTTCCACGGCTCTCTCGCAATGCCGGGTAGCCAACTTAGAACTGCCTCCATTAACATGGAAGAAATCCGGCTCGGTGTAAGCTCAGCAGCGTTGATTCACGCCTTTGACGACCTGGCTGTGGAAAGACGCGGACCCTGACATTCCCTTCTTCATCGCTGCCAGGACTGAGTATGCGAAGTTGCAATAGCTACTCATACGCCGCTCTCTCATGGCCCTAATCTTATTCTCTAGAAGAGTTCTGACGAGTCTCCTCCGACATCTTCGCAACGACGCCGTTAATCCTCTCCACTTTGCGGTGTTTTTTGTCCCACTGTTTCATCTCTCGTGCGGGAATACGGGCCACATTTGGCCTCTTGCTGAATCATGTCGATAATCTTCGTCGTCGCGTCGCGGATTAAGTTCTTGTCGATTTCCGACATCTCCGCAACCCTCTGGACTTCCGGCAAGAGCTGCTGCTCCTGCGGGACTAAGCCATCCGGGAACGGACTGCCCCACGCCGCTGGGCCTTTCTTCAGGTACGCCTGGCCTAGTTCCAACTTGCGAATCTCGGCAGCTATTTACATCAACACTTCTACGGCCTTGTTGCCAAACGGCATCGGAATCTTGGTCGCCTTTTCCAGTTGCCTTATCTCGATAACCCGTTGCTGCTGAATTATGAAGGTGTACTTCAGCAGCTTTGCGGAATCCAGTCGCTCCACCTGCTGTGTGACATACAGTTCGACGTCTTTGAACCCGTCCGGGTCCGGCTGGCCCTTCACCGCCGCTGCGACCTTCGCCTGTAGATGCTCTTTTACTGCCGCCCGCCGTACGTCTGTCAGGTCCAACTCCACCACGTGCGTTCGCGCCCTGTTCACTTCTACGTTCAAGCAGTTCAAGTACCCACGAATCGTTTCTACGGTACCACCAGCCAACTCGCCCTTCATCCCGTCAGGCTGCTCGTACACCCACTGGGCTATCTGGCGGACTGATTCCTTCTTCACCATCCTGTCTAGAATCTGCGGGAACAGTGGCACTTTCCGCAGCTTGGCAATCCACAAATGCGCACGGCGCTCGCGAAGGGACAGCTTACAAATCGGAGTAGACCCTATTTCAACCACTACGTCTTTTATGTCCATGAGCTGTCCCGCCTTATTTCCGTAACGTCACCCAAACCTCTACTTTGGCGTCACCCAATGCTAGGACAGACCTACCGGCTCTTTCCACAGATTAGTGGAGCTACTCCCCGCTCATGTTTGTGGTCTTTCCGAGTAAAGTTTAGAATTGCAGATGGAATAGGCCTCGGGCCTAGCAATTAAGCGTTCTCAGAGGCGCCCTGCTAGGCACTGCTTTAGCACACGTAGCCCACAGCTTTCTTGAGCCACCCTGGACCTGCATCTGGTGGAGAAACAGGACCACACAACGCACGCGTCAGCTGTGCGGTTAATCTGGCCCTGCGGGCACTGCGTCACGTGGCCGGCACGAAGTGGGGCACGCGCCGCTATCTGGACATGAACCGCCTCGCGGAAGCGAGCGAAGCCGCATGAACGTCCACGAAAAAACTTTCGTCTCCCCCTCGGGGGAGACGAGCACCACCAGGCCTAAGCCTCAACAACAAATGTGCGAAAAAAGCTGGATACTACCCCACACTGAACTATTCGTTAAAAGAAGCTGAAGCCGCCCAATTTCCCATGTCTTCTACCTACCCCTCGCACAGCGCTTACAGCTGCCCAAAAACCACTGTGTCTCAGCGCTTGTAACTCATTCATTCTAGGAAATCGAAACTCCCAGATTTACGCCGCCCAACATAAGATGT
>Ga0187817_10001842_pt1 | contig 10635 bp, 10 predicted proteins | sample NC_wetland_sal_i_17_FD_132431 | JGI IMG/M metagenome (GOLD analysis project Ga0187817, IMG submission 132431) | Wetland sediment microbial communities from Neuse River Estuary, North Carolina, USA - SO4_2 | ecosystem: Environmental > Aquatic > Freshwater > Wetlands > Sediment | place: USA... | reverse complement strand
TGCGCACCGACACCCGCACCAGCACGCCCAGCGCGAAGGGTGTCACGATGAACAGCATCAGGTGCATCTTCTGGGCGAAGCTCCGCTCCTCGTGGAACAGCAGCTCCTTGAAGTAGCGCGAGCGCACCACGGCGCTGCTGACAGCGGCCGCCACGCCCAGCTTCACCAGCAGGGTGACCAGAATGAAACGCGAGTCCACGCGGAGGAAAGGTTAGCACGGGACAAGCCAGCAGGAGGCGGGAAGCAGGGGGCAGGACTGTCTTGTGCGGGATCACGTGTCAGGGCACGGCTTCAGCCGTGCCGTAGCGGGCCATTCCTATTCTTCTTGCCGAGCCCGAGCGAGCCCTTGCGAGTGAGGACGAGGCGAGACACGGGAAACCAAATGAGAAGCCCTGTCGTTTGCCTCAGGGGCTAAAGCCCACAAATTATGGCACCCAATCGGCACGACTGAAGCCGTGCCCTGACACGTGATCTCTCACGAACACGCCGCACCCCGAAGGCGCCGAGCTCGTTCTACGTTGATGGCGCCCATCCTGACATGAGCATGGGCACGAACAGACCGCCATGTAATAATCAATGCGTGAGCGGCGCTTATAACCTCCGCAGGGTGGCGGAAGCGGACTTCCCGACCCGCTGGGGACACTTCCACATCATGGGCTTCGAAGGACAGGCGCAGGGCGGGCCGGACCGCCGCCTGGAAACCGCGGTCGCACTGGTGATGGGAGACCTACACTCTGAACCGCCGCTGGTGCGCATACACTCTCAGTGCCTGACCGGCGACGTCTTCGGATCGCTGCGCTGCGATTGCCAGCAACAGCTCGAGATGTCGCTGAAGATGATCGCCGACGCCGGCCGCGGCGTGCTGGTCTACGAGCAGCAGGAAGGGCGCGGCATAGGCCTCCTGGCCAAGCTCCAGGCCTACGAACTGCAGGACAAGGGCCTCGACACTGTGGAGGCCAACGAGAAGCTGGGCTTCAAGGCCGACCACCGCGAGTTTGCGCTGCCGGCCGAGGTGCTGAAAGCGCTCGGCTTGCGGCAGGTACGGCTGCTCTCCAACAATCCCGAGAAGGTGCAGGCGCTGGAGAAGGCAGGAGTCGAGGTGGTCGAGCGCGTACCCTGCGTCGCGGAAGCCCAGCCCCACTCCGAGGCGTATCTCAAGACCAAGCAGGAGAAGATGGGGCACATCTTCGGGTAGCAATCAGCACTCAGCCAAAACCTTTTGAACCGTCTTCCGGTCGCGCACCGGCAGCGTGCGCAGGGCGGAGCGCGCCAGCGCCAAGTAGATATCCCGCGCCCCGGGAACTTCACGTAAAGCTTCAAGATGCTTGCGGATGGTATTGATGTCGGCGCGGTTGATTGGCCCGCTGAAAGCTGCAGCCGGGCCTTTGGCGAGATAGTTGGCGATGGTCTGCCGCAGGATGGGATGCATGATCCGTTTGGCCGCGGCGGGCGGGATGCCGGCCGCGTGCGCGATGCGCTCCGCCGTCGCCAGAGTGGAGATGACCATCGGCGAGCAGAACGAGCCGATGGCGTGGTAGAGCACCTTGGCTTCGGGGCGGATGGTGAAGACGGAGCCGCCGAGGTCGCGGGCAATGCGCCGACCGATGCGGACGGCGGCGGGATCTCCTTCAACCGCGAAGGCTACGCCGGCCAGGGTCGCGCGCGATGCGCGGACAAAGCTCTGCATGGGATGAAGCGATCCAATCGTGGCGCCCCTGCGGCCGAGAGGCGCCAGTTCCCTGCTGCTGCGCGCCCCACTTGAATGCAGCGCGATCTTCCCTTTCCAGTCCAGGCGCCGGGCCAGCGCAGAGGCGGTGGGCGCGATGGCGTCATCGCTCACGCACAGCCAGATAATGTTCGAGGCGAGCCGGGCGTCTGCGTACGTTGCGGCACGCGCGCCCACCTGGCGGGCAAGAGCGCGGGCGCGCTTGCGGGAGTCGGGAGCGTCGCGCGAGACGATCTCATCAATCGTGTAACCCGCAGCGTGCAGCGCCAGCCCCAGCACGCGCGCGAGATTGCCGGGGCCGATGAGGGTGATGGTGGGACGGCGTCGGCGGCGGTTGGTCGTTGGTCGGTAGTCGTTGGTCGTTCGCATGTCACAGTCGTTTTATAGTCTCACTATGGAGAAAAAGAGCAGAAGCAAAAAAAACCAGGCCCGCGTGGTTTCCTCGAAGACGGTTTATCGCGGGCCGGTGTTCAGCGTCACTACCGACTACGTCCGCGAGCCGGGCATAGACCAGGCGCTGCGGCGGGATATCGTGCGACACCAGGGGTCGGTGGTGGTGCTGGCGGTGGATGAGGGCGCGAGCAAGCCTCGGGTGCTGCTGGCGCGGCAGTATCGGCACGTCGCGCGCGGCCCCTTGTGGGAACTCCCTGCCGGGCGCATCGACCACGGCGAGAGTGCGCTGGCCGGGGCCAAACGCGAACTGCTGGAAGAGACCGGCATCACCGCCCGCCAGTGGCGGCACGCCCTCACCTTCTATTCCAGCCCCGGCTTCCTGGACGAGACCATGGCCATCTACCTGGCCCGCGGCCTGACTCTGGGAATCGCCCAGCCGGAAGAAGACGAGATGATCGCCAAGCGCTTCTTCCCTCTGTCGCAGGCGGTGCGGATGACGATGAACGGCGCCATCCGGGACGGCAAGACCATCGCGGCCCTCCTGTGGTACGAGCACAGCCGGCGGCGGTGAGCCGCCGAGATGCGCGCCGGGAGCGGGTCTGTCGGGATATCGTTTGACGATGTTCGCGCTTTTGCCGCCTTGACCGCAGGGCCGCGCGGCGCGAAAATTACAGAAGAAGGGGCTTAGCTCGTCTGCCGGTCGGGTGAACATATCTCCGGCGGCAGCGGCTTTGCCAGGTTGGGGTAAAACCAGCAACACCAAGCAAGGCTTGCACCGTTGCCAGGCACAGCGCGCCAACGGTACGGGGCCGAACAGAAGGAGAGAAAGTTGGCACGCATGAAAGGCAAAGTGAAGTGGTTCAATAACGCGAAAGGTTATGGCTTCATCGGACGCGACGACGGACCGGACGTGTTCGTCCATTACAGTGCCATCACGTCGGAAGGCTACAAGAGCCTGCAGGAAGGCGACGAGGTCGAGTTCGAGATCGTCCAGGGGCCGAAGGGCCCGCAGGCCGACAAGGTGATCAAAGGGGCGGCATAAGGACCGTCAAATGTCGGTCGTAGCTCGGCCCAAGGGCCGGGCTTTTTTTTTGCAATTAGCCATTGGCGGTTGGCATTTGGTCCATGCCCTTGCGTCGGGGGCCAAGTGCTAACTGCTAACTGCCAAGTGCTGAACTGCGACCGTGTAGGGACTAAAATCTCAGCAAACGATGTCCACCTTCGACAACAAGAGCGTTGCCGCCGTGCTCTACGAAACCGCCGATCTGATGGAGGTGCGCGGCGACGATTCCTTCCGCATCCGCTCCTATCGCAACGCGGCGCAGGCGCTGGAGTCGCTGCCCACGCCCGTAGCTGAGCTTGCCGGCGACACGAAAAAGCTGCTGGAAATCCCCGGCATCGGCAAGAGCATGGCCAGCCACATCCAGGAGCTGTTCCGCGAAGGCAAGCTGCGGATGCACACCGAGCTGCTCGAGAAGTATCAGCCTTCGATGCTCGAACTGCTGAAGATCTCCGGGCTGGGGCCGAAGACGGTGGCGCTCATCTGGGACACTTTTCAGATCTGCGATCCCGCCGGCGTCGAGAAGCTGGCGCGCGATGGCAAGCTGCGCGAGCTGCCGCGCATGGGCGAAAAGCAGGAGCAGAAGATCCTGAAGGCGATTGAGCAGTACCGGCGCATCTCCGGGCGCTTTCTGCTGGACGAGGCCGACCGCACCGCTGCCAAGCTAGTCGAGCACCTGCATGGCATCGCGGGAATGGATGCGGTCACCCCGGCGGGCTCGCTGCGGCGCGGGCGCGAGACGGTGGGCGATCTGGACCTGCTGGTCACGGGCAAGTGCTGCACCGCCGAAAAGCCACGCGAGGCGGTGATCGAGCGCATCCTGGCTTTTCCCGGAATCCTGGAGACTATCGCCCGCGGCGAGAACAAGGTCAGCTTCAAGCTGCGCAGCGGCATGCAGGTAGACGTGCGCTTGCTTGCGCCGGAGTCGTTCGGGGCGGCCATGTGTTACTTCACCGGATCGAAGGCGCACAACATCGCGCTGCGGCAGCGGGCGCTGAAGCTGGGCTACACCCTGAGCGAGTACTCGCTGGCGCGCCTGAAGGACGAGAAGCCCGTGGCCGGCCGCACCGAAGAAGAGATCTACAGCAAGCTGGGCCTCGACTTCATCCCGCCAGAGATGCGCGAGAACACCGGCGAGATCGAGCTGGCGGAAAAGCACGCCATTCCGGTGCTGATCACCGAGCAAGACCTCGAAGGCGACGTGCACATGCACACCAACACCACCGATGGGCGGTGCACCATCGAGGAGATGGCGCAGGCGGCGCGCCAGCACGGATATAAGTACATGGCCATCACCGATCACACGAAGAGCCTGGCCATGACCTTCGGGCTCGACGACCAGCGGGCGCTCGAGCACACAAAAAAGATCCGCGCGACCAAGGTGGAAGGCGTCAGGATTTTCGCCGGGATCGAGGTGGACGTCCTGGCCGACGGCGAGCTCGACCTCTCCGACTCGGTGCTGGAGCAGATGGACGTGGTGATTGCCAGCGTGCACTCGCACTTCAACCAGGAGCCGAAGAAGATGACGGAGCGGCTGCTGCGGGCGATCGCGAATCCGCACGTGTCGATCCTCGGGCATCCCACGGGGCGCCTGCTGCTGCGGCGCGACGCCTACGAATTCGACATGGACGCCGTGCTCAAGGCAGCGGCCAAGCACCGGGTGGCCATGGAGCTGAATTCGTATCCTGACCGGCTGGACCTCTGCGATCTGCATCTGCGTATGGCCAAGCAGAGCGGGGTGAAGATCGTGATCAACACCGATTCCCACCACACCTCGCACCTGGAGAAGATCAAGTATGGAATTCTGCAGGTTCGTCGCGCCTGGCTGACCAAAGCCGACGTGCTCAATACGCTACCGGCGGAGAAGTTCGCCAAGGCGATGAAGAAGCAGTGGTAGTTAGTTTCCGGGTAGGACGGTTGGTATTTTTTTGGTTTGTCATCCTGAGGAAGCGCGACCGAGCGTCATCGCGAGGCAGCGCGACCTAGGACCTGCTTTTCGAGGAGAGCCGCTATGCCTGAGCAACCCAAGAGCACACAACCGTCGCCAGACGCGGGCCACATTCCCATCACCGAAGAGATGGACAGCGCCAAGTGGACGCTGCCCCCGATCCTGCCGGTGGTCATCGTCCTGGTGGTACTGGCCGCCATCGTAGGTGGAGGAGCGTATCTGCTGCGGCCCAAGCCCGGCGCATCCGGCGCCATCACCGGCGTCTACGCGGCGGAATCGCCGGACAAGAGCAGCACCATGGTGCTGATCGAGGTGAGCGTCAGCAACATTGGAAACAAGCCCATGTGGGTGCGCGAGATCACGGCGCAGCTCAAGGCCGATGAGAAAGAGTTGACGGACGAGGCCGCTTCGCCGGTGGACTTCGCGCGCTACTTCCAGGCCTTCCCTGCCCTCGCCCAGCACCAGTCGGCTCCTTTGAAGCCGGAGACCAAAATCGCTCCCGGCGGTCAAGCCGAAGGCATGGTGCTGGTGTCGTTCCCCGTCAGCAAGGACGCATTCGACAAGCGCAAGTCGCTGACCGTCACTTTGGAGAATTACGACCGGCGGCCGATGGTGATCGCGGAGAAGCGGTAGTCAGGATCAACTGCGGGACGGGGCGCAACGAGCCGCCCTTGGCGAGCAGTAGGTGTCGGGCATGACTTCAGTCGTGCCGAACGTGTCGGTAGGATCTATACACTGGCCAGTGTCTCGTCAATTGCCAGTAGGCGCAGGTGCGGGCGCGTTCTTGGGTGTAGACACGTAGCCGGACACCTTGTCCTTCTGCACCGTGAACACCACCAGTTCGTACAGCATGCGGTCGCGGCCGGTATAGAACTGCAGCGGCTCGTAGATAGTCCGGTCCTTCTTCTCGATAGTGCGGTCGTCGGCGATGACGTTGAGCGTGAACTTGCCGCGCTTGGGGTCGGCCTTCTTGAGCTGCAGGCTGATGGTCGAGACCGGCGTGCTCCGCTTCGCCTTGGTCAGCGTGAACTCGTAATAGTTGCGATCGCCCTTGTGCTTGAGGTACTCCAGGTCTTCGCGGGTGTGGGCGATCAGGCCGCTCTGTTGCCCCAGGTCGCCGATGGCGCGATCGAGCTTGCCCTTGGTGGTCTCCAGATCGCTCCGGACGTTGCCCACGTCGCCTTTCACTCCGGCGACCTCACCCTTCACCCCGGCCACTTCGCCGCTGACTTTGCCGATCTCCTGGCCCTGCTCCGCCAAGCGGGTTTCGGAGGCGCGCTGCTGGCGCTGCAGTTCCGCGGTGCGCCGCGCCAACTGCTCGGCCGTCATGCCTGTCTGTTTGGCCAGGGCCTGCTGCGAAGCCTTGGTTTCGGCTTCATCCTCGTTGACGCGGCGAGCCAGCTTGTCATAGTTGACCGCAGCGGTCGCCTGCGTGGCCTCCACCTTGGCCAGGCGGCCGTGCATATCGAACATCAGGTAGAGAGAGACGATGACGTACACGGCGGCAACCGCCAGCAGAATGTTCCTCAGTGTGCCCCCGCTGCTCGGCGCGGCGACGGGCTCTTGCTCCGACAGCAACATGGTGTGCCTCGCGATGAATTACTGCGGCCCATTGTTGCAGCCCGGTCGCGGGAGTGTCAATGCGAAGGACTGGAGGATCGGCCGTTCTGGTGGGCAGCCGCAACCGCGAGCGGGAACTCGGAGCTGAAGCCGTCGGCATCTTCCGCCGCAGGCCAGCGGATCTCAAGACCGTTGAGGAAGCTGTGCTTGCGGAAGAGCTTGGCGCCGGCGGCCGCCAACTCGCGGAAGGAATCCAGCTCCGCCAGCGGGTAAGTGACCCGCAGGAAGCGGCGGCCGTTTTCCTCCGTCCACTCGCAGCAGGAATCTTGACGACGAGCCAGGCCAGCCACGCGCCTGAAATGGGGAGAGTCCTCAACCTCCATCAGGACGGTGATGCCGTCAAAACCGAGAACCAGACCGCAGCTGTGGCAGCGCGTGTAGGCGGGTACCGCGACCGCGCATCGGGGACACGTGGCCATGGCCCGGAATTCCTCCTGCCCTAATTCTGACGCGGCTTAGAGGCGAGTTCAAGGCGGAAATGAAGACGATGCCGGCAAGTAACCAGTGAAGCATTCGGCCTCGGCAGACGCACCGTGATTTTGCCGATTGCGAGTGCTGACTGCGGTGTACTGAGCGGAAGCCTTTGTCTCCGCTAAAATGCTCGCGTGAAAAGCTGGGATGTAGTGATTGCCGGGGCCGGTATCGTCGGAGTGTCGCTCGCGCGTGAACTGCGCAAACACGGCGCCAGTGTGCTGCTGGTGGAACGCGGCGAGCCGGGACGCGAAGCCTCGCACGCCGCTGCCGGCATGCTGGCCTGGTGCGATCCCATGCTGCCGCACCCGCTGAAGCGGCTGGCCAAGGCCAGCGCCGGCATGTATCCCGAGTTCGCGCAGGAGATCGAAGACGAGTCAGGAATGCGGGTGGACCTGCGCACGCAGGGCACGATCGCGTGCTTCCCCGAGCCGCCCACGGGCGACGCAGCGGGTTACGTTTCCGCGGGAGATTGGCGGCCGCTCGCGGCCGATGAGCTTGCGCGCCTCGAGCCGCGGCTGGAGTATTCCGGGGAGGCTGCGTACTGGACGCCGGAGGGCAGCGTGGATCCGCGGGCGCTCATCGCGGCGTCCGTGAAAGCAGCGAAGCATCGCGGCGTCGACATCGCCTCCGGTTCGGCGGTCACCGAAGTCGAGCTCGAGGGCGGCCGCGCCGTGGCCGCCAGGACGGCGAAGACACGCTATGCGGCCGGCAAGGTGGTCAACTGCTGCGGCGCCTGGGCCGGGCAAGTTGGACCGCTGCGCTTCCCTACCCGGCCGGTCAAAGGACAGATGCTGTGCGTGGTCGTCGAGCGGCACGGGCTGGTGAATCACGTGGTGCGCGCACCCGAGGTGTATGTGGTGCCGCGCAGTGATGGACGAATCGTCATCGGCTCGACGCTCGAAGACGCCGGCTTCGACAAGCGCGTGGACCCGGAGACCATCCAGCGGCTGCACCAGGCTGCCGCCAACCTGATCCCGGAGCTGGGCGAGTCGCGCATGCTGGAGACATGGGCGGGGCTGCGTCCGGGCACGCCCGACGCGCTGCCGCTGCTGGGCGCGACCAGGATCGAGAACTATTTCGTCGCCGCCGGGCACTATCGCGATGGCATCCTCCTGGCCCCGGTGACGGCTCTGGTAATGTCGCAGGCGGTGCGCGGTTCGATACCCGATTTCGACCTGAGCGCCTTTTCGTCGGCGAGGTTCTGATTCCCGTCACGATGCGCGGTGATGCCCATCCGTAACTGCACGGCGCAGGCATCCGGGTTGTATACTCAGCCTCGGAGAAAGGACATTGGCATGGCTAGCGTAATCGATGCTCCCGTCGTGTATGCACGTGAGAATCAGCAGCGATTTCTGAACGAGTTGAAGGACCTGCTCCGCATCCCCAGCGTGAGCACGCTGGACGAGCACAAGGACGACGTGCGCCGGGCGGCGGAATTCGTGGCCGCCGAGCTCGGCCGCATCGGCTTCGAGCACGTGGAAGTGATCCCCACCAAGGGACACCCGCTGGTGTACGCCGACTGGCTGCACGCTCATGGCAAGCCGACGGGGCTTTGCTACGCGCACTATGACGTGCAACCTCCTGATCCGCTGGAGGAGTGGACTACGCCGCCCTTCGAGCCCACCGAGCGCAACCAGAACATCTACGCCCGCGGCGCCGTGGACGACAAAGGCCAGCTCTGGATGCAACTGAAGGCCTTCGAAGCCATGATGAAGTCCAACGGCGGCATGCCCATCAACGTGAAGGTGCTCATCGAGGGCGAGGAGGAAGTGGGCGGCGAATCGATCTCCGAATATGTGCGCCTGCACAAAGACCGGCTCAAAGCCGATTTCGGGCTGGTCACCGACACCGAATTGTTCGCGCCTGACCTGCCCACGCTGTGCGTCGGCCTGCGCGGCCTGGTGTACACCGAGATCGAGGCGGTCGGGCCGAAGATTGACTTGCACTCCGGCATGTACGGCGGGGCGGCGCCCAATCCCTTCTTCGGGCTGATCGAGATCATCAGCAAGCTCAAGGACGCGAAAGGAAAAATCCTCATCCCCGGCTTCTACGCGGACGTAAAGGCGCCCACCAAGCAGGAGCTGCAGGCGTGGAAACGGCTGCCCTTCAAGGAAAAGGACTTCCTGAAGAACGAGGTCGGCTCAACCACGCTGACGGGCGAGCCGGGGTATTCCGCACTCTACCGCATGTGGGCCCGTCCGACACTCGAAGTCCACGGCATGCCCGGCGGGTTCATCGGCGCGGGCGCCAAGACCGTGATCCCGTGGCGAGCGCAAGCGAAAGTTTCCATGCGCCTGGTACCCGATCAGGATCCGGACGACATCCTCAAGAAGTACGAAAAGTTCATCAAGAAGATCACGCCCAAGGGCATCCAGGTGAAGATCAAGGTGGCCAGCAAGGGGCCGGCCTCGGTGGTGCGCACCGACAACAAATACATCAAAGCCGCCACCGAAGCCATGCACGATGTGTTCAAAAAGGACACGGTGTTCATCCGCTCGGGAGGGTCCATCCCCATCGTCAGCGACTTCGAAAATGAGCTCAAGATTCCCAGCGTCATGATGGGCATGGGTCTGCCCGACGACAACTTGCACGCCCCCAACGAGAAGTTCCATATCCCCAACTTCTATCGCGGGATCGAGTCCATCATCCGCTTCTTTCAGAGACTGGGAGGGGAGAAGTAGTTTCAAGTTTCAAGTTTCAAGTTTCACGTGGCCCGGCTGGTCAGCTGGGCTTTTTCTTGTGACGATCCCCTTGGGATGTTGAAGAGACGCAGCATGCTGCGTCTTTTCAACTGCAGCCCCGAGTGCACCTCCCGCATCAACAGTTGCATTGATTCTGGTGCGCTCCGGGAGTACATTTAGGGGAGCTTTGGGCGACTTTCTCCCTTCCTTCTAGTGTGCTGTCCCGTAAGTTCCCGCAATGCAAATTGCGGTGTCATTCCGAGCGACCGAAGGGAGCGAAGAATCTATGTATTTGATTTTTCAATGCATAGATCCCTCGCTGGCGCTCGGGATGACACCATTCGATCTTTGAATGAAATTACGGGACAGAACACTAGATTCCCCACCCCAACTTCGCCGGCGGGTTGCATTGCGTGTCCGATACCAAGGGGTTATCCACAATATGGCACAACATATAGGGCTCTTTGTGCTTGACCCTGAAGGACATTCGTGGCTACAGTTAGCGGAAATGCACGACGTATGGTGCTTCCCGAATTCTTCCTGCGTTCCCGCCAGCCAAAGGGGTTGACGTGCTGAAACTCAAGAAGCTGCAAATCCTGGGGTTCAAGTCGTTTTGCGACCGCGCCGAGTTGAAGTTTCACGGCGAAGGCATCGCCGCCATTGTCGGTCCGAACGGCTGCGGAAAATCCAACATCGCCGACGCCATCTCCTGGGTGCTGGGCGAGCAGTCGGC
>Ga0187817_10001841_pt1 | contig 10636 bp, 7 predicted proteins | sample NC_wetland_sal_i_17_FD_132431 | JGI IMG/M metagenome (GOLD analysis project Ga0187817, IMG submission 132431) | Wetland sediment microbial communities from Neuse River Estuary, North Carolina, USA - SO4_2 | ecosystem: Environmental > Aquatic > Freshwater > Wetlands > Sediment | place: USA: North... | reverse complement strand
TTAGCAATTAGCATTTAGCCAATTCAGGATTTTCATTCTGAGTGGGCGTTAGCCCGCGAGGAATCTGCCGTTTGCCGGGTCCGTGCGGCAAACTACAGATCCCTCGACTGTGATGAAGTTCCGCTTGCGGAACTTCATGCTGCGCTCGGGATGACAAGTTGGTAAGGTTGCAGTCAGGAGACATGGCATACACCGTTCCCAAATTGAAGGATTTCTCTTCCGCGATCCTCGACAAAGCCGCGGACAAGCTGCTTGCCGCGCTCGACGAAGAATCAAAGACGGTTAGCAGCGAGGCGGAATGGAAGGCCTTCCGCGACCGCTGGATGGCGCGGAAGAACGGTGTTCTTACCCAGATAAACGAGTTATGGCTGAAAGCTGCTCCGAAAGATGCCAAGCGTGACGTCGGGCAACGGGTCAATGAAATCAGGCAGAAAATTGAGCAGAAGGTTGACGGAGCTAAGGCTCGGCTTCGTGCCCCCGTTATGGAAGTGGAGCACTCCGGAATCGAGGTTCCAGTAGAGGAATTGGAGAAGTATGCAGGAGGGATCAAACGAGACGCCGATCGCCTCGACATCACCCTCCCCGGCATTCGCCGCCCGCTCGGCGCGGAGCATCCGGTCATCAAGACGATGAACGAGATCGTTTCGGTGTTTCGTGATCTTGGGTATTCGGTGCGGGAAGGTCCGGAGATCGAGACTGACTACTACAACTTTGAGGCGCTGAATTTTCCGCCCAACCATCCAGCGCGGGACATGCAGGACACCCTGTTCATCGCCCATCAGGAATCGAAGCCGCTGCGCGAACGTTTGCTGCTGCGCACGCACACTTCTCCGGTGCAGATTCGCACCATGGAGCAGATGAAGCCGCCGGTGCGGATTGTGATTCCGGGCAAGGTGCATCGCAATGATCCACCCGACGCGAGCCATTCACCGATGTTTCATCAGATTGAGGGGCTGGCGGTGGACAGCGACATTACGTTCGGAGATTTGAAGGGCACGCTCGACCACGCGATGAAAGCGCTGTTCGGGTCGAGCGTGAAGACACATTTCCGTCCGTCGTACTTCCCGTTCACCGAGCCGAGTGCGGAGATGATGGTGAGTTGCTTTATTTGTGGCGGCAGCGGGAAGCGGGGCAGCGAGCCTTGCCGTCCATGCAAACAAACCGGATGGATCGAGATTCTGGGCTGCGGCATGGTGGATCCCAACGTTTATGGATTCGTGGACTACGATCCCAGGAAAGTCAGCGGTTTTGCTTTTGGAATGGGCGCAGACCGGATGGCGTTGCTGAAATATGGGGTGGACGACATTCAGTTGTTCTTTCAGGGCGATGTGAGGTTCTTGGAGCAGTTCGCATGAAACTTCTTTCGTCATGGATACGCGAGTTCGTCGATCTTGCCGTTGACGACCGCCGTCTGGCCGAGGACCTGACGTCGGCGGGATTAGCGGTCGAGGGCATTTTGGGCGCCGGCGACTCGACCGTCTTTGAAATGGAGATCGGCACGAATCGCCCGGACGCGATGAATCATTACGGCGCGGCGCGGGAAGCGTCGGCGATCTATGATCTGCCGTTGAAAGCGATCGAGCCGAAGCTGCGGACTACCTCAGCGGCTAAAGCCGGTTCATCGCGAGCTTTGGATGGCACGACTAAAGTCGTGCCCTTCCCAATCGAGATCGAAGATGAGCAGGGTTGCCCGCGTTTTACCGCACGGATCATGCGCGGCGTGAAGGTGAAAGCCTCACCGGAGAATATCGCGCGACGATTGGCGTTGCTGGATCAACGGCCCATCAACAATGCGGTGGACGCGACGAACTATACGCTCTGGGAAATAGGCAAACCCACGCACGTTTTCGATCTCGATCTTCTGGAGGGCGGCAAGATCATCGTGCGTCGCGCCCGTGAGGGCGAGATTTTGAAGACACTCGACGGTGTTGAGCGCAAGCTGACTTCCGAAGATCTGGTTGTGGCGGACGCGAAGAAGCCCGTTGGATTAGCGGGCACCATGGGCGGATTCGACACGATGATTACGGAGAAAACCCGCAACATCCTGATCGAATCGGCGTGGTGGGACCCGCTGACGGTTCGCAAGATGTCGCGGCGACACGGTTTGCATACCGACGCTTCGCATCGCTTTGAGCGTGGCGCGGATTTTGAGTCAACGGTTCTTTCGTGCGATCGCGTCGCCGAACTGATTCTGCAGTCGGGCGGCGGAGAGCTGGGTGGGGACGCGATTGATGTTATTGCCCGCCGAATTGACCAGGCGCCTGTGGCATTGCAACTTTCCGAGGTGCGCCGCATTCTGGGGAAGGAGTTGGACACCAATGAGATCGTGCGCATCCTCAAGCGCCTGGGCTTCGATTTGATTCCGGAGCCGGGAGCGGAAGCCGAATTCACGGCCCAGATTCCGAGTTGGCGTTTGGATGTGGAGCGCGAGATTGATCTGATTGAAGAGATTGCGCGAATCCACGGGTACGATAAGTTTGCCAACACGCTGCCTGCCTATGCGGGCTCCGTTACCGACCCGCCTCATGCCAGGAAAGACAAAAAGCTGCGAAATGCGCTGCTGGGTTTGGGTTACAACGAGGCGGTGTCATTGACGTTCATCTCGCGTGAAGACGCGCAGAAGTTTTCGCGGGCGACGGCGATTGAGTTGGCGAATCCGTTGAGTGAAGAAGCTTCGGTGATGCGCACGTCCCTGGTTCCGGGCATGTTGGACATGCTGGCGTACAACTTGAACCGGGGCATCGGCGAGGCGCGGTTGTTCGAAGCGGGAAACATCTTCGAGGCTGTAGGTGCGACGGCGCTGGAACGCAAGTGCATCTGCCTGGGAGCGACTACGGAGAGTCTGAAGAGTAATCTTCCGCAGGCTAAGAAGCTAGACGTGAGCAAAGGGAATGCGGCGATTGCGTTAGAGATTTTCCGCAGCTTGAAGGGCGATGTCGAGACGCTGCTCGCCGGCTTTCAGCATGAGGGCTTGGAGTACAAGGCGAATGCAGCGGACTACTACCATCCGGCATGTTCCGCCTGCGCCGTGATGGACGGCACGATGGTTGCACAGTTTGGACAGATCGATCCCGACGTTGCGAGTGTGCGCAAGCTCAAGCAGGACGTGTACCTAGCTGAGCTTGATCTCGACCGGTTATACAAAGGCGGCCTGCGTGAGATGCGCTACGAACCGTTGCCCCGCTATCCAGCAGTGGAACGCGATTTTTCTTTTATCTTTGACGATTCTGTTGTATTTGAGGTCGTGTCCAGCGCGGTGGCGGCTCTGAACCTCGCCGAACTGCGCAGTTTTGTTCCAGTGGAGATTTTCCGCGGAGGCGCGATTCCTGCGGGCCAGCATTCGCTGCTACTGCGGGCTAATTTCCAATCCCTCGAGAGGACGCTGCGTGAAGATGAAGTTGCGCAGCGGTCGGCGCAGATCGTCCAGGCGATGGAGCAGTTGGGCGGGACACAGCGGGTTTAGGCTGAAAGCGACGATTGCTGACAGTTTAAGGCGCCGGCTCCCGCAACTCCCACCAGCGCTCCGTCGATGACCTGTTCCACCTGTGCGAGCATCCAACGATTTGCTTCGTGCCGTCCCGCCAGGCGCAGCTTCAGGTAGTTATCCGTCAGTGCTTCGGTGAAGTCGCCTTGGCAAGTGCGATGCACTGCGCTCAGAGTAATGGCTGGCAGCGCTTTTCCGATGAACCCCTGCATGAAGGCCAGCTTCTTTTCCGCAGCGATCTCCCTGAGGATACGGTTGCGTTGGCGGGCGACCTGCGCTGGAACCTGGTTGGGCATGGTAGCCGACGGCGTTCCCGGACGCGAGGAGTAAGTGAAGACATGCAGATAAATGAAGGGCAGTTCTTCGACCATGCGGCGGGTTTCTTCAAAATCAGCATCGCTTTCGCCGGGGAACCCGGTCATGACGTCGGCGCCGATAGCGGCGGTGGGCATGGCGCGGCGAATCTTTTCAATCTTCTCCCGATAGTGCCAGGGACGATATTTGCGGTGCATGGCGCGCAGCACGCGGTCACTGCCCGATTGCATGGGGACATGCGCATGCTTGGCGATGCGGGGAGAGCCGGCCATGAGAGCGATGAGTTCGTCGCTCCAATCCATGGGTTCGACTGAACTGATGCGGAGTTTCTCGAGAGAAGTTTGGCCGAGAATGGCGCGGACGAGATCTTCGAAGCGCGGTCGCTGGCCGACCTGGACCAGGTCGCGTCCCCAGCGACCGAGGTTGATGCCGGAGATGACGACTTCGCGATATCCGCTATCCACCAAGAGCTGAACTTCACGCAGCACGCGATCCAATGGCGACGACCGGCTGTGCCCGCGCACGGAGGGGATCACGCAGAACGAGCAGCGATTGTCGCAGCCATCCTGCACTTTCAGGTTCGGCCGCGTTCGCTCGTTGGCGGCGTCGAACACAGGGGCAGCCAGCAATTCAGTGTGAGCAAAGATGTCGGAAACGAAAATGCCATCGTTGACCATTGACGGTTGGCCGAGGGCGGAAGCTGGGACGAAATTCGTGCTCTTGCCAAGCCCTGCGCTTCGGTTCTCCGCAGGAAAGAGCGTGATCTCGGCCAGACGATGCTTGTGCGAATTGCCAACCACGCGAGTAACCCCGGGCAGGGAAGCGACCTCCTCAGGAGCGCGTTGCGCGTAGCATCCAGTGACTACGATTTGGCAGCCGGGATTCTCGCGGCGGATGCGGCGTATGGCGGCACGCGCGTCCTGATCGGCGGACGCGGTGACGGTACAAGTATTCAGAACGACGATTTCGGCTTGCGAGGGCGCAGCAGCAGGGTCTAGTCCCTGATGGCGGAACTGGTGCTCGATGGCGGCGCCATCAGCCTGGGTCGCCCGGCAGCCAAAATTCTCCACGTAGAAACTGGGCACAGACCTATCCTAAGCGCGTGCGGCGTATTGAATCTACTGAGCTAGCCAGTGTTGGATCGCAGGCGCGCGGACGAACCGCGGCTTAGCATCGGAGACCGGAAGGAAGGCAAACTGAACCCGCCGGGTGACAGGGCGTCGCCGGATTTCCAGGAAAGGTTCATGCCTCCGGAATCAAGCACTGAACGCAGGCCGTTTCTGGTGAAAGCATTCGCGGCACAGCACTGGACGCCCCTGCGTTGGCCTGAACGGAACCGTGGTTTGCTTTCCGCAGTGCGAACAGTTGGTTTTGGTCTCAACCCGGTGGTTACCGTTTCGGGGCGGCGCAGCGCCCAGGGTCGAGACCCGCTTGGTCTTGCAGGCTTTGCAACGCTTGGGTGCGTTCTTGAACTGCTTGTCGTAGAAGAACAACTGCTCCCCGGCGGTGAAGACACACTCCGTCCCGCAGTCAATGCACGTCAAAATCTTGTCTTGAAATTCCATTGAGAGATGCTCCCTTCGCACAATCCCTTGCCCCGCTTGCGCGCAGCATGGGATTTCGATCCCAGGCGCACGAAAGCGCAGGATTTTGCAACATCCCCCTCTTTATGTTGGACTACCCCTGGACTCGGTCCCGGCCAGCGCCCGAGACCGGGCGATGGCTTACAGCTAGGTTCGTACAGCTCGACTCAACGCGGTTTTGGTGGTGTGGTAGAAAGCAATGGGCTATCCCTGGGGAGAGGGGCAGCCCACGGCGACTAATCCTGTTCTTTGCGTGCTTTTTTCCGGCTGCGTTTGCGCGCCAAAGCCTCTTTCACGCGCTTCTTCTCGCCGGGCTTCAGGTAAAAGGAGTGCCGCTTAACCTCCTTGATGATGTCTTCCTGTTGCACCTTGCGCTTGAAACGGCGCAGGGCATTCTCGAGGGATTCACCCTCCTGCAATCGAACTTCTGCCAAGCTGCCAACACCCCCAAACTCGTCCCATCTGGACCTGATAGTTATTGCAAGCTTCGGCGGGCAAGTCAAGGGGGAAGTGTTTTTTGGGCGAGAAAAAGCTTCGCTTGGGGTCCATAAGATGGATCGCTTTCCAGAAGAATCAGTAACTTATGGTCAATAGATCATGCGCAACGCGAGCTGGATCTGCCGCGGCGGATACGCGGCATTAGGGTGAAAAAGGTTGGATGGAACTTGAAACCTTGCTGGGAAGTACTTGATTCCGATCTGGTTGCCGATTTGGATGAACTGCACTCCGTTGGTCTCCAAACCATCGTCAGTGGTAGTGACTCGCTGATTGTCGCGGTTGAGCAGGTTAAAGGATTCGGCCACCAGCTCTACCTTTAAGTGATCGCCTAAGTAGAGGCGTCGCGTGAGTCGGGTATCCGTGGTTGCGTAGTCGGGGCCGAGAAGAGAGTTGCGCTTCATTCCCGGGATGCGGTCGTTGGTGTCATTGCCGTCCTGGTTAGGGTCGCCGGAAACCATGGGATTTACCGGGCGCCCGCTGCCTGCGGTTACCACTCCCGAGCACTTCCAGTCATTGAACAACTTTTCGAACCAGAAGTCAGGGCGAGCAAATGGCTTTGGTTCCGTGACCCAGGAAAAGGCCAGACGATGGCGCTGGTCGGTGACGCTCGAACCTTTTTCAGCGTTGGGAGCATACGAGTTCTGAACGGTTGCGGGACGTCCGGCTACGAGGGCGTCCTGGCCATCGTCGGTGGCGTGGGAGAGAGTGTAAGCAAGCATGAAGTACACCCCGTTAGTCATGCGGCGGCGGATGGAAACTGTCATGCCGTTGTACCAACTGGAGGCGGCGCTCTGAAAGACATCAATCGGGCCAACCTGCGGGATGGGACGAGCCAGAGGATTGATGCAAGGTGGAAAGGGACAGGTTAAGGTTTGCGTGTATTGCAGCGTGGCGAAGGAGGGTACGTTGTAGTAGGTTCCAAGAAAGTTTGTTCCCGTGGCGTTGTACACGGGATATTCGACGTTGACGGGCGGGGGCAGGTTCGCATCGACAGCGCGGACCAGATCCTCGCCGTGGACGTAGGTGTAGGAGACCCCGACCGCCAGACGATGAGCCACTTCGCGCTCCATGCTCAGGCTGGCTTGCTGCGCCCGGGGAGTCTGAAAGTTATGAGCGAAAGCTGAGATTTCAGATTGCGTGAACTGCGCCAGGCTGGCTGGCGGAGTGCAAACGGTGGCATACAGCGGACAATTCACCAGCTGATTCGGATAGTGCGGGAAGACTTGCTGGGCATAGTAGTTGGTGTTGTTCAGGAAAAGCGTAGTCGAAGCCAGGCCATTTTCGCTTTCCACGGTGGAATTGTAGATTTGCGGGATGCGGGTGTAGAAGAGCCCGTATCCTGCGCGGATGACGAGCGGACGCTCGCTGCCGATGGAATATGCCACGCCGGCGCGCGGCGCGAAATTGTCGGGATTGTAAGGCACTTTGCCGGAGTCCGGCCAGAGCGGGTTGGTGAGCAGGCCCTTTTTCGTATAAGTTTGCAAATCGTAGCGCACGCCCAGGCTGAGCGCGAGATGGCCGGTAACGCGAATCGTGTCCTGAACGAATGCGGCGTAATTGTTGCTATCGGGATGAGTAGTCGGCGACACGAAGTTCTGGATGTAATAGTGCGGAACGTCGTGGGCATACGCCCGCAGAGGCGTGAGCTCAAGGCCGCCTTCCATGGGCGCGAAGGTGAACGGGTTCACCTTCACGGGATCAAAAATGTACTCACCGCCAGCGAAAGATGGAAAGAAATCGTAAACCCACGAGAGCAGCGTGTCTCCGCCGAACTTCCAGGAATTTCTTTTGCTTTCCACACTGAAAGTTTCGGCGAGGTGCAGTTTGTGCTCGCGGGTTTGACGAGGCAGGATGGAGGAACGGCCGAATCCATCAATAATTCCGGGAATCTTTGTGATCGGGTCAGACGAATTGCTGCTGGAATGTTCCAGGTCTTCGGAAAACTGTACCCGGAAATGGCTTACCACGCGGTAGGAAAGATTGCTGGTTAGCGATGCTGAGCCGGTTTCAGCGATTACATCTTCCGAGCCGTTTTCCGCCACGCCGAACGTGGTGAGCGGGCTTCCCGGATCCAGAAATACGTTGTTGTAGCCGGAGTAGCGGGAGGTGTTGAGTCGTAGCGTGAGCATATTGTGCTGCGAGAGCGTGAAATCGAGCTTAAAGAATCCGGCATTCCCCAGCATCGCAGATGGAAATATGCCAGCCTGCTTTGACAGTTGCGCCGCGGTCGCAAAAACCAGTGCCTGATCACTGGCTTCGTAATCCCCGGGGGTGTAGGGTCCGGTGCCGGGCTGCGGAACCACCACGGAACTTCCGTTGTCGAACTGGACAACGGTCGGCACGTGGAAGATGTGCTGATCCCATCCGGCAAAGAAAAATATCTTGTTGCGTTTGATTGGTCCGCCGAATGTGAAGCCGAATTGCTGTTGTTGACTGTGAGGTTTGAAGCCTACGAACGCCTGGGTCGCGGACAATCCGCTGTCGCGCAGGAAATAGAAATCCGTGCCATGAAAATGATTGGAACCGGATTTGGTAACTACATTGACCACCGCGCCGCCCGCGCGTCCCAGCTCTACGCCGTAGGTATTCGAAGAGACTCGAAATTCCTGCACCACTTCGTTGGAAAACTGATAGGGAGCGCGATAGCGTCCCGTGGCCTGAGCGTAGAAGCCGTTGTTGTTGTCGCCGCCATCCACCAGGTAGCTGGACTGAAATCCGCGAATGCCGCCAAAAGCGAGATCGCCGTTGGAGCCGGAGGTTAGCCCACGCGGGTCCTGGGTGACTCCGGGCGTGAGCAGGGCAAGATCGGTGAAGCGGCGGCCATTCAGCGGCAGCTCGCTAATGGCGCGTTGATCAATCACCGAGCCGACCGCGCTGGGCTGCGTCTCCACCAGTTGCGCGTCACCGGAAACGGTGACGGTTTCTCTTGCTCCCGCGACCGCCAGCTTGAACTCGATTTCGGTGGTGCCGCCGACGTCAACGTGAAGCTTGGGAGTGAGTTGGGGAGACATTCCCGGGGCGGATGCGCGGCCGGAGTAATCGCCGGGAGGGAGCAGCTCGAAGGAGAATTGTCCGTCGGAATCGGTGGCGCCGGAGTAGCGGAACCCGGTGGCGGTGTTGGCGATCACCACGCTGGCTTTCGAGATGCGGCTGCCGGAGGCGTCCAGGACGTTTCCCCGGATGGCGCCAGTGGATGCATCCTGAGCTGCGGCGAGGGATGGCGAGAGGACGAGCAGCATTAACAGAGTTCGCACGCAGACTCGGAAGCGCTGCGGTACGCAAGAATTTAGGCGAAAAGACAACAACGGAAAGCGGGGCATGGGACATTCACCTGCATAAGAAATGGCATGAAGGTGAGTCCAGACTCGACGGGAGATGACAATCTATATCACACATAGGGAAGCGGTGTCTGTGCCGGGCGAGGTTTATTCATGTTTTCTGTGCCGATGTGGGAACGCCCATATCTTCGGACAATCATGTCAGGGGTGCCCCGTCCTTGTCTCTCCGCTTTTTGGAGAGACAGGGCGGGGATTTTCATCACGACGGACTACCTGGATGTTCAAACCCATCCGCTCCCTTTTTCGGGCTGTCTACTGGGACTCGATTTCCACCACGCCCTCGACCCCGGAAACGCAATGTTGAAAGCTACTCCAGGCCCAATCCTCCGGACTTGTGACCAGTCCTCTCTCCACCGGATTGCGGTGTATGTGGCGCAGCTTCTCAATCCGTTTGTCTTCGTTCCACACGTTGACGTCATAGTAACAAGCTCCCCAGAACGGGCTGCCACCGGCGAGCTTCGGGGTTGGTGAGAGACGTTCTGCTTGAGCATCTGAATCGCGACCGCCGGGCTGGCGCGTTCCGGCTCGCTGATGAGCAGGTGAACGTGCTCAGGCATGACGACATACCCGGACACGTAGAGTTCGTACCATATTCGCACCCGCTCCAGGGTTTGCTCGAAGGTGCGACGTGCTTCTGGCGTGGCCAGCAGTGGGGCGCGGCGGTAGCAACTGAAAGTGACGAAGTGCAGATAGCGAGCCTGCTGAAAACGTTGCAGTCCCCAAGGCGTGGACAGGAAGATAAGCCGGAGTCGGGAGGGGGCGCAGTGATGGATGAATATCCCCGAAAACCCCCGCCCTGTCTTTCCAAAGAACGGAAAGACAAGGACGGGGCACCTCGAGAATACCCCGAATCAGTTTCCTCCCTGCCCCTGCGGCATGACTGGTTGCACATCCTGGCGCGGAGCCACGAACGGAATATGAGGCATGCTAGTGACCTGTCCACGCTCGGCATCAGCCATCACAATTCCTGCGTGGTCGAGGAGCAGGCCGGTGGCGCGATCCATTTCTACTTCTGATTTTTCGTAAGCCGCCTGGGCGGATATCAGGTTCGATTCGACCTGTGTTAACCCCGCCCGGTCCTGCAACAAGGCTGTGGGAGTGCCCACACCGGCGGCCAGCTTTTTCTGATCGGAATCCAGAGTCTCGCGCGCAAAACTTACAGCGGCTTGGGCTGCGTCCACGCTGGCGCGGTTCTGCTGGACATCGAACTGGGCGTTGCGCACCTCGATGCGCACCTGGTTTTGCAGCTGCTGCAAGCGCACCTGCGCCTGGCGATACTCCAACTGAGCACGGACCTGGTTGGCTTCGGCGACACGGTTGCGGATGGGAATGTTCAGGGTCAATCCGATGCCTTTGTCGGGCGCCACCGAAGTGACGAGTTGATCCAGGGTGCTACCGTAGCCGACCGGCCCGCCGTT
>Ga0187817_10001840_pt1 | contig 10638 bp, 13 predicted proteins | sample NC_wetland_sal_i_17_FD_132431 | JGI IMG/M metagenome (GOLD analysis project Ga0187817, IMG submission 132431) | Wetland sediment microbial communities from Neuse River Estuary, North Carolina, USA - SO4_2 | ecosystem: Environmental > Aquatic > Freshwater > Wetlands > Sediment | place: USA... | reverse complement strand
GGCTGGTTCCGCGTGGGGATGGCAGCGGCCGGGCTCTGGTCGTAGAGATTGTGAAGCCCGAACAACGCTGATTGTCACCATGAAGCGACCCGTGAATTTAGGTGGTGGTGCGGTTTCGATTGCCAGCGTCGATATTCTCGTGTGCGTCATCCCGAGGCCCCGCGTTTTCACCAGCGGGGCGAGGGATCTCGCGCGCATCGCAACGGCAACCAGCAAACTCCGCCATTACAAGAATTTATGCCTTCGTGTGACTTCGTGTCCTTTGTGGTTTGATCGATTTAGGAGCCTACTGTCGAGAATCAACATTCGAAAATTCTCTCATCTGCCCGTATCATCTCTTGGATGCCTTCCACTCCCGCGCAAGCCACCGTCTTTAGTTTCGAGCAAGCGCTTCACACCGTAGAAGAACACGCGTCGCATCTTCGCCCTCGCGGTAAGGAACTGCTCGAACTGCTCGACAGCGCAGGCCGCGTTTTGGCTGAGCCCGTCACGGCCGACCGCAATTTCCCGCCCTTCCCACGTGCCACCCGTGATGGCTATGCCGTGCGCGCGGCAGACTTGGCGCAGCTTCCCGCCACACTTCACGTAGTCGGCGAGATCAAGGCCGGCTCCGCGGACGCGACCATCAAGCTGGAATCTGGCCAGGCCGCCGCCATCATGACCGGTGCACCCGCACCGCCCGGTGCCGATGCGATCGTGATGGTGGAATACACTTCGCGAAAAGATGATCGGGTCGAAATCACCAGGGGAATTGCCGCCGGAGAAAATATTGTCCCGACCGCCTCGGAAGCCAAGCGCGGCGATCGGCTGCTCTCTCCCGGCATGCGATTGAACCATGCTGCCATCGCCGTGGCGGCATCAGTCGGGCGATCACGCCTTCTGGTTTACGCCAAACCGAGCGTGGCCGTGCTTTCCACCGGCGACGAGGTGGTAGACGTCGATGTGCCTCCCGCTCCCCATCAGATTCGCAACTCCAACACCTATTCGCTGGCTGCGCAAATCCTCTCCGCCGGAGGAGAACCTGTGCTGTTGCCCATCGCTCCGGACGAGCCCAGGCGTCTGCGTGAGCTGATCCAGGACGGACTCGAGGCCGATCTGCTCCTGCTCACCGGCGGAGTTTCGATGGGCAAGTATGACCTCGTCGAGCAGGTTCTGGCCGAGCTCAACGCCGAGTTTTTCTTCACCGGCGCCCAGATTCAACCCGGGCGTCCCGTCGTGTTTGGGCGTGTAGCGCCGGCGTCCTCGCCGGCTGAAACCAAGTACTTCTTCGGCCTACCGGGTAATCCGGTTTCGACCATGGTCACCTTCGATCTCTTTGCCCAGCCGGTCTTGGACGCGCTCGCGGGCATGACTCCGCGAAAACTGGTCTTCCTGCGCGCCAAACTGAAATCAGAGATCAAGACCAAGCAGGGCCTGAAGCGGTTTCTGCCCGCCCTGCTTTCCGGTGAGTGCGAGCAATCCGAGGTGGCTCTGATCCCCTGGCAAGGTTCTGGCGACATCGCTGCCACCGCACTCGCCAACTGCTACATCGTCATCCCTCCTGATCGCGACCGCATCGCAGCAGGAGAATGGGTCCCCGTCCTGATCCACTAAGAACCTGCTGTGCCTGTGTGGGGCGGATACTCTTGTCCGCCACTTTTGACTTTACTTCGGGTGAGCCAGCTGGGTGCCCCATTTCTCGCGTTCTTTGCGAGAAGCGGGGATGGGTGCAGCGAAGGCATGTAAGATATATCTTCTCCATGCCCCGCCACCTCTCTCACTACGACCACACCGGACGCGCCAAAATGGTCGATGTTTCCTCCAAGTCTGCGAACCGGCGGGAAGCTGAGGCCAGCGCCTTCGTTGTCCTAAAACCCGCTGTCCTCCGGGCATTGCCGAAAAATCCCAAGGGAGAGCCGCTCGAGGTGGCACGCCTGGCAGGCATCATGGCGGCCAAGCGAACCTCCGACCTGATCCCCATGTGCCATCCTCTGCCCCTGTCGCACATTGATGTCGCCCTGAGGCTGTGCGAGAATGGCGTCGCTATTACCTCGAAAGTTACCACCACGGCCGCGACCGGCGTCGAGATGGAAGCCCTTGTCGCTGCTAGCATTGCTGCGCTCACCGTGTACGATATGTGTAAGGCTTTGGACAAAGGCATCGAGATCCGCGAGGTCGTGCTCGAACGCAAGACCGGAGGCAAGAGCGGCAGCTACGTTCGCGCCCGCAAAAAGAAATAGCACATTTCCATGGCGAGCAACGTCAAGGTCCTGCTGGTGGACGATAACCCGATGATTCTGGCAATGCTGCGGGGCGCGCTCACGCCGTTGGCCAGCGTCACCACCGCCTCAGACGCGGCCGATGCCTTGCTGAAAGCCGTGGACGATCCTCCCGACTTGCTCGTCAGTGACTATCGCATGCCCGGTATGGATGGCCGCCAGTTGGTGGAGAAACTCCGCAGCCGCCCGCGAACGGCAGGAGCCGCCGTCATTTTGCTAGCCACCAAGGCCGACATCACTGACAAGCTCACGGCCCAGGACCAGCCCGTCGACGACTTCGTCGAGAAACCATTCTTCCTGCGGGAAGCCACCCAGCGCATCAAGCGCGTCATCGACAAGATCGCTTTGGAAAAGATGGCCAAGACCGCGCCCTCGGATGGCGTGCTCCGCGGCAGTCTGCTGCAGATGAACGTGATCGATCTGGTGCAATCTCTGGAAATGGGCCGCAAGAGCTGCGCCCTCACCCTCACCAACAAAGATGAAAAATGCGAAATGTATTTTCGTGAAGGTCAGGTAACCCACGCCCAGTACGGTTCGCAGGCCGGTGATCAGGCTGTCTTCAAGGTCCTGCGCTGGACCGATGGCAACTTCCAGGTCAACTTCGAAGGCAAGACCACCAAACAATCCACAACTCTCAATACGCAAGGCCTGTTGATGGAAGGCCTGCGACTGTTGGACGAGTCCAGCCGGGACGCGGGCAAAACCGGGGAGGAAGAAGAGGATGTCCTCCTCGATTCCTGAAACGCTGTCCGCTGCAGTCGTGACGGTGAGCGATTCTTGTGCGCGCGGGGATCGCATCGATCTCTCCGGGCCCGCCGTCGTCGACTTTCTCCGAAAAAGGAATTTCACCATCGTTGGGACCGAGGTTGTCCCCGATGAACAAGCATTGATCAAGAAGGCCATCGTTTACTGGGTGGGAGAAGCGCGGCTGGTGGTGACAACCGGCGGCACTGGGGTGGCCGAGCGCGATGTCACCCCGGAAGCCACGCGCTCTGTCTGCGAACGCCTCCTCGAAGGGGTTGCCGAACGCATGCGCTTTGAAGGCTCAAAGAAGACGCTGTTTGCCGCTCTCAGCCGCAGCGTCTGCGGTGTAAGAGGGAAGTCGGTGGTTCTGAATCTGCCCGGAAGTCCGGCCGGCGCGGTTGAGTCGCTGGAGTCGGTGATTGACCTCCTGCCGCACGCGCTACAGCTGCTCGGGGGCAACACCACCCACGCGTAGGGCAGCGTCCTCCACAGACGGGTCATCTTCGTGGCATTCTCTTCGCTTCGCGGTGGCGCGCGGCCCTGGCTCCCGCAGGACCGGTACCAGTGGGCGGTTTGCGCATGCCGTCGAGCAGGTCTTTGAGCACGACCGCGTTGTTGCGCTCCAGATTTCTGGAGGCGAACAGCAGCGTGAGTGGTTTCTTGAGGTGCGCCAGACGGTAGAGTTCGTCCAGCGCGTCGGCGGCCTCGGGCTGCGAGAGTTCTTTCAAGTAACGTTTACGGAAGCTGATCCATTCCTCGCTATGTCCATGGAACCACTTACGGAGCTCGTTGGAGGGTGCGAGGTCACGAAGCCAGGCATCGAGCGCTGCCAGATCTTTGGTCAGACCGCGAGGCCACAGGCGGTCCACTAATACGCGGGTTCCATCGCTGTGCGCGGGCTTGTCGTACACCCGCTTCACCAGCACTCGTTTGGCGGCAACGGTCATGGCTTTAATTTATTATTGTACTTCCGCTGGAGAAACATGTCTGAGGACCCGAAGGGGAGGATTCTTCACTCTGCACGCTGAAATCCTGAATCGAAAATCTGCCTGGTTTATTTCTGTGGTTGCCATTTTCGTGCTAGCCGGTTGCGACGCTGAACTGCGGAAAACAGATGCCCAACTCGGGCTCAATCCGCAACAAGCTGCCGGACGCCGCATCTACGATAACTATTGCGACCGCTGCCATGCGCCCTACTCATCGCGCGGGCGCCAGGGGCCGAGCATGAAACATATCTTCAAGAAGCAGTACCTTCCCATGAGCGGAATGCCCGCCAATGATGAGCGAGTGACGGATGTGATCCGGATGGGCCGGAACAAGATGCCGGCCTACAGCCAGGTGCTCACCGAGCAGCAGATCGATGATCTGCTGGCGTATTTGCATACCCTGTAGCGCTGAGAATCGCCGACGTACAATACCGGAGTGAGTACCGCGACCACGACTCCTGCCTCACCCCACACATCGGCTGCGCCGGGACGATTCACGCGATGGCAGCGGATCCAACTGTGGCTGATCACCTGGGTGGGATATCTGGCGATTCGCCTGCTCGGGTCCACTGTGCGCTTTGCCGTGTCGTGGGAAGAGGGATCTCCCGGCAGCCTGGAAGCGCGCCCGTTTGTCTATTCGTTCTGGCATAGCTGCATGATTCCTGCAATGTATTTGTGGCGCGACCTCAAGATTCGAGTCATGAGCAGTGACAGCTTTGACGGTGAATACACAGGGCGGATTATGCAGAAGTTCGGGTTCGTCAAAATCCGCGGATCGAGCAGCCGGTTTGCGGTGCGCGCCCTGCTGGGCATGCGTCGCGAGTTGGAGAATGGCTGGATCGTGGCGTTTACGTTGGACGGTCCGCGGGGACCAAGGCACGTGGTAAAACCGGGGCCGGCGGTGCTGGCCAAAGCGACGGGTGTTCCAATGGTGGGATTCCATATCGCACTGGCTGACGCCTGGGTCTTGAACACCTGGGACAAACTAATGATCCCGAAGCCGTTTTCCAGGGCCTTGATGCGAGTGAGCCGGACGATTGCGGTTCCCCAGGATGCAGACGAGACAGAACGGGAAAGCTCTCTGCAGGAGTTGCAGGCGGCACTGGACCGCTGCCGGGAATTTGTCGAGGCGAATGTGGAGAAGGCTGGAAGTGCGGAGTTCCCGTTCTTGCAGCGGAGAGCGTAATACGCGACCACAGTCGGACGGCGTGAGACGTTCATATACAATTTTTCTTTCGTAACTTCAGGATGGCGAGGGCTCATGGGCGCGATCATTCTCGACGGGAACCGGATCGCTGGCGAAATTCGGGCGGAAGTTGCCGCGGAAGTGAAGGCCATGACATCCGCGGGAATGCGCCCGGGGCTGGCGGTGGTTCTGGTCGGTCACAATCCGGCGTCCGAGGTGTACGTTCGCGGCAAGACGAAAGCCTGCGAGGAAGTCGGGATCTACAGCGAGAAACACACGCCCGCCGAAAGCGCAACAACGGAAGAACTGCTTACGCTGATTGCGGACCTCAACCGGCGTGATCAGATCGACGGCATCCTGGTGCAGCTTCCGCTGCCGCCGCAAGTGGATTCCAAGAAGGTTTTATTGGCGGTGGATCCAGCCAAGGATGTGGATGGCTTTCATCCCATGAACGTCGGGTTTCTTTCCACGCAGCGTCCGGGCCTGGTGCCGTGCACGCCGGCAGGAATCATGGAGATTCTGAGACGCAGCAAAATTCCGGTTGCCGGGCAGGAAGCGGTGGTGGCTGGGCGCAGCGACATCGTCGGCAAGCCGACCGCCATGCTGCTGATAAACGCAAATGCCACAGTCACGGTTTGCCACTCCAAGACGCGTGACTTACCGGGGGTGTGTCGGCGAGCTGACATTCTGGTTGCCGCGATCGGCCGGGCGGGAATGGTGACGCGGGAGTATGTGAAACCAGGCGCAACCGTGATCGACGTTGGCATGAACCAGGTCACCGAGCGGGCAGAGTTTGAGCGGCTGTTCGCAGGCAATCCCAAGCGGGAAGAGGCGTTCCGCACCAAGGGCTCGACGTTGGCCGGCGATGTGCATCCCGCGGTGGCAGAGGTGGCAGGAGCGATTACGCCAGTGCCGGGCGGCGTGGGGCCTCTGACGATTGCCATGCTGATGGCGAACACAGTGCGCGCGGCGAAACTGCGGCGTGGTGTGCCGGAGCTGTCAAGAGCTTAGGGACTTCAACAAAAGTAAGTGGAGAATCACGGTTGCTCAAAGTTGGGCTGACGGGCGGGATTGCATCGGGCAAAACGGTGGTTGGCGAGATGCTGGTGGCGCTCGGCGCTCATCTGGTCCAGGCCGACGCTATCGCCCATGAACTCATGCAACCGGGTCAAGCCGTGTACCAGGAAGTAGTTCGGCATTTCGGCGCGGGAATCTTGAATGCGGACGGAAGTGTGAATCGGGCGCGGTTGGCCGAAGCCGCATTTGGAACTCCAGGAGCGAACCAGGCTTCGCGGATCCAGGAGCTCAACCAGATCGTCCATCCCGCCGTCATTCGCAAACAGGAAGAGTGGATGGAAGAGGTAGGCCGGGGAAATCCCAGGGCAATTGCCATCGTGGAAGCGGCTTTGATTTTGGAAGCCAGCGTGGGCAAGCGCTTTGACCGCCTCGTGGTTGTAACCTGCCGCCCGGAGCAGCGCATTCAACGCTGGGCGGCGCGGGTGAAGGTGGACCTGGAAACGGCCCGGCAAGAAGTAACGCGGCGCATGGCGGCTCAACTTCCCGACGAGAAAAAGATCAAAGCAGCCGATTACGTGGTCGACAACTCCGGCTCGCTGGATGAGACTCAGAAGAAGGTGAAGGAAATCTACGATAAGCTGCGGACCAAAGCGGAGAAATGCATTTAACCGCAAAGCTCGGCCAAAAACGGCCGCAGGGCACATCAAAGATAGCAGCCAACCGTCCCGGGCCCTCCAATTTATTTACAATCAGTGTAGATCCGTGTAAATCCGTGGCCAAAGGTTTTAGAACGATATGAAGTTGCTGCGACCCGTCTTGCTCGCCTTGATTCTGGCTGGTGCCTTTTTCTATTTCACAACCTACCGTTCTGGGCGGCCGGGGCTGACGAACTGGATCAGCCACCCGAACCAGGTGGAGATCAGCGAGGCGGCCAGCAACGGCGACGTCCTTGATGCCGAAGAGCAGAACAACATCAGTGTTTATCGTAGGAACATCGGATCGGTGGTCAACATTACTTCGCGCGCAGTCACCTTCGACTTCTTCTATGGGCTGGTGCCGCAGGAAGGTGCGGGCTCGGGCTTCATCATCGATAAGGACGGCCACATTCTGACGAATTTCCACGTGATTGCCGAGGCACGGCAAGTCGAGGTCACGCTGTATAACCGAAAAAAATACAAGGCGACGATCGTCGGGACCGATCGCTCTCACGACTTGGCAGTGATTCAGATCAAGGCTCTGGAGCTGCAGCCGATGACCCTGGGAAATTCGGGCAATCTGCAAGTGGGGCAGAAAGTCTACGCGATCGGCAATCCGTTTGGGATGTTTTCCGGCACCATGACCCGTGGCATTGTGAGTTCGATCCGCTCGGTGCAGGAGCCGGACGGCATGACCATCGACGATGCCATCCAAACCGACGCTGCCATCAATCCCGGGAATTCCGGAGGACCACTGCTGAACTGGCACGGCGAGGTGATCGGCATCAACACCATGATTGCCTCGAGCGCAGGCCAGAGCGCAGGAATTGGCTTTGCCATTCCCATCAATACCGCCAAAGCCGTGCTGAACGACCTGGTCACGCTGGGGCGGGTGCGGCGTCCGGCGCTGGGCGTGAAGACCATTCCGATTGATCAGGACCTGGCCGACCAGATGGGCCTGGCCTCGGATTACGGCCTGCTGATCGTGCAGGTGGTCGCGGGCGGGGCTGCCGACCGAGCTGGCCTGCGTGGTGGCACCGAGCGCGCCTTCCTGGGCAACACACCGATCATGATCGGTGGCGATCTGATCATTTCAGTGAATGGGGAGAAGGTTCAGGACCAGCAGGACCTGGCGCAGCTGATGAACAAACATCGTGCTGGAGATACGGTGAAGATAACGATCTATCGCGGCAAGACGAAGATGGATGTGAGCGTGACCCTGGGCGAGGCCAGGGAGCAGGTATAGAGCTCAGCCACGGATTGGATCTCCGCGCCGGATAGTGTCCTGCATTCAATCAAACTACAAAGGACACGAGGTCCCACGAAGGCGTAAGGTTCGGGTTTCGTATGACTGTGGATGCCCTACGTCAGTATTGTCTGTCATTTCCTTCGGCTACGGAGAAGCTGCAGTGGGGGGATCAGCTCTGTTTCAAGGTTGGTGGAAAGATTTTTGTCATGCTTTCCCTGGATTCCGTGCCGCCGAAGATGTGCTTCAAGTGCACGCCAGAGAAGTTTTCCGAGCTGTGTGAAGTCGAGGGTATTGGACCAGCGCCATATGTCGGGCGATACAAGTGGGTGATGCTCGACGGCCCCGATATCCTGCCGGCTGAAGAGTTGAAGGATCTGATCCGCCAGTCGTACGAAATGGTTACCGCCGGCAAAAAGATCGAGAAGGCTCGCAAGCGTAGCCGTAGGTAAGGTAGTGGTGCCGTTTGTGGCTTTTCCTTGGTGTGACTTCGTGTCCTGAGTGGTTGCCTGGGGTCCGTCGATGGGTGCACGCCAAGAAAGTGATGGATCATGCGGCCCTGAGTTCTGATCTGCGCTCCCAGAAGTCTTGAAAACGACCACTGAGCTTTGAGCAGCGGAGAGCGATGATGGCATTGGAGCCTGGAACGGTCCAGTGCATACCGGCGCGTTTGAGACGGGTGCCAATGGCGACCTTGCATCCGGCCTCGACCACGCCGGTGGAAGTACACAAGCCTTGGGCGTGGAATTCGGGATAGCGCATACGCTCTCGGTTGGTCTGGAAATAATGGAGACAGCGACGGGCCTCATCGCAGCGAGGGACCTGGCGACGGATGGCATGGAGCAGAGCCCGGAATCTTCCGGTGTCGAGTTCCTGCCTCCGGCGTTGCGCCCACTGAGCAGCTCGTGGGGTAGTGGGACCGTACAGAGCTTTTCCGACCTCACTCAAGTGTTGTTGGGCATGATAGCGGTCGACAATCTGGGTGGCATGGGGAAACTGATCGTCGGCGATGTTCCAAATCCACAGGGCCCCATCCCCGAGCACAACCGTACGAAGGGCTTGGCAGAAGCGGCGGCGGGTAGCTTCTCTCCAGACGCGCTGGGCGAAGGCAGAACGTGCCGCAGCGGTATCCAGTGTAGAGGCACTCTCCAAGGCCGCGGAATAGGTGACGGATCCTTCATCGCGGATGGGAGTGCCTTCTGCATCCAGCGATTCCGCGCTCCAAATGGTGCAGAGTTTTACTTCCCCGGTCTTGGCCGATCCGTCCCCTTGTTTGCCGGTGCGGCCCACGAGCTCCTCGGCAGGTAGAGGAATCCCGGTTCCATCCATGCCGAGATACAGGGTCTGGGGCAGAGCCAGGGCATCGGAAGGTTGGGTGCAATGGCGTTCGTCTTGGGCGATCTGTTTGCCCAGAGCTTCTGCGGTTCTCTCGACCTGCTTGGCATCCACGGCCACACCGGCCAGTTCAGTCAACAGTTCGCTCCCTTCCTGGAAGCTGACCATGGCACCCACGGTGCCCACCATGCGGGTGAGGGCGGGAGAGAGCGAGGTATTTTCTATGCCCAGATGGCCATCGCGAGGGCAGAAGCCGTGGCCGCAGGAGGAGCAATGATAGTAGGCGCGCTCCAGTTGGAGGGTGCCGAGGACGCTCTGGACCTGCTTGCTGCGGCGTCCGACCAAGCGTGCTGGCTGCCCACAACCACAACGAGTGTGCGAGCCTCGCTCATCGCTGGTGTCGGCGTTGAGACGTTGCTCGACCGCAGCTCCCGCCAGTTGCAAGACCTGTTGCCGCACGGCCAGCTCCAGCGCTTCCAGATCCAGCTCTACCACCGCTTGACGACCGAGGAGCGTCTCAATCTCCTGCACGACGTCGCTGGCCAGGAGATCGCCGAAGAGGTTTTTTTTTACTCTCTTCTGCCCCCATCGCTTCCGGCTGCTGCAGTTGGGCGTTGCAGAGCTGTTCGCTGACCGCAATCAGTTCTTGCACGAGCTTGCGAAAACGACGGTATTCGGCGATCTGGGCTCGGGTCCGATCGACCGCCGGTCCTTGGGGGATGACTTGGGTGATGGTTTTTCCAGCGCTGGCATGAGTCAGCGAGTAGGAGGGGCCGTGTCCCGGGGAGTCTTTCTGTGCACAGTGGCAGTTAGGCTTGCCACACTTGCGGAATCGCGCGGTGAGAGAGCCGGGACGGAGATCACTGATCTGAGCCAGACCGGCCTTGAGTTGCTCGCGTTTCTCGTGAAGAGCCTTTAAGGAAATGGTCATTGGAGTGCCTCCCATCTGACAACAGTATACGCTGTCAGATAGAGAAAGAAAACCGCACCCCCACCTTATCAAACTCCAACCCGCACTCTGGCGTCGTGCGCCCTCCGTCGATCCCCTCTTTGACGCTGCGGAATTTTGCCTGCTAGACTAAATGTTTGTCAGCCCACCTAACATAATCATCAGAAGGGAAGTTCGTGCGAGCAGAAACCCGCCATCAATTGAAGACGGACCGGTTCAGCC
>Ga0187817_10001839_pt1 | contig 10638 bp, 9 predicted proteins | sample NC_wetland_sal_i_17_FD_132431 | JGI IMG/M metagenome (GOLD analysis project Ga0187817, IMG submission 132431) | Wetland sediment microbial communities from Neuse River Estuary, North Carolina, USA - SO4_2 | ecosystem: Environmental > Aquatic > Freshwater > Wetlands > Sediment | place: USA: North... | reverse complement strand
GGGGAGACCTGCGGCTTTTTGATCGTGGATGGTAAAACGCCGCAACCTCCCGCCCCGATTTTGTCGGGGACCTGCAGCCTTTTGCAAAAACGCCGCAGGAAGGCGGACAGATCTGGCCGAGCACATGCTCGGCCACTACAACGAGTTACGAAAGCGCCTGTAGTGGTCGGGCACGCCCGACCAATTCCTTCTTGCCGGTTAGCCAGACCGCCCCGACCAGCACGCCAAGCGATGCCAGGCTCACCCATACACCTAGGCGCAATCCGCTTGAACGGAATCGAAACAGGACGCGATGCTCACCGGGTCCGACAGACACGGATTGAAACGCGATTCTCCAGTGCTCCAGCGGCGTCCGCTGGCCGTCGACGAATGCCTGCCAGCTTGGAGAGAACTGCTCTTTGAGCACAAAACGGCCCCCCGTGGCTGAATGCACCGCAAACTCCCGGATTTCCGGGGTCCAGCGAATGCGTTCCACTGTGCCCGCATTGTCCGATTCCCAACCAAAGGTCGGGCGCGCGTCGCGGTACTCCAAGACTCTGTAGAAGTACGCTCTCGAGCTGATCAGTTGAAAGCGCGGACTCGCCAGATAGTGGCGATACATTGGGCCAATTTCGCTGCTTACAAAAAATCGCACACCGAGTAAATGCAGCAGATCTTCCTGATCGGGCTCGATCTGGAACTCCCAGGGACTTTGAAATTGTGCGCCGTTTTTGAGGAGGTTGCGGTACTGCGTGGTGAAGAACGGATCAAATCCCTGCGGCGACCGCAGACCGTAGTAGTGCCGCATGCCGATATTCGACGGGCCCGTTCTGTCCACGAGGATGCGGTTTTCCTGGTGAGCGCGGATCTCCGCGTAGGAGGCGTCATCCATGGCCGGATAGGCGCCGGACGCAAAGAATACCTGGCCGGATTTTGGTTCGGCGTTGAAGCGCCTGCTGGTTCCGAAAACTTTGTAGTCGATGCCGATCAAGACCAACACCGCGGCTGTCAAGTAGAGCCGGGTTCTGCCGGTCCGGCCGCGCGTGACATACATCCCCAGAGCGAACAGCGCCAAGGTGACTGCGGGATCCCAGACAGAACGCCAACCGGCCGCGAAGCCGGACCCCCCAGGAAGCCATCTCACCAGCTCCCACCCGGACCACGCGGCCAGAAGCGCGAGGCACAGCCACACGAGCCACCGCGGCGCGGGGCGCGAGGCCCTTCGCAGGAAATCATCCAGTCCGTACGCCGCCATTGGAGCCACTGCTATGGTCAAGCCGGCGAGAAAATACCAGTCCCGGCAAATCTGTACAATAAACGCCGAATGTCGAACGGCTTCCCAAACCAGGCCAAATGGATTGTTCACAAAGATGAAGCAGACAATGCCTACTGCCAGAAACGGAACAATGTCTCGGAACTTTCGCCGGCGCAGGAGCCACAATGCACCGAAGATCGCCGGCGCACCCAGATAGAGATATTCCTTGCCCGGATTCGTGTGAATGTCGACGTTAGGTCCGAAGTCGAAGAAATTGGGAAATAAGTAAGAGAGAAAGAAAGCCGGCGAGCGAATTCCCGTGCCGTACTTCACTTCAGGATCCTTAAGGGAGGTTGCTTCCAGGGCCGGGAGCAGTTGGACCATGGCCACGGCTAGCGATGTCACCAGGGCCCCGACTGTGCCCATGGCCATTTTCCACGGCGCTTTGCTGAAGAGCGCGTACGTTCCCATCGAAACGGCGAAGACAAACCATGTCGGAGGATACCCGGCGAGGAAGCAAAGTGCGGATGCGGCCACAAGTTTCCAAAGGGGACGCCACTGGTTAGACTCCGCAGCTTCATCGATTCCCCAGAATCCCAGTGGGAACCAGGCGTATCCTGCGACCAATCCCTGATGCTGCAGTTGCAGAAGCAAATAACCGCTGTAAGCGTAGACACCCGCGCCCAGCACGCTCGCCAGGGGCTGGAGGCGCCGGCCACTCAGCCAGACGTAGCACAAAAGGAATGCCATCCAGACGTGCGCGAACATGAATACCTGCAGACTCTGATACGAGGCGTGTGGCCGCGCGATGTTGGCTGCGAAAAGCAACCACGTGGGCGGATAAAACAACGCAGCTTGGAGATTTCCAGCGAATGTCTGCCCGCAGTAGATGGTCCAATCCCATTCGGGGAACCGGCCGGCCTTCAAAGCTTGAAAAGCGTAGTCAACCAGAGGGTAATGGTAGACATGCAGGTCGAAAGGGATGTGAACCCGGCGCAACGGGGAAAGATACTCGATGAAGAAGAGATAGGTGAACGCCAGCGATAATGCAGCGACGATGGGGACACGGGCGGGGTGCTTCAAACCAGGACCTCCATTTTCGCATCATCGATGGTTCGGCGCTCGAACCCCCTTGCCGGGCGTAGTATGCTGAAAGCGAGGAGACTCGAATGGGCTGCGGCAGTGTACCACCGGTTTTGACCGAGATCCGACCCGGCGCGCGGAAGGTTTTCTGCGTCAAATTCCAGCGCGAGATGGAAGGCCTGGATGAGGTTCCGTTCGAGGGCCACCCGCTGGGCCAGAAGATCTTCGAGAATGTTTCCAAAGAAGCCTGGAAAATGTGGGTGGAGCACATGAAGATGCTCATGAATGAATACCGGCTGAACCTGGGCACCGCTGAGGCCCAGGAATTTCTCCTCAAGCAGATGGACGACTACTTTTTCGGCAAAGGCGCTGCCCTTCCGCCGGATTACGTGCCGCCGCGCCAAAAAAACTAGCCCGCTCGCCCGCTGAATCCCGCTAGTTGAGATTTCTTGCCGGCCCCGAAAGGGGCCTGAATACAGGTGTGCCTATGTACCGTACTTGCTTGCTCCTGCCCGTTGTTGCCCTGGCCGGCTGCGGAACGCCCGTCGCGGTGCGCAGTCTGTCGTCGCAGCTCGTGGTCACCGAACGCGCCTATGTTGTTTCCCTGCACAGCTACTTTGCTGCTGTGGAAAAATTCGCCGACGCACAGGCAACCATCGCCGCTGGCCGGATCGATGAACTCACCTCCCAAATCAACCGGGAATACGGAACGCGCGCCAACGCCAGCCTGGCGCAGCCCCTCACGCCCGCGCAGCGGCAGCAAATCCTGGATACGCTCATGCAAGATGTCGCCGCGAATGCTCAGGTTGACATTCCTCTCAAGCGCAAAATCACCGACGCCGTGGCGGGCCTCAAGAAGCAGGATCAGGAGCTTGAAGGGGCGTATCAAGCCATCGTCGCGGCGTCGGAGAAGCTCGACGAATACATCCGGCTGAAGAAAGCGGATGAGACCGCAATCGGGCCTCTGATTCAGACCGTAGCCGCGAGCAACGACAAAATCCAGGCGGTGATCGCCGCGATCACTGCCATCACTCAAGACCTCACGCAAACCTCTCCAAAGGCGCAACCATGACCATTGACGAACTCCTTACGCAACTCAACGACCTCTCCGCCAAGCTGGACGCGGCTCCGGATGATGATTCCAAGTCCAGCCTGCAGATTTTGACTTTGCAACTCAACAAGCAGGCGATCGTGGAAGGTTTCGGCGCGCTCGCGCCCCTGGAGACCGCCGCTCCTGTCGAGGTCGAGCAACTTCGCGTTTTGATGTCCCAGGTCGATGAAGCGATCGCCACGGAGCAAAAACGCGCTCAGGTGGTTGCAACCATTATTTCGCTGGCGAAGGCTGCACTGAGCGCCGCGGGAGTCACGCTGCCCGCGGGCCTTTAGCGCCGCACCACGGGGAGCGCCGTCGCGATTTCGAATTTCAGGCAGCGGTGCGCCTGGCGCAGGGCCGCTTCAACGCCGGCTGGGGAATCACCGCGAGCGAAGATGAAGCCCAGGTAACTGGAGCCCTCGGGCAGGGGCAGGATCTTCTGCCCCTCCTTCGCCGTAATCACGACCTCTTCCACGCACGCGACCGCGGACGCCTGTTCGACGCCTTCCACGCCCTCATATACGCCGCCCTTGGGGATGGGAATCATCATCACACCGCTCGCCGGATCGCTGAGCCTGGCGGCCGAGACGTCCTCACCCACAGCGTGCCGCAGGATCAGCGACTCGAGCGTGGAGTCCCGATCAAACCGCAGGGCGCGCGCGCACAGACCGCCGATGGGCCTCGCCGCCACTTCGAGCACCCATGCGCTTTCGCAATTCAAACGAAGTTCGGCGTGGATCGGCCCGTGCGTCAGGCCGAGCGCGTGAACTGCGCAGTTGACCGCTCCGACTAACCGCCCTTGCTTTTCGCTGCTCTCTCGTGACGGTGTCACATAAATCGTCTCTTCGAATACCGGACCATCCAGCGGATCGGGTTTGTCAAAAATGGCGAGCACCTGCAGTTGGCCGGCGGTAATGAGCCCCTCGATCGCGAACTCCCGGCCTTCGATGAAACTCTCCACCTGGATGTACCGGTTGTGCTCCTCGCGTTGGATCAGCACATCGCTGCTTTCGAGAATGGTGCGGATGCGCTCGAAGGCTTCGACGAATTCGTCTGCATTGTTGGCCCGGATCACCCCGCGGCTTGCCGAGAGTCCCAAGGGCTTCAACACGCACGGATAAGGAGCGCGCCTCGCCGCCGCAACCGGGTTTTCGCCAATCGTCACGCGGAAAAACTCCGGAACGGGAAGACCGGCCGCCTGGAATCGCTGGCGCGCGACGTACTTGTCCCGGCATCGAGCCACAGCCGCCGGCGGGTGGTACGGAATTCCGAGGGCTTCGGCCGTTAGCGCGGCAATCAGCGTGGGGCGGTCAGCAACCGCGACAATGCCGTCAAACCGGCCTGCGGCCACGAGCGCATCGCGCGAACCCTCCGGGTCCTCGAATCGCACGGGAATGGCGTGATCGCCCCAGGGATCTTCCAGCACATGGCAACGGTCGGTGGCCAGCACCAGGTCGAATCCCAGCCGGCGCGCGGCATCGGCGAAGGCGCGAGTCTGATATCCGGTGGTGGCCGCTACCAGCAGTACACGAGGCACAATCCCATGTTACGCTCCAGCCTCAGCAGGGGCAGACACGATGCCGCCCCCCTGCTGCCGGACCATCCAGGCTCCCAGGATCAGGACGCCGATCAGAATGATTTGAAATGTTCCGGACGGAAGGAATTTATAGAAGGGCGTCAGGGCGAATATGGCCAGAGCTCGCAGGATCGGGAGGGGCGCTCGGCGAGCCATCAGAAACACCGGCAGAATCAATGTCCCGTCGGCAATCGTGGTGTGCGGATTAATCAGCACGCCGCCGACAAGAAGCGCCGCGAGTGAGACCTCTAGTGAGCCTTTGTAGATGACGTACCAACTCAAGAGCACGATCACGGCGATGGATGTAATCAGCCAGGCCGGATGATTGTAAAAGAGCCCCTTCAAGTTAACCATGTTCCAAGAGTACGGATCCATCCGCCCGTCCTGAAGCGCACTCCGATAATGCTCGACCCAATGTGGACCTCCGGCGATATAAGATGCGGCGAAGGCAATGAAGCCAACACAGGAAATCCCCAGTAAAGTGCGCCAGAGTCTCTTATGGAAGATCATCAGCGGCAGCAACAGGAACAGGTGAAACTTGATGAGGCACAAGCCAAGCAGGACGCCCGCCCAAAACTGTCTGCCGGCCTTTAGACAGTGGTAAGCTCCGAGCAATACCACGAGTAAGAAAGCCAGGTCCTGACCCACGGTGAAATTCGTTGCCAGGGGCAAATACCACGCGCAAGCAGCGGCTGTAACCCACTTATCATCGGGCCACATCCAGATGAACGCAGCGACAGCAGCCAGGCCCAAAATACGCCATATCATCAGCGCAGTCATGAACGGTAATTGTGCTAGCGGCCACATGAAGAGCGCATAGAACGGCGGCCTGATAAATATCAGGTTCTCCATGACGCAGCCCATGGCTCGTCTTTCGATGTCGAATGCCGCTTGGGGCGAGTATAATTGCGGCTTTCCCGCGAGCGCACCGCCGGCATAAAACGCGGAAAAGTCCGTGGTACAAACACCCAATTCATACGGGAGGTGATTGAAGATATAAGCCCGCACCAGGATCCCGCCGGCGATAACAAGACCCAGGATGAGGTTGCGCCTGATCCGATGCATTGTCGCTTGGTGGATGGCGGGAGTCGATACCGTGGTGGCGGTCAAGTGCGTCTTTTTTTAACATATCAACTTTCTGCCACTTATCGCGCACTTATTCTAGCTTGTATCAGGAGGAGTTACTAACTTAGGTTAATTCCTGCGGGCGCGGATACCGGCGGCGTCATTTGGCATCAACGCGGATGAGCGATCCGCCGGGGATCTCCTTGTAGCGATGCGCACTCAGGGCCAGGGTCACGATGCGCCGGGCCATCCGCGAGTGCTCGCGGGCCACCGCTTCCGCGCGCGCTCCTTCCCGGTTGGAGATCGCGTCCGTAATCGCTTTGTGATGCGAGAGCGAGATCAGCAGGGTCTCCCGCCAATCCTCAGAGTCCGCCTCGGAGACCACGAATGCGTTGGGAGAGGCGAACGGCAGCGCCAGCACACGTTCCAGTGAGCGGCGCAGCATCGTGCTCCGTGCCAGATCGAGCAGGCAGGCGTGATATCGAGCGTTCAGGACCGCATACCTGCCGAGTGTCTCCACCCCATCCAGGCCTTCCCGCATCAGCGCTTCCGTCGCTTCGATCGATTCGCGCATGGGCGCCAGTTCGTTCACAGATTCCAGACGCTCGGCCGCGAGCCGGGCAGCGGTGCCCTCCAGCACGCCGCGGAGTTCAATTGTGTCCAGGATGTCCTGAATCGTGAACTCGCGCACCACGAAGCCAACCGTCGGCCGTGCTTCCAGCAGACCCTCGTGTTCCAGACGATCCAGCACCAGGCGCAGGGGAGTGCGCGATACCCCCAGCCGTTTCGCCAGCGGGATTTCGCGGATTCGCTCGCCGGGCCGAAATTCACCGCGAACAATCATCTCGCGCATCCGGAACAGCGCCCGGAGCGTTTGGGATTCGCTCTCGGGAGAATCGGCCGGAGGCAGGGAAAGCGTGCTCATAAATTCGAGATCAGGATACCACCATTTTTACAGTCTGCATGCAAAACACTGCATAAACGTTTCTAACTATAAACCGAAGTGGCACGGCTGGTGCTATTTTGCATGCAGTGATATACTCCCGAATCGAGAAGGGAGTTCTTTATGAACCTTCGCCATGCTGCTCTTGCTGCGCTATTGATGTTCGCGACGACGCCCGTCCGGGCACAGGGGCCACAAAAACCAAAGGGGCCGTGGATGGACCCATCGCTATCGCCAGACCGGCGGGCGGAACTGGTGCTCCAGCAGATGACGTTTGAGGAGAAGATCGCCCTCGTCCATGGCCTGGGCTGGGGTGGGCTGTTTGGTCCGCCGTCCAGCCTCCCGCCGCACTCCCTCGGCGGAGCCGGCTTCATTCCCGGTATCCCCCGTCTCGGCGTCCCGGACCTCCAGATGGCCGATGCCGCGGTGGGTGTCACCCGTGGCTCCGTTTTCGGACGGTATTCCACGGCGCTACCGTCATGCGTCGCCGAGGCTGCGACCTGGGACCTCGACATGGCGCGCGTGTATGGCGCCGTGATCGGCGACGAGCTTCATGATCAGGGCTTCAACATGTCCCTCGGCGGCGGCGTCAATCTGACACGCGAGCCGCGCAACGGCCGAACGTTCGAGTACCGGGGCGAGGATCCGATTCTGGCGGGCCGCATGGTGGGCGCGGAGATGAAGGCGCTCCAACAGCAAGGCGTGATCTCCGACATCAAACATTTCGCCATGAATGATCAGGAGAACGGACGCAATTCTGTGAACGTCAGGGCCGGCCAGCGCGCCATGCGCGAATCGGATCTGCTGGCCTTCGAGATCGGCATTCGCGAAGGCAACGTGGGCGCGGTGATGTGCTCCTACAATCTTCTGAATGGCGAATACGCGTGCGAAAACAAATATTTACTCACCGACCTGCTGAAGAAGGAGTGGGGATTCCGCGGCTTCGTGGTGTCGGACTGGGGTGGGACGCACAGCACCGTCAAGGCAGCCAATGCCGGGCTGGACATGGAAATGCCCACCGACACTTACTTCGCCTCCGCTCTGAAGACGGCGGTGGACAGCCGGCAAGTCTCCGCGGCGCGCCTGGACGATATGGTTCGGAGAATTCTGCGCTCCGAGTTCGCCGCCGGCCTGTTCGATAACCCGCCAGCGGACGAAGTGCCGAATGTTTTTCAGCATCTCGAGACGGCGCAGCGCGTCGCCGAACAGAGCACCGTGCTGCTTAAGAATGCGGACGGTCTGCTGCCGCTGGCTGCGGGCCGTGTCCACTCTATCGCCGTGATCGGCTCGCATGCCGATGTGGGCGTTCTTTCCGGAGGCGGATCCGCTCAGGTTGATCCGGCGGGCGGCAATGCCGTCCCTCCTCCGCCTCCGCCGCCAGGTCAGCCGCCGCCCATGTTCGGCGAGCCGGTGTGGCATCGCTCCTCGCCGCTGCGCGCCATTCGCGCCCGCGCACCCGGCGCAAAAGTCGAATATAATCCCGGCTCCGATCCGGCGTCGGCCGCCGCCCTGGCGAAATCCTGCGACGTCGCCATCGTGATTGTCAATCAGCCGGAGAGTGAAGGTTCCGATCTGCCGAGCCTCGCCCTGCCTGATAATCAGGATGCGCTCGTGCAGGCTGTGGCTGCAGCGAATCCGCATACCGTCGTGGTGCTGGAGACCGGCGGCGCGGTCACCATGCCCTGGATCGCCCGGGTGGGCGCTGTGCTGGAAACCTGGTATCCGGGAATTCGCGGCGGCGAGGCGATGGCTGCCCTTCTCTTCGGCGACGTCAATCCTTCGGGCAAACTGCCGTTGACCTTCCCGCGCTCGGAGGCGGATCTCCCGCATCCCATTCTTGCGCAGCAGCCGCCACCGGCCAGTCCGTCCGACACAGTAGAGGACGTTCCCGGTTTCAAGATGAACCGGCGGAGATTCGATCTGGACTTCGATGAAGGGCTAAAAGTCGGCTACAAGTGGTACGACGCCGAACACAAACAGCCGCTGTTTCCGTTCGGTTTCGGCCTTTCCTACACGACCTTCGCGTACTCCGGACTGACGCTGCATGCTTCGTCAACTCCGGTGGTGACGTTCGTAGTGAAAAACACCGGCACGCGGGCCGGCGCCGAGGTGGCGGAGATCTATGCAACCCTGCCGGCCACCGCGGGCGAACCGTTCAACCGGCTGGTGGCGTGGGAAAAAGTGCAGCTTGCTGCCGGAGAATCAAAGACGATGACGCTGGCGCTCGACTCGCGTAATCTCTCGATCTTCAACGCCGGCAGGAACGCCTGGGAGCTGGTGCCCGGACAGTATGTCATCCATGCGGGCGGCTCTTCGCGCGACTTGCCCCTCAGCGGAACTCTCGAAATCGGAGCGGGACAGAAATGAGGCCACGGTAGCTGAACTAAGCCCGCCCCCAAACCTCATCGGCGATCTCCACGATGCGCGAGAGCTTGGCCCACTGTTCCTCTTCCGTCAAAAGATTGCCCTCCTCCGTGCTGGCGAAACCGCACTGCGGGCTCAAGCAAAGCTGGTCGGGATCGATGTACCGCGCCGCCTGATCGATTCTGCGCCGTATCTCGTCCTTCGATTCGAGCTGGCCGGACTTTGACGTGATGAGGCCCAGCACCACCGTCTTGCCCTTGGGCACGAACCGCAGGGGCTCGAACCCGCCAGCGCGGTCCGTGTCGTACTCCATGAAATAGCCGTTCACGCCAATCTCGTTGAACAGCCTCTCCGCCACCGGCTCATAGCCGCCCTGCGCGATCCAACTCGAGCGGAAGTTGCCGCGGCAAAGATGCATGGTGATGGTCATGTCAGCGGGCCGGCCTTCGATGGCGGCGTTGATCATCTGCGCGTAAATGGCGGGGAGTTGGTCTGGATCTTCGCCGCGGCTGCGCACGGCCTGCCGCTGCTCGGGATCGCACAAGTACGCGAGGTTCGTTTCGTCGAGCTGGAGATAGCGGCAGCCGGCATCGGCGAAGGCCTGTATCGCGCGGTTGTAGGCACGGCCGAGATCGCGATAGAAATCGTTCAGGTCCGGATAAACGGCATGGCTGATGGCCTTCCGCCCGCCACGAAAATGCAGCACGCTCGGAGAAGGAATGGTCATCTTCGGCGTGGCCTGCTTGACATGCTCGCGCAGGAACCGGAAGTGCTCGATCATCGGATGCCCGCTGAAGCCCACCTTCCCAATGACTCGAACGCCTTTCGCCTTCGTTGCCGTTCCTTTGAAAGCGATGCCGCTCTCCGGCGTGTACGGTTCGCAGCCATCCAGCCGCTCGAGAAAGTCGAAGTGCCACATAGCGCGCCGCAACTCGCCATCGGTGGCGCTGCGGAGGCCGATCTGGGCCTGTTTTGCGATAACCGCTTCGATGGCGCGGTCCTCGATGCCCCGCAGTTCTGCCGCGCCGATCTCGCCCGTTTCACGTTGCGCCCGCGCCTGCTTGAGTTCCGGAGGCCTGAGCAGACTGCCGACATGATCGGCACGAAAAGGCGGAACGTTGCGTAGCATCGTCAGAACTTCGCCATCTCCTCGGATGCGACGTGAAACCCGGTGTTCGCGGCCGGAACGCCGGCATATACCGCGGGCTGGAGCAACGCCGCTTCGATGTCGCAGGGCTCCAGACCGCCCGCGAGACCGGCGCGTATGTGCAGACGGAACT
>Ga0187817_10001838_pt1 | contig 10639 bp, 10 predicted proteins | sample NC_wetland_sal_i_17_FD_132431 | JGI IMG/M metagenome (GOLD analysis project Ga0187817, IMG submission 132431) | Wetland sediment microbial communities from Neuse River Estuary, North Carolina, USA - SO4_2 | ecosystem: Environmental > Aquatic > Freshwater > Wetlands > Sediment | place: USA... | reverse complement strand
GAAATACCGCAAGGTACCAAAGATGGCCAGGAAGTAGTAAACGAACGGAATCGCCGCAACGCCCAGCAAAATGTAATATTCGATCCTCAAAATTGCGCAACCTCAGAGTTAAGATGCGTTTTCGTTAGCCAACTAGCCACGTCGTCGGCGATTCCCGCACTCACATCTGTGGCAAACGGAACCCTGGCTCCAAGAGGCTGGCTTGGAGGACCTCGGTCCATAGAGTAACATTAAATAACGACACCATAGAGAGGATGACCAGAATGCCCGGCAAAACCCGATATACGGGCTCAGGCTATTACACGACTGCATGAGTTCCAGACCTGGACTTCATCTAAAGACCTATCTTGCCATTTTTGTGATCGTCATTTTTGCCCCGCTCGGCAGCGTTTTGCTTGGGAAAGGAATGAAAGGAGTGGGTTCCGCGACAACGTGGACTCTCGATGATCTGCTGCCCGTGCTCCTCAGGATTCTCTCAAGCGGCTATATTTGGCTCGGGATCGCATCCTTGCTCACCTTTTTCGTGGCATACATGCTGATTTTGAGCTGGGCCGATTACAGCTATGTTCAACCGTCGACTTCTCTGTCCTACGCGACCGTCGCGCTTCTCAGCCATTTCTTCCTCGGCGAATTGATTTCACCGTTGCGTTGGCTTGGAGTCTTCGTTATTTGCATGGGCGTTTTTATCGTGGGGCGCACTTCTCCCCGAGCCCACGGAGCGCATTGACGATGCGCACAGCCATTTTGTTTTTCCTTATTATTGTCTCTGGTACAGGCGGTGAATTGTGCGTTAGCCGGGCCATGAGAAGTATGGGTGAACATCATGATTTTAGTCCCAAGGCGATCTTGGCGTTCGTCTTGAAGGGGCTTCGCCTGCCATGGATGTGGGTAGGTGTCGGCATGATGAGCATCGGTTTTTTTTCACTGCTTGCGATTCTTTCATTCCGCGACGTAAGTTTCGTGGTTCCGGTCAGCGCGCTCAGCTACGCTGCAGGCGCCTTTGGGGCGAGAGCGTTCCTGGGTGAGCGCATCAGCCGAAATCGCTGGCTGGGGATCGCCGTAGTCTGCGTTGGTGTGACGATCGTTTGGTGGAGCGGCAGGTAACACAGCCGCGGCCTTCAGGCTGGATTTCGTGAACAAAAGTCAAAGGCCAGAGCGCAAGCTCTGGCCTTTGACTTTTCTGAGCTGGCACCTTGATGACACGGCACTACGCGATCTCTCAACGACCGTGACCAGAACCCTCGTGGCCCCCGTTTGGATGCGACTCATGCTCCGGCGGCCGATTCTCATGGTTCTGTTGTGGCGGATGCGACGTATTGGGATGGTTGTTGTTTGGATGCTGTTCATTCGCCTGCTCATGGCTCGGGTGATTCGGATTGGACTGGTTCGTGTTTGTATGATTGTTCGCTGAGTGCGTCGCTGTCTGTGGCTTGTCCGCCGAATTTACGGTGTTCGGTCGGTTACCGTTTGAATTGTAAGAGTTGTTGTTCCGGGCGCTGGGGGGACGGTCCATCTGAGTGTTGTTTGGCCTGTTACCGTTCACATTTGCAGAATGGGCTGCAACAACGCCTTCGCCCTTGAACTCCCCAGGCTTGGCTGTAGCCGCCACCGCAGGTCGCCCATGATTGACCGACGCGAGCATGCTGTGGTCGTTGCGAGCCATCTGTTCATGCTGCGTTTGGACCGACGTGGGCTGTATATGATGCTCATTCATCGCGGAGCGCTCTGCGGAGGTAGGCACTGCGGTGGTGCCACCGGTACCACCGTTGTAGCTGACGTTGTTGACCACGGTCCGGTTAACCACGGTATTGTTCACGTAGGTGTTGTGGATGACCGTGGTGTTCACGTTGGTCACGGCTGTGTTGTAGTGAAAAACTCCCCCGCGCCATTCGCCGCCAACGAAGCCAACACCCCCGTAGCCATAGCCATAATTAATTCCACCATAAAAGCCAATGTGCGGGCCCCAATATCCACCGTGCCATAGATACGCACCGCCCACCCAGCCCCAATACCCTGGGGTCCAGAGGTAACCCGGAGTCGGCGCCATTACCCAAGTGCCAGGCACCCAGTAATAGCCGACCGGCCCATACGCCCAGTAGCCAGGCGCCCAGATGTATCCCGGAGCCGGGCAGACAGGTTGGGGGTAGACGGGCAGCGCTGGAGGGCCAATGTGAATCGAAATCCCCACAGCCACTTGTGCTGGTGATGCAGCTGGCATCGCCAATGTCGTAAGAACAACGAAAAGAAGCAAAACTGCAACTTTTGTCAGGCGGATCATATGAAGTTCCCCTTTTACTTCATCGCAATACGCTTGTTAGGACTGCCTAGCTCTTGACGCCGAGCTGGATGCTAGCTAGAAGATGTAACCCGAGCGGAAGAAAGAAGTTGCTTGGGCCTCCAGCAATCCACCTCTTTCAAGCCTATCCGACTTTTCTCGACAACCTTGGGCCTATGCCCAGGCGAAGCCGCTAAGAGCTAACTCCCTGTACTCACGGACAGGATTTGCGAAACGGATTGTGTTCGACGGATTCTTCGATAACTTCGATTCTCGTTTTGGCAGGTTCTGAGTGTCTTAGACATATGCCGCGCACACGGGTAAAGTCTGCCATGTGAAAGAATCGAACAGTCCTGTGAACAAAATGAACGGTATCGGCGGTCCTTTACGAAGGTGATATTCGGCCCCTCCATTGTATAAATGCTAATTCTTTGAGAATCAATGGTGCGTTATTGTTCTATTGCAGCCCGAGGAGGAACTGGTTTAACACGAGGATAACTAAGATTGGAGCCTCACTTGCCATACTGCTATCGGGCTATCGGGGTTGGAAGACGATGGGACGAAAGCCATGCCTGAAGCGAGAGTCTGTCTATTGCTAGGCAATCAGGCATTTTTCGTAGCTTCACCGCCAAAACGCCATACGGAGATTGAAGTATGCATTTATAAGCTTAGGAGGTTAGCTGACATGAAGAACTTATCATTAAAAGTTGGGCCTCCCTGGCCCGTTGCCTTTGGTTTACTTGCGATAGTTTTCTTGTTCGGCCCGTTGCCCTCAGACGCACAGACGAACAATGGACTTCAGTTTAGTCTCTCGCCTTTGAATTCTTCAACGCAGGCGCATACTGGAGGTAATGGAGCCCCGCCTTCTTCAGCGATTCCCATTCCGTCTGGAACCATTTTGCCTGTCGTACTTCGTACCCCCGTTTCCTTTGAGAAATGTAAGGCAGGCCAGGTGCTCCGTGGCAAGATCGCCCAGGACGTCCCATTGCCGAACGGCTCGAAAATCCGCAAAGACTCCACGATTTTAGGACACGTTGCAGAAGTGGCTCCTGGTGCAAATGGTGCTGGCACAAGGGTCACAATCCAGTTCGACAAACTCGATTTGGAAGGGCAGTGGGTTTCGATTGTTACTGACTTGCGAGCGATTGCTGGCTTCATGACCGTCATTGAGGCCGGTATACCGGAGGAAGCTCCGAACGAGGGAACGCCTTACAATTGGCTGCCCACCACGCAAATTGGCGGGGATTCTGTCTATGGCGTTAGAGGTCCTGTGATGAGCTCGGAAGACACTTCCGAGATTATTGGAAGATCCACCGGAGACGGTGTTTTAGCCCAAGTTAGCGCAAAGGAAGGCAGCAACTGCCGCGGGGCGATCGATGGCAACAATGCCCCTCAGGCATTGTGGGTCTTTTCCGGCGATGCTTGTGGAACCTATGGTATCGAACATTTGAAGATTGATCACGCAGGCAGGACTGATCCTAAGGGAATGATCGTGTTGGCGTCGCAAACCCGTAAGGTCGAATTGAGAAATGGCGATGGCCTCCTTCTACGAGTCGATTGATCCTCTCCTTACTCCCTGCACATGTTATTGAGGGGTAGCCGCCCGCTGCCCCCCATTCTCTGAGTCTCTGCTTTCCTAGTGGTGCCTTTATTTGTGGCCACCGCCGCCTCCGCCTCCGTGGAACCCACCTCCATGAAAGCCGCCACTACCATGGAACATGCCGTGCCAGCCACCTCGGAAGCCACCATTCTTGGCACCGCCAAACTGACCGTGCGAGCTGTATCGTGACGCATAGCGCATTCCATGGCCGTAGTTCGCCGGTGCTCGGTAATGAGCCTCAGGCCCCCAAGTGCCATAAGCGGTGGGGCTGAAGTGGTGATAATAGTGGCCTCCCCAGAAATACGGGGCGCCAAAGGCACACCATGGAGAATAGAAGCCCCAGCCAAATGGACTATAGAAGACACCGTTGCTAGGCAGAAATGTGTAAGAGCCGAACCACGGGTCCCAATACCAGCCATCGCCAAACCAGCCGAATCCTCCGAAGGAATAGGTCGGCGCATAATCGACATTCGCATCAGCGAGATACGCCGAACGCAGACTCGTCCAGCGATAGAGATCCTCTGCCTCTATTTCCTGTTTATCAAACCTTTTTGACCTAAGTGGCGAGAGCGAAAGATCAATCATTTCGCCGCTCTTCAGATGAATTTGCCTTTGGCCATCCTCGACTATTGCTTCCCCATCCAACACGCGAACGATGTGAAGGTTCGCATTGAAATTGTAAAGGCCCATCTTGATTAGTTGTATCGCGATTCCTTGCTGCAGAACTCGCAGATCATTATTTGGATGGACCTCGTCCACTTCCACAAAAGCTTCACCCTGATCGATCGACATCCTGGTGTTCGTCGGTTCGGAAGATATCATCGTGGTTTTACTCGACCCTCCCAGGCGCACAATCACCCCGGGAGTTAAGAGAATCTCAGCCTTGCCATTTTGTGTTGTAAGACTCTGACCCGAGTCCAGCGCGACTTCACCGATCGAATTGGCATCTAGCGGCTGTCCGCTAAGCGCTACTTGGCCTTCCACGTAATTTATCGTGCCGGGCCGTGCCGCGTGATGCTGATCGTTGGCAAGAAGCGGGCGACAGAGCATGCAGAAAACGCCTAAAACAAAAACGGAGTAGACTACGATAGCCTTCATGGCGCGCTCCCGCCAGGACCGCGCGGTTTCCTGGTATGTCTTATGCAGAAGGCAATTTAGGTTCCTTCCTGCCTTCTATTTTCCAAACCGGTAGATCAATCCGATGTTTACCTGCCCCTGTTCTGCTTTGTTAGCCACAGTGGCAGGATAACAGCCATAAAAAGGATCGCAATATTCCGTCTCGCCAGAAGTAGTGTGGGAAGGGGACCACCTCGCCTCTAACCGCGCGCCCCAGTGCGCGCTGAAGAAATATTTCACACCGCCACCTAGGTTATAGGCAAACCGATTACTGAAACCCAAAACCGATTGTCCATTTACCGACCCAGTGCCGTAGTGAGAAAAACCCAATCCGGCAACGGCATAAGGCCGCAGCTTACGCTCTGGAGAGAGAAATTGGTATAACACGCTGAACTGGTACATGTCGAAATTCATGTTCGACACGGGAGAAAACGTGTTGTCGTTCGGATTATGAGAGGTCAAGGAGGTGGGCTGGCGATTCCACATGAATTCCCCTTGGAAATTTTGCCAGAAGGTAACGTCTCCCATGATTCCGTAATCCATGCTGCTTTTGATCTTAAGGTAGTCGACATTGGAGTTGCCCTGCTGACTCAAATCGATGGTCCCCCCAAAACGAGAACCAAAGAAAGGCGCGATTTCGTATCGTCCATAGTTATAGTCAGACTGTGCACGTAAAGTGGATGCGGTACACACCAATAACAGGCCCACGAACAGCAATTTCAACTTGAACATTTTGCCTCCCCCATTGAGAGTCCGCAAAGTGGCAGTTGACAACGGTTGTTGTTCAGCTTTGCAGACTTAGACACCGCGGGGACTAGCAAGGCATGGGCCATGGAGCCCGGTTTTCTCCATCATCAACTCCATGGTAATCAATCGGATACAGTTTCCTCGGGAAAGCGAATCCTATTGGAGTATCAGACTGTGATGAAGTTGAGCAAGAGCCGTAAAGAAAGCGAGCAGTGAAGCGATTTGTGGGTGGGGCTTGAGCGTCATTCCAGCGTAACGCAATTTATCGTGGTTCTCGCGCCTCAGGGCACACTCGCCCCGAACTTCTCTCCTCTCAGCACTTCTACGTCATCCAGAAAGGCAATCATCGCGTAGTTCTCGAAGTAATGCTTAGCGACGTGCTCCATAATCTGCTGAGCCACTTCGGCAGTGGCGATAACTTCGATTTTCGTATTGGCAGGTTCCGCGTGTCTTGGCCGTATGCCACGCGCGCCCTGGCCGTGAACAGGGAAACAGGTGTGGCCTGTAGCGCCCAAAGCTTGTACCTCCTGCAGGATTCGGTATTCAACAGTGTTATCGCCTATGATTGTGACCCGCTTCATCGGGACTGTTTTCATCCGAGGTCTCTCCCTTTACTCCTTGATTTTGTGCTCTTCCATCTTGTTGTAAAGCAGACGCCGATTGATCTGAAGACGGTTCGCAGCTTCCGATTTGTTACCACCAGACTCGCCGAGAGCCTTAACAATCAAACGTTTTTCCAGTTCGGCAATGGATTTGTGAAAGGGAAGGTCGAGCAATTCGATGTCGAATCGCGGTGAACCGCCATTCCCATGGGAACTGGTTTTGGCGGGAAAATGCTCTGGCATGATGACCCGCCCACGCGCCATGAGCACGGCTCTCTCGATCATATTTTCTAGCTCGCGGACGTTCCCCAGATAAGAATAGTTTTGCAGCATCAAGACAGCCTCATCCGAAAAGCCAACTACATCGAAGCCGTTCTTTTCGCTGTATCGCCGAAGAAAATGCTCTGCAAGAGGAACAATGTCGGATCGCCGCTCGCGCAAAGACGGAATTTGAATGCGCACCACGTTCAGCCGGTAATACAAATCTTCGCGGAAAACCTTTTCACGCACTGATGCTTCCAGATCGCGATTTGTGGCTGCCAGCACGCGAAAATTGCCGACGATCGTCTCTGTTCCGCCCACTCGCTCAAACGTACGCTCCTGAAGAACTCGCAATAGTTTGGACTGCAGCGCTGGAGAGAGTTCGCCAATTTCATCAAGGAAAATCGTGCCGCCCTCGGCCATTTCGAATCGGCCGGTCTTCCTGCCAACGGCGCCCGTGAAGGCTCCTCGTTCATGGCCGAACAGTTCCGTCTCTAACAAGTTTTCAGGCAAGGCCGCGCAGTTGACGACCACAAATGGCTTACTCTTGCGCTGGCTATAGTTATGAATGGCTTCGGCGACCAACTCTTTCCCGGTTCCGGATTCGCCGCAGATCAATACCGTCGAATCCGTCTCAGCCACCTTGCCGACCATGATAAAGACATCCAACATCGGCCCGCTGGCGCCTATCAGACGGCCAGTAGCGGTTGTCTGGCCCTGAGCGGTTTGTGAATGTAGCCGGATAACTTCGCGATTGAGCGACGAATGATCCAACGCCCGCTCTGCCGTGACCACTATTTCATCTAAATCGAAGGGCTTGGTTATGAAGTCGTACGCGCCCAGACGGATGGCCTCAATTGCGCTGTGGCTGGAGCCATAAGCGGTCATCACAATTACTGGCACGGAAGCCAAATGCGAACGGCCGTGCAGAAACTGAAGAAGTTCCTCTCCTCCCACCTTGGGCATCTTCCAATCGCTGAAAATAAGATCTGGAACCGTACTGTTCAGCAACTCGATGGCAGAGGATCCATCGTCAGCTTCTAAAGTCGCGTATCCACGGGAACGAAGAATCTCCGCCAGGGTTTTGCGGAGGTTTGCTTCGTCGTCAACGATAAGGATGGTCGTGGCCATGTGGAAGAGTTAGTTTGGTGCCCGCCTCCTAGGCAGTCAATGAACTTGGAATTGTAACCCTGACATTCGTACCTCGGCCCTGTTCGCTCTCGATCTGAATCTGGCCGCCATGAGCTCGAACCAGCTCATGAGAAATAGACAAGCCCAATCCCGTCCCGGAAGGCTTGGTTGTGAAGAACGGGTCAAACGCGTGACCAACGACCGCCGCGTCCATCCCCTCTCCTGTGTCCTGAAACTCAACGGAGACGTCGCCGCCCTTTTCGTTGTTCTTTGTATGAGACGCCAACGTGACCGAAAGCGTTCCACCATGCTCCGACATGGCGTCCAGCGCATTTTGGATGATGTTGTCGAACACTTGTGCCATTCGATCTTTGTCGATTAGCGTCAGAAAATTCCGGCTCGGCAGATTGGTCATCAATTGAACGCGATGAGTGAGCGCAAATTCCTCAAACGATTGAATGCGTTCACGCACCAGGCTGCGCAAATCAACGGGTTCCAACTCCAATTGGATGGGGCGGGCGAAGTTGAGCAACCGATTGACGATACCATTCAGCCGCTCTATTTCTTCCAGCGCGATGGAACACGACTCCTTCACCTTGGCTTCTACCGCATCCCGGCGACACATCTGTACGCGAAGACGGATGGTTGCCAATGGGTTTCGCACCTCGTGCGCCACACCCGCGACAAGCCGACCCAAGCTGGCCAGGCGCTCTGCATGCCGCAGTTGTCCTTCCATCTGCTTCTCGTAATCCATTTTCTCTTTCAACGTCGTTCCTAATCGGTTGATCGCTTGGACAATGTGTTGGATCTCCGCGGGTTCTTCGGAGGTATCGATTCGAGAAGAGAGGTTGCCTTCGAGTGTCTGCAGGCCATTCTCAATCTTCCGCACGCCGCCTTGGAGGTTTCGAATTACCAGCAGCGTCAACAGAACACTGGCCAAAGCGGCGGCAGCCAGACTCGCTGTAATCAAATACGCGCGAAAGCGGTTCGCCCCGGGAACGTCTGGAAGGCGCTTGATCGCCCACGCACTCCCAACAATCGAATATCCGTCCCGGATGGGAATAGCGCTGACGAGAACCAGTCCCGAAGAGCTCGTAATGACCTTCTCGCAACTGGCGCGCATGGACACCGCCGCACGAGCGGCCTGAACAGCAGCTTGATGCTCCGTGTCCGGAATGTCCCTGTTTTCGGCACCTTCCAGCGAAGTTTCACCGGTCGGGTAGAAGTTTCCCACGAGCGCATCGGAGGACGATGCGTAGAACCCTCCGCCTACTCCTTCGAGATTCTGCAGGACAACGTGGCTTACCAGTGCCATTACCTCTTGGGATGCGGCAGCGTCGGGATTGTCTAGGGGAGGCTGTTGACTATTTCGGCGAGCGGTATCTGCGCGCTCCTCATATTCCTGCGCCAGATTCCGGGCAGCTTCCGTTAAACGCTTTTGTTCTGCCCCGAGGACGGCAGACTTTGTATAACGAAGCGTGGCAATAATCGCGAACAACACCGCCAAAGACAAAACCACAACAAGCGTGCCCAAGAGGCTCACTTGCCAGCGAAAGCTCATTCTGGATAGCGAAAATCTGGACGGCAGAGAACCGCCTCTCCCCCCGTCATCTATCGAAGTATGATAGCAATTTTCCGACAGTGGCGGGATATTGCCGATTACCTCTCGACCTGACTCCCAACCGGCCTATCCATCTTTCAAGGATTTGCCGGATGATTTGCATACCATTTCCTGCATACGTGCTCCGCAGAATAAGCTCCCGCCAGTGCCGCCTGTGCAAATTCAGAAGCATCGTCCAGAACAGCGTTCCTGTAAGTGTGCTGCGCTTGCCTGTAAAACGCGTCTCCCCATGACGCAATCTTGCGCACCTGAGCGCGGTCTTCGGTGGGAAGTGTCCCATGTTCCAGCACCCAATGAATTCTCGAAAGAACCAACTCGGCGTGTGCCAGGTCTTTCTCCACATGGCCTGGCTCCGGGACTGCACCCAATTGTTCAGGAGGGGGCGGCACCAGGGAAGGGAGCGTTGTGTCCGCGCGAAGAGTTCGCGCCATCACGATCTCCACCACTCGTGACAGGCTAGCTGAAGCTTCCGCAAATTCTTTTGCGCTCACAAAGTCGTCGGCTGAAAAACGTGACAGTGCTTGCTCGTACGTATGCTTTGCCTCATCCAGGAACTGGCTTATGCCGGGGACCCGATGCTTGATGATATGAAGGTAGGCCAGGATAGCCTGGATTCGGTGCAAGCTGTCGTAAGCGAGCCCAATGCTACGACCAGCTTCATTTCGATCGAAATGCGTGCCTTTTGCACTCTCTTCGTGCAGTAAATTCTGAAAGAAAGAAGCGGAGTGCAGCGGGGAACTGTCGTTTTTCGCCTCCCCTAAATCATTTGGGATGTGGCCATTTTCCTGCCTGCCGGAATTGGCCTCTTCCTCCACTATTTGATTAGGGGCCAGGGATGCAGCTTTCACAGGCGTGGTGTTCGACTGCATCCCCGGTTTGCCTTTGTGTTTGAGGGCAGGCAAACTTGCACTCTCTCTTGAATCTAGGTTGAAGACCAGAGTCGCGTCCAGGTATCCTCCTCGACAGCCGTCGGAATGGGTCGCTCCTTCGATCCCGACAGGACATCCGGGCGTAAGGATGGACGAAACAGCTCTCCCGAGTGCTGCCGTGAACCGGACCTCTCGCCCGTCTTCCAAAAGCACGCCCTCGAGTTCACCATGCAGATCTCGAAGCAATTTCGATACTCGGCCGGATACAAATATCATCTCCTCCTCCACCTACTGCTGAGCCTCTCGCGCCAAAAAACGTCGAGTCACCAAGTCAAAACGAATATGCAGCAGACTCCAGCTAGGACGAAGAGAAACAGGAATCGGAGAATTCTAAGCGCAAGGATCATCAACACGCAG
>Ga0187817_10001835_pt1 | contig 10650 bp, 8 predicted proteins | sample NC_wetland_sal_i_17_FD_132431 | JGI IMG/M metagenome (GOLD analysis project Ga0187817, IMG submission 132431) | Wetland sediment microbial communities from Neuse River Estuary, North Carolina, USA - SO4_2 | ecosystem: Environmental > Aquatic > Freshwater > Wetlands > Sediment | place: USA: North... | reverse complement strand
TGCCGGTTGCGGAGACACTTTCCGCCCGATTATCATCCCCAATCCTCCCGTGTTTCCCAATCCCGCCGCGGCTCACACCGTGGTGTCGATCAACGATAACGGAACTCTCGTATCCGGAACCGCCATGGTGATTGATGTTTCCGGCGACGCGGACGTAAGCGAAAGAAACGTAGGCCTGGCTCCGGTCCACGCCGTGCAGCAGACCGCCAACCAGGTGCTGGTCGTTAACCATTCCGTGACCGGTGCCGTAGCCGATTCCATTACCAAGCTGAGTTTTAGCAGCACCGTAATCTCCACCGCCACCACCATCAGTCTGCCGCCAAATTCGGCGCCGAACTTTGTGGCCGTGGCCCCCGCGGCGACGACCGCGTACGTCACCTTACCGAACTACGCGCCGCCTTCGGTCGGTGTGGTCAACACTGCAAGCAACCTAGTGACTCAAACCATCCCGGTCGGCAACAATCCGGTTGCCCTGGCCGTGACGCCCGACAACACCAAACTCTACGTTGCGAACCAGGCCGACAGCACAATCAGCGGATTTAACACTCTGGATCAGTCGCAGCGGGTGGGATCGCCCGTGAACACTACGTCGCCTCCCATCTGGCTGGTGGCGCGCACAGACAGCCAGCGGGTCTATGCTCTCGAGCAGGGTACCGGCGTCTTAGGTGAGCTCAATACCACCTCAACCGCTGGTCCCGATACTTTCACCGAGTTACCCATCAACGTCCCCGGCGCCAACATTATGGTCTACGACCCCAATCTGAACCGGCTCTACATTCCTGGTGGACAGCAGTTGGCGATCGTCGACGTGTCGCAGTCTCCGCCACAATACCTTGCAGGTGGCCCAATCACAACCTGCAGCCAGGCATCGCCGTCAGCATCGTGCATAAGCACGGTCTCCCCCAGTTCGCGCGCCGCCACCGATCCGTGCTCGCTCACCAGCGCGCAGACGTTGTCGGTCGTCGCCGTCGCAGCCTTGCCCGACGGAACCCGAGCTTATGTAGGGGCGTACTACGAAGATGCGAACAATAACATCTGCCCACAGGTGACCGTGATTGACGCAGTAAGCAACACTGTCACGGGTTCGACCGCAGTCCCGGGCTTTCCTGACGCAACCATCCCGAGTTCCCCGTACTACGCTCCAGTCTGCGCCACCACCCGTTTCCGTTTCATGATGGCGGCCGGCGGCGACAGCACCCGCGCCTATCTGTCCAGCTGCGACGGAGGTAACATCAATATTATCGATACCTCCGATGACGCCTATATCCTGAATCTACCGGCCCCAATCGGTGTGCGCCCCCCCGTCCCACCGAACCCAGACAACCAGTCGCAGAATCCCGTCTTTCTGTTCGCCGGACCGTGAGGCAGCACTTAGCACTAAGCATTCACCACTAAGCTCTCCCGCAACTAAACTTTCGCTTCTGGAAGAGGGGATCTCTCTGTTGAGAAAAGTTGATTGTCGAACGGAAGGGCTGAGAGCTGACAGCTGAGAGCTGAGAACTAGATGTTTTTACCCCGCAACCGCAGCCTGTTCAAGCGCCCCTGGGCAGTGGTGCCGCAGCGCCACGTTCATAAAGACGTTCCCGCTGGCCGTATTGAAGACCATGACCAGCGCTTCGGTGTCTTCGCTGCTCTTGCTGCCCTGTTCAGAAGTGTGCAGGGTTGGTGGACGCACATGAAAGTGAAATCCCTGGTCGTTGAGCGTGGTGATAGCGTTGCCAATGATCTGGTTGGCCAGCTCACAGACCGCCTCGCGCACCAGCTCGTCATCCGTGTCAGAGACTTTTACTCCCGCCAGACGGCTGGCAAGTTGCACCGCCGCCGCCAGATCCACATCAAAAATGATCCGCCCTTCGATCTCACCCATCAGGCAAACCTCGGCAGCAATCCCCTTGCGCCGGTACGCTTCTTCTTCCATGCTCAGGTTCTCGATGGAAATGGGCGACTCCAGCCCCTGCGCCAGGACGGCGTCGGCCGAGTTAATAAAAGGCTGAATCAGGTCCATCCGCATCGGCTATACCCCGGCTCCCGCGCCGCGCGCCGTTCCGTCGTCCCGCATCACATATTTGATGACTTCGTAGAGAACTTCCGGCTTCACCGGTTTCTGCACGAAGTGGCGGGCGCCCCGCTGCAAGGCGGCCACGATGTTTTCCTGGTAGCCAACCGACGACACCATTACAATGCGGGCGCTGGGATGGTCACGCACGATCTTTTCCGCCGCCTCGATGCCCTCCATCTGCGGCATGGTGATATCCATGAGAACGATGTCAGGCGTGACCCGTTCGTACTCGCTGATTGCTGAAACTCCGTCGCCAGCCTCGCCAACCACCTGCCCTCCGAAGGTTTCAATCATCCGGACCAGGTTCTTGCGGGCAAACACGGAGTCATCCACGATCAGATAGCGCACCGGTTTTCCGTCTTCGCTCCGCGTAACGGGCGCAAACTTTTCCATGACACTCCTCCACAACGATCACTTAATCATGATCTACCCGCGTGGGGTAGATAACTCTAGTTACTTCCGGCACTGGTCGCTCGCTTGACCTCGCCAGTGTCCCCTCGACTGCGGTCGGCCGCGCATTCTGCCTGCAAGATATTCGGCAACTCCTGGAGGTCCGCGATTCGCATCGCATAGCCGCGTTCAATGGCCGCCTTGGGCATGCCGAAAACCACGCATGTCTCCTTGCTTTGCGCCACCGTGAATCCCCCGGCCGAGCGTATTTCTCCCAGCCCGGCCGCCCCGTCTTCTCCCATGCCCGTCATCAACAAGCCCATGGCCTGCGAACCGAACACCTCGGCTACGCTGCGGAACAACACGTCCACTGAAGGACGGTGTCCATTCACCGGGCCGTCATCCGTCAGCACCGCCACGTTGCCCAGCGGCAATTTCCTTACTTTCATGTGCCGGTTCCCCGGACAAACCAGCGCTCGCCCGGCCACGAGCAAATCACCCGATTGTGCTTCCTTTACCCGTATGGGACAGCTCTTGTCCAATCGCTTGGCAAACAGTTCCGTGAACCCGTCCGGCATGTGCTGCACTACCAGGATGCTGCCCGAAAATTCCGCCGGCAGTTTTGAGAACAAATACTGCAGTGCATTCGGACCGCCGGTGGAAACGCCGATGGCGATGATATGTGTCGGCGCGACCGGCCGCAGTTTGCCGCGCTGCTTCTCGCGGATTTCTCCCGGCAGGAACTGCGGCTGCACGCCAGCGCTTTGTGCCGCGGCGTGGATCTTCTTGATCAACGCGCCCGCAATTTCGGGCATGCTCGCGGAAACATCCTGCGGCTTGGCCACGAAATCGAACGCGCCCAGCGCCAGCGCTTTGAGCGTGATCGCCGCGCCCGCCGTGCTGTGCGAGCTCACCACAATCACCGGCAGCTGCCAGAGCCGCATGATTTCTTTCAGCGTATCGATCCCGTTCAGGCCGGGCATTTCCAGGTCGAGGGTCACCACATCCGGCGACAGTTCCTCAATCTTCTTCAAGGCGAAATAACCATCCATCGCCGTTCCCACTACCTCGATCGAGTGCTGCTGTTCGAGAATCTGCGGAATCAACTTGCGCATCAGGGCCGAGTCATCCACCACCAGGACCCGCACCAGCTTGCTCATACCCGGCCTCCCGCTGCACCGCGTGCCCGCACGATGTTATCGAGATTGCCCGCTGCCGGTAAGACACTCGACAGCAGGCCCGCCATCCGCGGGCCATTGGCATCGGCCCGCCCGCGTGTGAAGCGATCCATCAGGGCGATCATGTTCAGGATGAGGACCACCCGCCCATCTCCCAGAATCGAAGCGCCGCTCACCAGGTCGGTAGTGATCGACTGGTCGTCGAGCGCTTTGATTACAAGTTCCCCTTCGCCTTCCAGCGCGTCCACGATCACGCCGAACTTGCGCTCTCCGCTGTTGATGACCAGCACGAAGACCTTGCGTCGCGCCGTGTCCGGCCCGCTCGCCGGCTTCGAGCCCAGGCGGAGCAGCGGCAACACGTCGTTGCGTAATTGCAGCACGTCGTAATGCTCCACCTGATGGATGTCTGTTTCCAGCGTGCGCGCAATCTCCGCCACCGCATTCAGCGGCAGGGCGTAAAGCCGCTGTTCCACGCGGAACATAAGCGCCCGTATAATGGCCAGCGTCAAAGGAAGCCGCAGACGAAAGGTCGTGCCCCGCCCCGGCATAGTTTCGATCTGGATCGTTCCCTTCAGGTGCGCGAGCACGCTTTGCACCACGTCCAATCCGACGCCGCGCCCCGAGAGTTCGGTGATTTCTTCCGCCGTAGAGAATCCCGGCTGCAGGATCAGATCAAGAGTTTCAGCCTCACTCAGACGCGCGGTCCGCTCGGCTTTCAGCATTCCCCGGGACAAAGCGCGCTGGCGCACCTTTTCGGAATCAATGCCCGCCCCGTCGTCGGAGACCTCGATGACCACCTGGTTTCCCTGGTGATAAGCGCCCAGCCGCAACGTTCCCTGCGGCTGCTTGCCAACGCGAACCCGTTCTTCGGCTGTTTCGATGCCATGGCCGATCGCATTTCGCACCAGGTGGGTGAGCGGCTCGGCAATCGCATCCAGGATGCTTTTGTCCAGATCGGTTTGCCCTCCGCGAATGACCAGTTCGACTTCTTTCCCGCACTGCCGCCCCACGTCCCGCACAATTCTCGGAAAGCGCCGGAACAACTGTTCGACCGGCACCATGCGAATCTTCATGACCGAGTGCTGCAGGTCATTTAGCACCCGCCCCTGGAACGCCATGGCATCGGCGAACTTTCCCCGCAAGCCATCTTTCGGGAAGCGTTGTCCGAATTCGAGCAGCGCCTGTTGCAGCATCGATTTCGCCAGGATCAGCTCACCGACCAGATTGAGTACGCTGTCGATTCGTTCCGCGTCCACGCGCAGCAGGTTGTCGGGACCGGTCGTTGTGGCGGTTAGCGCCGGCGCTGCGCCGGATCGGGACGTGTCGTTGCCAGTGGCGCTCGCAGCGACGTCGCCATCGGCCTCGGCCGATGGCGTGGCCTCGTCCTTGTTCTTGTTCTTGATTTCAGAATCGGCCCCGGAGTCCGTGAGCAGGGTTTTGGTCGACGGCGTTTGCGCGCGCAGAGGCGTGACCCGTACTGTTTGCGCAATCGTCGGAATGCTGCATTTTAGCCGGATTTGCTCCGCTGGTTTCTCCGAGGCGAGCGCCGCCTCGATGCAGGCAATCTGCTCACGACTGCCCTCGGCCGGATAGAGAGCCAGGATTTCGCCCAGTCCGCTCAACGCCAACTGAATCATCTGCCGTCCCGCGATCGGCATGGCGCACTGCGGGTCGACTTGCACCACCACGTGGTGAACGCGCTTGCCCTCCGCCATCGCCCGGGTAATCGCCAACTGCTCATACTCCGACCAGCGGATGGCGCCAGCGGCTTTCCGTTTAGTCTTTTTATTTTCTCGGACTGCCTTTCCTTCGGTCGCCGGCGCTGAGTGTGCCAGCCGGGCAATGTCCGCGCGCAAGGACTGGATGCTGGGAAGCTTCGTCCCCTTGCGATACGCCTCCAGCAGCGCCGCAAACACGTCGGCCGCGCGCAACGCAATCTCGGGAACTGAAGCCGCCGCTGCCGTGTTCTGCGGCGCCAGCACATCCTCGAACTCGTGCGCGAGTTCGCTCAGTTCCCGGAAGCCGCAGGCCGCCGCATCGCCCTTCAGCGTGTGCACCGTCCGCCGCAGGCTGCGGGCGGTCTCCGCATCGCCCGGCGATTTCTCCAGCCGCATTGCCTCGTCGTTCAGCTTCTGGACCAGTTCCCCCGCGCTTTCGAAGAACAGCGTCCGAAGTTCTTTCATCCGGTCTTCGGGGGCATCCCTCACACCTTCACCTCGACGCGCTGGTACGCGGTCCCGTTGTTGCGATGCACGATTTTGAATTTCTCGGTTAGCGCCAGCAGGCTCTCGGCATGTCCGACGAACAGGTATCCCTGCGGATTCAGGCAGCGATAAAACTTCTCCACCAGCCGCTTCTGCTCCGCTTCGTCGAAGTACATCATCACATTGCGGCAAAAGATGATGTCATTGCGCTGCGGCAGGTATTCGGTCTTCAGATTGTGAAAGTCGAAATGCACCAGTTCCTTGACGCTTTTCTTCACCGCGTAGCGCTCGCCCACTTTGTCGAAGTAGCGCAAGCGGTAGCCATAGTCCACGGCCGCCATCTGATGTTCGCTGTAGGATGCTTCCTGAGCCGCGCGCAACACCGAATAGTTGAGGTCGCTGGCCAGGATCTCCACCCGCCAGGGAGGGGGCACCAGCGGCTTCGGAACCGGCGTGTCGACCGGCCGCGGATAGCGCATCTGGTGGTACGACAGTGTATCGGCCACCTGCATGGCCAGAGTGTAAGGTTCCTGTCCCGTGGAGCAGCCCGCGCTCCAGATTCTGAGGCTGTAGTCGCGATTCTCCTGCTTGCGGCGCAGCAGGTCGTTCAACACGTCCCGCTGAAACAGGTCCAATTGTGCCTTGTTCCGGAAGAAGCTGGTCTCATTGACCGTAAGGTTTTCGAGCAGGCACGAAAGTTCCTGTTTTCCCTGCTGGCTGATGAGCAGACGATAGTAGCTGTAAAACGAATCCAGCTGGCATTCCTTCAGCCGCCGCTGCAAGCGGTCCTGCAGGAAGGGCGTGCGCCGGTCGTCGAAGTGCATGCCGCACTCCTGGTAGACCAGCGCCTGCAGCAGTTTCAATTCGGCGTCGGTGAGGGCGTGTGTTTCGCTCGGGTTCATGTAGATTTGGTTATGTTTGCTATTTCCCGGTAGAGGCAGTCTTGGATCGTGTGCTTGTCCCTGTCCCCGTCGTAGTCATCGTACTTGTCGCCCCAGCCGTCCCCGCCTTGCCGCTGGCCGCTGCTGTCTTTTCTATCGGCTTCTCTGCCTGCTTGTCTGAGGAGTCGCCGCCCAGTTCGCGCGCCGCCAATACCTTGTTGATATCGAGCAGAATGATCAGCCGTCCGTGGTATTTTCCCAGGCCGGTTACACAGTCCAATCCGCCTTCCTGCATCATGGCGGGCGCGGCTTCAATTTCGCTCTCCGGAATTTTCAGAACTTCCGAGGCCGAATCCACAATCATCCCCGCCAGCCGTCCCCGGTGTTCCACCACCAGAATGCGGGTGCGCCGGTCGAGTCCGGTGGCCGCCTGTCCGAACCGCTTTCGCAGGTCCACCACCGAAACGATCTTCCCGCGCAGGTTGATGACTCCTTCCAGATAATCGGGTGCATCCGGCACTGCCGTGATCTCTGGCACGCGCACAATCTCATGCAGCGAGGTGATGGGGACGCCGTAAGTCTCGCGCCCCACTCGGAAGCCCACAATGTGCGTTTCCCGGCTCATGAATGGGGTTTCCTCAACGCGATCCCGCCGTCGTGGTCCGGGCCGCCTTTCCGTGTCCGCTTGTGCTGTCGTTCATAGGATGATTCGTAATCTGGTTCGTCGCGTGGCGCGTCCGGTCGCCGGTGTTGCCGCTCGTGCCGGAGTCCGAGCGCAGCGAGAAACGGTCCATCGAATCCAGCAGGCCGCGCGACATCTTGGACATCTGATCCGAGGAAGCGGCCAGTTCGGTCGAACTCGACGTCGACGACTGCACCAGTTCGCGCATGCGCTCCATCGCCTGCACTACCGCCTGTGCCCCGGAAGCTTGCTCTTCCACCGCCGAGTTGATCTCATGCGTGATTTCATTCAGCCGCGTGGTGGCGCGCGCGATCTGCGACGAGCCGTGCGACTGCTCGTTTGTGGCCGCCCCGATTTCCTGTGCGAACTTGTACACCTCGGTCACCACGTTGGAAATTTTTCGCAGCGCCGCGTTCAGGTCCTGTCCCAGATTCAGGCCCTCGTTCACGATGGTCGTGCTCTTTTCCATGTTTTCGACCGCTTTGCGCGCTTCCTTCTGGATGCTTTCGATCAGCTCGGAAATTTCCTTCGTCGACTGTGCCGATTTCTCCGCCAGCTTCCGCACCTCATCCGCCACCACCGCGAACCCGAGGCCGTGTTCTCCTGCCCGCGCCGCTTCGATGGCGGCATTCAGGGCCAGCAGGTTGGTCTGCTCCGCCAGGTCGTCGATGACTTCGACGATCTTGCCAATGTCGTCCGCCCGCCCGCCCAAAGCGTCGATGATCTCGCCCGAAGAGCGGATGGTGGTGTTGATCCGGTTTAAGCCGTCGGTCGCTTTTTCCATGGTGCCGATGCCCAGGTGCACCTCTTCCCGCGAACGGTTTGAAATATCGAGCAGAACCTTCGCCGTATCCGCGACCCGCTGGATCGAAGTCACCATCTGGTCGATCGACGCCGAGGTTTCGCTGACACTCGAAGCCTGCGTCTGCGTGCTCTTAACCATGTTCTGCACGTTCACACTCATTTCGTGCATGGTGCTGGTGACTTCATCGATGGCCGAAGAAGTCTGCAGGCTGTTGCGGGCCGACTCATCGGAAGCCGTAGCCACTTCGGTGGACGCCGTAGCCACTTGCGAAGCCGCCTCGCGCACGTTGCGCACCAGCCCGCGCAGCCCCTCCACCATGCGCGTGAATGCGTTCGCTAGCGTGTCATTGGCTGAGCGCGGCCGGACTTCGACCGCCAGGTTGCCCCCGGCAATGGCCTCGGAAACCGCGGCCATTTCCTTCAGGTACTTCACCATTGAATCGAATGTCCGCGCCAGTTGCCCGATCTCATCCGTGCCGCGAATGTCGAGCGTGTGGTCCAGATCGCCGGACTGGCCGATCTGCCCGGCCACTTCCATCAACCGGCCCAGCGGTCCCGTAATCCCGCTGGCGGTCCGATAAGCAATGAAGATGCCCAGCCCCACAGCGAACAGCGAGCTGATCACCGCCACCAGAATCGTGCCCGTTGCCGCCAGTTCATCGGTGTGACGCCGCTCCTCCAGCAGTTTGCGGTTCTCCTGGTCCACATCGTCCAGAACGTCACTCGAACGCGAAATCCAGGAGTTCGGATCCTTTTGCAGATAGAAAATCTGCAGTTCAGCCACCGTAGCATTGCCGCTGTCCACGGCCCGGCGCTTGTCCACCAGAGGATTGGCAAACTCGTTGCCCCAGGACTGCTCGATCCCTTCCATTTTTGCCAGACTGCTGCGCTGTTCCGTGGAGCTTGCCAGATCCTCGGCGTGGTGGACGGCTTCAATCAACCGGTGTTCGCCGTCATTCATCTTCTCCACGTCCCGGGTGTCCCCGCTGAGCAGGTAGTTCTGCAGGTGAAGCCGGTTCTGCATCATCTCGAAGCGCACCAATGACGTCGCTTCGGTCATGTCGATCGACCGCTGCGCCGCCGCCTTGGTCTCATGCTCGCGGTGCACGCCGTACAGGTTGATCGCCAGCAGCACCAGAACCGTCGCCAGAATGATGCCGAAATTTAGATACAGCTTTTTTTCGATATTCATACCCCGACCTTCCTCGGCCAGCGCTTCGGTCCCTGCACGCGTTTCTTAATTACTGTGTGGGGCTGAAACGGAAGACCACAATCCCGGTTGTATCCGCCGGCCCAGCCTCGTAACGCCACTTCTTCACCGCATCCAGTGCAGCGTTCGCCAGCACCGGATGTCCGCCCACCAGAGTTGCGTCCTTAACCGACCCATTAGCGGCAACCGTAACCTGGATACGCACCACGCCAGTGATGTTCATGCGCCTGGCCAGCTCCGGGTACACCGGCGCCACCTTGCTCTTTGTTTTTCGAGTGATTTCTTCCTGTCCCCAACTAAGCGGGGCTTGGGTCGCGGCCCATCCGCTAACCAGCATCAGACCCACCGCGAAAACACGGTTCAGGACTCGAACAGACACGGTTCCTCCATTTCCATCGTCGGTTTTGCCTTCGCCCTATAGTCGTGCAATCACCGCAGTCGCGGATACGAAAAGTTCTTTCTGAGCATTACTTTGGTGATGGCCTAAGCCGATGAAGAATCGATCCTTAGGGATCGGTGACGTGATCGCGTGAAGGGACCGCGTGGGGATCGCCTGGGGACCGCCTGCGGATCGGACGGTCGGATCATCGAGTCATCCGGTGATCGAGCAGCTTCGCGCCTGAACTTCGATCGTCCGATTAAGCAACCCATCCCCACAGCCGCAAGATGAGACATGTATATCAGTTTGGTGCCGTTTCCCAACTAGGCACTGCCGCCCTGTATTCGCTTGACTCAATTTGAGATTCCAGCGTAGGTTCTAAATATAATTCAATTGTTTTCAACTGCTTAGCTGAGCGATGGGTGCGCGCTGACTACCTACAGCGGAAATTCGGCCTCCGGCGACGCGTCTCAGTCTGACGAGGCGTTCCAGAAGCTTCTCCTGGAGCTTTCCCGCGCTGCGTTTCAGAGCGGCGACTCCAGCCAGCTCATTCGGTCGTTTTGTGTCCTCACTCGCGCCTTCTTTCACGCCAGCGGCGCCTACTATTGGAGTCTTTCAGCGGACGGCGAACTAGTCGGAGCTGAAGCCGACATCGAAGGCGACGACGCCAAGTCCTTTCGCGGCATCCGAAGGCGGTCGGGAGATGCATCGATCGCCATGGAGGCGGTCGAAAAGCGTCGGCCTTTTTTCGTCAACAGCATGGATGTTGCCCGCTATCCCTGGCTGGCCTCGATCCAGGCGCACGCCGGTCTGGCCGCGCCCCTGCTGGTTTCGGGAGAAGTGGTCGGCGCCATCACCTTCCT
>Ga0187817_10001834_pt1 | contig 10655 bp, 8 predicted proteins | sample NC_wetland_sal_i_17_FD_132431 | JGI IMG/M metagenome (GOLD analysis project Ga0187817, IMG submission 132431) | Wetland sediment microbial communities from Neuse River Estuary, North Carolina, USA - SO4_2 | ecosystem: Environmental > Aquatic > Freshwater > Wetlands > Sediment | place: USA: North... | reverse complement strand
GACTTGAAAGGGTGCGGCTTCAGCCGCACCGACAAGAGGGGTACGAGTTTGGGCGCCGGTGAGGCGCAATGAGTTGAGTCTTCAACATCGTTGAACCTGACGTGGCAATTGCGCCCGATGGGCGCCCCCACGAAGAACGCGCGGTTAGCGGCACGGCTGAAGCCATGCCCTTCCACCTGTATAATCGATTAGGTCGTCTGTAACTATTCCCATCTGGAAGGTGAACCCTTGAGCGCCCACATGCCTCCTCGCCCCGGACAACAGCCGCCTGCACCGCAGCCATTGCCGGGAGTCGGCGCCATCATCGCCGTCGGTTCCGGCAAGGGCGGAGTGGGAAAGACCACGCTCGCGGTGAACTTAGCCATCGCCCTTTCCAAGCTGGGGAATCGAGTTGGTTTGCTCGACGCAGATGTGTACGGTCCCAATGTGCCGCTCATGCTCGGCACCAGCGCGCAGCCCAAAGTCCTCGCGGATCAGCGAATCGAGCCGCTTACCGCTTACGGGCTTAAGGTCATCTCGGTCGGCTTTCTGAATCCTGGAGACAAGCCGCTGATCTGGCGCGGCCCCATGCTGCATTCGATCATCCGGCAGTTCCTGGGTTCGGTGGAGTGGGGCCAACTCGATTATCTGGTCGTCGACCTACCCCCGGGTACTGGAGACGTGGCGCTCTCATTGATTCAAACAGTGCCGCTCACCGGCGCCATTGTGGTTTCGACTCCGTCGGATGTTTCCTTACAGGATGCACGCAAAGCCATTGAAATGTTCCGCCAGATGAAGGTCGATGTGGTGGGCATGGTCGAGAACATGAGCTACTTCGTCTGCCCGCATTGCAGTCACGAGATCGACATCTTTTCCCGTGGCGGCGTAGAGAAAACTGCCGCGCAGTTTGATGTGGCGTTCCTGGGCAACATTCAGCTCGATCCGGATATTCGCAAATCCGGTGATGGCGGCAAACCCACGGTGCTCGAAGGCCCGAATTCTCCGCACGCCAAATCTTTGTTCGAATTCGCCCGCAAAGTGATCGCGCGGGTGGAGGAGATCAAGGCCAACGCCCCCGAAGGCGTGATCCAGATCCAGTAGTGCACCGCAACATCGCGGTATGTAGGCGCGGGCCCGTTCGGCAGTTTCGTCTGACTCAGCTGCTCAAGGCAGGCTGAGAACCTCGCCCGTGCTGCGCGATCCCCCGCTGTTAGCTGGCCATCTTTTTCATCCCCTTTTCGCTGTAGGCCCACACCTGGTCTCGGACATAAGGCGGGATACCGAGGTCTTCCCTCGAGACGATCTTGAACCCGCTTTGTTGAAAGAACTGCGTGACCACGCTCTTGGTCCTCAAACAGTCATCTCCGACCGCTTCGGCGAGGAAATCATGGCAGGAGACGCACAGCACCTCAGTGTGCTGCAAAGTTTCGGCCATCCCTTGGATCGCGAAGCGCTCCGCTCCTTCGATGTTCATTTTGAGGAAGTGGACCTTGCCTAGTCCAAGCTGCTGGTAAATGGCATCGATGGTGGTAGCAGGAACAGAAATTCCCTTTGCAGTGCCGGAGCGATTGCCCAGATAATCGTCGGAGTCCTCGATGGTGGCTACGCGACAGGAGGGCTCCGCCACCGCCTGGTGAATGGCAATCACATTTTCCAGGCGATTGTATTGTGCAAGTTTCTCCAAACAGCGGAATGTCCGAGGGTGGGCTTCGATACAAATAACTTTGCCGAGCTTTCCGACCGCCCGCGAGAACGTCAACGCCTCTTCACCGACGCCCGCTCCCACGTCGATTACAACGTCCCCGACTTTCGGTGTATATCCCCAGAGAAAATTTTCCTTGGCCAGTTCGTCCATGCGCGACATATTGAGTCTGACGAATGGCTGGTGGTAAGCGAAATATCCGACGTGGGTCTCATGGATCCAAATTCCGTGATCGTAAAATATCCTCTGGACGCCACGGCCCCTTGACCTTGCCAGATAGCTCACCAAAGGTGCCAGGCCAGGTCGAAGACTCTCCCGGTCCAGAAGTGCCTTTACTTTGTCGGCGAATGGCATCGGGAGTTCTCAGTGCGGGGGCCTAGCAGGCTGCGAAAAAACCCTGGGGCGCTGGAGTTTTGAAAGGGCACGGCTTCGAGCCGTGCCGTAAGTCCGAAAGAGATGATGGCGGCGCGGCTGGAAGCCGCATCCTTTCAAAACCTAAACGCCGATTTGCGAGTTTTTCCGCGGCCGGCCAGGGCATCACATGATTCTAAGGTCCGAATGAATTCAGGTATGTGACGAGCGAACCGGCGTTTCACCCAATGCCATTGGAAAAAAGCCGAGAGACTTTCATGTCGTCCCACCAAATCGCGCCAGCCGAAATGACGGACCGGGTTCCTTTTCTTCCATCACCAGCGCCGCCACCATCTCTCCCACTGCGGGCCCATGTTTAAAACCGTGGCCGGAACCTCCGCCCACCAAGCAGACATTGCCTGCGCGAGGATGACGATCGATGATGAAGTGATTGTCCAGGGTATTTTCGTATTGGCAAACCCTGGTCTCAATTAATGGCGCGTCCTTCATGCCCGGGAAGCGAAAAGCCAGGTAGTCGCGGATAAGTTTGAGTCCCTCTGGGCTGACCGTCCTTTCCCCGCTCGTCGGATCGAATGTCGGCCCGCGAGTATCGTCCGCGATCTTGAATCCGCGCCCGTCGCTTGCCGGCATGCCATAGAGAAAGCGGTCACCATGGTCCGCCCACACCGGCAGATTGTTTTCCGAGAAGCTATCATTTCCCGCGGGCGTACCGAAGAAAAACACCTCTTGCTTGGTTGATCGGAGGTGGTCACCAATGGTTTGCGGGAAAAGCTTGCCTAACCATGGGCCACAGGCGAAAACGTAATGGTCCGCCCTCAGTTTCGCTCCGCCCAGTACAGTGACGCCATTCGGCAGGCCGGATTCCAGATCGTCGGCCGATACAAAAGCCTGCTGGTACTCACCGCCTTCCGCCAGAAATCCCTTCACTACCACTTGGCATGCAAGTTGTGCTCGGAGAAAGCCGCCGTCAGGTTCATAAATTCCCCACCGAACGTCTTCAAGATAGATTTGTGGCCATCGCCTGCGAAGTTCCGTCACCGGGAGCTCCTGGTAAACGATGCCGGCTTCGCGCAAGCAGGGAAGAGAACTACGTTCGAACCGATCATCCTCCGCCGTCACCAGCCACAAGACGCCAGTGGGGTGAAGAAGTTTTACTTGCCAGCGTTTTTCGTGCTCCAACCACAACTGCATCGCGCGAGCCGTCATTTTGGTATAAGGCTGACTTGGACCGTAGGTGCCGCGAATGATCCGAGACTCGCCACCGGACGACGACCGCACGTTGCCCGGCCCCCAAGCATCGATCAAAGTTACGCCCGCCCCACGGCGAAGCAGAGATAAGGCAGTCCACCCCCCGAACGCTCCGGCTCCCACGACCAAGACACTGGGTTTGGTTTGCATGGTTAGCTCAGTTGCAAACACATTAAAGGATGCCGTTATGAAATTAGCATTCTTGATGCCCGAGTGCTAATGCTTGACAGGGGGGGCAGCGCTTCCTAGAATCCAAGGTAGGCGTGCTGCATCCGATTGCTTAACTGTTGCATCTAAATAACTTAGCGATGTCAGCTACAACCGGTGCGGCTGCCGAATCAATATAGTATGCCTCCGGGATCATCCATCGGCGAACGCGAACGCGAAATCCTTACGGCTATTGTGGAGACCTTTATTGCCACGGGTGAGCCGGTGGGGTCGCGGACGCTCGCGCGCTCCAACCGCGAAGGGCTGAGTCCGGCCAGCATCCGCAATGTTATGTCCGACTTAGCGGATGCGGGTTACCTGGAGCAGCCGCATACTTCAGCCGGCCGGGTGCCGAGCAGCGACGCTTATCGCTACTACGTCGAGCAACTTACCGGTAAGGCGCGTCTCTCGACCGAGGATGAAACCATCATCCAGGGATCGTTGCAAGGTGTCGCCGACGTGCAGGAATTTATGGAGCGCACCTCGCACGTGCTGTCGCTCATCTCGCGGAATGTTGGAGTCGCGGTGGCGATCGGCGGACCCAGGAACGCTCTCGAGCACGTCTACTTTTCACGCTTGGGTGACCAGAAAGTTCTGGCGGTGGTGGTGACGAAGTCTGGCGTGGTCCGTGACCGCGTCCTGCGGCTGGATATTTCGCAAGCGGATCTCGATGCGGCCGCGCGTTTCATCAACGAAAACTTCCGTGGCTGGACGGTCGATGCGATGCGCGCCGAGTTGGCCCGGCGTCTGGAGCAGGAGCGCAGCGAATACGACCGGCTCATGATGTCGGTGGAGCAGCTCTACCGTCAGGGAGCGCTCTCGGCCGATGACGGTCCGCAGATGGTGTTCGTGGAGGGCGCCGCCAACCTGGTGGCGAGCGAGCAAGACCGGCAGCGGCTGCAGGAAATGCTGAAGACGCTCGAAGAAAAGCAGAAGATTATCGAACTGCTGGGCGCGTATCTCGATGCCAAGCAGGAAGCGGTGCGGGTAGTGATTGGACTCGACCAGACGCTTCCCTCGATGCGCAATTTCGTGCTGATCGGAGCGCCGGCTCGGGTTGGCGGCGAGGTGATGGGATCGCTGGCTGTCATTGGCCCGACGCGCATTGACTATCAGCAAGCCATCACTGCGGTTTCCTATATTGCCCGCCTGTTTGACAAAGTCTTGAACGAATCTGAGTGAGCTCTAGTTATGGCGAGAACCAACGGACAATCAGAGGTAAATCCCGAGGAGCTGGATGCGGAGCACGAGTTGCCGCCTTCGGACGAAACCGAGGACAATCTGCCAGCCTCGGCAGTGGATGCGCCGCGAGCAAGTTTGACGGGCGAGAATGCGGAGCTGCAGAAGCTGAAGGTCGAGCGGGACATGCTCGTGGACCGTTTGGCCCGGATGCAAGCTGAATTCGACAATGCCCGCAAGCGCGCCGCCAGAGAACAGCAGGACTACCGGGAATATGCCGTGGCGGACGCGGTCAAGGCACTGCTGCCCACTCTGGACAGCCTGGAACGGGCACTGCAGGCGGGTTCGGCAGAAAAACCCGAGCTTCGCAATGGGATCGAACTGATCTATAAACAATTGCTTGATGCCCTGAGTAAACTGGGGCTGCGGCCGATCCCGGCCAAAGGCGAGCTGTTTGATCCGCATCTGCATGAGGCCGTCGAGATGGTCGAAACCACCGAGGCTAAGGATCATCACATCCTTGAGGAATTGCAGCGCGGATACAAGTTGAAGGATCGTCTGCTGCGGCCGGCGATGGTGAAGGTCGCCCGCAACTCGAAGCACTAGCGATGTGGGCGCGGGCCCGTTCGACAGCTTCGCCTGGCTCAGCTGCTCAGGGCAGGCTAAGAACCCTGTCCGCGCGAAGCCTGTGGGGTGCAGTTTAAACTTTTGCCAGCGACAAACGACCACTGACTAACGACGATAAAGATTCAGGAAGGCTACTCTGCCCAGCAACGTAAAACGCGACTACTACGAGGTGCTCGGCGTTTCCCGCGAATCCAGCGAGCAAGAGATCAAGAGCGCCTACCGCAAACTGGCGCTGCAATTTCATCCCGATCGCAATCCAAATAATCCCGATGCGGAAGAGAAATTCAAAGAGTGCAGCGAGGCCTACGCAATCCTGGCCGACGCCGACAAGCGTGCCGCCTACGACCGTTTCGGTCACGCCGCCGTGAGCGGGGGCGCCGGTGGTTTTGACCCCAACGTGGTGCAGGACTTCAGCGAAATTTTCAGCGACTTCCTCGGCTTCGGAGATCTTTTCGGCGGAGGCGCTCGCCGCCGCAGCCGCGCGCAGCGTGGCCCCGATCTGCGGGAAGATATCACTCTGGAATTCGAAGAAGCGGTTTTCGGCAAGGAAACTCAAATCGCGGTGCGCCGCCACGAGATGTGTGAAGATTGCCGCGGCAACGGCACCGCTCCCGGCAAAGGGCCAGTCGCCTGCCGCTCCTGCGGTGGACGCGGCCAGGTGCGCTATCAGCAGGGATTCTTCAGCATGGCTCGTACCTGTCCCACTTGCCAGGGCGCGGGCAGTGTGATCACCGATCCTTGTCCCAAGTGTAAAGGGGAAGGACGCGTTCTCCGCCAGAAGACGATCGATGCGAAAGTTCCCGCTGGAGTGGAAGACGGCACGCGCATCCGCTTCACCGGGCTGGGAGAAGCAGGCGCTTTCGGCGGTCCGGCGGGCGATCTGTATGTGGTTCTACATGTCAAAGAACATCCGTTCTTTGAGCGTGAAGGCACCGACCTGCACTGTGTGATTCCGATTTCTTTCACCCAAGCCGCGTTGGGAACCGAGATTCGCGTGCCGACTCTGGAGAGTGAACACACGCTGAAGGTGCCGGAGGGCGTGCAGTCGGGCACGACCATGCGCATTCGCGGCAAAGGCGTGCCCGTGCTGAATGGACACGGCAAGGGAGATTTGTTCGTCGAACTTCGCGTCCAAACGCCAACCAAGCTGAACAAGCACCAACGCGAGTTGCTGCAGGAACTGGATGGCACCGCCCGCATCGAAAATAAGCCGCAGCGCCGCACGGTGATGGACAAGGTCAAAGACATCTTCGGGTAAATCCCCCAACTTCTTCTGATATTGTCATCCTGAGCGAAGAACCTCGATTCGCTTGTGAATCGAGGTCCGCAGTCGAAGGACCCCTGTATTGTCGAGGTTGCCGTTCGCTTCGCGAACGACAACTTTCGCTCAGGATGACCAGTGATGACCCGCCGCCGCTGGATCGCTGACGAAGTTTCCGGTTCTCGCGCCGCACTGGTTGGCACTCATGCCGATCACCTGATACGAGTGCTCCGCGCCCGCCTCGGCCAGGAATTCGATATCTCCGCAGGCAATGAAGTCCGGCGTGGGAGGATAGTCAGCATTAGCGGGAACCGAGTTGAGTTCGAACTGGGCGAGCAGGTTCCGGCGGACGTTCTGATTCGCGTAACCCTCGCGCTTTCCATTTTCAAATTTGATCGCCTGGAGTGGGCGATTGAGAAGTGCACGGAATTGGGGGCGGCACGCATCATTCCCGTGATTGCCTGCCGGACGGAAGCTCGTCTTGCCGCCGCTGCGCCCAAGCGGGTGGAGCGCTGGCAACGAATTGCCCGGCAGGCCTCGGAACAATCGCGCCGAGCCTCGCCGCCGGAGATTGCGCAACCGGTGAAACTTAAGGTCGCGGTCGCTTTGCCCGGCAGTGCCCGCATCCTGCTGTCCGAATCCGAGCCGGAAGCCATGCTGAAAGATGTTCTGCAATCTCACTCGCGGAGGGGCGATGTGGTTCTCGGGCTCGGCCCGGAAGGAGGTTGGACGGATTCCGAGCTGGAACTATTCCGCGAAGCTGGATGGTCCCTGGCATCTCTCGGCAGCACGATTCTTCGCGCCGAGACGGCGGCGATCGCGGCAATGGCCGTGGTCCTCGCGGAGCTGTCGGGATGAGAAGTTCTCTGTGTTCTTCTGCGACTTCTGCTGTTGAGATTCTCATATCTGATATCCTCCACCCCAGTGGCTTCCTTTAAGACCATTTCGCACCGGCGCACCTTCGAACCCGACGAGCACCAGCGGCAAGCCATCGAACACGTGCAGGGGCCGATGCTCGTGGTGGCTGGAGCGGGCACTGGCAAGACGACCGTCCTGATCCAGCGAATTGCGCGTTTGATCCGCGAGAATCACGCCCGACCCGACGAAATCCTCGCCGTTACCTACACCGACAACGCAGCCAAGGAAATGCAGGACCGGGTTCAAGCCGAGGCCGGACGTAACCTCTCCGGATTGCGCGTCGAGACGTTCCACGCCTACTGCAATAATCTGCTGATTCGCAACGGCAAGAAGTTTGGAGTGCTCGATGACTACGACCTCTGGATTTATCTGCGCAAACGTATCCGCGAACTAAGCCTGGAGCATTTCGTAATCCCGGCCAATGTCGGCAAATTCCTGCATGATCTGCTCGACTTCATGCGCCGCTGCCAGGATGAACTGGTGGGGCCGGAGAAGTATGCTGACTACGTGCGCCGGCTGGAGCGCGGCGAGTTAGCCATTCCGCGAGTCTGCAAAACTAAAGATGTGGACACGCTCACCGACGAAGAGGTGCTGGCGCGCTGCCGGGAAATTGCCAGTGTCTTTGCCAAAGTCGAGCAGATGCTGGCCGCCGACAATTTGGGCACCTTCGGCCACATGATCACGCGGGCCCACGATCTGTTGCAGAGGGATTCGGAACTCTTAGCCCGCGAGCGCCGAAATGCCCGCTTCGTCCTAGTCGACGAATTTCAGGACGCCAACTTCGCGCAGGTGAAGATTCTCCAGTTGCTGGCCGGGGAAGAGCAAAACGTGTTCGCTGTCGGCGATCCCGACCAGGCGATCTACCGTTTTCGCGGCGCGTCCAGTGCTGCCTTTGCTCTCTTCCGCCACACGTTCCCCAGCGCGCGAATCGTTGCCCTGGAGAAGAATCGTCGCTCCACCGCTCCGATTCTGAAGTGCGCCCATGCTCTGATTAGGCAGAATCCCAACATATTTTCCGGCGGCCAGGGAATCCAGTACCAGCGCTCGCCACTGGTTTCAGCCCGCGAAGAGGAAGCCAGCCGTGAGGGAAATCGATTGCCGAGCGTTCCGGTTGAAGCTGTGTTGTTCGGTGCCAAAGGCAAGGATCTCGAATCCTCCGATGCCGTCGGAGTCATTCGCCAAGTCCGCCGCCAGTCGCGTTGCAAATGGAAGGACATCGCGGTGCTTTACCGGCAGCACCTCCATCGCGATGAACTGGTGGCGGAGTTGGCTGAGCAGGGTATCCCATACTCCATCGAGAACATGGACGTGATGGATACTCCGGAAGTCCGCGATCTGTTTGCCTGCCTGGGAGCTGTGGTCTCCTCGAGGGACGACGCCAGTTTGTTCCGCGTCGCCGCCTTGCCTCAGTTTGCAATCGATGCGGAGAAATTGCGAGCTGGAATCCGGGCGCTGCCGCGGGAGCAGGAGAGCGGTGGAGTTGCCTCGGTGCTGGAAAAAATGGAAGGCGGACCTGCCGTACTTGGTTCCCTGCAGCAGGTGCGGGACGAAACCGCCAGAACCTCCGCCAAGAGCCGCGGGGCGCTGGAAATTATCCTCCGAAAGTTTGGCTTTGATCGCAGTTCGCCCCCGCTGGCCGCAGTGCTTGAATTCGTAAGCCGTTGGGAGGACAAACCGATTACCGAGCATGGACACGTGGCCGAATTGCTCGACTATCTGGAATATTTCCGGGAGGCCGGCGGCACGATCCCCATGACGACGCCTAACGTCGATGCCGTCCGCCTGATGACGGCACACACCGCCAAAGGACTCGAGTTCGATCACGTGCTCATTCTGCGGGCCAATTCCGGTTCGTTCCCCTCCTCGTTCAGAGAATCGCTGGTCGAGTTTCCCCGCGAGCTGCGGGATCCGGACTCGGTCGCGCAACAGGACGACAAGACGCTTCATGACGAGGAAGAGCGGCGGTTGTTTTATGTCGCCATGACTCGGGCCCGCGATTCGCTGACCATTTATGCCAAGCGCGGTACGGGGAAGACTGATCCCACGCCGCCCGGCTATTTGCGCGATCTGCTGAAGGACAAGAATCTTGGACGGTACCTGCGGCAGCGGCCCGCCAGCGGATTCCAGACCGACCTTTTTGCCGAAGCGTCAGCGGAAGGTCACGCGCCCACCGGTGTTGCCGCGTGGATCGCCATGCCCCCGGCGTCGAACCTGCACGCCCGGCTCAGCGCCAGCGCGGTGCAAACTTACGAGAGATGTCCCCTGCAATTCAAGCTCGACCGCGAATGGAGGATTCCGGGAGAGACACCCGCCGCCATGCAGTACGGCGCGTCGATCCATCGGGTTCTGCGCGCCTACTACGATTCAGTCCGTTTTGGTCGCCCGATGACCGAAGAAGCCCTGATCGAATTCTTTCAGACGGATCTCACCGACGCTAAGATTCAGGATCCCTATCAGCAGGATTTGTACCGGCAACAGGGGGTTGAGCAACTGCGGGAGTTTTTCGCGGCGTGTCGCCGGACTCCAGCGCCCGAGGTGCTGCACACCGAAGAGTTCTTTGACGTGAAGGTGGGCGAAACCACCGTGGTCGGGCGAATCGATCGCATGGACAAATTACCGGATGGGCGGATCGTGATCACCGACTATAAAACCGGCAAGCCGCAGTCGCAGGAGGATGCCGACGAAAGTTTGCAGCTCTCCATTTACGCCATGGCGGCGCGCGAGAAGTGGAATTACCGGGCCGATCATCTGGTGTTCTACAACCTGGAGGAAAACAGCGCCGTAGTCACGCGCCGCGGCGAACTCGAACTGCAGGCGGAGCAAGCAAGAATTGAAGAAGTGGCCGCGAACATTGCGGCGGGGAAGTTCGATCCCAAGCCCAGCTTTGGGGTTTGCCGTCTCTGCGCCTACCGCAGTCTTTGCCCCGCCACGGAGAAGCGTCTCTCTACGACCACGAAGTCCAGCGGGCGTGACTAGATTCGAATGGGGGACGGGCGTCCCCGCCCGTCGAGCAGGATCCGGTTTTCATGCGCAAAAACTTAGGGGACGCTTTTCGCGTCCCCCCCGTCTTTTGCTTTTCCTGAAGGCTCTTAGTGTTTCTTCTTTGCGGCCTTCTTTGCTTTCTTCTTGGTTGCCATTGATCTATTCTCCCTTTCCATTGTT
>Ga0187817_10001833_pt1 | contig 10658 bp, 9 predicted proteins | sample NC_wetland_sal_i_17_FD_132431 | JGI IMG/M metagenome (GOLD analysis project Ga0187817, IMG submission 132431) | Wetland sediment microbial communities from Neuse River Estuary, North Carolina, USA - SO4_2 | ecosystem: Environmental > Aquatic > Freshwater > Wetlands > Sediment | place: USA: North... | reverse complement strand
GTCCAGGAAGTGCGGATTGTTAGCGAATACTCCGGTAGGTGTGCTTCGTGCCATCGTGATACCTCCAAGCCGCCTGGGTGTCACGGTTGTTCATCTATAGAAAAATCAAAAATTCGTTGAAGCAGCTGACGGGACCAAACTCTGGAGATTCCACCCGGAGCAAACGATAAGCGTCGTCCATCGTGCGAACTACGCGGAGATCAGGGCGAGTCAATTCGCTAAGTATCTGAAACGTCCGCGCCATTCCGTACATGGAGTCGAGCGGAGCGACAATGACCCGCATATAACCGGTCGGGATTGCGGGCGAACTTTGTGCCAGTTCCCGCACAGCCTTTCTGGAAACTTCAAGCTTCGTCACCCCCGAAATGTTAGCAATAGCGCGACACGGCCCGTGGGATGCCACATATCTTGCCACGCTTGCGTAGGCCCCCAACAGAATCGCGTCCGTTAGTTGGCCTTCTACAGTCACGCGCAGAATGGTATTCCTTGCGTCGAAATCGATAACAGCGCCCACGGAGAAGAGTGTTCCCAACCTGATTCTATAACCTCGCTAGCAGCAGCGCTACGCTCTCGGCTCGCGGGCCAGACCTCGACCCCTCAAAAACGCGCCTAGTGTCAGCGTCAGGCTGCCACTGTTGCCTCGCGTCACTCAGGCGTGACCGAGTCATGTCTGGGGAAGTTGAACGAACTGATCGCCGCTTTAAGGTTACTCCTCTTCGCCTTACTCATCAGCTCTGATAAATGGCACTGGTGCGTCGATAGCTCCTTGGCCATCTTGGTGGCTATGTCGTGAATCAGCTCAAAGCGTTTGGCGCATACTGTTCCCGGCTGCGCATCTTCGTTTCCTAGTTCACAATAGCCGACAATGACTGATAGTGTGTCAATCAAACGGTGCGCCAGCAAGCAGGCGGGTTCGTGGCAGTTTCTGTTTGACTTCATCAATGACCATCTACTCCTATACATAAGGCCAAACCAACGGGAACATGGCTTGGCACTCGTTGCCCGAAGCGTACCAACTCTTCCGGCACCCCTGTTTACTAGTGTGGTTACTTGTTACGAAATCAGAACAGTTCCTGCCGCGTATGCTGGCCTACTCCCCGATCCAAGTACGGGGGGATGTAGGAATTTTCCCCTCGTCTATAGCTATCCCCCCTCCCGGTTTGACGGGTAGGTATATACAGACGGCAAAATGCTCCCTCCCCCGTCTGGACCCGGTCGAGGCGGGCGCGGGGCGCGGGGCGAACAGGCGATGCAAAGAAAAGCCGCCCAGACATCGAGTCTGGTGCGTGTCCTGGGCGGAATCAGGTTGCGGGTCGCTCTGGCAGTCTGACCATCACGGCACACTCGTCCCACAACAAAGAAGCGATGCCCTTGTTAAAGAACATCGCCTCTCTTTGTTCCCAGGTCTGCCGTTTCGTAACAGACTCAGACATCCGGCTGCATCTTCGGTCAAGCCACGCCATCCTGTGTTGTTGCCATTCTCCCGAAAACGTTATTAGAAACGGACGGCAACCGCTTGCTCGGGACCAAAAATTGGATTGCCACTCTCATCATAAGAAACAGTATTTTGGTACCCGCCCACGGCAATGCCCAAGTTGTTCACGCCATACGCAGCACTTGTGTCTCCCGGAAAGCCAAGGCTCTTCACGAAACTGAGGTCATGGGTATTCCAACGCGTGGCGTGTCCAATCCAATTCTCATCGGAGCAGTAACCGACGATGTCGCCAAGGTCATTGATGCCCCAAGCTATACTCCAGCCATAATCGAGATCCGGCGAGGTGGTAGGAAGAACATTCACTGACCACGTTTTCTTCCTGGGATTCTGTTTCCAGACAGCGGGAAAGGCACCCTGAAGATCCCCAGTCCATCCCCACACATCGCCCACAATTTCTCCCAAATCGTTGATGGCAAGCGGTTCGTTGTAGTCAAAGCCAGCAGCCATGGGAAGGCGTTGGACCCCCCATTCCTTGCCATCTCTTATGGGGGTCCAGACCACGCCGATTTCCCACCATTCGTCCAGGACAGGATCATAGTGCCAACCCTCTCCTGCGATCTGGCCAAGATCATTGACCCCCCATCCTCCCCATTCATCTAATGTAATGCCCTCGAAAACCGCTCCCGCTTTTTCCCAACCGCCGGTGGGAAGCGCATGCATCTCCCAGGACAAGGTTGGCCGGCCGTTGTTCCAGATGACTTTTAATATCCAGACAAGGGGTGTGACCCGCGTGGTCCCGTCTGGCATGGCCTTGCCGCTGTTGCCCACGATTAACGTGCCCGAATGATTAATCGCGATGGCGATACTTCCATCATCAGTTCCATTAGCGTCTGAATATCTTCCCAAGCGGACTCCGGAATGGTTTGGCGTCCAGGCATAAGCCTCGGGCGAGCCATCTGAATCCATGATGTTGCCCACGATAATCCCTGTATTGCTTATTCCCCCGGCTTCTCCTGCGTCATTTTCGCCGGCGCTGACGCCGCTCTGAAACCATTGGCCGGCGTTGAAACCAAGAAGGGGAATGCCCATCATCCGGGTTTCGGTCCCTCCCTCGATCGGCACGTCGCCCCATCCCATGGCAACTCCAAAGTCGTTAATACCTTGCAACGCGGCCCAGGTTCCCCCTTTATAGACGCCAAGATCCCAAGTCTTAGAGTTGTCGGACGTAGTGGCGGGAGCCAGATAACTTCCAGGTCGAGCCATCCTCTGCGCTTTGGAGAGCAGGGTGGCCATGCGGTGCTGCGGATGCCTTCCAATGGTTGGCCTAGTCGCCGGCTGCTGCGCCCATGCCGTCGAAACGAAATACATACCTAGAATGCAAGCAAGAATGCTGATGCGTTTCATAATTAGCCTCCACAGAAACTGTGTTACGGCAGGGTGGATGATCCGCCCCCCCGACGAAGTCATCCAGCCTGTGTTCAACCGTCCCCAGGTTCGGGGCAATGCTAGAAAATCCTGCTATTTGACAGCCGCGCTATTGGTGCGCCACCAGCCAGTCCAGAATCGGTTGCCATACTCGGGTATCGGCGTCCCTAGCGGTGAGCAGATCGGCGTGCCCGTAGTCGGACGCCTGCATCCCGTCGGGCAGGGCTTGCACGATAAGGATTTGTACGTCGTTACTCTGGGTGAGGGTGGTGTTGTAAACACTGGAGTATCCAAAACCTCCGATTGCTCCGACCAGGAAAATGGGAACGTTGATCTGGCTCATGTGGGAAGCAAAGGTGACATCGGGAAATCCCTGGCCGCAATCGGCTGCCTCGGATTCGTAATCCACTCGAAGTGGGGAGTAGGGTGGTTCGTTGTATTTCAAGAGTTCGAAAAACAGCCTGTCCTCAGTGAAAATCAGACCGGTCGGCAGCCCAGTGTTTGGGTCGAACGAGCCGCCCTCGAAATGCCAGGGGATTTGCGGCTGCTCGGGGTACTCTGCCACTTCAAGAGCGAATATATAATTGTCTACCGTGGGGTCGAACGGTGAAGTTCCGCTTGGATTGGACAAGGCCAGGGCGCCCATTTGCGACATTGAGCGATTGTCGTCGTAGTAGGTGCCGCTGTCGAGGGCGGCTTTTGCCTGCGCCGCATTGGTGCAGTCGGCGGTCTGGAGTTCCTTGAAGATTACGGCATTGTCCATGGGAATAATGCCCTTCACGTTGCGCAGCGCCGGAGGAAGCAGGAGATCGTCGGAGGCGATGCCATAGTCGATCATGGCGCCGTAGCTGAGGCCGCTTGCAAACATAGGTCCGGCCGGATGCAGGAAGCTGCCGCGTATGATGCGGGCAATGGTGAGCGCGATTTCGCCGTCCTGCACGTCGCGTTCAGCACCCCAGTCCTTCATAAAGGTGAAGTCGGTGGTGTCTTCGGGGACGAGGGCCCAACGGTAGTCCATTCCCCAGACATCAATGTTGTGCTCCGCAAGATAGATGGCGATGGACCGATCGCGAGCGATCTTCTTGTCGATCAGCGGCTCGATATACAACGTCGCGAAATACGTTGGTTCTCCAGGGAAGAACATGACTGCTTGGGGAAGATCCAGCGGCTGGTACGGGGCGCGCTCTTTCACGACGCGGTGAATGCGGATCTCGTCGTGTCGGCCGGGGTCGACAGCAACAACAAATTGGTAATAGGCGATGTCGTCTACCAGCATCTGCCGCTCGGCGCGCTGGACTGTCCAGCGGATGGAGTCGTGCGCCAGGGTCGCAGTAATTGCTGAGAGCACAAAAACAAGTACAAACGAGTACTGGGTCAGCTTGCGTTGCATAAGGGGGACTCCTTTCGTCTAGGCAGGTCACATGAAGTTCTGACAGCCATTCTTGTTGGTAATCCGGTGTTCGCCTCAAGCGACCTACGTCCGCGGGTCGGGCGCGCTCTTCGCCCGGCGAGGGTTTCATCTCATGCCAGAGCCGTGCTTGCAATGAACAACGCCTGAAAATCGCATGAAATGTGGATGAATGGCCCAGTAGCTGAGAAACGCAGCACCTCCGCCACGTGATCGTAATCACATTCTTTTCAATCGCTGCGTGCTAACTTCAGGCCGCTTGGAGGCGTCATGCACGTGTCGGTCCCACATCCGGCGCGTCTCTGCTTTTGTCAGTTCGAGTTAGACCTCTCGTCAGGGGAACTCCACAAAGATGGCCGAAAAGTTGCGCTGCCCCCGAAGGCATTCGAGATGCTCCGGGTCTTGGCGGAACGCCCTGGCGAGGTCATTACGCGGGAAGAGTTGCGCGCCAAGTTATGGGCAGCAGACACGTTCGTTGAGTTCGATGACAACCTGAACCATGCCGTAAAGACACTCCGGCACGCTTTGGGCGACTCGGCGGAGAATCCCCAATTCATCGAAACGCTGCCGCGCTACGGCTACCGCTTCATCGCTCCGGTAGAAACCGCGCCCGCGCCAGAAGCGGAACCGGCGCCGGCGCGCAGCCGCCGGGGTGCCATCACGGTGGCCATCCTGAGCGTTGCCCTGCTGGCGGTGGTGGCGGCGCTTCTTGGGTTCAGCGCGTGGCGTAACCGACTGTCAGGGCGTACAAGCGAGCCACCGATTCGCTCGCTGGCCGTGCTGCCGCTCTCCAATCTTTCGGGCGACCCGCAACAGGACTACTTCGCCGACGGCATGACCGACGCGCTTATCACGGACTTGGCGAAGGTGAAGGAGTTAAAAGTAATCTCGCGCACCTCGGTCATGCAGTTCAAAGATGCCAGGAAACCGCTGCCGGAAATCGCGCGCCAACTAGGTGTAGATGGCATACTCGAAGGTTCCGTGCAGCGCTCGGGCGGGCGCGTGCGCATCACGGTCCAGCTGATTCGCGCTCCGACCGACACTCACCTCTGGGCCGAGAGTTATGAGCGCGACACGCCCGACGTACTCAGTCTGCAACGAGAGATCGCGCAGGCTGTTGCGCGCGAGATCAAAGTGGCGCTAACCCCGGAGGAGTCTACCCACCTGACCCGAACCCGCCCGGTCAACCCCGAAGCTTACGAACTGTATCTCAAGGGCCAATATCACTATTACAAGTGGAAGACCGAAGATTTCCGGGAAGCGGTTGAGTACTTTCAGAAAGCCCTCAATGCAGATCCGCACTGGGCCCCGCCCTACGCAGCTTTGGCGAATTCCTACGGATGGTTATGGATCACGGGTGCCCTGCCGCCGCAGGAGGCGCTGCCTCGATTCAACGCGGCGCTCAAAACTGCGCTGGAAATTGATAACGCACTCCCCGAGGCGCATTACACTCTGGCTGCCAGCGACTATTACTACCGCTGGGATTGGGAAGAGGCGGATCGGGAATTTAGACAGGCGCTTACGCTCGATCCTAGCCTGGTCGAGGCCCGTTTCGAATATGCATGGTTTCTATGCTCTATGGGGCGCATCCCCGAGGCGATAGCCGAGGCGCAGCGCGCCGTCGAGCGCGATCCGCTCTCGGTTTCCGCCAATCTGGCTTTGGGCAGCGTCTACTCCCTGGCGCGACAGTACGACCTGGCTCTTGTGCAACTTCGCCGGACTGCCGAGATGGACTCGACCGACCCCAGGGCCCATGAGTTTCTCACCGGTATCTACGAACGCAAAGGGATGTATGAAGACGCGATCGGAGAACGGCAAAAAGCAATGACGTTAGGGGGAACCAAGCCGGACCGGCTGGCCGGGTTGCAGCGCGCTTATGAGCAGTCGGGAGCTAAGGGCTACTGGATGTGGCTGCTCTCGGACGCAAAACGCCGGCAGGAGCCCTATGAGGTTGCAATGGTGTATGCCCAGCTCGGGAACGCAAGCCAGGCCATGGCTTGGCTGGAGAAGGCCTACCAGCAGCATGCATGGCAGATGCAGCAGCTGAAGATCCTTCCCGAGTGGGACCCCATACGCTCTGACCCGCGGTTCCAGGCGCTACTGCGTAAAATGAATTTCCCGATGTGACCCTCAAAGAGGATTAGAGAGCCTTGCGCCCGATGGAACGTCTTGCCGCGCAGATACAAAGGGCCCGGTCAAACAATTGAGCATGAGGAAAAAGATTTGACGCACAGTAGATGAGTGAAACGCGATGTTACACCACACTTGAGGCGATCGCCTAGCCGGGTAGCAGCTCCGATGGCTTCCGGTTGGCCAACCATACGTCCGTAACGCGCCCGCTTGCTGTCAGAACCCCCATTTCTCGGTGCGGAAGGGGGCATATCTCCGGGAAACTGGCCGAGCATCCGCTGAAGAATCACAAATTGTGGCAGCTCATGTCGGAAACCTCATACTGCGCAGAAGGTCTTGGAAGCGCAGGTCGGTCCTTAGGAGGTCCCAATCCCAAGCCACGCCGAGATGAAGCAGGGGAGTTTCCCTCTCGTTGTAGGCTATGCGGAGCCATCGCAGGGCTTCATCCTTGTCTCCGGCGTGCGCGTACAACCGTGCAATGCGGACGACAGGAACGTAAGAACGCTTGGAGCGGACTGCCAACACCTCCGCTCCCAGGTGCATGGCTCGGGCGTAGCCACCCTCGGCGTAGCCGTGTGTCAGTGCGTCCGCCACTTCATGATCGTGCAAGACTACAAAGAACTTGATGGCTTCCGCCAGGGCTTCGTCATCCATTCTCTTCTTGTAGTAGGCGCCCCAAAGGCCCATGTGCGCCGATGAAAAGTCTGGTTCCGTAGCGAGAGCCTGGGTGAGCTGTGCGATGGCCTCGTCATATCGCTGCATGTATATCAGTTGCCAGCCGTAGAAACACTGAAAAAACGGATTGAAGGGATCCAGTTCCACCGTTCTGTGAATCTCCGTGCTCCATTCGTCCACGCGTTTCATGGAGATCAGAAAGTCGGCAAACATGAAATGGCCATCGGCGCTGTTCGAGTTCAGTTCGATGCCACGCCGGAACTCCCGCTCGGCGGCGGACCAGTCGCGGTCGTAAAGGCTCAGGATGTTGGCGTGGGTAATGTGGGCTTCGGCAAGTGAGTCGTCGAGTTCCAAAGCCTTTGATATGGCCGCCTTTGCTTTTGGGTACGCTGCGCGGGGCGCCATCCATCCGGAATCCCCGCGCATCATCCAGACGTTGGCGACGCCCACGTAGGCGAGGGCGTAGGTGGGATCCTTCTGCAGGGCGAGCTCAAAGTATTCAAGAGCGGTGTCCAGATGCTCGCGAGAAAGCCAATACCAATGCGCCTGGCCTTTAAGGTAGGCCTCGTAAGCCTCCGGATTGACTGGGCGTGCCCGAGCCAGGTGAGTAGATTCCTCCGGTGTGAGCGCGACGTTGATCTCCCGCGCAACTGCGTGGGCTACCTCGCCCTGCAAAGTGAGCACATCGCGTGAGTCGCGTTCGTAGCTTTCTGCCCACAAGTGGGTGTCGGTCGCGGCCCGGATGAGCTGCGCCGTAATTCGTACTCGCCCTCCGGAGCGCTGCACAGAACCTTCAAGAATGCCGTCCACTCCTAAAGCTTGCGCGATCTCCTGCAGCGACTTGTCCGTTCTCTTGTAGCGCATCACCGAGGTGCGGGAAATCACTTTCACGCTCCGGATCTTGGCCAGGTCCGTAATCAAAGCGTCGGTCATTCCGTCGACAAAGTAGTCCTGTTGCGAATCTCCAGTCAGATTGGAGAGCGGCAGCACGGCCAGAGACCCAATCGGTGAGTCGGCTGTGTGGCTCCATAGTCGCCGTCGCAAGCCGCCGACGTCGTAGGCTAGCAGCGCTGCCATGAGTGCCAACAATGCAGGCGCGGAAACGAGGATTGCGACGGCGTAGCGGCGCTTCGGTTTCGGAGCCCCTTCCGGAATGTCGTCCCCGTTCGTGAGGGCGAGGAAGCGGTACCCGTGGCGTGGCAAGGTTTCAATAAACTGCGGATTCTCGGCCGAGTCCCCGAGTGCCTTCCGGAGTTTCTTGACGGCATGGTTCAGACTGTCGTCGAATTCGACGAACGTGTCTGCGGCCCACAAGCGGGCACGCAGATCCTCCCGCGTGACGACCTCTCCGGGATGTTCGACCAGGCAGCGGAGCACTTCGAAGGCTTTGGGCGGGAGAGGGACTTTCTGACCGTCTTTGTGGAGTTCCCTGGAGATCAGGTCCAACTCAAACCTGCGAAAACAGATTCGCTGCGGAGATTGGACAGGAGCAGGCACCATGCCGTCCTTATTTAGCGCGAAGTCTAGCACAAAACTATTGAAAAGACTGCGATTGCACGACTTAGACGAACTGTTGCGTTTCTCTGCTCTGGGCATATTCAGCGAGATTTCATGCAATGGTCAGACGTTGTTCATTCCAAAAGCGCTTGGCGCGTGCAAAGCTTGCGCAAGAAACATCAGTATGCAGGATTAAAGAAATCGACGAAATCTAGCCAAGGAGGTCTGAACATGAGGCTGAAAATCGTTATTGCATTCACTTTCGTTTTCGCCTTAGCGTTCGCAGCCATCTTTCTCCCTGTCGCTGGTTCAACAGTGCAGGCGAACGCTAGCTGCAAGTCATTTCACGCGTTCGTGCAAGGCAACCTGCCCACTACAAATCAGTTCGCGCCTACAGACACATGGGGCGGCCCGATTTTTGGCAACCTTGGCACCGAGTTCCTCCAAGGCGGCCTCTCGGGTAACGATGGGACTGAGTACCCACACGGACCGGTTTCGATCTTTAAGGGCGGGGAGTACAAGGCCTGCTTGACATCCGGAGCTGCATGGGGCGGATCGAGTGACTGTTCGAACAGTTTCACCTATAAGGCAGAGGCCGTCGTGATCTGGCCCGCCGGGAAATTGTTGGGGAGCTATAAGGCTACTGCGAATGTTGTGAAAGGAACGGGTAGATTCGCGTCTGCTTCGGGACAGCTGGAGATCGCAGGCCCGTTCATCCTCTGGACCGATCCCAACAGTGTCTTTGGGGTGAGCGGACGATGGAACGGCGAATTCAACGGCAGAATTTGTGGCGTCCAGTAATCACGCTCTCGCTGCATTCTTAGCGTCAAAACCGGGAGCATGTGAACGACAACCCAGACGAACATACGTATTCCGCCTCTCCGAAGAGCGGTACCCGCCCGTTGAGACGCAGCAGCACCCCGTGAGGCGAGAGTACATCACACAGTTCAATACGAGATCATTGTTGTGGAGGCACTATGAAACGTATCAGCATTCTGATGTTGATTTTCCTCACCTGCTTCGCCTTGGCGGCGTGGCCGCAGGCGCAAACACAAACCAAGTATCAGCAGTACACGCTTTATGATCTGGGCACGCTCGGAGGCCCCGACAGCATCCTTTCCTTTTTTGTAATTAGTCTTACAAACAAGGGAACGGTTGGCGGCGCCCAAACCGCAGTTCCCGATCCGTTCAACCCCAATTGCTTCGGTCATACCGTTTACGACATGATCCCCGACTGCTACGTGATGCACGCCTTCTTGTGGAACCACGGCATCCTGACTGATCTGGGTGCGCTCCCGGGCCACGACGGCAACAATAGCAGCGTCGCTAATGCCATCAACAACCACGGCCTGATCGCAGGGATTGCAGAAAATGGATATCTTGATCCGGATACTGGATTCCCAGAAGCCCACGCTGTGGTCTGGCATAAGGGCAAGATTGGGGACTTGGGCACCTTGGGCGGAACTCAGAGCGCCGCAATGGACGTGAACGACCTCGGCCAGGTAGTTGGGGGGGCCCTCAACGCCACCGAAGACCCACTCTCGGGGGAATTGGCGTTGGGCGATGGCTTTATTTCGACTGGCACAACCCAATTGCGGGCTTTCGTCTGGCAAAACGGCGTCATGCGGGATCTGGACACCTTGGGCGGCCCCGACGCCTTCGCAATAGCGATCAATCAGTTCGGTCAGATCGCCGGCGAGTCATATACGACTACCATTAATCCGGACACTGGAATCCCCACGGAGGATCCCTTTCTCTGGACTAACGGCAAGATGATCGACTTGGGCACTTTGGGAGGCACAACTGGTTATTCAATTTGGCTCAATGATAGGGGACAGGTGGTAGGCGATTCCAACCTGGCTGGCGACGAATATTCTCATGGATTCCTTTGGGACCGGGGAGTACTTCGGGACCTGCGGCCTCCCGAAAAAAACGGCGGAAACTATTCCTGGGTCTATTGGATCAACGAGCTTGGCGACGTGGTGGGGGGGGGTACCCTCTCCGGGGACGAACTGAATGACGCCATCCTCTGGAGGTTCGGAAAGCCCATAGATTTGGGAACCATTGGACAGGACGTCTGCTCCGAGG
>Ga0187817_10001832_pt1 | contig 10659 bp, 10 predicted proteins | sample NC_wetland_sal_i_17_FD_132431 | JGI IMG/M metagenome (GOLD analysis project Ga0187817, IMG submission 132431) | Wetland sediment microbial communities from Neuse River Estuary, North Carolina, USA - SO4_2 | ecosystem: Environmental > Aquatic > Freshwater > Wetlands > Sediment | place: USA... | reverse complement strand
GCTGGCTCGTTGGAAATAGAGTTGCCAAGCAGGCTCTCAAGTGAGAGGTATGCATGAAGATTGTCGTTTGCATTAAGCAAGTACCCGCCAAGGACGCTCCTCTTGCCATTACTGACGGGAGCTTGATCCGCGAAACCGACATCGGATTTGAGATGAACGAGCCGGACAGCTACGCGCTCGAGGAAGCCCTGCGTCTGAAGGAGAAGCACACCGGGGAAGTGATCGCGGTGTCCATGGGCCCGGAGCGCGTGAAGCAGACCATCAAGGAAGCTCTCGCCAAGGGCGCTGACCGCGGCGTGCACATCGCGGATGACAAGGCGCACACGCTCGATCCGCTCGGCGCGGCCAAGTCGCTGGCGGCAGCGATCGGGCGCGAAAAGCCGGACCTCGTACTTACGGGCCTGCAAAGCGAAGATCAGGGCTTCGGCCAGACCGGAGTGCTCATGGCGGAGATCCTCGGACTGCCGCACGCCACCATCATCATGCAGATTGACGCGCAGGGCGGCGGCTTGCGCGTGAAGCGCGAACTCGAGGCCGGATGGTTCCAGTGGGTCGAGCTGCCTCTGCCTGCCGTGCTCACGATTCAGTCCGGCATCAACAAAGTGCGCTACGCGACACTCAAAGGGATCATGGCCGCGAAGAAAAAAGAAATCGTCACGATCGCGCGCGAATCGCTCGGCGTCACGCACGAGGCGACGCAGCACATCGAGCGCATCTACGTCCCGTCGAAAACCAAAAAGACAGAATTCATCACCGGCACGCCGAAAGAGGCCGCCGCAAAGTTACTTGAAAAATTGAAGCACGAAGCGCGAGTGATCTAGGCGAGGCACAGCGACTATGAACATTCTGCTGATCACCGAGCAACGTGACGCGCAGTGGAACAAGACCAGCTTTGAAACGCTGGCCGCGGCACAGCAAATTGCGGCGGAAACAAAGAGCCGCCTCGCTGGTGTGGTCATCGGCAAAGGCGTTGCGGCTCTGGCCGGCGAGCTTGCAGCAAGCAAGCTCGATGAAGTACTCCTTGTCGAACACGACTTGCTCGCGGCCTATACGCCCGACGGTTACACCGCGGCGCTGCGGCAAGCGATCGCGCAGGCCAAGCCCGATCTGGTCCTTATGCCGCATACCTACCAGGTGCGCGATTTCGCGCCGAAACTGGCCGCGTCGCTCGGCAAGGGCATGATCGGCGACTGCATCGGCTACCGCCATGAAAACGGGAAACTGATTTTTGTGCGGCAGATGTTCCAGGGCAAGACGGCGGCGGACGTGGTGTTCGAAGGCGCGGCGCCGTGGTTCGCCACGTTTCAGGCCGGCGCGTTCCGCGCGGATTTGGCCGCGCAGGGCGCGTCGAAGGCGCCCGTCACGTCTGTTTCCGTGGAACTCAAACCGGAACAGATTCGAACAAAGCCCCTCGAATTATTCCGTGAAGCAAAGCAGGCCGTGGACCTTACGCAGGCGCCCATCCTGGTGGCGGTCGGGCGGGGCATTAAGGCCCCCGAAAACATTCCCCTCGCGGAGAAGCTCGCAAAGCTCCTGGGCGGGGAACTGGCGGCGTCGCGCCCAATTTGCGATGAGGGCTGGCTGCCCATGGACCGCCAGATCGGCAGCTCGGGCCAGACCGTCGCGCCCAAGCTATATCTCGCCCTCGGAATCAGCGGAGCCATCCAGCACGTGGTGGGAATGAAAGGTTCGCGGACCATCGTTGCCATCAACAAAGATCAGAACGCGCCGATTTTCGAAGTCGCCGATTATGGTATCGTCGGCGATCTGTTCGAAATCGTCCCCGCCCTCAACGAAGCCCTGGAAAAAAAGTAGGACGGGACTTAGCCTGTCTGTTCTTTCTATGGACTTGCAGAAAACCTGACAGGCCGAAGGCTGTCCTACAAAGACCTAGGGCCTGAGGGAACCGAGCCTTTCAACCCGGCGCAACTCGGGAAAATTCCACGCCCACAGAGCGGTGATGAGGAGGGTTCCGACTCCGCCCATAATGACGGCCGGGACGGCGCCGAACCATTGCGCGGTGATGCCGGATTCGAACTGGCCGATTTCGTTGGAGGCGCCGATGAAAATCATCTCCACGGCGCTGACGCGCCCGCGCATTTCATCCGGCGTGGCGAGCTGCACCAGGGTGGAGCGAACCACAACGCTGACCATGTCCATGGACCCGACCAGGATGAGCGCCGCCATGGACAGAACCAGGCTGCGAGAAATGCCGAAGAGAACCGTGAACGCTCCAAAACCGCCCACGCACCAAAGCATCGTCAGCCCCGCGCGGCTGCGGAACGGACGGTGCGCGAGGAGCAGTGCCATGCTGCCCGCGCCGATCGCGGGAGACGCGCGCAAGAGGCCGAGGCCCCAGGGTCCGGTCCGAAGAACTTCGCTGGCAAAAACAGGCAAGAGCGCCACCGCTCCGCCGAGCAAGACGGCGAATAGGTCCAGCGAAATGGATCCCAGGATGATTTTCGTTCTCCGGATATAGCGGAGTCCCGCCAACACGGATTTCCAAGTGAGCGGCTCCCTCGGCCGCGCCTTCGTATGGAGTGTCACCAGCGACATGAGGAAAGTCGCCCCGGCCGCGGCCAGCATCGCGGCGGTGTAGACCGCCGCGGGCCCTTTGGCGACCGCGTAAATCAGTCCGCCAAGCGACGGGCCCAGAATCGTGCCGCCCTGGTTCACGGAACTGTTCCAGGCGATAGCGTTCTGCAGATGCTCTTCGGGGATGATCTGCGGCAGAAGGGAGCGGCTCGCCGGATTGTTGAACGACCGCACCACGCCCAGCAAGACGACGACGGCATACATGGGGAGGACTGTCCGTAATCCGCTCAGGGCATAGAAGAGCAGGAGCCCCGAGCACACGCCGAACCCCGCGTAGCAGGTCATCAGCAGCTTTCGCCGGTTAAACGTATCCGCCGCGTGGCCCGTGGCCAGAAACAGCAGGATGCCCGGAGAGAACTGGGCCAGGCCAACCAGCCCCAAGTCGAGCGGCCGTTTTGTGATTTCGTAGATTTGCCAGCCGACCGCAACCGATTGCATCTCCAGGCCGGCCACGATCAGAAAACGAGCCAGCTGGTAGAGGGAAAAGTCAGGATACGTGAAGGCAACGCGCCCCGCGTTTGAGGAGTTCCCGGATTCGGCCATCAGAGGACAATACTGTGCCATAAAATTCGGAATTGCACGAGGGGAGCGGCCTAAAACGACTATTTTAGGCGACCGAAAGAAACGGGCTTGATCTTATGCCCGCCGCGAGGACCACCTGCCCTTATATATATGTGCAATGACAGCTCCCCGGTGAAAACTTGCAGCGGGGCGGGGCAATCGGTTACCGTCTAGGGTGGAACATGAGCGCCGAACCAACGCTCGTCGTTCACTTGAGGAGGACGGATGAAGCGGATGGGGATGGCTATTTTGGCGCTGGGGCTGATGGCCTGTGGCGTGAGGGCGCAGCAAGCGCCGGCAAAGACGCCAGCGGCGTCGCCTGCCAAGGCGCCGGCGGCCGCACCGGCACAAACACCTGCAACACAAGCGCCTGCGCCCAGCTCACCTTTTAAGACACAAAAAGAGAAAGTCAGCTATGCAATCGGAATGGAAATGGGCAAAGGGGTGAAAGCCCAGGGGATCGACGTGGATCCCACCATTCTCGAGCAGGGCCTGAAGGATGCGCTATCGGACGCGGACTCCAAAATGAGCGAAGCGGAGCTCCGGCAGGTGATCACTGCGCTGCAGCAGGATATCCGGCAAAAGCAGAGGCAGGAGGAAGAGGCCAAAGCGGCGGACAACAAAGCAAAGGGGGACGCATTTCTCGCCGAAAATGCAAAGAAGGATGGCGTAGTCGCGCTTCCGGATGGATTGCAGTACAAGATTCTGACCGCCGGCCAGGGGAAAAAGCCCCTCGAAAGCGATACGGTTCTCTGCAACTACAAGGGAACATTTTTGGACGGGACTGAATTTGACAGTTCGGCAAAGGCCGGGAAGCCGGTGCCATTTGAAGTGAAGAATGTCATCCCCGGATTCAAGGAAGTTCTGCAGCTCATGCCTGTCGGGTCTAAGTGGCAGGTTTTCGTTCCGTCGAACTTGGCATATGGCGAGCGAGGAGCGGGCGGCGTGATCGGACCGAACGCCACCCTCATTTTTGAAGTGGAACTCGTAAGCATTCAAGAAGCCGCGAAGTCCTCGCCAATTCCGCCCGCCGGCGGCGCGCCTAAGGATTGAAATAGGCCAGCGTTGCCTACCGCGTTTATCTGCGAAGGAGTGCGCACGCCGATTGGGCGCTACGGCGGCGGCCTCGCCCAGGTGCGCACGGACGATCTGGCGGCGATTCCGCTGAAGGCGTTGAGGGAGCAGTTTCAAAACAGCGACTGGGAATCGCTGAACGAAGTGATTTTCGGCTGCGCGAACCAGGCTGGAGAAGACAATCGCAACGTGGCGCGCATGGCGTTGCTGCTCAGCGGCATGCCCTTCTCGATTCCCGCAATGACAGTGAATCGCTTGTGCGGTTCGGGGATGGAAGCAGTCACGGTGGCCGCGCGAGCCATTGCCGCCGGTGAAATCTCGCTGGCCATCGCGGGCGGCGTGGAGAGCATGAGCCGCGCGCCGTTCGTCATGCCCAAAGCCGCGACTGCATTCTCACGCACCGCGGAAATCTACGACACGACCATCGGCTGGCGCTTTCCGAATAAGCAAATGCTGAAGCTATACGGGAACGCGTCCATGCCCGAGACAGCGGAAAACGTCGCGGAAAAATACAAGGTAGACCGCGCGGCGCAGGACTGCTTCGCGCTGCGCTCGCAAATGAAAGCCGCCGCGGCGCAGCGGGCCGGAATTCTGGCTGAGGAAATCGTTCCGGTGCACGTTCCCGGACCCAAAGGAACGGTGAAAACCGTTTACGAAGACGAGCACATCCGCCCGGATACGACGATCGAGGCCCTCGGCAAATTGCCCACGCCCTTTCGCGAGAACGGCACTGTGACGGCCGGGAATGCTTCGGGCATCAATGACGGTTCCTGCGCCATGTTTGTGGCTTCGGAGGAAGCGGCCGCACGCTTTGGCTTGAAGCCGATCGCGAAAGTTGTGGGGGGCGCGACCGCCGGCGTCGAGCCGGACTATATGGGAATCGGGCCGATCAACGCGGTTCGAAAACTGTTCGCGCGATGGAAGATTTCGATGGACGATGTCGACGTGTTCGAATTGAACGAAGCGTTCGCCGCGCAAGCTCTCGCCGTGACGCGGGAACTGGGACTGCCGGACAACAGCGAAAAGCTGAATCCGAACGGCGGCGCCATCGCGCTGGGCCACCCGCTGGGAATGAGCGGAGCGAGGCTGGTATTAACGGCGGCGCGGCAGCTTCAACGCATAAAGGGACGGTATGCCCTTGCTTCCATGTGCATCGGCGTGGGGCAGGGCATCGCGATTTTGCTCGAACGGGTTTGACGGTGTTACAAGGCCAGCGCTACGAAACCTCGATCAACAACGTTCCTTGAAGGCAATCTACTGCCGCTTCATTCTGGCAACACAATCCTGCAAATGATTGTGCATTTCTTCGGCGGAGCCGTGGCCGATGCGGCCGTGGCCGGGCAGGACCCATTCGAACGTATAGGCGAGCAGCCTTTCCATAGATCGGGTTTGTTCCGTCCAGGAATACCAGCAGACATCGCGGAAGGAGGTCAAGGTCTTGCGTTCTGGCGACCAGGCGAGATGGTCGCCTGTGAACAGCACTTTTTCGCGAAAGAGAAAAACCTGGTGGCCGCGGGTGTGTCCTGGCGTGGGGATGAGCTGGAGATCTTCGTCGATCCGCTCGGGAGCCGTTCCTGCGATGACGCGCTCGATGCCGCGCGCGGCGGCGCCGTCCGCTTCGTGCATGACGCGCGGACAATGGAAATGCGCGGCAAATTTGGCGTGGTCGGCGATATCGTCGCGGTGCGAGAGCAACATCAGATTGACGCCGCCCATCTGCTCGATGCGCCTCACCAGGGGATTGTTGAAACGCGGCGAATCGACGAGGACGTTTCCGCCTTGCTCTTCCGGCCGCACGATCAAGTAGGACCATGCGCCGAAGCTCGCTTCCGAGGTGAAGCCGCAAAAGTAGACGTCATCGACGACGTGTGCGGGAAAGGCAGCGACGCCTGATCGGGCGCTGCGGCGGGACACGGTGCCGATCGAAGCCGTGGGACATGCAATGAGGGCCATGAGCGCGCGATGCAGTTCGCCGGGATTTTGCGGCTGATGGTAGACGCTCGATTTCCCGCCGTGATCGCGAAAGCTTGCGGGCGCAATCTGGCGGCACGCGTCGCAATCAATGCAGCTTGCGTCGACGAAGAATTCGCCTTCCACGTTTTCCGGCAGCCGCTCTCCAATCTGCGCCATGGATGATTCGATTCCTTCCGGCCCCTCGCGGTCGCGTGTTCCCCCCGGCCCATTCGAGGGGACGAAAACCTGACAGGCGGAAGCCCGCCCTGCCTGAAAATACCTTATAATCCTTGCGCTCTGAAAGGGCCGTACTTAATCGTTTCCCAGTCTCGGTGAGGTGAGGCTTTGGCGGCAAAATCGAATCGCGCGAATTCCAAGACCCGTAGCAAACCCGCTCCCGCGAAGAAGCCCGTCGTCCGCCGGAAGAAGCTGAAGGTCGCCATAGCCGGCTTCGGCACCGTGGGGCGGTCCGTCGCAAAATTGCTTGGCCAGGAAGCAGGGGACACGTTCGAGCTGACGCACATTTTCAATCGCGACATCGCCCGGAAAAAAGTGGATTGGGTGCCCGCGAGTGTGCGCTGGACGGAAAGCATCAACGAAGTGCTTTCCTCGGACATCGACATTTTCGTGGAACTCGCCGGAGGGGTAAAGCCCGCGGGCGACTGGATCCGCAAAGCGCTGCGCGCCGGAAAATCGGTGGTCACAGCGAACAAGCAATTGATCGCCGAAAGCGGACCCGAACTTGTCGAACTCGCGCGCGAAGCGGGTCGTCGGCTGGAATTCGGGGCGTCGGTCGCCGGGGGAATTCCGGCAATCATGGGCATTCAGGATGGCCTCGCCGGCGATCGCCTTTTCAAAATTGCGGGAGTGCTGAACGGCACCTGCAACTTTATCCTGACGAAAATGGAGGCCACGGGCGCGAGCTTTGAATCGGCGCTGCGAGAGGCGCAGGAACTGGGCTACGCCGAAGCCGATCCGACGAACGACGTGGAAGGGTACGACGCGCGCGCCAAGCTCGTGATTCTGGCGCAAGCCGGGCTGCGCGTCCGGTTGCATAGCGAGCAGATTCCGTGCTGGCCGATTTCTTCCGTCGAGGCGGTGGATTTTGCCTACGCTCGCGAATTGAATTGCACCATCCGGCAGATTTCCCTCGCCAAAAAGGAAACGGAAGATGGATTGAGCGTGCGCGCTTTCGTGCGGCCCGCCCTCGTTCCATCATCCTCGCTCGTGGCGCACGTCGAGGGCAGCAAGAATCTCGTAGCGGCCACCGGGCAATATGCCGGGCAGATGATTTTTTCTGGCTTCGGAGCCGGTGGCGATCCCACAGCGGTTGCCGTGGTTTCCGATTTGTATTCCGTCGCGCGTAGTGGAGCGACTCCGTCCAGCAATCTTCCCGAAGTCGAGACTCCGAAAGATGTGAGCGGAGAATTCACCGCCCCCTATTATTTGCGCTTCGTGGTCAAAGACCGGCCCGGAATTATCGCGGCTGTCGCCACCGTCCTGTCGCGGTACGGCATCGGGATCGACGCGGTGCTGCAACGGCCGGGGTATCCGCATTCCTCGCTGCCCTTCATCATCACTTTGGAAACTGCCCGCAGCGCCATGTTGGGTTGCGCGCTGCAGGAAATCAACCGGCTCGACTTCCACGTGGAACCTGTGCTTTGCTTGCCTATCCTGCTGGATTAGGATTGCGGTAGAATCCGGCCATCATCCATCGCGCGTAACAATCAGGAGGGGCCATGAAATCTGCTACCAAGTTCGCGGGGCTTCTGGCGGCATTTCTTTTTCTTGGCGCAGCCGCGCAGGCAGCCACGGTGACCGGATCGGTGAAAGGCCCGAACGGAACTCCGTTCCGCGGCGCGTTCGTGCAAGTGCAAAACACGAGCACGCGAGTCCTGGTCAGCGTGTTGACGGACAAGGACGGCCACTACCGGATTGAGAATCTCCCCGCAGGAAAATACCAAGTGCAAGTGAAGGCCGTCGGCTATCGCACCGATCCGCGCACCGACGTGGCCTTGTCCGCGGAACAAAACGCCTCCTACGATTTCGCGCTGCAGCAAGGCATGGTGCGCTGGAGCGATTTGTCCCAATATCAGGGCGAAGTTTTGTTCCCCGAGGCCAAGGGAAAGGATCTGCTCACGGGTAGATGCTTCGCGTGCCATGGATTCCAATCGCGCATGGCTTCCGCGCGGCGCGATGAAGGGGGATGGCGCGACCGCGTCGCTTACATGACCGAGTCGATGCACTTTTTCCTCGGCGGGATCGGCGGCGGCTTCAGTGACCAGAATGCAGCGGACGTTGCTTCGTACCTCAACTCGCTCTTCGGCGAGGAATCCGTTTTGCCGAAATCTCCCGCCGAGATGCCGAAGTACAAGGAATTGGTCCGTTCTTTCAATGACGATGCGATGAAGATCGTCTACGTCGAATACGAATTGCCGGGCCCCAGCCGGATGCCGTGGAGCGCGTTCCCGGATAAAAACGGGAATTATTGGATGCCGTATTACGGCAACGCCAATAAAATCGGCAGGCTCGATCCAAAAACGGGAGAGGTGCAGGAGTATCCGGTGCCGAATCGCGGCACGGCTGCCATTCACTCCGCGGTGCCTGCGCCGGACGGCAGCGTCTGGCTGACCGAGCAAGGCTCGAACAAGCTGGGCCACTGGGATCCCGCGACCGGAACCATCACGGAATATCAGGACTCTTATATTCCGGGCAAGGAAGGGACGGTTGCGGGCGGGTCCAAGCACACGTTGCGGATCGATGCGCAGGGAAGAATCTGGGCGACGGGAGGGCCGCTCACCGTCTTCGATCCCAAGACGCAAAAATTTACCCAGATCAAGGAAATACCTTCCGCGTACGGGCTCGCGCTCGATAAGGATGGAAATTGCTGGTTTGCGGAATTCGTGCCCAACGGGAAAATCGGAAAGGTGGACGCGAAGACGCTTCAGGTGACCAAGTGGCAGCCGCCCACTCCTGACGCGCGTCCCCGCCGCATTCAGATTGATTCCGACGGCACAATCTGGTTTGCCGAATTTCAAGCGGGCAAGATCGGGCAGTTTGATCCAAAGACCGAAACGTTCAAGGAATTTGCGCTACCCGGCCCGGAAGCGACTCCCTACGCGCTGGAGATCGCGAGGAATCACACGCTGTGGTATTCGTCCGAACATCTGGACGTGATCGGGAATCTCGATCCGAAGAGCGGACACGTGACCGAGTACCCGTTCCCGCAGGCGGAAAACACCATGCGCGAGTTTTATCTCGACGCGCAAGGGCGCATGTGGTTTGGCACGCCGGCGAACAACAAGGTGGGGTACTTCTATCTAGCTGGCGCGAATCAGCACGCGGGAGATTAGAACAGCTTCAGGGGCTGAAGCCCCAGATTCAATTGCACTCGAATGTCGCGGCTGAAGCCGCGACCCACAAAGCGCTGTATACGGGAGATCATCTAACTGCTGTTCCTCAAGATCTGGAGTTTTATCTCGCGCGAACGCGATGGACAGCGGCGGCGAAGGCCTTCCAGATGAGCCAGTTTCCGGCGGGCTCCTCGAGCATGCGCTCCGGATGAAATTGCAGGCCGACTACAAAATCTTTTTTCGGGTCGTAATAGCCCTCGATCAATCCATCTTTCGCGTACGCCATCGGCTGGAAGCGCGGCGCAAGATCGCGGATTCCCTGGTGATGATAGCTGTTCACGCGTAGCGTTTTTCTCTTGTACCACTTCTCCAGGGGACTGCCGGCAACGATGGAAATCGGGTGCCGGTAACTATCATAGTGGTGGAAATTGATGTGTTTCAGGCGCGATTTCTTTTCTTTCTGAACATCGCCGTACAAGGTTCCACCGCAGACGACGTTGAGAAGTTGCGAGCCGCGGCAAATTCCCAGGATCGGAAGATTTCTGCGCAGAGCGCGGCGGATCAGCTTGATTTCAATTTCATCCTTGAGAGGGTGCGTTTTTTCGAGATGCCTGTAGTTTTCGCGTGTGGCCTTGAAATGTTTCGGCTCGATGTCCTCGCCTTCTACCAGCAAAAGACCACGCATGCCCGCCACATAGTCGGGAAGGCATGAAAGTGAGCCTTCCACGACGGGCACCATGACCGGAAGCGTTTTCAGTCGGACCAGTAAAGCGAGGTGAAATTCGCCCACATAATCGATGTACTTGTTCTTTCGGACCGTCCTGCGAGTAACCACGAGCACTGCCGGGCGTTTCATCGGAGCAGCGTCTGGAGCGCGGTGACCAGCTTGACGTCTTTTTCGCGGCCTTGCGAGGCGACGCGGATATGATACTTGTCCATGCCGATCTTGTTGGAGCAATCGCGGACGTAGAGCTTGTGGTCGCTGAGCAACCGTCCCTGAAGTTCCGCCGCCGTCATGCCGCTTTCGATTTTGAACAAAACAAAATTTGCGCCGGTGGGGTAGACGTCGATCCCGGGGATCGCCTTGAGGGAATCGTACAGCCAGCGGACATCGCCGATCAGG
>Ga0187817_10001828_pt1 | contig 10673 bp, 10 predicted proteins | sample NC_wetland_sal_i_17_FD_132431 | JGI IMG/M metagenome (GOLD analysis project Ga0187817, IMG submission 132431) | Wetland sediment microbial communities from Neuse River Estuary, North Carolina, USA - SO4_2 | ecosystem: Environmental > Aquatic > Freshwater > Wetlands > Sediment | place: USA... | reverse complement strand
TGAAGGCAGCGGGGGTATTCAAGAACAAGCATGGCGTCGGGCGCAGCAGGCCTGCGCACCGAGGCTGTGCGCGACCGCTGTCCAAATCGGGGCGGCCTATAGCCAAAGCGCCCGATCGGCAATAAAAGGCCGCCTCATGCCGAAACGCACGGATATCCAATCCATCCTGATCATCGGGGCCGGGCCGATCGTCATCGGGCAGGCCTGCGAGTTCGACTATTCGGGGACGCAAGCCTGCAAGGCTTTGCGAGCCGAGGGCTACCGGATCGTGCTGGTCAATTCCAATCCGGCGACGATCATGACCGATCCGGAGCTCGCCGACGCAACCTACATCGAGCCCATCACCCCTGACATCGTGGCCAAGATCATCGCGGCCGAACGTCCGCATGCCCTGCTGCCCACGATGGGCGGCCAGACGGCGCTCAACACCGCGCTCGATCTGCACCGGCAGGGCATCTTGCAGGAGTATGGCGTCGAGATGATCGGTGCGCGCGCCGAGGCCATCGACAAGGCTGAGGATCGGCTCTTGTTTCGCGAGGCGATGAAGAAGATTGGTCTGGAGACGCCGCGCTCGATGATGGCGCACGACCGCTTGGAGGCCACGGCCGCGCTCGAGCTCGTCGGGCTGCCGGCGATCATCCGGCCGTCGTTCACGCTCGGCGGAACCGGCGGCGGCATCGCCTACAATCGCGAAGAGTTCTTCGAGATCATCGAGCGCGGGCTCGACGCTTCGCCGACGCACCAGGTGCTGGTGGAAGAGAGCGTGCTCGGCTGGAAGGAGTTCGAGATGGAGGTCGTCCGCGATCGCGCGGACAACTGCATCATCGTCTGCTCCATCGAGAACGTCGATCCGATGGGCGTGCACACGGGCGACTCGATCACGGTCGCGCCGGCGCTCACGCTTACCGACAAGGAATACCAGATCATGCGCAACGCCTCGATCGCGGTGTTGCGCGAGATCGGGGTCGAGACCGGCGGCTCCAACGTGCAGTTCGCCGTCAACCCGGCCGATGGCCGCCTCGTCGTCATCGAGATGAACCCGCGCGTCTCGCGCTCCTCCGCGCTCGCCTCCAAGGCAACCGGCTTTCCGATCGCCAAGGTCGCCGCGCGGCTTGCCGTCGGCTACACGTTGGATGAGCTCGCCAACGACATCACCGGCGGCGCCACACCCGCCTCCTTCGAGCCGACGATCGACTACGTTGTCACCAAGATCCCGCGCTTCGCCTTCGAAAAGTTCCCCGGTGCCGACCCGACGCTCACCACCTCCATGAAATCGGTGGGTGAGGCGATGGCGATCGGGCGCACATTCGCAGAAAGCCTGCAGAAGGCGCTGCGCTCCATGGAGACGGGGCTCACCGGCCTCGACGACGTGGCGCTCGAAGGCTTAGGGCTAGGCGACGACAAGAACGTGATCCGCGCCGCCGTCTCCAAGCCCACCCCCGACCGGTTGCTCAAGGTTGCCCAAGCCCTGCGGCACGGCTTCGACGTCGAGCAGATCTACGCCTCCTGCAAGATCGATCCCTGGTTCCTCGCTCGCATCGAGGAGATCGTGGACGAAGAAGCGCGCGTGAAGGCGCATGGCCTGCCGCAGTCGGCGGAACAGCTCCGCACTTTGAAGGCGATGGGCTTTTCCGATGCCCGCCTCGCCAAGCTTGCGCGCATCTCGGAAACCGAGGTGAGGGAGCGCCGCAAAGCCCTGCGGGTGGCTCCCGTGTTCAAGCGCATCGACACTTGCGCCGCCGAGTTCGCAGCGCCCACCGCTTATATGTACTCGACCTACGAGCGCGCGCTCGTGACCCCCGAGGCCGGCCAGCGGGAGGGCGCTCCGGCATGCGAGGCGCGGCCCAGCGCGGCGCAGAAGATCGTCATTCTCGGCGGCGGCCCGAACCGTATCGGGCAGGGGATCGAGTTCGATTACTGCTGCTGCCACGCCTGCTTCGCGCTGACCGCGGCCGGCTACGAAACGATCATGATCAACTGCAACCCGGAGACGGTGTCGACGGACTACGACACCTCCGACCGGCTCTACTTTGAGCCGCTCACCGCCGAGGACGTGCTCGAGATCATCGAGAAGGAGCAGGAGAACGGCAGCTTGAAGGGCGTCATCGTGCAGTTCGGCGGCCAAACGCCCTTGAAGCTTGCCGAGCCGCTCGCCGCAGCTGGGGTGCCGATCCTTGGCACCTCTCCCGACGCCATCGACCTCGCCGAGGATCGCGACCGCTTCAAGGCTTTGATTCATAAACTCGGACTGCAGCAGCCGAAAAGCGGCATCGCCAAGACGCCCCAGCAGGCGCGCGCGGTTGCCGAATCCATCGGCTATCCGGTGGTGATCCGCCCCTCCTACGTGCTCGGTGGCCGCGCCATGGAGATCGTGCACGACGGGGCCGAGATCGACCGCTACGTGACCCAGCTTTCGGCGACGCTCGACCGGCCGTCCGAGCTCGTCGTCTCAGAGAAGCGCCCGCTGTTGATCGACCGCTATCTGACCGACGCCGTCGAGGTCGACGTCGATTGCCTCGCAGACGGCACGGACACATTCATTGCCGGCATCATGGAGCACATCGAGGAGGCCGGCATTCACTCGGGCGACAGCGCCTGCTCGCTGCCGCCCTACTCGCTCGGCCCCGAGACGCTCGCCGAACTCGGGCGGCAAACGCGGGAGCTCGCGCTCGCTCTGCAGGTGGTTGGGCTCATGAACGTGCAGTTTGCGATCAAGGACGGCACCATCTACGTGCTCGAGGTGAACCCGCGCGCCTCTCGTACCGTGCCGTTCGTCGCCAAGGTGATCGGCAAACCTGTGGCCGCCATCGCCGCCGAGATCATGGCCGGCAAGCGGCTGCGCGATTTCAAACTTGAAACCACCAAGCTCGGCCACGTCGCCGTCAAGGAGGCCGTGTTTCCGTTCGCGCGCTTCCCCGGCGTCGATCCTGTGCTCGGCCCCGAGATGCGTTCGACCGGGGAGGTCATGGGCATTGACCGGGATTTCGAGTTGGCGTTCGGCAAGAGCCAGCTCGGCTCCGGCCAGAGCCTGCCGACCGAGGGCACCGTTTTCGTGTCGGTGAAGGAAAGCGACAAGGAACGCATGGTCGCGCCCGTGCGCCAACTCGAGGCCATGGGCTTCAAGGTGATCGCCACGCGCGGCACCAAGCGCCACCTTGAGGCCAACGGGATCAAGTGCGAGGTCATCAACAAGGTGTTGGAAGGGCGCCCGCACATCGTCGACGCCATGAAGAATGGGGACGTGGCGTTGGTTTTCAACACCACCGAAGGGGCTAAGGCCTTGGCCGACAGCAAGGACATCCGGCGGACCGCCTTGCTTCATCATATTCCCTATTATACAACTTTAGCCGGTGCGGTGGCGGTCACCCGGGCCATCAAGGCCCTCAAAGCGGGCACATTGAGAGTGGCGCCTTTGCAGAGTTACGTGACACACCCATCCTGAGCCGCTGGACCGCCTGCCCCGCAGCGGCGCGTTCTGCTCCACACGAGTTGTGAGACAAGTGTGTCTAGCTATGGTCCTGGCAGACTGCCGGGCCTATGGGAGATGTTAGAGAATGACGATGGAACGGGTGCCGATGACCATCGAGGGGTATCGCAGGCTCGAGACCGAGCTGCAGCGCCTCAAATCGGAAGAGCGTCCCCGTATCATTGCGCTGATCGCGGAAGCGCGTCAGCACGGGGATCTTTCCGAGAACGCCGAGTATCACGCCGCCAAGGAAGCGCAGGGCTTGAACGAGGCCAAGGTCGCCGAGCTCGAGGATCGCATCGGCCGCGCCGACGTCGTCGATACCGCCAAGCTGTCCGGCAACACCGTCAAGTTCGGCGCAACCGTCACCCTTGTCGACGAGGACACCGACGAGAAGGTCAAATACAAGATCGTCGGCGACTTCGAGGCGAGCGTGCGCGATGGAAAGATCTCCATCTCCTCGCCGATCGCCCGCGCGCTCATCGGCAAGGCCAAGAACGATACTGCCGAGGTGACGACGCCCAAGGGCGCCCGCTCCTACAAAATCCTCAAGATCGAGTGGAAGTGAAGCTGTCATCCCGGAAGCCGGAGCCTCAGCGAAGGTTATCCGGGACCCAGCGCAAGGAGCATCGAAGACACCTTTGATAGAACAGCTTCTCCTGGGTCCCGGCGCTGCACTCGTTTCGCTCGCTTGGCCGGGATGACAGTTTTGGGTCGCCTACTTCAGCGGCACCGAAATCGGGACGCCCGGCTCGCGCTTGGCCCGCCTTATGGTGAGGAACGTCTTCACGCTGGCAACGTTGGGCGCGGCGGTGAGCGCGTTCAGCACGAAGTCCTGGAACGCGGAGAGATCGGGCGCCACGCACTTCAACATGTAGTCGCTCTCGCCCGACAGCATGTAAGCCTCTCGCACCAGCGGCCAGCCGAGCACGAGATTCTCGAAGGCGCGCAGCTCCGCCTCCGCCTGATTATGCAGCCCCACCATGGCGAAGGCGGTGAGATTGAACCCGAGCGCGGGCTCGTCCAGCAGCACCGTGTAGCCGGCGATGAGGCCCGCTTCCTCGAGCGCGCGCACGCGGCGCAGGCAGGGAGGCGCCGAGAGGCCGACGCGAGCCGCCAGCGCCACGTTGGTCATGCGGCCGTCCGCCTGCAGCTCCTTCAGGATGCGCCAGTCGAGCGGATCGAGGCGAAGGGGCATCGGACCGTCTCTCCGTGAAAACGCGCAAGGTTCGAGCGGCTCGCGCGGTCCTGCGACCCGAAGGGACTCGACTTGAGCGCCGGCAGCGGAGAGAAAGCACCTCATGATGAGCAATGTCCAGACAGACGAGCAGTTGCGCCGCCCGCTCGCTGGAGCGAAGGGGTGGCTCATTACGCCCGGCATGACGGGGATGGACGTGCAGACGCAAGGCGTCGCCGCAGCCCTCGGCCTCGATTACGAGATCAAGCGCGTCGATCCCAAGGGGATCTGGAAGGTCGGGGCGCCTTGGGCCCCCGTCGCTCCGTCCGAGCGCTTCGGCGAGCCCGGCTCGCAGTTCGCACCACCCTGGCCGGACATCGCCATCTCGCTCGGCCGCGGCAGCGTGCCTTACATGCGCGCGCTGCGGCGCCGGGCTGGTCCTGCAACGTTTACGGTGGTGATGCAGGACCCCAAGACCGGTCTCGGCACGGCCGATATGATCTGGGTGCCCGAGCATGATCGCCTCCGCGGTCCCAACGTTTTCACCACGCTCACGGCGCCGCACAGCTTCACGGCAAAGCGCTTGACCGAGCTGCGGCGCGCCATGCCGGCCGCGATCGCCGCGCTCCCGCGCCCACGCGTCGCCGTCATCCTTGGCGGCAAGAACGCGGTCTACAAGTTTCGCGACGAGGACCACGCGCGGCTTGCGCGTTCGTTGCGCTCGCTCGGACGGCTCGGCGTGAGCTTTCTCATCACGCCCTCGCGGCGCACGCACGAGCGGCTGCGCACTGTCGTCGAGCAGGCAACGCGCGATTCCCCGCGCATCTTCTGGGATGGGCTAGGCCCCAACCCCTACGGCGACTTCCTCGCGCACGGCGATCTCTTCGTGGTGACAGCGGACAGCGTCAACATGGTGGGCGAAGCGTGCACTACGGGGCGCCCCGTACTCGTATTTAGCCCTGGGGGCGGCTCTGCAAAGTTCCGCCGCTTTCATGCGGCGCTGCAAGCGTGCGGCACCACGCGGCCGCTCCCCGACGAACTCGACGCGATTCCGAGTTGGAGCTATGCGCCGCTGCATTCGGACGACGAGATCGCGCGCGAGGTCGAACGGCGCTGGCAGGCCAGCGGGCGGGGACGACCGGGGCAGGGGGCTCATGCCGGCCGCAAGTAGCGCAGCGATCGGGGCCCAAGTCTCGCGCGCCGGCTTGGCCGACGTTCCTGACGGAATTCTGTGTGCCGGCGGCACGCTCTCCGTCCGCCGGCTGACCCTCGCGCGCCGGATGTGGCTGCCGGTGGAGATGGCGTTGATCTATCTCGGCGTGCCGTTTCTGGTCGAGACGGCGGTGCACGGCTACCGGTTGCCCGTTTTCATCGCGCTTCTGCCCGTGCTCGCAATCGTTCTCGTCCTCTTGCTCGTCGACCCGACGTTCTCCTTGAGGCGCGAGTTCACGCGCGGCATTTCCGCACTCAACCTCGTCTCGATCCTGACCGTCCTCCTCGTCGGCGGCGGCGCGCTCGCGGCCTGGGTCTTGCACCACCATCCCGACTGGTTCCTTGAGTTTCCGCGCAACCGGCCCGACACCTACTGGACCATCATGCTGCTCTATCCGCTGATGTCGGTGCCGCCGCAGGAACTCGTCTACCGCACATTCTTCTTCCACCGCTATGGAGCGCTGTTCGGGCGCGCGTGGTGGCTGGCGATCGCGCTCAACGCGATGCTTTTCGGGTTCGGCCACATCGTGGTCGGGACCGAGCTCGCCGTGGTCGGGATCATGGCGACCGGGGTGCTATTCGCGCTCCGCTATGCGCTGACGCGCTCGTTCTGGGCGGTATATCTCGAGCACGCGCTGTGGGGCGCGCTCGTATTCACGGTCGCCTCGGCCGCTTCTTCTTCACTGGCGTCGGCATTGTCGGTTGGCGCTAGCGCACGGCCGCGCGGGAGAAGATCGCGTAACGATCCCATCCCGATTGCGATCGTCAGTGATGGTGCTTGCGGCACACGGCCTGCAGCTGCGCCCAGGCGCCAGGCGCCATCGTATCGACGCGCACGCCCTGCGCAGCGAGCGCCCTGATGTGGCCGCGGGTCAACACGAACTCGACGCGGTCGGAGTCATGGCGAACGTCGCAGCAGTGGGGGTGCCGCGCACCGGGGACGTGGTAGCCGCGCGGCAGCCACGCGCAGTCGGTGAAGCCGCCGGTAGCCCCCCAGCAGATGTAGGTGGCCCCGCTGCCGCCGGCGTTCGCAGAATTGTGGAGCGCGGCGCCACAGCACATCGCTAGCAGGGCAAGCGCAACGAGAAGGACACGCATCGAAACTCTCCCGCGCAGTGTGGGGGAAGGGATCACAGCGCCAGCGTTTCTGCTCTGAAGTGTCTGGCCGGCGCGCCCCAAATGCCCCGCGCCGCGGCCGACGAGGGGGAGCGTAGCGGGCGAGCTGAAGCCCGCAACGGCAATAGCGCCAGCCTGCGAGAAACGTTTGTATTGCGAGGAGAATATGCAACACAAGACGCGTACTTACTGCCAAGTGCTGCGACGCCGTGTGAAGCCAATTTGACGCCGGCGGAGAGCAGGCTTTGTTGCGCCGCATTGAGAGCCGCGCGGCAATCCGTTAGAAGGCCGCGAGGCTCAATCCCCAATGCATGGCTCGAAGGAGGCCGCTTAGGTGGCTAACCCGCAGTACGTCTTTCACATGTCGAAGCTCTCCAAGACCTATCCGGGGGGCAAGCAGGTCTTGAAGGACATCTCGCTCTCGTTCCTGCCCGGCGCCAAGATTGGTGTCGTGGGCTTGAACGGCTCCGGCAAGTCGACGCTGCTGAAGATCATGGCCCGGCAGATCACCGACTTCGTGGGTGAAGCCTGGGCCGCCGACGGCATCAAGGTCGGCTACCTGCCGCAGGAGCCGGAACTCGATCCAAAGAAGGACGTGCTCGGCAACGCCATGGAGGGCGTCGCCGAAAAGAAGGCGCTGCTCGACCGCTATAACGAGCTCGCCGCCAACTACTCCGAGGAAACCGCGGAGGAGATGGCCAAGCTGCAAGACGTGATCGACGCGCAGAATCTGTGGGACCTCGACACGCAGGTGGAGCAGGCGCTCGACGCGCTACGCTGCCCGCCGGGAGACGCGGACGTGTCGAAGCTCTCGGGCGGCGAAAAGCGGCGCGTGGCGCTGACCAAGCTGCTCTTATCGAAGCCCGACATCCTGTTGCTCGATGAGCCCACGAACCACCTCGACGCCGAGAGCGTCGCCTGGCTCGAGCGCTACCTCAAGGAGTACGCGGGCTGCGTGATCCTCGTCACGCACGACCGCTACTTCCTCGATAACCTCACCGAATGGACGCTCGAGTTGGATCGCGGGCAAGGCGTCCCTTACAAAGGAAACTACTCGAGCTGGCTCGAGCAGAAGGCCAAGCGCCTCGAGGTCGAGAAGGGCCAGGAGGAATCCCGCCAGCGCACGTTGAAGCGCGAGCTCGAGTGGATCAGGGCTTCGCCGAAGGCACGCCAGGCCAAGTCCAAGGCGCGCTACCAAGCCTATGAGAAGCTCGCCGCCGAGGCGGGACGCGAGGAGGTGGGCAGAGCCTCGCTGCAGATCGCGCCGGGCCCTCGCCTCGGTGGCATCGTGGTCGAGGTCGAGGGACTGTCGAAGGCGTTCGGCGACCGCCTGCTGATCGACGACCTCTCCTTCAAGCTGCCGCCCGGCGGCATCGTCGGCGTCATCGGTCCGAACGGCGCCGGCAAGACCACGCTGTTCAAGATGATCACCGGCGCCGAGAAGCCCGACAAGGGCACGATCCGCGTCGGCGAGACGGTGAAGGTCTCCTGCGTCGACCAGAGTCGCGCGCACCTCGACGACAAAAGGACCGTGTGGGAGGAGATTTCCGGCGGCCTCGACCAGATGCTGCTCGGCGGCAAGAAGGAGATGCCGAGCCGCGTCTACGTCGGCTGGTTCAACTTCAAAGGCCCCGACCAGCAGAAGAAGGTCGGCCTCCTATCGGGCGGCGAGCGCAACCGCGTGCATCTCGCCAAGCTCTTGAAAGAGGGCGGCAACCTGCTTCTCCTCGACGAGCCGACCAACGACCTCGACACCGAAACGCTGGGCGCGCTGGAGGCGGCGCTGGAAGATTTCCCCGGCTGCGCCGTCATCATCAGCCACGACCGGTTCTTCCTCGACCGTATCGCCACCCACATCCTTGCCTTCGAGGGCGACAGCCACGTCGAATGGTTCGAGGGCAACTTCGCCGACTACGAGGAGGACAAGAAGCGGCGCTTGGGCGAGGCCGCGGTCGAGCCTCACCGCATCAAATTCAAGCGCTTTGAGCGGGCGTGACGCCGCGCGAGCGCGCACATGCCCAGGCCATTCATGCCGTATAAAGATCAAATCCCGAATTCCTTCATTGTTTACAGTTCCTTGAGCCCACGCGACTACGCTTTGCCACTCTGCAATGCGAGGTCGATGCTGTGGATACGGACAAGGCCAGCGCGGTGTTGCGGGCCATCGCGCGTCATCCCCGGTCGAGTGCGCAGGACCTGCTGCTGCTGACCGGGGCCATGATCGGCGCCGTGCTGCTGACGCTCGAGTACGAGCTGTTCTCGTTCGCCGACCAGCTCACCGTGCACGAACGCAAGATCACGCTCGAGGAAACGATTTTTCTCACCGTGCTGCTGGCCGCCGGCAATCGCCATCTTTATTGTCCGGCGCCTCCGCGAAGAGCGCCGCGATCTTGAAAACCAGATCGCGCTGAGCATGGAGATGCGCGAACTGCGCGACCAGGCCGTTAAGGATTCGCTGACCGGCCTCCCGAACCGCCGCGCCATGTTAGCCAGCCTCGCCGAGGCAACGGGCCCCCGCAACGACGGCCGCGGGCACGCATTCTTCCTGCTTGACCTCAACGAGTTCAAAGCCGTCAACGATCTGCACGGCCACGCCATCGGCGACCACGTGCTGCAACTGGTCGCGGAGCGCTTCAAGTTGGCCTCACGTCCGAGCGATGTTCTCGCCCGCCTCGGCGGCGACGAGTTCGCAGTGCTCGTCTTCGACGTCGATCGCGAAACGGGCCGCACAACAGGCCAGCGCTTCATCGCCGCGCTCAAGACAGAGATCTGGGTCGAAGGCATCGCTCACAAGGTGGGGGTGTCGATCGGCGTGACCCTCATCCCCGGCGACGGCGTCACTATCCAGGAGATCCTCCGCAACGCTGACATCGCCATGTATCGCGCCAAAGAGGCGGGTGGATCCGCGCTGGTATTCTTCGACACCGTGGCAGCGGACGCTACGCGCCGCATCTCTATCGCCTGACCAAGCCCCCGCTTCAAAAGTGGCGCCCCGGAAGCTGGGGGCCTCCGAGGCGCCGGGAGTTTGGGAGGCTTATTGCCGGCACGCGAACATTTGGGAGGCGTTTGCCTGCCGGGGTGCTCGCTGGAACGTGTGCGCGGTAGGGTCGGACGCGCCCAGCAAGCCCACGAATAACGGCGATCGATATCGCGATCCGTCGCGGCCGGCGCCAGGCCCCCGCCGCGGCTGATCCGCCACGCTGCTGGGGCGATCTGCTGCCCGCCGCGACGGGATCATTCCTCTTCGACGTTTACCCTCTGGCACCCGCACGGGGTGCCCTTCGGTAAGACGTTGAAAAACAGGGGAGCGATTCAAGATGAAAACTAGTTTGTGCTTGGGTGTCGTGATGGGCCTGATGGCGTTGGGTGGGCTCAGCCCCGCCAATGCGACGGTCGGCGGAAGCGCCATCGGGGCATCGCGCCCGGCACTCGCGGTCGGCACGATCGTCCAGCAGGCCAGGTGGTGGCACTGCAAGTGGTACCACCACCGCCGCCACTGCTGGCACTGAAGTTTGGGGGGCGGTGGCCAACTGCCGCCCTTTTTCCCTTTGCATCCCCCACCTCGGTTTCAATCGGCTCGGGAGAACCCGCATGACACGTCCCCTTCTCGTTTTCGCCGCCGTTTGTCTCTCAGCGCTCACCGCGCTCGCCGCCGACAGCAAAGTCGATTCCGCTGTCGCGACCTTCAAGTCGGTCGAGAGC
>Ga0187817_10001827_pt1 | contig 10678 bp, 10 predicted proteins | sample NC_wetland_sal_i_17_FD_132431 | JGI IMG/M metagenome (GOLD analysis project Ga0187817, IMG submission 132431) | Wetland sediment microbial communities from Neuse River Estuary, North Carolina, USA - SO4_2 | ecosystem: Environmental > Aquatic > Freshwater > Wetlands > Sediment | place: USA... | reverse complement strand
AGGCGCGTCGACTGTTCCACGCGCGATCAATACGCTGAGGGGAATCCCAATCAGGAAACAAGCTGTGGCCGAAAAATGTAGCAGGGCGCCCGGCCAATCACGGGCTACTGTCGCGATTGCTCCCAGCACCAGGCTGCCCGTTATGTGTCCCGTGAACGTTCTTGCGAGAACGAAGCCAGCCGCGTCACCGAAGCCGCCAACAAAGGCAAGACCGAAGGATAGCCACTTGTCCGGCGGATGGATGTCGGTGCTCATGAAGTTCGCGCTTGACTTTGACTGTGGCGAGGCAAGGTAAGCCCGATGCCATGCAGGCCAATCCAATGCAAACTGATCCATGCGCCCGTGATGCCGACCGCAACTCCAACGCCCGTGTCGATCAAACGCAGGATGGGTTGCTTCCAGGCGTGCTGCGGGCTAATGCCCGCCACTACCATCACAACCGCAGCCGTGATGCCGGCCGTGATGATGTCTTCGGAGCGCCCGGCCAGGCTCAGGACGATGGACCCGACCGCAATTAGCGCGGCCATGCCGACGGGGCGAAACGGAAATATGAGGAGATAGATGAAACAGAGCGCGAAGCTGAGCAGCGTGGCAGATATCCTTGATAGTGCCGCAGTCGCGCTCTCTTCGTAGCTGTGCCGAAATACAAAGATCGTAGCGATCACGGCCCACATGCCGCCAAGAAATTCATCATCTCGAGGCACAACCCGCGCGGCGGCCAGGACATTGGTGATGATCCAGTAGCTGATGAGACAGCAAATCGCCAGTACCACCCCATGGCCGACTGCCTGACCCGCTTGTGATGGCGTCGACGTCCTGCTGTTTTGTGCTTCGATGGTGGTCACGGCGTTGCCCCTGATCCACTAACTTTGTGTTGGCGCGTCACCTTGCGATCTCATGCAGAGCGCGACGTATCCCTGAGGAGCGGCCACGCCCTGCATGATCGATTTGCTACGCAGTCTTTGCCGGTTTTGGGGATCTGATCGCTTCCACCTTTGGTGCTCCGATCGCTTCCACCGGCGGGTATTCCGGCTTGTAAACATGCTGACGGATGAACGAAACAAAGTCTGCCGGGCGAGAGACGCGAGCGAGTCCCGAATCAAAGACGAGGTTTGCCACACGCGCAGCAGTCTGAATCTCAGCCTCCAGAATGTTCGATTGCAGCGGATACAGCAGGCCTTGGTTCAGCAGGTCAGAAGGCACTTGGTCGGCGACTGCGCGCGCAGCCTCGATGAACATCTCATCGGTAACGCGCGACGCCTGGGTCGCGAAAATCGCCATCCCGACTGCCGGGAAGATGTAGAAGTTGTTCGCCTGGCCTGGCAGGAACGTCTGTCCGTTGACGTGAACCGGCGGAAACTGGATGCCGGCGGCATAGATCGCCTTGCCTTTTGACCAGGTGTACGCTTGCTCGGCCGTGCACTCAGCATGCTCGGTCGGGTTTGATAGCGCGAGGACGACCGGCCGCTCATTGATGCGCGACATCGCCTCAATCACCTTCTGGTTGAAAGCGCCACCGATAGTGCTGACGCCGATTATGGTGGTCGGCTTGATGCTCTCGATCGCAGCCACGAAATCCCGCGTCGGCGCATGCTTGTGGGCATAAGGCTGCTGGAAGTCGACCAGATCTTTACGAGTCGTCTCCAGCAGGCCGTTGATGTCGAACATGTAAACCCTTGACTGAGCCTGTTGGAGCGTGAGTCCTTCTTGCACCAGCGCCGAGCAGAGAAGATTGGCCAGGCCGATACCGGCCGAACCCGCGCCCAAGAACAGATACTTCTCATCGCTCAACTTTTTTCCCTTGATCTTGGCAGCGTTGATCATGCCTGCGAGGACGATTCCCGCCGTACCCTGCACGTCATCGTTGTAGACGCAGTATTTGTCGCGATAGCGCTGCAGCAGGTGGACTGCATCGACCCCGGTCCAATCCTCGAAGTGAATGCAGCATTTCGGGAAGACTTCCTGCACAGCGTTCACGAACTCATCGACGAAGGAATACAGCTCTTCGGTTGACGGTCGCGTCTTGCGCATGCCCAGATAGAGGGGATCATGCAGGTACTGCTCATTGTTCGTGCCCGCGTCGAGATACATCGGAAGCAGGTATTGCGGCGGCACTCCCGCGCATGCGGTGTACAGTTCCAGCTTGCCAATGGGGATGCCGGCGCCGTTTGCGCCGAGATCGCCTAGGCCGAGAATGCGGCCGCCGTCTGTCACGCAGATGAACCGAACGTCTTTCTGCGGCCAGTTCCTGAGCACTTCCTTCACCTTGCCGCGGCGCGTGATCGAGAGATACATGCCGCGCGCCTGCCGGTAAATATGTCCAAACTTCAGGCAAGCCTCGCCGATGGTCGGATCATAGACGATCGGCAGAAAGCGAGCCGGATCGGACATAATGGTCCGGTAGAAGAGTGTCTCGTTGTGGTCGAGAAGATTGACGAGGTAAATGTAGCGATCAAGGTCGGTAGTCTTGTGGCCGAGTTGCATCGTCACCCGTTGCAACTGCAGGTCTTCACTCTCGGTGACGTCAGGTACGAGGCCAACGATTCCCAGGGCCTGCTTTTCAGCCTCGGTAAAAGCAGTTGACCTGTTGAGGGATGGGTCATAGAGCAATTCGATTCCGCGCTTACTCGTCGTCATATTGTTTCCTGTCAGGTTGAATTGTGCTGTTCCGTTAATACCTTTGGTTTCCTCAGCTGGCTTTTGCCACGTATGGACGGACCATCTTCGCCGGATCGACGACGCGGTTGAATTCGTCTTCCGTTACAAAGGCCAGCTTCGATGCGGCTTGCTTGAGCGTCAGGTCGTTGTCCATCGCGTAGTGCGCGATCTTCGACGCTTTGTCGTAGCCGATGACCGGTGAGAGCGCAGTCACCAGCATCAGAGAGTTGTCCACATATTCCTTGATCTTCTTCAGATTTGGCTTCGTGCCCTCGACCAGGAATTTGCGGAAGTTCGTGCAGCCATCCGTTAGGATCGTGATGGAATGCGTGATGTTGAAGATGATGAGCGGCTTGTACACGTTCATCTCGAGATATCCGCCGGCGCCGCCGAAGCCCACGGCCACATCGTTAGCCATCACTTGAACCGCGATCATGGTCAGTGCCTCGGCCTGGGTCGGGTTCACTTTGCCCGGCATGATAGAAGAGCCGGGCTCGTTCTCGGGAATCGCCAGTTCAGAGAAACCGGCTCGGGGACCGCAAGACATAAGGCGACTATCGTTGGCGATCTTGTAGAGGGATACCGCCAGAGTCCGCAGTGTCCCGGAGAGCTGGACAAGCGCATCGTGTGCGCCTTGCACCGTGAACTTATTCGGTGCGCTCACAAAGGGCAAACCGGTAAGCTGGGCGATCTCAGCGGCGGCTGCTTCGGCGAAGCCCGGAGCGGAGTTAATCCCGGTGCCGACGGCCGTTCCGCCGAGTGCGAGACGATACACGCCCTTCAGTGCATCCTCAACGCGATCGAGATCGTCTGAGAGCACACCCGCATAACCCGACCATTCCTGGCCGAGCGTCAGCGGTGTCGCGTCTTGCATGTGAGTGCGGCCGATTTTCACGATGTCCTTCCACTCCTCGGCCTTGGCTGCGATCGCGTCGCGCAGGGCCTTCACCGCAGGTATCAGTCGCTGTTTCACATTTACCGCGGCTGCGATATACATCACCGACGGGAAAGTATCGTTGGAAGACTGGGCCATGTTGACGTGGTCGTTGGGGTGAACCGGCGTCTTGCTTCCGAGCGGGGTGCCGGCAATCTGGCAGCAGCGGTTTGAGATCACCTCGTTCACATTCATGTTGAATTGGGTTCCGCTTCCCGTCATCCAGACGTGCAGCGGAAACATATCCTGATGTTGTCCAGCGAGGATCTCGTCACATACCTTGACGATGAGCCGGTAGCGCTTGTCGTCAAGTCGGCCACCCGCGTGATTGGCGTTCGCAGCGGCTTTCTTCAGGGTCGCGTATGCCGTAATCATCTCGCGCGGGATCAGGTCATGCCCGATGCTGAAGTGTTCCAGGGAGCGCTGGGTTTGCGCCCCCCACAGCTTGCTGCTGGGGACATCGACCTCACCGAGGCTGTCGGTCTCTTTCCGCATGTTCATTACCGCGACATTGCTGAGTGCACTCATTGATTTCTCCTCTCCGTGTGTTCCCCGGCATCGTTTATGCCGTGAGAATTCCAAGAGGCTGTCCCAATTGCTCAGACCAGCCTTACGTTCCGTTCGATCGTCTTGATCACTTCGTCCATCTTTCCGCTCCATACCTGTTTGGCCATGCTAAGGGTGAAGCCTTTGGCTGTATGGAAAGGAACATGCGACGGTAACGACAGGGCAACCGGATCGACCACCGCATCCACGATGACGGGTCCACCCTTGTGGGCCAGGGCCTCAGCAAGTCCGTCCCGAACGTCGCCGGGCTCTTCGATGCGGATGCCCTTGGCACCCATGGCCTCGGCGACCTTGGCAAAATTGGGATTCTTGAATTCCACGCCGAACGGGATTATGCCCGCCTCTTGCTGCTCGATATTGACGAAGTCGAGGAATTCGTTATTCAGGATGATCTGAACCACTGGAGTCTTTCGTTCCACTTGCGTCAATAGATCGCCCATCGCGAGCATCGTGAAGCCACCATCGCCGCACAGGGCGATGGTTTGTCGGCCTGGGTACGCCAACTGCGCGCCAAACGCATTGGGCGCAGCATTGGCCATGGACGCCCAGGAAAACGAGCCGAAGAGTCTGCGATTTCTGCCGCCCCTGATATGTCTTGCCCCCCACATGCATGCCGTTCCCGTGTCGATGAAAAACATGGCATCGTCGGACGCGAGATCGCTTAACGTCGCAGCCAGGAATTCCGGGCGTATGGGCTTGATCTCAGGTCCTTTCTCGACATAGTGCTGCAGAAGATCATGGAAAGAGTTCGTTTCCGAAATGTGTTTGTCTAAAAAGCGAGTGTCGGTCTTCTCCCTCACGCTCTTCAGCAAGGCAGTGACGGTCGGCTTGATATCGCCGACGAGCCCGAGATCAACAGCCTTTCTGCGGCCGATGTGTTGGGGGTTCTTGTCTATCTGGATCTTTTTCACACGATCGCCGGGCAGAAATTCAGAGAAGGGGAAGTCAGTGCCGAGCAGCAGCAGGAGATCGGCCTCATGAATAGCACCGTAGGCTCCGCCGTATCCGAGCAAGCCGGTCATGCCAACGGCATTTGGGTTGTCATGTTCCAGCCATTGCTTGCCGCGGAACGAATAACCGACCGGTGCTTTCAGTCTGCCCGAAAGTTGAATGACCTCATCGCGGGCATCCCGGCAGCCCTCGCCCCCAAAGATCGCTACCGTTTTCGCCTCGTCGATCATCTTCACCAGTTGATCCAGGTCGGCGTCGGAAGGGCGAAGGACCGGTGGGTTCGGGATCGTGATCTCAGCAGAGTGGTCGCCTACATCCGCCGACGCGACGTCGCCGGGGATTGAAATTACCGTAGGTCCTTTTTCCAGGACGGCGGTGAGAATCGCGGTATTGATGATCGCCGGCGCCTGCGCAGGATTCACAACCCGCCCGGTGTAGAGGGACGCTGCTTCGAAAAACTTGTAAGGATTGAGTTCTTCGAGCGCCTCGGTGTCGATCAGGGTTGTCTCCACGTCGCCCCCGATGGCGATGACCGGAGCGCCCTCCTTGCGAGCGTCCATCAGCCCATTGAATAAGTGGGTGACGCCGGGGCCAGCCGTTCCGCACACCGCAACGGGGCTACCCGTTAGGTAGGCTTCTGCCACGGCGGCAAAAACGCCGTACTCTTCGTGGCGGACGTGAATCAGTTCGATCCTGCCGTTTCGGCGTAGCGCATCGACGACCGGATTAAGAGCGTCGCCAACAATGCCATAACAGCGTTTGACTCCCGCATTCGCAAGCATCTCCCACAAAAGGTCTGCGACTTTTCCTGACATACAATACCTCCATATTGTTCGGCCTCACGCTCGCTGAGGGACGAGTGGAACATTGGGAACGTTCCCGATAGTGACAAAGTAGATAGATTCCGACTTTCGAGAAACCTCAAAAACCACAGAATTGACCCTAGATTTTTCTGCAGGTCCTGGATGCGTAATGTGGAAAACCGGCAGGGACACGAATCACTCTGGGTGGGGCGCTAGGCTGCATTTTTCTACAGGCACCGCCGCGGGCCAACATGGAACATGAATGCCCAAGCACGGCCGGCGCTCGTAAGGGATTTCGCCTACCACTAATGGGGTATACGAATCTCGCCTCTCAGAGGTAGGGAAAAAACCCCGCATCTTGTGATGTATTCCAGCGGGCGCTCCGGCAAGATGAAAGGGTGAGATTTTCGGTTCTCGGCAGATCAACCGTGCGGAACCCGATTAAATAGAAAGATTTGCGGGAAGACGGTTCCGCGGAGCACCCCATGTCCGCAACCTCCGATAGGCTCGGATCCTGATGGAAAGCGAAGGAGATCCTTTATGAACCTGCAAACGGCTGATCGCAGAGGAATCCAGTACAATTGCTCAATCGGGAGAGGGGCAATTGCGATGGCTCTCCCTAAGCCAATTCGCATCCTGAGTGTTGAGGACCATCCCGTCTTTCGCGAAGGACTGGCCACAGTCATTGGGTCGCAGTCGGACATGACCTTGGTTGCGCAGGCAGGCAATGCTGTGGAGGCCGTGGCAGAATTCCGGCGTCATCGGCCCGACATCACGCTGATGGATCTCCGCCTTCCCGGCACCAATGGCACAGACACGCTGGTAGCGATCCGGGGCGAGTTCGCCCAGGCTCGGATCATTATTCTGACCACCTCCGACAGCGACGGCGAGATCCAACGCGCGCTGCGAGCCGGAGCTTCGGCCTACCTGCTCAAGAGCATGCCGAAAAACGAGTTGCTCGATGTGATCCGGTCGGTCCACGCCGGCAAACGGTACGTCCCGCCGGAGGTAGCCGCCCGCCTGGCCGAGCATCTGGCCGACGACGATCTTACGGCTCGCGAACTGGAGGTGCTCCACTTCGTGCGTGATGGCTACCGTAACAAGCAAATCGCCGATCGGCTGGCGATTGCTGAGACTACGGTCAATTTTCACATCAAGAATCTGGTGGGCAAGCTGCGAGCCAACGATCGCACCCATGCGGTAACCATTGCGGTCCGTCGCGGCTTTCTTCAGATTTGATCCCTGTTGCCACGCCTCTCGAAAGGCTTGCTCCCAAAGTCTTGTTCTTCCGTCAGGCTGTGTTGTGGGAGCCAGACTCAACGTCCCATGCGAACTGATCTCTTCTTGCTCTCAGTTTTTGAGACTCTCGTCTCCTACCTGTAGAAAACACTAGGGAGAATTCTGTGGTTGTTGGGGTTTTCCGAAAGGCGGAAGATGCCTACCCTAGTAGCGGGGCTGCGGATTGCTTTACCGTGCGTCGTGGCCCGCAAATTGATTTTCATCAGAAAAGGCGAGCATACATCGCCACCAATGAATCGATGTTGTCCACTAACCACTTATCTCTGATATGCGTTTTGTTGCTCTCCTCGGTGGTGCCTGGGCTCTGGGCAGTCGATCCGGGCAGGACATTTGTCTGGAACGAAGGGGGCGCAAGTCTGGATTTCAGCATCGCCCCCGCCTGGTTCCAGACCAAGGCGTTCCTGGTTCTGTGCATCCTTGGCGGCGTCTTCCTCGCCTGGGCTCTTTACCGCCTCCGGGTGCAACAGATACGCAAATCTCTCAGCGCGCGTTTTGATGAGCGGTTGGTTGAGCGGACTCGTATGGCGCGGGAACTGCATGACACTTTCCTGCAGACTCTTCAAGGCAGCAAGCTGGTTGCCGATGACGCGCTGGAAAAATCCTCCGACCCTGTCCAAATGCGGCGAGCCATGGAGCAGCTGTCAGTCTGGCTCGAACAGGCTATCGACGAAGGGCGAGCTGCTCTCAATTCGCTGCGGACCTCAACTACACCGAAAAACGACCTGGCGGAGGCCTTCAAGAGAGCGTCAGAAGAGTGCCGGATGCAGGGCCCCATCGACGTCTTTTTTTCCGTGACTGGCGAAGCCAGGGAGATGCACCCGGTGGTCCGCGACGAAATATACCGCGTCGGCTATGAGGCCATTCGCAATGCCTGCGCGCACTCCAGGGGCAGTCGACTGGAGGTCGGGCTGAAATACGGGCGTGATCTGGCCGTGCTCGTCAAAGACAATGGCGTTGGCATCGACCCAATAGTTGCCGAGCAAGGCAAAGATGGGCGCTTCGGTCTGCAGGGAATGCGGGAGCGGGTGGCACGTATCGGAGGCAAGCTCACGGTTGCGAGTTCCCTCGATTCCGGAACCGAGGTTAAGGTAGTTGTCCCCGGGGGCATCGTCTTCCGAAAGCCGAGTCCTAGCCCGCTTGAAAAGGTAAAGGCCGTCCTCCGGCGAGTCGACCCAACGTCTCATTCTGATTGATCAGGGTCGCAAAGTTTATCCGGTTAACCGTAGGTCGTTATAGACCTGCAGAAAAATCTAGGTCGAAGTCTGTGGTTTCTGAGGTTTCTCGCAGTTCGTAATACGAATATCGTCGTCACTAGTTAGTCTTTTTGGGGGTTCGCTTGAGATCTTTCATGCCGAGCACGAAACCGAGTTGCGTTGAACTCACCTCCGGTCTTTTGCCCAGAGCGGAGAAGGAACTAGTCGCATACGCGGGTGCTGTGCAGGAACTGTTCGGTTCTAACGAAGCCCGCCAGTCCATCGAAGACTGGATGGAAGAGTTGCAATGGATGGATTGGCCGAGTGGGGACAGAATCCCAGACTGGCGTCGCGTAACGATCGCGGCCGCGATGCGGTTGGCCAGTCGGGTTCAAGCTGCACAGCTTAAGGAGATGGACGAATCCACCGAGTCCGTTTATCAGCGGGTATAGCCCAAAGGAGGCATTTATGAACGCACAACCGCAAGCCATCGCGAGCCTCGTGCCACCGTTTTCAAGAGAGACGGCGATTCTGAAGGTCCGCGTTGTCGAGGATAAGTGGAACACGCGTGATCCAAAGCAAGTAGCGGGCGGCTATGCGGAGGACTGTTACTGGCGCAACCGCTCGGAGTTTATAAGGGGCCGGCAGGAAGTCATCGCGTTTCTCACGCGGAAATGGTCCAGAGAGCTGGATTATCGGCTTATCAAAGAAATTTGGTCTTTCGACGGAAACCGGATCGCGGTGCGCTTCGCGTACGAATCGCACGACGACTCCGGGCAGTGGTATCGCTCCTACGGGAATGAGAACTGGGAGTTCGAACCCAGCGGCCTGATGAAATTCCGTTACGCCAGCATCAACGATCTTCCCATCAAGGATCAAGACCGATTGTTTCACTGGCCTTTGGGCCGTCGCCCGGATGGCCATCCAGGATTGACCGAATTGGGCCTGTGAGACTGGATCGCCACGTACCGTTAGGTGGAAGGAGATGTGTCATGAAGATGTGGGAGCTTGCAGTGCTACTCGTAGGTCTTGCTTTGCAGGCGTCGGCGGCTGGGAATCCCGTCAAAAAAAAGAATGGAATTGTCGACGTTCCCAGCAATCACTCCGTCGACGAGACGGTGGAGCGGGTCAAGAACATCTTGCAGTCCAAGGGAATCACTCTGTTTGCCCTGGTCGATCACAGCGGGGAAGCGGAGAAAGTCGGAATGAAGATGCCTCCCACAAAACTGCTGATCTTCGGCAATCCCAAGGGCGGCACGCCTCTGATGCTGGCCGCTCCCAGCATTGCTATCGACCTCCCTCTCAAGATTCTGGTCTGGGAAGACGGTCAAGGGAAAGTCTGGCTCTCGTACAACAGCCCGGAATACTTGCAGGAGCGGCACAGCCTGCCCCAGGATCTGCTGCAAAACATCGCTGTCGTGGGAATGTTGGCAGCCAAGGCTGCGGAGTAATTCGCGCAAGAGATGAAATCGCAGCCACAGTCCGTTGGCCGCCTTCGTAGGAGTGTTCGAGGGAGGCTTCGGATCTATGCGATGTTCATCAGCATCGGCCCTTCGCACTGGGCAACGTCGATTTTTGCGTCCGATGAGGTCTACTACTTCTCTAAGTATAGGGGATGGACAAGGAACCGGGTGGCGGCCGGCGCTCGCCGGAAGTTTGGCGAACGTCTTGCCTCGGAGCTTTACTACCAGCGCGAAGATAACCAGGCCGGCACACTCGCACATATCAATACCATCGCGCTCTTGATTGAGCTGCGGTTTCGGTGAACGCATAACTGAAAGAACGCAAGCAACAGCCAGAAAGGTCACAGACGAATTCAAAGATCGAAACGGACAGACATCCGCGAGGAGGCGGACAAAAATGTTTAGGTACGCAGCGCTGTTCGCAGTGGGAGTAATCTTCGCTCTGAATGTCCCCGGCAAACCGGTTTCGACAAGCGGGTCCTGGCAGGTGGATACGCGCCATTCCGACGCCCAACTTACGACGGACGCGACGACGGATTATGGAAAAACGAAAACAAACGTAATGCTCGGCTTCGCCAGAGTCAACGGAAAAGTGACGTTGGACGAGGGCGATCCGACAAAGTCCAGTATCGATTTCAGAATCTATCCGGCAACAGCGATGGCTCCTGCCATCGCTGAAGACGGATCATTCCTGAATCACTGGCTGGCTAATCTGTCTAATCACACACTCGTATGTTTCCACTCCAAGAAAGTCGTGCGCAGGCCGGATGGACGGCTTCAGGCCACAGGCAATCTGACCCTGACCCGCGT
>Ga0187817_10001826_pt1 | contig 10679 bp, 9 predicted proteins | sample NC_wetland_sal_i_17_FD_132431 | JGI IMG/M metagenome (GOLD analysis project Ga0187817, IMG submission 132431) | Wetland sediment microbial communities from Neuse River Estuary, North Carolina, USA - SO4_2 | ecosystem: Environmental > Aquatic > Freshwater > Wetlands > Sediment | place: USA: North... | reverse complement strand
TTGGACGAAACCGTGGACGGCCTCGGTTCCGATGGCAAGATCGGACGAGCCGATTTTCGAGTACGCCTGCCACGAAGGCAATTACGGCATGGAGGACATTCTGGCGGGTGCCCGGGCGCAGGAAAAAGCGGCGGTTGCCGCGGCTAAGCAAGCCAAGTGAGGAGAAATCTTATGGACCGGCGTCAGGCCATCGGCTTACTTGGATTCGCGGGCGTGCCAGGTCTCGGAGCCGCGCCCTCCTCGCGCGATCGTCTGCCGGGAATCTACAGGCTGATCAATTGGAGAACGGCTAACCCGGACGGCACCGTGGTCGAACCCCTCGGCGCCGATCCCATCGGCAGGATCACATATCACTGAAAAGGCCGGTCGGTCTAGCCGATTCGCTCCAAAGGGCCGTCGTCCGGAAAGAGAGGGTTTAGTGAACTTCCCAAATCTTAGAGGAACGATTCATCAGATGGGAATCTTGTTTCTATTCGCTGCAATGCCTCTGTTTGCACAAAGTGCCGGGCCGCCCACCACCTCGCGCGGCGAGTGGCAAACCTACGGCGGCGACCTGGCTGGCACCAAGTACTCGCCACTCGATCAAATTACGAAAGACAACTTCTCGAGGCTAAAGATCGCCTGGCGGGCTAAGACGCCCGACGCAGCGCTGAGCGTGAGTGTGCCCGGCGGTGGCGAGTGGAGTGCAGCGCCAAGCATCATTTTTGGCGAGCTTAAACGGATTGATCCAAACCGGTGGCGCGACGGCGCCTCGCCGCTCACAGGCAACTTCAAGGCGACGCCATTGATGGTCGGCGGCGTCCTCTATCTCAACTCTCCCGCCTCGGTTGGGGCTGCCCTGGACGCGGGCACAGGCGCGACGCGGTGGGTGTACAACCCGAAAAGCTACGAGGCCGGCACCACAACTATGTCCGCCAGATGGAACGAGCGCGGCGTGGCTTACTGGACTGACGGCAAGGATGAGCGAATCTTCTGGGGAACGGGCGACGGATATCTTATTGCCGTAGATGCAAAGACCGGCCGTCCTTGGGAGGATTTTGGCCAACACGGGCGGGTGGACTTGATGGAGGGTTTGCCACGCGCCAAGCGCGGGGAGCGTGATTTCCTTAACGACCTCACCTATTCGGTTCAATCCCCTCCGCTCGTGGTACGCGACGTCGTCATCACTCCGGCGTCGATTTCGTCATACATAATCAACAAGGAACAGATCCCCGGCTGGTTACGCGCATTCGACGTGCGGACCGGAAAGCTGAAATGGAATTTCCACACCGTACCCAGACCCGGGGAATACGGGATCGAAACGTGGAAAGACGATTCATGGGCGTACGCGGGCAAAGCCACGGTTTGGTCGATGATGAGCGCAGATCCGGAGCTGGGCTACGTCTACGTCCCCACCAACACGACAGCACCAGATTTTTATGGCGGGCATCGCCACGGCGATAATCTGTTCGCAGAAAGCATTCTTTGTCTCGACGTTGAGACCGGAAAGCGTGTCTGGCATTTCCAGACCGTGCACCACGGCTTGTGGGACTACGACAATCCCGCGGCGCCGAATTTGTTGAACATCACGGTGGATGGCAGACCCGTGAAGGCGCTAGCGCAGATCACAAAGCAGGGTTTCGTTTTTGCTTTAGACCGCGTAACCGGAAAGCCCATCTGGCCCATTGAGGAACGCCCAGTACCTGCCTCTGACATTCCTGGGGAAGAGGCGTCTCGAACCCAACCTTTCCCTACCAAGCCTCCGCCTTTCGAATATCAGGGTGCAATCGAAAGCGACCTGGTGGACTTCACGCCCACGATTCACGCGATGGCGCTCGACGCAGTGAAGGGGTTCAAGCTGGGGCCGCTATACACGCCACCCTCACTTATGGGAACGATCCAGCGTCCTAGCACGGGCGGCGGCGGGAATTGGGGTGGCGCTGCTGTGGATCCGGAGACCGGGATCTTGTACGTGCCTTCGCGGAACGCCTATTCGTTGAACGCCCTGGAATTGCCGGATCCAAAACTACAAGGCGACTTGCGGTATATGGAAGCACGCCATAGTCCGCCGGTCATGCGCGGAGGGCTCCAACTCTTCAAGCCTCCCTACTCGCGGATGACAGCCATCGATATGAACAAAGGGGAACGTGTGTGGATGGTTCCAACCGGCAATGGCAACCGTCTGAGGAATAACGCTCTGCTGAAGCCGCTCAATCTTCCTCCACTGGGTGGGGATGGTTTGGTGCCGGGACCGTTGCTGACAAAGACGCTGCTAATTTACGCTTTGTCTGCTGGCGGTTCCAACGATGGGCCGCGGTTGGTGGCGTTTGACAAAGCGACCGGCAAGGAACTGGCGTCCACGGACCTTCCAGGTATCGCGCTCGGCACTCCGATGACCTATAAGCTCAGGGACAAGCAATACATCGCGCTGACTGTAAGCGGAAGGGCCGGAGAGTTGCCGGAGGTCGTCGCCCTGGCCCTGCCGTAGTTCGATCACCACGGTTGAAACGGGGTCTAAGTACAGCGCCTTACTATGGGAGCTCTCCTCGCGCGTGAGAATCTCCGAAGCAAAACGGATGGCTCTCTAGACTGAATTCGGAACCGCCGTTAACGGCTCCGGGCGCTCGCGCGATTCTACGTATTTAGGTCGAGCAAATTTGCGCCTGTAAGAGCAACCTGCAGTACGTTAGAGCCGCTCTATTTCTTGGCTGCAGCAGCCTCGTCAGCCCGCGCGCCAGCCAGTATTCCTGCTAAACCCTCGTTGCCCTCATGGCACGCATATTCGTAGACGGGCACCTGAGACCTCTGCAATGGAATCATGAGGCTCCAGGGCTTGGTCCATGTGCCCGGATCGTTGACCGTGATTTCGTACTTCAACGTTTCAGGTCCGCTGCGCGAAAGGCGCTCGATGATATGCAGTTTCTCGCTTGAAATCGACATGAAGGCTCTCGGCTTGTAATTCGTGGTGTCGATCACCAGCGTGTCGGCTTCCCAGTGGCCGCGCGAATCCCCGAACCACTCCTGCACACTGGCGGGAGCGTGGGGGCCGCCATCCAGCGGAATTTCGCGGACATCATGAATCATCTCTGTCATCATCAAGACCGACTTGGGGGTCTGTACGATCTGGGAATAATTTTGGTAGCCGGCCAGCACCTGCGGCGAGCCGTACGTCAGGCAGCGTTCCGAAAGAGATCGATCTTCCGGTCCTCTGGCTGGACGCATTATCGCCTCGCGCGCCGCTTCGCGGCGCTTGAGCGCCTCAGGTGTCAGAGGAGGCATCCGCCCGTCGGGGGGATCCGTGATCAGCGAAGTTCGGTTATCCCACACTCTGTGGTCGTTCCACTCCGACCCGTAATCGCCTGTTTCTCCATCTGTGCTCTTGAAGCCAATCTTCAGTCCCTTCACATTCGCCCAAGTCGTCAGGAAAATCTGATCGCCGAACGCGGCATCCACCTTCCCGCTGACGAACATCTCTTCCGCTTTTTTCCGCATGGCCTGCACTTCTTCGTCAGTTAGCACCGGATGATTGGCTAATTCCTTCGGGCGCTCCAAAGGCGTCGCGTTGTTATTAGCCCAAAACCCTTGCAGGTCCGAATGCCCGTCGTTGGTTCGCGGCGGCGTCCATGACGTCTGTTTGAGCGCCTTGGAATTGGCCCTTGTTGTTCCTAGCGGCGTTTGTGCATAACCCAGCGCAGTGAGTCCAATGCTGAGCGTGAGGCAGAGGAATCGATGTTCCATGGTTGCTCCTATTCTCTTAGTATAAGGTGTGCGTCAAGCCACCTGGGGCGATTCATTCCAATGTTTTCAACGAAATAGCGCTCACTCAAAAATTGTCAAGCGCTGATGAAACCCGCACGCATCTCGGAAGAGCCGCCTTTATTTCAGGACATGATACTGTGGCCGCATTGAAAGCGCGGCTTCTGGAATAGCAACGGGCATTGAGGGCACCCTACTTCTTCTATCCTGAAAACGTGAGCTTCCTCGACAATCTAGAAAACAATCTCAAGTCCCTCGAATCGCGCGATGAACGAAGTCCCCAAGCATTTGCGCGTGAGACCCGCCGCGCGGAAAGCGGCACTGGCAGCCGCGCTCGAGACGGCTCCGTTTGCCGTCGTCCTGTGTAACGGACCTTTCAAGGATGGTCTCCTGACCGCCTGCCGACAGATCGGCCACCGCTAGCGCATCCTGGTACGCCCAATTTGGATGAACTCAACGCTGCGCCTTGAGGCCGGCGCTAGAAAACTGGAATTGCGCCCTACGCCGAGCGGCGTACTTGGAGTTTTTTTGAAAGCACCGGGAGAGCGTGCGCCGGCCGATCTGCACTTCCGTGATCTCTCACGCGCGAGCACTCCCGATGGAATGCTCTTCATTATCGCTCTAGGTCGCGTTCATTTCGCAGGTGGTTTGTACGGTACGCAACGCGTCGCCTTGTTCGACGGGTCGTCTACGGTTCCACCCGGCTTGTCGCGATAGACTTCATGGCAATGCAGGCAGGCGTCGGCGAGTTGGTTACTCACATCGCTGACCGCCTCCTGGCTTCGAGTCTGCGAGGCTCGATACGCGGCGCGACCAGCTTTCAGCCACGTCGACTCCAGCCGTTTCCTTTGGATCTACATACAGATTTCACAAAATTTCAAAGGCAAAAAAGGGGGGGTCTTTACAGCAGCGCGCCTATCATTAACAACCGTTATCTTTTAGAATCAACCAGATATGACCGTGGGGTGGGGTTTGACTGTTCCAAAGTCGCATCGATCACCATCGCGCCCAGCGCAGGCCACGTTGCCCAGTCTTCCGGCGAAAAGCAGATGGGGTAAGGGGAAATTGTGCGTGGGCTGTGCTCAGCCCGATACCCTCTCGCTCTTCCCATCGATCACCTGACCAGCCGGGAGCGCGAGCGCGTTCTCCTTCGCTTCCTCCACCGCCAGCCGAGCCTCGATCTGCGCGAGCAACCGCTTCGCCGACTCGTCGGTCAGCTTCGATAGGTCGCCGTCCCAGTCCTCCAGCTTCAGCTCGATCACTTGCCGGTCGCCGAATTTCTCGCGGTCGTACGCCCTCAGCAGGAACATCATCAGGGCATCGGAATATTGATACTCGTAAAGCGGTTCACCGTCGACGTAAACCTGCTTGCCTTTGTACAGAACCGGCTTTGCTATACCGTAAGGCATTTTGGCGTCGCAGCATCTTGATGCCATCGTGTATCCGACCTCGACGCGCCGCCCGGCTCTGATCAACGCGCCGCCCGATCCTCCAGGCTCAAGCGGGCCTTCGGCCACCAACATTGCCAATCTGACCGGATTCCCCGATCTGGTCGTGCCGGCCGGATTCACGGGGGACGCGCTACCGGTCGGGATCTCTTTCTTCGGCCCGGCGTTCAGCGAACAAAAGCTTCTGTCGCTCGGCTACAGCGTTGAACAACTCACCCATGCCCGCAGGCTTCCTGTACATGCGCCGAAACTTGAAGGAGATTTCATAACAATTCCGTAGCGGCCACGAGCACGAGTCAAATGCTTTTCAGCCTGGGGCTCCTCCGTCGCAGCTCCAAGGTCAAATGGAGACCACGTTGTTGCCTCGAAGGATTGCAGAATTGCTCTACCTTTGTATTTGCGCATTCGGCCAGACGTATTCAGCGTCCGGCATCCCTCCAGCGCCGCCGGCTATGGAGCCGCCTGTAAAAACAGGAGGAGAAAAGGCCGTTCCGTTAGCGGCTATAACGGGAACCCTATTGGCTGCGAGTTCGGTGACCGCAGGCAACGGTGCCGGAGGTGGCTAAGGCCATGGGTGGCAGACGTGAGGTGGTACGCTCGCACAGGCATGATGGCTTCTTCATAGCACAACTTCACGGCGACAATCCTACCGTATATCCGCTCGGTGCGGCAGCAGATCGTCGCTTTGTGGAATTTTCCGGCTGACGCCCGAATTCCAAACGGGATGTTTTGAAATATAATTCATGACGTTACCTTAGGAGGCGGTGCTCCCATGATTTTCAATCAAGAGCTGCTGTGCCGTGTCATGCGATATTCGGGAACCGTGGCGATTGCGGCGCTCGCCGTGCATTTCACGATTTTGGGCCAGGAAGAGGGCGGGGGCGGGCGTTGGCAGGCGCGTTCCATGGTTGAAACCAAGTTCGGGATTGTCGCTACAAGCCAGACGTTGGCTTCCGCGGCCGGCGCTCACATACTCGAAATGGGCGGCAACGCAATCGATGCCGCCATAGCTTCCAATGCGGTTCTCGGTGTCGTCGAACCTATGTCAGACGGCATTGGCGGTGATCTCTTTGCAATCTACTATGAGGCGAAGACTGGAAAGCTATACGGCCTAAATTCCAGCGGATGGGCGCCCACGGGACTCACCATCGAAGCCATTGAACGGCAGAACCTGAAGAAAATGCCCCAAAAGGGCATCTACTCCGTCACTGTACCAGGCGCCGTAGCCGGTTGGGATCAGTTACGGACCAGGTTCGGAACGATGCCGTTTGATCGGATTCTCGCACCAGCGATTTACTACGCTCAGAACGGCTTCCCAGTCACTGAAATCATCGGCGCCGCCTGGCAATCTGCGGCTAAGAGCCTAGCGACCAACAAAGGCGCGAAGGAAACGTATCTTCCAGACGGCCGCGCACCAAATGTAGGCGAAATCTTCCGCAACCGCGATCTTGCAGCATCTCTGCGACTGATAGCAGCACACGGACGCGATGGCTTTTATAAAGGTTCGAACGCAGAAGCGCTGGTCCGGGAGGCGAAAGAAGATGGCGTCGAATGGACGCCCGCCGACCTGGCTGACTTCCAACCGGAGTGGGTCGAACCTGTGCGGACTGGCTATCGGGGCTGGACCGTATCGGAGCTACCGCCGAACGGGCAGGGGATCGCCGCGTTGGAAATGCTTAACATGATGGAACGATTTCCGTTGGCGAAGTACGGTCACAATAGCGCTGAGGCGCTGCACATGATGATCGAAGCGAAAAAGCTCGCATATTCCGACCTCCTTCGTTATGTTGGCGACCCACGCTACAGCAAGATTCCTGTCGAAGCGTTGTTATCTAAAGAAACCGCCGCCACGCGCGCTAGTCTGATAGATCCAAATCATGCGACTTGCACTGTAACCCCGACAGAGCTTGCTTGGGTGGCGCAGTTGCCCGCCGCCGACACCATTTATATGTCGGCCATAGATCGGGAAGGCAATATGGTCTCTCTGATCCAGAGCAACTTTGCCGGATTCGGCTCGGGAGTGGTCGCGCCAGGAACCGGATACGCGCTGCAAAACCGGGGCGGTCTATTCTCGCTCGAACGAGGGCATCCGAACGCGCTCTTGCCGCGCAAGCGTCCCCTACACACAATAATCCCTGCATTCATGCAGAAGGGGGATACCCGCATCGCTTTCGGCATCATGGGTGGCTGGAACCAATCTCAGGCTCATGTGCAATTTGTTTCAAATGTTGTGGACTTCGGGATGAATATCCAGGGCGCCTTGGAAGCAGCGCGGTTTACAAAGGGGACATTTGACGGCTGCGATCTATCCATGGAGACGCGCGTGTCATCTGCTGTTCGCCAGCAACTGCAATCCATGGGACATGTGATTAAGCCTGTAGGTGCCTATTCCGGGTCAATGGGTGGTGGTCAAGCGGTTATGAGCGTCGCCGGCGGTGTTCACTTCGGCGCCTCCGACCCGCGTAAAGACGGCGCGGCAGTTCCCGAGAATCCCGATTTCACCCTGCAGCACGAACAGTAGTAAACAGTCCCGACGCTCCCGGCATCTTAGGGCGTTGGCAACGTGGCCAATTTCGCTTACGGCCTCGAGTTTCGAAGAGCAGGCGCCGCTGAGCATTCTCGGTCAGCTTCGACAGGTCGCCGTCCCAGTCTTCTAGCGAAAAGCAGATGAGGTAAGGGAGAGTTTTGCGTGGGCTGTGCTTATTCCGACACCCTCTCGCTTTCCCCGTCGATCACCTGACCAGCCGGGAACTGCGCCGCTTCCTTGGCTTCCTCGAGCGCGATCTTTTCCTCTATCTGTGCGAGTAGGCGCCGCGCCGATTGCTCGCTCAACTTCGACAGGTCACCGTCCCAGTCATCCACGGCGACGAGGTGATTGCTCGGACCAGTCCATTCGGCCAAGAAAGGAGTTAGAATTCTCCCCATGCGCGCTATTCTGATCGCCGCCGCCCTGCTGGCGAGTCTCGCCGCCCAGACCCCCACGCAACGGAAGATCGCCGTGTCGCGCACCTTCGGCAATCCCGGCCAGGTCGGTCTCTTCATCGCCGACTCCGACGGCAGCGACGAACATCCCCTGCTTGCTTCTAAGAATTCCGATTACGATCCGGTCTGGGCTCCGGACGGATCATCGATCGTCTTCACTTCCGATCGCGCGGGATCTGCGGATCTTTTTCGCGTCAGACCGGATGGCAGCGGCCTGGAACAACTGACCAACGATCCGGCCTACGACGATCAGGCGGCGTTTTCGCCCGATGGCCAACAGCTCGTTTTCGTGAGCACACGCGGCGGCGGAACATCGGCGCTCTGGACCATGGATCTCGGGACACGCCGCGCCAAAGCTCTCACGACAGGAAGCGGCGACTTCCGGCCGTCCTGGTCTCCCGACGGGAAATGGATTGCGTTCTCCTCCATCCGTAGTCATTCGGCGCCTTTTGCTCACGGGCGTTGGGAGCGTCTTCAATTCGCAGATATCTACATCGTTCACCCGGACCGCTCCGGGCTCAAGAAAATCAGCGGAAGCAGCGAGTTCTGCGGAAGTCCCAAATGGATGCCGGATGGCCGCCACGTCGTGGCCTACTGTATGACTGCGGAACAGACGCTCGCGAATCGCCTGGCAAATCCGGATCCCGGCAACGACACGAAGTTGGTTTCGATCGACATCGCCAACGGCGCTTCCGCCGATCTACCCGCTGGCCCGGGCGTCAAAATTAATCCTTCTCCGCTTCCTGGAAACGATGTCGGCTATGTAAGAAAAGACAAGGCGGATCCAGGAGGCGGCATCTACTACCTCAACGGCAAGCGCGGACCTCGCGGCGACATCCGAACTGCATCCTGGTCGCCCGATGGCAAGCACGTCGTCTTTCACAAGCGCTTGACCGTAACGCTCCCGGCGCTCACGGAAACGTTCACGCGCGATGCGAATTACGACCTGAGCCTAACAGGGACGTACATCCCCGCCTTCAGTCCCGGCGGCGACCGATTCGTCACCAACAGCCGCCCCTCGCCCGCTCCTTTCGGAGCGAGCCTTTTTGTCACAACCGCTGCAACGGGACGCTCCGAAGTCATCTATCAGGACAAGAACCGGAATGTGCTCGCGGCGCAATGGTCTCCAAAGGGCGACAAGATCATCTTTAGCGTTGGACCGTTCGGCGCGTTTTTCCAGGGCTTTCATGAATTGTTTCTCAAGCCCGCCGACCGCGTCGAAGGCGGAGCGCAGGTTGCGATGATCAACCCGGATGGGACCGGCTTTCAGGAACTGACCGCGGGCTCCGCCAACAACGCCTTCCCGTCGTTCTCGCCCGATGGCCATCGCTTCGTTTACCGCGTGTTCGACAAGGATGGCTACGGTCTGCGCATCATGAACCTCGAAACGAAATCCGTCACCACACTGACGAAAGATTACGATAATTTCCCCCTGTGGTCGCCGCGCGGCGACCTCATCATGTTCTCGCGCCTGATCGATGCCGCATACGAGATCCACACCATCAAGCCGGACGGAACAAGCCTGAAGCGCCTCACCTTCACTCACGGTAATGACGCGCACATGGCATGGTCGCCGGATGGAGAGTCAATCGCGTTTGCCAGTTCCAGGATGGGCTTCAAAGATGAAGTCGTTTACACGGACGCCCCGCAGCCTTACGGGGAACTCTTTGTCATGCGTTACGACGGCACCCACATCGAACAGCTCACCGATAACCAGTGGGAAGACGGCACCCCCGCCTGGCAGCCAACGCCAGTCCGTCAGTCCGCTCGCAGGTAAACGTCATCTTGAGACTGCAAGCAGCCAAGCTCCTGCTCATTTGTCGGGACGCCGCTCCAACCGTGCAGTCGCAGCGAGGAACAAGTCCACGGACTGGCAAGAACATCTGGCCCGGCGCCCTCGCGGCGTGTCGTGGGAGGTCCATGGAGCGAACCTTCAATAAAAAGCCGAATCAGGGAAAATTCCCAATAACGTTCTCTTTCTTGGAGTCGACGTCTAGGATGCTCCCGCCGACAGGCAGAATTTGAACCCTTCATATCCGTTCGCGGCCACCTCGTCGCATTTTTGGCGGTAGACGCCAACACCCCGGATATAAGGCATGAACACGCGCGGTTTGCCAGGCACATTAGCGCCCATGTACCAGGAGTTTGCCAAGGGAAATAGCGTGGCGCCGCCCACCTCATTCACGTGCGCCACCCACGCATCTTCCGCGTCCTGTGTTGCCTCGATGCTCGCAAGTCGGTGCTCGCGAACGTACGCAAGGAAGTCAGCAATCCAGTCGACGTGCTGCTCGATAGACACTACCATGTTGCTGAACACCGAAGGGCTGCCCGGGCCGGTGATCAGGAACAGGTTTGGAAAACCGGCGATCGTAATACCCAGATAGGTACGCGGCCCTGCCGACCACTTCCGCTTCAAGCTGACACTGTCTCTGCCCTGAATATCGATGTTGCTTAAAGCTCCGGTCATCGCATCGAAGCCTGTAGCGAATACCAGGCTGTCCAGAGTGTACTCGG
>Ga0187817_10001824_pt1 | contig 10682 bp, 7 predicted proteins | sample NC_wetland_sal_i_17_FD_132431 | JGI IMG/M metagenome (GOLD analysis project Ga0187817, IMG submission 132431) | Wetland sediment microbial communities from Neuse River Estuary, North Carolina, USA - SO4_2 | ecosystem: Environmental > Aquatic > Freshwater > Wetlands > Sediment | place: USA: North... | reverse complement strand
TGTCTGAAGGAGGCAACGTGCTGCGGCACTACAAGGTTCGAAAGGGCGACGTTGAGAAAGGATTCGGCGAGTCTGATGTCATCGTAGAGCAATCATACTCAACACCTTTCCAGGACCCCGCCCCCCTGGAGACCGAGTGCGCGTTCGCGGTTCCCCATGCCGACGGCCGCATCGTGATTACGGGGAGCATTCAGAACCCGTTCTACACGAGAGACGCGGTCAGCAAGATCCTCGGCCTGCCTGCCGACATGGTCGACGTAGTTGTGCCGGCCATCGGTGGCACCTTCGGCGGGAAATCCGATGAAGCGCCCTGGGACGTCTGCGCAATGGCAGCCCTGGCCGCTCTGAAGACAGGCAAGACCGCGGCGTGCGTCTACAAACGGGACGAATCCATCCTGGCGCACTCAAGGAGGCACGCATCTCTTGTGAAGTGGAAACTCGGCGCGACCAAGGACGGCCTTCTCAAGGCGGCGGAGGTCACCTTCCATCTGGACACCGGCGCCTACGCGTCTGTCGGTCAGCTTGTCCTTACGAGGGCCCTGGTCCATGCAACCGGACCCTACCAGATAGCAAACGTCAAGGTCGACGGTTATCTCGTCTACACGAACAACCTGATTGCGGGCTCCATGCGGGGGTTCGGGAATCCCCAGGTGCACTTCGCCGCCGAGTCCCAAATCGACCTGCTCGCAGAAAAGCTCGGGATCGATCCTCTCGACCTCCGACTGAAGAACTTCCTCACGACAGGCTCTTCAACCGCCACGAGCCAGATTCTCAGCGAACCCGTGAGTCTGCAGGAATGCCTGCTGAAGGTCGCCGATAGGATCAACCGGAACGCAAAGCAGACTCCTCTCCAGGGACCCGTAAAGAGGGGGCGCGGCTTCGCAGCCGTCTACCACGGGAACAGCCTGGGCCCCGAGGGTCTAGACAAGGCGGGCGCAGTCGTAGCCGCCCATACGGATGGGACTTTCAGCGTGAGGGTCGGCCTGACCGAATACGGAACATGGTCTTCGTCTGGCTTTGCTAGGATCGCGGCGAAGTACCTCGGCATTTCTCCCGAAAGGGTGACGATGGAAAGGGTGGAAACCGATCGCGTCCCTGACTCTGGTGGCACCTTTGCGTCCCGCTCTACGCTCATGGGGGGCAATGCGGTCAGACTCGCCGCGATCAGACTTCGGGAGCGCATCCAAACCATTGCCGCGGGCCGCGGTCGCGCAGTGGGGTCGGAGCAAGAGCTGGTCGAGTTCGTGACGAACGGACTGGATGAGGATATCTCCGAGCAGGCCGAGTTCGTCTTACCCCCCTGCGACTTCGATCCCGAGAAGGGGTATGGGACCCCTTACCTCCAGTACACCTACGGGGCCGTCGGGGTCGAGCTGGACGTCAACGTCGAGACCGGGACCATCCTTCTGGACCGGGTAGTGGCGGCGTTTGACGTCGGGACCGTGATAAACCGGGATTCTGTGGTCTCACAAATCGAAGGCGGAATCACCCAGGGGATAGGGTTCGGCCTGACCGAGGAACTGTTGGCCCGGAAGGACCGAGTCTTGACGTCGAGCCTCGCAGACTATCTGGTGCCGACCGCCGCTGACGTACCTCCCATCGAAGTCGTGGTCGTGGAGAACCCCAGCACTACGACCCCGCTAGGGACTCGGTCCATAGGCGAGCCACCGATTGTAGGCCCTGCCCCGGCGATCGCAAACGCCGTGCGCAACGCCATCGGGGTCAGGGTGTGCTCCCTGCCCATCACGCCTGAGAAGATAATGCAGTCACTCAAGGGATGGCAGTCATAGCTCGGGCCCTGGCTGACCTGACGCTGCCATTATTGCCTGCGTGATCTTCGTGTATGCCCCGCACCTGCATATGTTTCCTGCCAGAACGTCTCTGACCTCTTCCGCGTTCGGTTTGGGATGGTTGTCTAGAAAGTACTTGGCGGTCATCAGAACTCCAGGGATGCAGTAGCCGCACTGGGGGACGGAGGAATCGACGAATGCCTTCTGCAGCGGATGCAGCTTCTCTTCGCTCCCCAGGCCTTCGCAGGTAGCAATCTCTGACTCGCGGGCCTGGACCGTAAGCATCATGCAGGAGCTAACCAGTCTTCCGTTGACGATTATGTTGCACGAACCGCAGTCACCAACGCTGCACCCTTCCTTCACACTCTTCATCCCCACCTTTCTGAGCGAGTCCAGCAGCCTTTCGTTCCCCCTCACCTCGAGTCTGAAATCACGTCCGTTCACCCGGAACCTCACCATCATTGGCTTCCGACCCCCGCCGTTTCTCGTCCGTCTGTGAGTCTCTCCAAGCACTTCGCCAGTCCTTCTTTGACCATGGCCTTGGTGACCTCCTTTCGAAAGCGCGAAGATCCCCGGAAATCTCCCGCCGGCTCGATCTCGGATTCTAGAGCGTCAAGGGCGCGTCCAAGGGCGTCGCTGTCGGCAACCTTCCCTCTCAGCTGCGATTCGGCTCCGCGCGCTCTCCCGATCTTCTTCCCCCTGGCCCTGTGCACCGCGATCCTGACGTCTTCCACCGTTCGGTCGTCCTTCAGTTTCACAAGGGTCGTCGTCGTGATGACTCCCATCCCGTTCTCCTTCCTCCTATCGAACTTGTTGAACCAAGTCGAAACCAGTCCCTCCAGTTCCGCGAACTGGACCTCGACGATCACTTCATCCTCTTCCAAGCCAAGGTCTGTGGGCTCGGCGATCCGTTCACCCCTTGCGCTTCGTATGACCACCCGGCCGTCAAGTGCGTGCAGGATCTCCACAAGGTCCCCCTCTGCGCCAACGGCAAGGTTGCCTGCGACAGTCGCCATGTTCCTGGTAGCCTCGACCCCGAATTGGTGCCCCAGTCTCTTGAAGCAGCGGTATCTGTCATCGAGGACGTCCGTGGTTGCGAGCTCGCTGATCGTGGTCAGTCCTCCAATCCTGATTGTCTTCCGCGTCCTGCGGATGTATCGCAGGTCGCCTAGGCCTGAAAGGTCGACCACCCTCTGGACTCTCATGCCTCTCCTCCGCATTGTGGGAATCAGCGACGTCCCGCCTGCAAGGAGCCTCGAGCCCTTTCCCTCCCCGGCGAGATAGGTCAGCGCCTCTCCCAGCGTCGATGGTGTGTATACATCGAATTCCGGGAGCTCGTGCAAGGAAGCTCTTTGCTCGCGACTCGACTTCGTCTATTTGTGTCTTGTCAACGAGATTGGCATCTGGGTCGACAACCAGGGAGAAGGGTGAGCAAAATCTCTGCGCTCCGGAGGTCCCTCCAAAGACTTTGCGAACCGATCGCGCAGGACTGACGCGAGTCTTCCCCGTTTCCTTCGGCGCTCAGCCTTCTCCAGCGCCGAAGTAGTGAATCAGGGGCAATACTTCGCCTGTCACAGCAAACAGGAGAGGTTCGGTGCAGCCGGCCCTTACATACTCCATGACTTTCCTGCGGCATTCATCCTCGTCTCCTACGGCCATCAGCTTCCTGGTTGTTTGGTCTTCGACCAACGGGGTCGCTTGCTCCAGCTTCTGCTTGGTGGTTGGCCAGCCACCGGTGATCTCCCTGATTTCATCAACGACCTTCTCCGACGCGCCCGAGGCGATTGCGATATGGGGTTCCATCGCCAGGTACTCGGCGACCATTGCCTTTGCCTTCCTGTGTGCCTTTTCCAAGTCCTTCGAATAGGAAACCGCCAGCAGCTGCGGCCTGTCTATCTCCGCCAGGCTTCTTCCTGCTCTCTTCGCTCCGGTTTCGATGTGTTTGAGCGTCTCGCGGTTGTATTCTGGTGAAACGAGATAGTTCAGCAGGATTCCGTCCGCGACTTCCCCTGAGAGCTCTGCCATCTTGGGACCGGTAGCGCCGATGTAGACCGGAACCTTCTGAGGGACTCTCTCAAGCCTGATGCCGCTCACCTTGACGAACTGACCGCTGAAATTCACTTCCTCGCCCTTGAAGAGAGACCTTAGGACCTGGACATACTCTCTAACAGCGTTTAGTGGATTCTTCCTCTCGATGCCTATCTTCGAAGCCATCGGCTCCCACAGGGCGCCAATTCCCAATCTTGCCCTACCTCCACTCAAATCGTCAAGGGTCGAGAATGTGGTTGCAAGAGTGACGACGTTGCGCGTCCATGTGTGCAGTACCCCTGTCCCAAGCCCAATCTTCCCGGTGACCGACGCCATGGCTGCTATGGAAATCGTGGAGTCTCGTTCTGTTCTCGTCTCCCCCTGCCATATGCTGCTAAACCCGAAGCGCTCTGCCAATCGGGCATACAGCATCTCGTCGGCGAGAGGAGTGCTGGCTGTGAAGTACAATCCGACGCGGTCCACTTTGAGATTTCACTCCCTCGAAACTTCGGTCCTCGGAGAAGAGAACTCTTCTCCTCCCAGTTCCAAGATGCTAGGATCAGGTTCCCGTTTCAATCGGTGAATTCGGGGCTGCCAAACTGTATAAGCGTTTAGAACCAAATGCCCTAGCACAGATCGCCAAACGAATAAATAGAAAACGACAGGCTTTGCGCCGCTTTGGTCGAGTTCGATCTTCTTCTTGCCGCAAAGCTGATCGTCCCTGATTCATCAAGCAAACCTCTCTCCCCCGGCTACATAGCAATCCGCGATTCAAAGATCGAGGCCGTGGGGGAAGGCGAACCGACTGGCATCACCGCGCAAGAAAAAGTGGTCGCGAAGAACGGGATAATCATCCCGGGCCTGGTCTCCGCGCACGACCACATGTACGGCGTCCTCGCTCACGGAATTCCTGTCAATCGAGAAATCAAGGGGTTCCGGAGCTTCCTTTCGGATTTCTGGTGGCCACGGGTGGAGGACAAGCTCGATTTCGAAGCTCTGAAGGCAGCCGTTGAAATGAGCGCGCTCGAGCGACTCGAGACGGGAACGACCTGCGTGGCGGACATCCTCGAAGCTCCGAACACAATCCCAGGGGCCCTGGATGCCGAGGCCCGAATTCTAGAACGCGTTGGGTTGCGCGCCGTTCTCTCGTTCGAAGCTACCGAGCGGGTCAGCAAAGAGAACGGACGCAAGGGCTTGGAAGAGAACTCGGCTTTTATCGCCAGCAGGAACAGGAGGTACGGCCTGGTGAGGGGAATGCACTGCATACACACGACCTTCACGTGCTCTCAGTCTTTCATACGGGAGTGCAGAGAGCAAGCCAATGAGACAGGCGCGGGAATACAGATTCACCTGGAAGAGAGTCCTTACGAGACTGATTACACCAAGAAGAAGTATCACAAACTTCCGGTCGAGTTCTACGACGACGTCGGTTTCTGGGGCCCTGACGTCCTCGCTTCCCAGTGCGTCCAGACAGCTCCTGAGGAAATCAAAACCCTTGCGAAGCACAGCGTGAAGGTCTCCCACCAACCTCTGAGCAATGGCGAAGTCGGCGGAGGCATAGCACCTGTCCCCCTCATGCTGAACCAAGGCCTGCAGGTGGGCCTGGGGACCGACGGCTTCGTGGTCGACATGTTCGAAGTGATGAGGGGAACATGGCTGCTCCACAAGGCGGCGTCGGCAGATCCCAGCGTGATGCCTGCGTCTCAGGTCTTCAAGATGGCGACGGAGACGGGTGCCAGCATCCTAGGGACGAACACCGGCGCGATTAGGCCCGGTCTCAAGGCTGATCTGGTTGTCCTGAATGATTCGTTCCCTACGCCGGTCACAAAAGAGAATGCGTTGGCCCAGCTCGTCGTCTATGGCTCTGGTAAGCTCGTGCGCGACGTGGTAGTCGATGGCCAGGTCGTGGTAAGGGGAGGAAAGGCGATTCACGTCAACGCCGGGTCTGCCCGCAGGAGAGGCTTGGAAGCAGCAAGGAAGCTTTGGTCCTAGGCAGACGGCTAGGAAGGTCCTCTCCGGGCCTCAGGAGCGAACCGCAGGAACCAACGTCCAGGTTTGCAGGTTGATTTGTTCCAAGATCTTGGGAGCACTGAACTTGGGGGGAAGCACGTTCCACCTGCACGCTAATTTGAAACGGCCGGCGTCAACATGTCTGGTCCCCAGGAATCTGCCCTTGGAGAACGGGATTGCCGCAGGCATGAGCCCTGTGCGCAGGAGTTCAGCAAGGCCCGTGCTTGCAGTTGAAAGGAAGTCTGCAGGAGCGAGTCGAACGTCCCCTGCAAGTCCCAGTACGCCGGGCATGTAGCCGCTAGAATCAATGAAATCTACTGCCTTTTCGCAGGCCGCAAGAAGCTGCTTCGTCGTGATGCTCGCCCCTGGCTCGACGTTCGAATCCGACGCTTTCAAGGGACCCAGAGGCTCTCGGACGCTCAGCCTCCCCGGGACGCGCCCCGAATCCTCGTACCCTTTCAGGACCCTGGCGACGGCATAGAAAATCTGCGCAGGGGAGAAAGGATAGCCCTCGACCCAGACACAGTCGATTCGCCTTCGAGAGTTCTCGACCAAAGCTCTCAGCTTTTCTCGATTCACCTCGACAACGTCTGCGCGTCGATACATCGTCTGCGCATCCCGGGCTGTGATGAATCTGATGTCTTTGAACGACGACACATACCCCATGAATTCATCGAAGTCTTTCCAGGCGCGCTCGGTAACCTCCCTTGGCTGAGGCGGAGGACGGACGTATTCGGTTGCCCTCCGATTCATCCCCTTGCCGAAGTTGACTTCGTCCCAGAATTTCTCGTTGATGGCTGTGTGCAGGTGAAAGAGGATGCTTACGAGTCCTCCGCTCTTCTTCATGCTTTCGTGGATCCTCCTGAATCTCGCCTTGACCTTGATGATGCCTGAGGGGTCTTCAAACGTGCGGTCGAACAGGATGAAGTTCTCGTTCGCACCGTTCAGATTCAGGACCCCGCAATACCAGTATGGTGCGTTGTCGACGTTGATTATCGAAGTCTCGTCGAGATATACAGGGATTCCCATCTCCTTGAGTGCCGGATAGATGTGCGGCGCCCAAGCCGGCCCCGGGTGACCGAAGCAGGACGGGCTCCTCTTGAAGGTGTGCTTGACGAGTTGAAATCCATCTTTCTCTCTGTCATAGAAATCGGCGGCACCTTTGGCCACGTTCTCCTCCGCCAGATATTCGTACAAAGTGGGATGTCTGCTATGCGTGTCGAGATGGTAGCCGACGTCATGCTCGGAGATGGCTGCTATCACATCGTTTCTTCCGTTTGCAAGAAGGGCCCTTACCTTCTCAGCGACCACCTTACAAGTGACTGGGATCTTGTATTTCTTCAGTATCCTTGATGCTTCGAGCACCAGGTCATCCGATTCTTTAGTGACGTAGTCTTCTATATCGAACCACAGATAGACATAGACGGTCATGGCCCGAGGGCCTCGTTCATCGACGTCTGGGCTTTTAGCTTTCCGTGCTCACCCAATTGGTGTCGGTCCCGGGTAGGTTTTCGGACGCCTTGTGCCGAATCTCTTGCAACCTCGAACTTGAGGTCAGTCAGCCTGCGCACCGATGAATTTGAGGACGACTCTCATGAACTCCTTCCTTTCCTCCCAGAATGGAGTGTGAGAGCTTCTTTGGAAGACGACAAATTTTGATCCTGGGATGCGCTTGTGCATGTCCCGGGCAACATTCGGCGAGACCTCGTCGTACTTCCCGCATAGTATGAGCGTCGGCACGTTGATGCTGCCGAGTCTGTCGCTTGCGTCCCAGTATCTCGTGTTCCCTATGACCGTGAATTCGTTGGGTCCGTTCATAGTCCCATAGACGAGCTTGTTCGTGTGGTCAAGGGAATACTGCACTTCTCGCGGCCATTCCTCCAGCTTGCAGAGATGCTTCCGGTAGAAAATCGTGACGGCTTTGAGGTATTCCGCATTTTCGTAGTCTCCGGCTTCTTCATACTTCCTCAGGGTGCGATAGACTTCCGGCGCAAGTTCCTTCTTCATTCTCTGCATCTCGTCAGACATCAACTTCACGTTGTGATAACCGCCCACAGTCACCATGCTCTTCAGGCCGCCCTGGTGCTGCAGGGCGTACGAAATAGCAAGCTGCCCTCCGAAGCTCGATCCAACCAAGTGGACCTTGCCGAGCTTCATCACCTTCCTGAATTCCTCGACTTCTTCCGTGTAGCGTTCGACTACCAGAAGCGCGGGATCCTTGGGCACTTCGGACCTACCGCATCCGAGTTGGTCGTAGAAGACGACCCTGTAGCCGCCCTGCGCGAGGTCGGCCAGTGGAAGGATGTAGTCATGGGTTGCGCCGGGCCCGCCGTGCAAACACAGGACGGTCCCGTTTCTGGGTTCCCCGAAAATCCTGTAGAACAGCTTGTAGCCAAGGACACTCGCGTAGCCTTCTCTGCTGTCCACGGTCCATGGACGAAGAACCCAGTTCTTTTCTTTATCCACGAGCAATCTGTTCAGATAGAAACTGGTTCCGCTACCTTCTCGGCCTGCGGCATCCTCAGATTGGCTCTTGGACGTACGCGGACTTGAAACGTCGGTACGTCTTCTCATACGCCTTTGCACGCGAAGGGTCTGGCCTGTAGGTGCGAGTTACGTGAACCATCATTTCGGCCGCTTCTTTCACACTCGAGTATACACCAAGAGACGCGGCGGCGAACACCGACGAACCGAGGCAACCAGTTTCGGAGGTCTGGAGCAACGCAACTGGGACTCCGTATATGTCCGCTCTGATCCTGTTCCATACCTCGCTTCTTGACCTTCCGCCGCTCATACGGATCGAGCGAACGGTCATCCCTTTGTCCCTCAGGTCGTCGATGATTGTCCTCACGCTCATCGTAATGCCCTCCATTACTGCCTTTAGGATGTGACTTCGCTCCTCGCCGAATTCGATGTTGAGCAGCTTGCCGCTAACCTTCCAACTGTAGTTCAGGGTCGAAAAGCTCGGGACAAACAGGAGGCTCCCGGGCTCAGCCGGCATTGACGCCACCTCCCGTTCGATGGAAGCATGTTGTTCCTCCGCATTTCCTATTGCATACAGCATCCTCCTGAACCAGTCGTAGGGAGACCCAAGCGGAGGCGAAGTGTAGAACAGTCTTAGCCCCGGGATTGGATGATACGTCGTTGCCAGTCCCGGCCGGGTGACGGCGGCCACGACTTCCGTGGTCCCAGCTACTTCCGCCAGTGCGTTCGAGCGAACCAGTCCAGAACCCACGACGCACGACATCCCGTCAAACGGGGAGATCAGGACAGGCGTGCCGGGCTGCAATCCACACGATTCACCCGCTGCCCGTGTGACCTCGCCTATGGGCGTGGAGTAGTCGTGCTCGGTTCCGAATACGCTTTCCTCCATCCCAAGTGATTCGGCCATAGCTCGCACGCGGCTCTTCGGGAGCCACTTGGCGTCATGAGTTAGTCTTCCTGTCAGAAGTTTGCCCACATATTCACCCACGTCACAGACTTTCCTGATCCTGCCGAAGGTTTCAGGCTCTCTCCCTTTGATCCAGCTCAGGTTCCCCACGAGTTTCGATGCCATGTATGAATCAGGAAAGGTTCGGCTGGCTTTCCTGAATTGAGCCGTGGCCCTTGTGTCGAGGTGCGAGATGATTGGCCCCACCGGACGATTCGCATCATCGAAACAGACAGGACATGCTGTCTGGGCTGTCACAGAGACCATCGCAATCCGCTTCTCACCTTCCTTCTCCAATGCCTCGCGAACGCACGAGAACACGGCCGAGCGCCAATCCTGTTCAGTGCCTTCAACCAATCCGTCGCCCGGCCTCTTCATGCGGAGCTCTCTGGCCGCTGACGAGAGGAATTCGCCCCCCGAATCCACGACTCCGACTTTGCATCTCGTCGTGCCGAAGTCTATCGCTAGGATTCTGACGTTAGTCATTGACCCCCACACCCGAAGAGGGACTCAGGGCTCGTTTTCGCAGAAACATGCATACGTCTTCACCAGTTGCCGATTCGTCGGCATAATTCCTGAACGCCCCTGCTTCCTCTATTGGATTCAGCGTCTTGCGTTTTCGCACGTTTTCCAGAATTGATAAAGGCATTCTAGTCTTAAATAATAACATCAGAACAAATCTATAGTGAAAGCGGCGGTTCTGACCGAGTACAAGAAGATCGAAGTGAAGGATATCCCTGAGCCTCAGATTGGCCCGCACGAAATCAAGTTCAGGGTGATGGCCTGCGGGATTTGTCCCAACGATTACAGGCTGTATACTGGCCTTGCGACTTGGAAAAAGCCCCCTACGATCCTTGGACATGAGCCTGCGGGAGAAGTTGTAGGGGTGGGGAGCAAGGTCGAGCGTTTCAAGCCCGGAGACATGATCGCCGGAGATACTACCACCAGGTGCGGTTATTGCAAGTCCTGTTTGGCCGGTCGAGAGAACCTGTGCACGAGCAGAAAGAATGTTGTCGAGGGATCACTGGCCCAATTCTCTTCGGCCAACGAAATTTGGATGAACAGGTTCTACCATGCGAGTTTCGAAGAGGCCGCGTTGGTGGAACCTCTTTCTTGCGTCCTCAATGGAATCAAGCGCTCTGGTGTGAAAGCCGGGGACAGAGTTGCCATAGTTGGGGCGGGGCAGATAGGACTGATGCACCTACAGGTTGCCCGTATGCTGGGGGCGAAGACCATCGTAATTGACATTAAGAATGACAGGCTTTCCATCGCCGAAAAGCTTGGGGCAGAGCACACGATTGATTCGTCGACTTCTGATCCCGTGGCAGGTGTCAAAGAATTGACCACCGGAGGCGGTGCTGACGCCGTGATCGTCGCAATTGGAAATAGTCGAGCCATCGAAACAGGTTTCCAATTGGTCGCCC
>Ga0187817_10001823_pt1 | contig 10687 bp, 13 predicted proteins | sample NC_wetland_sal_i_17_FD_132431 | JGI IMG/M metagenome (GOLD analysis project Ga0187817, IMG submission 132431) | Wetland sediment microbial communities from Neuse River Estuary, North Carolina, USA - SO4_2 | ecosystem: Environmental > Aquatic > Freshwater > Wetlands > Sediment | place: USA... | reverse complement strand
TGTCGGCGCCAAGCCGTTAACACTCATTCCCAAGCTGAAGACGAAGCTCAAGAAGGGCACTTCCATCATCGGGTTCCTGTCTCATGTGCAAGGTGATTTGAAGCAAAAGGCACACGAAGTGGGATGCGACATGGTCCTGCCTCGGTCAGCGTTCTCCCAGAACCTACCTCAGCTCCTGCGCCGCCATGGCGCTCCCGAAGAGGAAGCGGCCTCACAGTAGCCTGGTAGCAGCAACCTAGCCCGGCGGCCATTGCAAATGGCGCCCGCCAATCAGGTGTACGTGCAGGTGAAATACGGATTGGCCGGAACGCGGTCCTACGTTGAGCACAGTCCGATAGCCTTCTTCAATGCTGCGCTCGCGTGCGATGCGGGCTGCAACCAGATGACAACGACCAATTAATTCGGCATCCTCTGTGCTTGCCTCCTTCAGACCTCGGACATGTTTCTTGGGAACGATCAGCACGTGCGTCGGACCTTGCGGATGAAGATCTTCGAACGCGTAAGTGTGCTCGTCCTCGTAAACTTTCTTGGAAGGCATCTCTCCGGCAATAATGCGGCAGAACAGGCAGTCGTTCATGGCAACTCAACAAGAGGTGAGATTTTCATTTCGGTAGTACAGGCGCCCGGTGGAACTTACGGGGGAGGGAGCACCCCACTATATCCGACCTGACAAGAGATTTGCACCCTATCGCTGGTGCATCTTGTCCTAGGGCTGCGTTGCAAATGAAAAATAGGTCAAACAAACGGATGTGATCTTCCGCATAGGTCTTGCCGCATTGTGGACGGCGGAAGCACGAAAAATATACATGGTCGTACAACGGCTTCGGAGACCTTCTCATCCCAGGGTCCCCGCCGTAAGGTCGGGATGGAATGAATTGCGCCTATCTTAAGTTTCGGCTTGGGAAGCTGGCTAACTTGGCTGGCTACCCCGCGATTGTGCGCGAATGCGACTCTCGCTCCGATGCGCTAGGAACATCGGTACAAGTGAAGCAGTTCGAGTAGTACACCATCGTATCCGTAAATGGGACGGATGTTTCCTTCAACCGCTTCAGTGGCACAATTCACGGCGTAGGCTCTATCCCCGCCGCTCATTGCCCCTGATGCCAGTACTCGCGGATCAGGGTGTTCTGCCGCGCAATCCTCGCAGCTTGGCCAGCCACCAATTCATACGCAAACAGGCGTGGTGCGTTCCGCGCCACGCAAGGATTAGTTTCATTGTTGAGATGCTGTGTCAACCGCAGCTGTATGTTCCCGCTCTCTCCGAAGTAAATCCAGCGCCCCTCATTGGCGATTCTGCCAGAAGATCATCAGCCAACGATAGAGCAGCGGCGAGCATTTCGTATGCTCGCTCCGAGCGTGCTTTTGGGGTTGTGGTGGGAGAATGTCATGCGCTTCGCCGATCATGTTGCCGAGCGCCTTCCAAAGCCGTTCAATCCAGCCTGACCAGGAAGATGTCCCCCTCCGAGGTATGAGTCTCGCGGGCGACCGTTTCCGCGCGTTTGCGGTCGTCATCCTGAACGCGAACCCGTACCCACCAGTCGCCGATCGGGCTGCTGAACGAAAGAACTCTTGCGGTGTTGTATCGGTGGGACAGGTGATCGGCCAGTTTGTCGGCTTCGTGTTCTTTCTCGAAAGCTCCGATTTGTACGGCCCAACGCCCGCCGCTAGTGAGAGAAGCGGGTGCGTGCAGCACTTCCAGCCGAACCGTGGCAACGCCCGCGACCCAGACGTCGGTTTTCTTGGCTGCTGCTTCCGAGAGGTCCAAAATGCGGCCCCGAATGAAGGGTCCGCGGTCGGTAATGCGCACGACGGCAGACCGGCCGGTCTTCACATTCGTGACTCGCACGGTTGAACCCAGGGGAAGCGTACGATGCGCAGCCGTCATTGCGTTCTTGTCATAGACTTCGCCGTTCGATCCGCGACGATTGTGATAGGGGGCCCCGTACCAACTTGCCAGCCCTGTTTCCACCAGCAAAGGCTTGTCGTAAGTGGTGGTCTTGGAGGCTTCTTTGGTTTGCGCCGGCCCGATTGGCTTCGACGAGGTCGGGGCGCTCGCTTGGGGCGTCGATTCGTTAACCGCGGGAGGCGGAGGAACACTGACTTTCGCCTGTTTGTGCCCGCCGCATCCCGCCAAAAAGAAGCAAGAAGCGATAAAAAGCGATGTCAGGAAACGAGGTGTAAATTCGCCTACTTTTGAGGCGGTTTGTGCGATTCCATGTACTCGGCCAGCTTCGTAAGTTTGTCGGCTGCGATTCGCAACGCTTTGGTGGAGTGCTGGCGCACCTCCGGCACCACTTCCTTGTTCAGGTAATCGATGAGTTCGGTTGCTTCCTTCTCCAGGTTGGTGGTCACATCGGCAACGGTTTTGTTGATGCGTGCGGAAGTCTCCCCCACCTTGCGGTTGAAGTCGTTCATCGCTATCCTCCGGGCTCTTGGGCACGCAACCAGCCACGTTTGAATCGCGGACACCAGGCTTGCCTATTATTTCCTGATCAGCCTCGATGGTCAACCAGGAGGCATCCGGGGGAGCACCTGACGATCCGGCCGAAGCAGCCTGGTCATTACGGTAGAATCGCGCCATGTCGTCCCGCTTCCAGCGGAACTTACTTAGATGGTTCGATCAATACAAGCGTGATCTGCCCTGGCGGCAGGATCGCGATCCCTACCGCGTGTGGCTCTCCGAGATCATGCTGCAGCAAACGCGCGTGGCAGCGGCTGTGGCCCACTACAAAGCTTTCCTGCGTCGCTTTCCCACGGTCGAGAAGCTGGCCAGGGCAAGGGAATCGTCGGTATTAGCCGCTTGGAGCGGGCTTGGCTACTACAGGCGGGCTCGCATGCTGCATGCGGCGGCCAAGGAAGTCGTTCGCAAGCGGGGAGGGAAGTTTCCTGAGACTGCGGACGAGCTGCGTGCGCTTCCGGGAGTCGGTCGTTACACTGCGGCGGCCATCGCGAGCATAGCGTTTGACGAGCCAGCTGCGGTTGTAGACGGCAACGTGGAGCGCGTACTGCAGCGGTTATTGGGCAAAGAACTCACAGGCGAAATGCTCTGGCAGAGCGCTCAAGAGTTGTTGAGCCGGAGGCGCCCGGGGGACTTCAACCAGGCGATGATGGAACTAGGTGCTACCTTGTGCCTGCCGCGGCAGCCGAAGTGCTTGCTCTGCCCGGTCTCCGAGATGTGCTCCACGCGTGGCGAACTGAATCTTGCTCAGAAGAAAACTCGCCAGAGAAAGAAAGAGATCCGTTACGCGCTCCATTGCCGCGACGGCTCAGTGTTCCTGGTAAAGCGCCCAAGAACGGCGACACTTATGCCCGGAATGTGGGAACTGCCCGAGATTCTCTCCGCGAACACTTCGGAAGGGGTGTTCTTGACCCTGCGCCACTCAATCACCGTCACGAATTATGAAGTCCAGGTGATCCGGAGTAGCGTCTCCGGGCGGACTGATGGCCGGTGGGTTCACAATTCACGAGTTTCAACCCTGCCGTTGACCGGACTGGCAGGTAAAATCCTGCGCGCGGCCAAAGTCATCTAAAACACATGATCAAACTGGTGTACTGCGTCACGAAGAAGGGGGACCTGACCGATGAGGAATTCTTCCGCTACTAGAAGAATGTCCACGGTCCCATCGGCGCGCAGATTCCTGGCGTCCGCAGACTGGTGCAGAGTCACCGCCTGGCCGTCCCCGAGGACAGGTATCAGCCCGATTACGATGGTATGGCGGAACTCTGGTTTGACGATGTACAGGCTTTGCTCGAGGCTCGTCAGTCGCCTCAATGGAAAGCCTCGAGCGAGGACGAGGCGAAGTTCATCGATCACAGCCGAGTCGCTTACTTCGTTTCGCAGGAGCACATGATTGTTGACAATATATGAGGAAGTGACGCGATCTGGGCAGCAGGGGGCCCTTCGCAAGCTGACCTTGCAGGCTAGAATAGAACGTTGAAAGGCCGTATGAATTGGCTACAGAAAGTTTTCGGAGGAAACAAGATGTCTGCACTTACCGCCGGAACCTCGGCACCGGATTTCACGCTGCCGACAATGGACGGCAAACAATTCTCGCTGAAGGACGCGCTGGCTCGCGGTCCGGTACTTGTGGCATTTTTCAAAATCTCCTGTCCCGTGTGCCAGTTCGCGTTCCCGTTCCTGGAGCGTATTTATAAAGCCCACGGAGACCGGAACCTGGCCATTGTGGGAATCTCACAGAATCAAAAGAAGGATACGGCAGCTTTTATCCAAGAGTTTGGCGTGACTTTTCCTGTGCTGCTGGATGACACCAGCCGGTACCCGGTCTCCAACGCCTACGGCCTCACGAACGTTCCCAGTATCTTCTGGATCGCGCAGGATGGGGAACTTGAAATCTCCAGCGTCGGTTGGTTGCGAAAGGAAATCGACGAGATCAACCGCAAGGCAGCCGAAACCACAGGTGGAGCTCCCACGCCGGTGTTCCGCCTGGGCGAAGATGTCCCCGATTTCCGCGCGGGTTGAGGGTCGAAAAACTAGTCCGCGGTCGCGGACAAACCTCAATTCAATAGCGGCCCTGGAAAACCCCAGAGTACAAAAGTGGCCCCGCTCCAGGGGTTTTTGCCTGACTGGTGTAGTACCTGAGTAAGTGCGCATCCTGGCCTGCTTTTGCAGAGATTCCCGTACAATGGGCTATTCAAATCAACCCTGTCAGGAGCCAGATTGCATGTTCAGGCGCGTATGCGTGCTCTTCGTGGTTCTCGCTGTATCGAGCTTTTCCGCGGCACAAAGCTCGCGCAAGCAAGCCCGTTCATCCAGTTCCTATGTGAGGCTTCCGAGCACAGCGTTCGTGGCGATGCAGAAAATCGATCCGCAGCGCGTCAGGGCGCATGTGCGTTTTCTCTCCCATGACCTGCTCGAAGGCCGCGGCACCGGCCAGCGGGGCGGCGACATCGCTGCAGAGTACATCGGCACGCAGTTCGCAACGTATGGGCTGAAACCAGCGGGCGACAACGGCACGTACCTGCAGAAGGTTCCTCTGGTCGGCATCACCCCCGACTCCACGACCAGATTCTCGCTGGCTCCGGTCAACGGCTCCGCGATGGAATTAAAGCCGCTTGAGCAGTATGTAGCTTACGACGAGACGCAACAGGCTACCTCGGACGTTGATGCCGAGATCGTTTACGTCGGCTATGGTATCGAAGCTCCCGAATACAAGTGGGACGACTACAAAGGTGTAGACGTACGCGGCAAGGTTCTGCTCATGTTGGTGAACGAACCACCCTCTGACGACGTCAGGTTCTTCAAGGGCAAAGCCCTCACCTACTACGGCCGGTGGACCTACAAATATGAAGAAGCGGCGCGAAAGGGTGCGGTCGGAGCCATCCTGATCCATAAGACTGACATGGCCAGTTATCCCTGGGACGTGGTCCGCAATTCCAATTCAGGTGAGAAGTCGTTTCTCAGGCTGGAGGGCCAGCCCGTGCTGAAAGTAGCCTCGTGGGTCCAGTTGGACGTCGCAAGACAGTTGGCCGCGGCTGCAGGAATGGACCTGGACAAAATGATCGAGGGTGCAAGCTCGCGAGACTTTCACCCTGCGGTACTGCCGGTTCGCTTGAAGGCGCATATGGTCAGCAAGATTCGGCCGTTTGATTCCAACAATGTGCTTGCCATGCTGCCTGGGTCCGACGCCAAACTGCGGGACGAAGCGGTTATGTATACCGCCCACTACGATCACCTGGGCATCCGGCCGGACATGCCCGGCGACAACATCTACAACGGCGCCAACGACAACGCCACCGGATGCGGCATTCTGCTGGAGATCGCACGAGCCTATTCCGAGGCGCCGCAAAAGCCACACCGCTCGATTCTATTTGCTTCAGTGACAGCGGAGGAGCAAGGCCTCTTGGGCTCGGAGTACCTGGGGAAACATCCTCCAATTCCGGCGGGAAAAATCAGTTTGGATCTGAACTACGACGATGTTCCGCCCCTGGGTTCGCCCGAGGAAGTTGAGGTGTCAGGGGCCGAGCGGACGACGTTCTATCCGCTGATTGAGTCCATGGCCAAGACTTTCCGGCTGACGATTCGGCCCGACTCGCGGCCCGAGGCCGGACACTACTACCGGTCTGATCACTTCAGCCTCGCTCGCGTAGGCATCCCCGCTTTCTCGATCAATGAAGGTGTGAAGTACAAAGGCCATGACGCCGCGTGGGGCAAGCAACAGGCCGATGAGTTCACTGCAAAGCATTACCACCAGCCGAGCGATGAATACCATCCGGATATGGATTTCACCGGAGACGCGGCCATGGCCCGGTTTGGTTTTGCGTTAGGTTGGGAGGCGGCCAGCCAGCAGAAGGAGATCGGCTGGCTGAAGGGTGACGAGTTCGAGGCAGCGAGGTTGAAGAGCGGAGCTGGCGACTAACTACCCATCGTTTTCAGGTTGGGGCTGAGGATAAGTGTCGGCTCGGTTGCGCGCTGCACGTCTTCCGCAGTGAGTTCGGGTGCGATTTCCTCCAGGACCAAGCCCTCGAATGTGACATGAATCAGCGCCATGTCGGTGACAATCGTGTCCACCACGCGCACACCCGTCAGAGGTAATGTGCATTTCTTCAGGATCTTCGGCTGACCTTCGCGGGTAGTGTGCTCCATGGCGATGATCACGCGGCGCGCGCCCGCCACCAGGTCCATGGCGCCGCCCATGCCTTTTACCATTTTGCCCGGAATCATCCAGTTGGCCAAGTTGCCTTCTTCATCCACTTCCATGGCGCCAAGCACGCTCAGGTCGATGTGGCCGCCCCGGATCATAGCGAACGAATCGGCGCTGGAAAAATACGCCGTGCCTTTCAATTCCGTGATGGTTTCCTTGCCCGCATTGATGAGATCGGCGTCTTCCGTTCCTTCCGCAGGGTACGGGCCGATCCCGAGCATGCCGTTCTCGCTTTGCAGGATGACGTCCATCCCCGGTGGAACGTGGTTGGCGACGAGGGTAGGCATACCGATGCCGAGGTTGACGTAGAAGCCGTCGCGCAGTTCACGAGCGATGCGCTTCACGATGCGTTCGCGTTTTTCGACGTCTTTGCCGGGTTTGATCATGGTCGTTTGGTCGTGGGTCGTTCGTCGCTCGCCGAAGTCAAGCCGCTTTGCTGCCTCAGAACTCAGCAGCACGAGACGACGACCAACGACGAACGGCCTATGACGCGTTCTTCACCGTTCTCTTCTCAATTCTTTTTTCATACAGTTCGCCTTGGAAGATGCGTTTCACGAAGACGCTGGGTGTGTGCACCATGTCCGCGTCCAACTCGCCGACTTCAACCAGGTGCTCGACTTCCGCGATTGTAACTTTGGCAGCAGTAGCCATCATTGGGTTGAAGTTGCGAGCCGTCTTGCGATAAGACAGATTGCCCCACTTGTCACCCTTCCAGGCTTTGACGAACGCGAAGTCCGCCTTCAAGGCGTGTTCCATCACGTACAAGCGTCCGTCGAACTCGCGCGCCTCTTTGTTCTCGGCGACGACCGTGCCCACGCCGGTAGGAGTAAAAAAAGCAGGAATGCCGGCGCCCCCCGCGCGAATGCGCTCGGAGAATGTTCCTTGGGGTATAAGCTCGAGCTCGATTTTCCCTTGAAGAACCATTTGCTCGAGCAGCTTATTTTCGCCAACATAGGTGCCGATGTGTTTGCGCATTTGTCCTGCGGCGAGCAGAAGGCCCATGCCGAAGCCGTCCACACCCGCATTGTTGCTGATGGTCGTAAGGTTTTTTACACCTTTGCGAACCAGGGCTCGGATGAGGTTTTCCGGAATGCCGCACAGACCGAAGCCGCCTACCATGATCACCGCGCCATCTAAGACGTCGCGAACCGCCTCGTCGGCATTGGCGACAACTTTGTTCATAAGGGGAAGATTCTAAATCAAAGCGGCCTTCTGAGGATTCAATTCCTCCGTGTACTCGGTGTCCTCTGTGGTTTCACTTGGGTGTTGCGCAGCTGGTGCGCTCTTTCGAACTCCGCCTCCAACCCGCGCGTACCCAGATTCTCCCGGATGTGGGCCAGACGCTGCTCCAGCTTCAGCAGTGCGTCTTGCAGGTTCTTCCTGTTCGTGATGGCGACATCGCGCCACCAGGAGTACGGACTGCTGGAGACTCGAGTCATCTCCCGCAACGCCCGGCCTCCAGCTTCGAGCAGGGGTGCGTCCTCACCGTACTCTTCGACTAGAGTTGCCGCCAGGGCGGTGGAGATCATCTGCGGCAAGTGGCTGATCCACGCACAAAGGTGATCATGCTCTTCCGCTTCGATCGATGCGATGCGTCCGCCAATTCGCTCCACCCATTCCAGATAGTCTCCGCTCACGCCGTCGTAGATTTTTTGTCCCCGAACCGGGGTGACGAACCATGCCGCCCCCTGGAACAGATCCGGATCGGCGAAGTCAATGCCCGATTGTTCTTTCCCAGCCATAGGATGTCCGCCCAGGAAACGGAGGCCGGTATTCTCTCCGAAAACTGCTTTCGCTCGTGCCAGGACTTCTGCCTTGGTGCTGCCCACATCGGTGAGCAGGGTCTTCTCCGGAATGACGGTGCCGAGGCGGCCAATCAGGTCGATAATCGCGAGGACCGGGGTTGCCAACACCACGACTTGGCTGCCCCGTGCTGCTTCAACCGGGTTCACGCGGCCGTCCTCAATCACGCCCATCTTGATCGCACGCTCCAGCACGGGTGCGCGATCGCAGCCGAGGATCCGGCCACGAAATCCAGCCTTCTTCAAAGCCAGCGCGACCGACCCGCCGATCGAACCGGTGCCGATAATTGTGATTTGGCGAATGGGCATTCGAGCGATGACCGCGTACCAAGCAGCAGACGAAGAGGGATTGTAACCTGTACCCAGCCCGTGAATTTGTCAATTCTTCAGCAGGCTATTGAGATCGTCGGGTTGGATCTTAGGCGATCTTGCGGCCAACCGCCGGGGCAATCATCCTCAATTCATCCATCAGCTTGGAAAACTGCGCTGGATAAAGTGATTGGGCTCCGTCGGATAAAGCTTTATCCGGATCAGGGTGCACCTCGATTAACAGCGCATCCGCCCCAGCGGCCACCGAAGCGCGCGCCATGGGAGCAACCTTGTCACGGCGACCTGTGCCATGTGACGGGTCGGAAGCGATCGGTAAATGTGACAACTTGTGGATGATGGGAATCGCTGAGATATCCAGAGTATTGCGGGTATAAGTCTCAAACGTGCGAATCCCGCGCTCGCACACGATGACGTCGTAGTTTCCGCCTGCCATGATGTACTCGGCCGAAAGCAGCAGTTCCTCGAAGGTAGCAGAAATCCCGCGCTTGAGCATCACCGCCTTCTTGATCTTGCCGAGTTCGCGCAGCAGGTTGAAATTCTGCATGTTGCGTGCGCCTACCTGGAGAATGTCCACGTAGGGCAACATGGTGGCGATCTGTGAGATTTCCATCACCTCACTGACGACCAGCAACCCATATTGATCGCCGGCCTCGCGCAACAGCTTGAGCCCTTCCAATCCCATTCCCTGAAAAGAATAGGGTGACGAGCGAGGCTTAAAAGCACCCCCGCGAAGCGCGCGTGCACCGGCTCTTGCTACTTGCTCCGCCACAGTGAAAAGTTGCGCGCGAGACTCCACCGAACAAGGGCCGGCCATCACCACGACCTCTGGGCCCCCAACGCTTACTCCGTTGGGCAACGGGACCACCGTACCCTGCGGCCGGAAACTGCGCGCCGCCAGTTTGTAAGGCGCGCTGATGCGGTGAACTTCTTGAACGCCAGAAAGTACCTCCAGGCTTCGGGTATCGAAATCGGTCCGGGCTCCCACGGCCGCCAATACGGTTTGCCTGGCGCCGGTAGTGCGGTGCACGGAGAAGCCCATCTGCACCAGGTGCTCAATCACCTGCTGGATTTGCTCCTCGTTTGCGGATTCCTGCATTGCGACGATCATAGGTTCTTTCAGTTATCAGCCCTCAGCTGTCAGCCCTTAGCGACTAGAGCTGACAGCCGACAGCTGTTCTTACTCATTTACCTCCGAATCCAACTCGGTTTCGCCGGCGCCAGATACCTTGGTTGAAGACTGCGGTGCAATTTCTTCCTGCTGAATCTGACGCATGATGTCCATAATGCGTTCGTAGATATTCAGTAGGTCATGATCGGGGAGCGGGCCCGGATTGACCCGGCGCACATTCTCGAACACCGCCCGCTCGCGATCCGGTTCATAAATGGCCATGCTGGCGACCCGCTTCAGGTTGCCGATCTCATGTGCAGCCTGGGCGCGCTGGCTTAGCAACTCCACCAACTTGCGGTCCAGTTCGTCGATTTTCTTGCGCCAATCGGTAATATCCATAGAAGCTGTCAGCTTTCAGTTCTCAGTCCTCAGGTGTCTCAGGGTCCAGCCGGGACATCGAAATCAAGGGTTCTGGGCTGAGGGCTGACGACTAATAGCAGTCTTATGAATTCTGCCACAGACTGCGCTTCCTTGCCTGGATTGCGTTCGATCGTCTCCACGATCGCACTGCCCACCACCGCCGCATCCGCAAACTCTCCAACCGCGGCAAACTGCTCTGGGGTCGATATACCAAAGCCCACCGCGATGGGAAGCTTGGTATGTTTGCGCAGTCGCTGAACCAGTTCTTGCGCGTCTCCAGGCAGTTGTCGGCGCGCGCCCGTGACGCCGGTCCTGGATACCGCATACACGCATCCACTGGAGGCCCTGGCGATGCTTGCGAGCCG
>Ga0187817_10001820_pt1 | contig 10691 bp, 10 predicted proteins | sample NC_wetland_sal_i_17_FD_132431 | JGI IMG/M metagenome (GOLD analysis project Ga0187817, IMG submission 132431) | Wetland sediment microbial communities from Neuse River Estuary, North Carolina, USA - SO4_2 | ecosystem: Environmental > Aquatic > Freshwater > Wetlands > Sediment | place: USA... | reverse complement strand
GACCCAGGCGATCGCCCATTCCACCGAGCCGTGGCCTTCCCGCTTGTTGCTTCGGCCGGTGAAGACCTCCTTGGTGACGGTCTCCTGTCCCTCGATGCGGCTTGCGAGAAAGTCCTTGAGGCCGCCCGGGAAGTGGAACACCGCATTTTGCGGCGTGTCCTTGTCGCCGGCGAGCAGGGCCGCGGCGCAAGACCAGCGGATCTCCACGCCGCCGAAGAGATAGGCCTTGGAACGCGCCATGCGGAGCAGCCGCGCTGGGACAAAGGCAACACCCTTGCCGAAGATCTTGGGGTCTGGCTTGAAGCGGACCGTGGTGCCGCGGCGGTTCTTCACCGCGCCAAGTGCTTTCAACGGACCATCCGGCTGTCCCCGCGTATAGGTCTGCCGGTAAAGCTTCTGCCCGCGCGCGACCTCCACCTCGAGGCTCTCCGACAAGGCATTCACCACCGAGACACCGACGCCATGAAGGCCGCCGCTCGTGTCATAGACCTTGGAGTTGAACTTGCCCCCCGAATGCAGCGTGGTCATGATGACTTCGAGAGCGGATTTCTTATTAAACTTCGGATGCGGGTCGACGGGGATGCCGCGGCCATTGTCGGTGATGCTCAAAAAGCCGTCATCCTCGAAGCTCACCTCGATACGGCTTGCGTGCCCAGCGACCGCCTCGTCCATGGCGTTGTCGAGCACCTCGGCGAAAAGGTGATGCAGGGCCTTCTCGTCGGTGCCGCCGATATACATGCCCGGGCGACGGCGCACCGGCTCGAGCCCCTCCAGCACCTCGATGTCGGCGGCGGTATAGGCATCGTCGGACGACGGTGCACCGTTCCGCTTGCCGCCCTTGGAGGATTTGGCGGAGGAGGTCGGCTTCTTCTTCAGCTCATCTTCAAGCTTGGCGAAGAGGTCGCGTGATGTTGCGGTTTTGCGCAATCGAGCTGGCCCAGTGGCGACAAACGAATCTCTTGGGGAATGGGACTGAATCTAGCTCGCATGCATAGGCGGCTTTTTCAAGAGCGCCCGGCTGTCAGGCGATTTTGCCTCCGCCGATCTAGGTGATGGCAAGCACCGACGGCCTTGGTGGAATGTTGGGATCGAAATCCGGCCAACGCGTCGCGGGATCCTCAAACGTCGAGCGCGCCCTTGGGCCCCGTTGCAGAAGGGATTGGGTTTCGCCATATGCGATATGAGGGGCGGCAGAAGCCCGAGCCCCGGCGTAAGAGAGTCTTGACGAGGAAGACGAGGGTGGCTGAACAGACCCCGATCTGCAATTTCGGCTGGAAGGCCCTGCCTTTCTCGCTCCCGGCCGTCGACAGCAAGACCTACAGCCTGGCGGATATTAGAGGCGAGAACGGCACGCTGGTGATGTTCATCTGCAATCACTGCCCCTACGTGAAGGCGGTGATCGACCGGATCGTGCGCGATGCGACGGAGCTCAAGGCTTACGGCATCAACACCGTCGCCATCTCATCCAATGACGTAACGCACTACCCGGAAGATTCCTTCGACAACATGAAGCGGTTCGCCAAGGAGCACGACTTCACTTTCCCCTATCTCTACGATGAGAGCCAGACAGTCGCCCGCGCCTATGACGCCGTCTGCACGCCAGACTTCTTCGGCTTCAACGCCAAGCTCGAGCTGCAATATCGCGGCCGCCTCGATGCGAGCCGCAAGGAGGCAGGCCCTCAGGATGCCCGCCGGGAGCTGTTCGAGGGGATGAAAGGCATCGCCAAGACGGGGGAGGGTCCGCGCCAGCAGACCCCGTCTATGGGCTGCTCCATCAAATGGAAGGCCGCCTAGGCTCCCGAGGCCGCGACTTTGCGCCAGATCAAGGCCGTCGGCGACTGGCCCGCTATCTAGAGTGGAGGATCGGATCGTGAGAGCACATCTCCTCCTTTTGAGTCAGGTCGCCGCAGTTCTGTTCGCGGTCACCGCAGCGCAGGCCGCCCCTGATAAGCCGAACATCGTCATCATTCTTGCCGACGATCTCGGTAACGCGGACCTCGGCTATCGCGGCAGCGACATTAGGACGCCGAATATCGACAAGCTCGCAAGGGTTGCCGATCAGTTTCCTGAGGTTGCGAGCGATCTCGAAGCGCGTCTCGCCGCCTACGCGAAGGAGAAGAAGCCGAGCGAGTGGATCAAAGCCCAACCAGTCTTCCTTGGCGCACAAGGCAAGACGATCTTCGATCCGGACTTCGACATTGACGATAGCGGGTTGCCGCACGAAAAGCCTTCGCTGCCTTTAAGGTGACGCGCAAAACTCCCGCGAGGCGTCCGCAGCCGACGCTTACCGGCCCGCGTTAACCGTCCGCTAAGCCTGTCGCTTTCCCGTTTGTTTACCTGGCCCTCCCTAAACTTTGCCTCAAATGCGGGAGAGTTCGGCATGACGACCATGCGCTACGCCATTCTGGTCACCCTCGCCATAGCCTCGCTAAGCGCCGTGATCAGCGCGAGCGCCGACAGCGGCCAGAGGTTCCTGGTCGACGCCGGACAAAGCCCAGCCGGTCCGCAAGATTTCTTCTTGTGGATGCTTGCTGGCATCGCGATCGTCACCAGCCTGTCGCTCTGCCGCTTCGTGGTATTCGGCATCCCGACGTTGCTCGGCGGCTGGTACACAAGCAACAAGCAGTGGCTCTACACGCTCATGCTCGGGGCGCTGATCTGGGGCGTGTTCTATTTGATGAACGGGTGAAAGCTTAAGAGACGGGGGAGCCTGGTAGGGGACCTTCTGCACTGCTCATCCCGCGTCCTACGGGGGTTACGCGGGGAGCGGTTCGCGAAGGTCAAGTAGACCGGGCGGAAAGTGGGGCGGCCAAGACTACGGCCGCCCCATTCGCCTTGGTCCCCCCAAGGACCACGCGTCAGACGCTGTAATACATGTCGAACTCGATCGGGTGCGGCATCATCTCGAACCGCTCCACCTCTTCCATCTTCAGCTCAAGATACGCATCGATCGCATCGTCGGTGAAGACGTTGCCCTTCTTCAGGAAGGCGCGGTCCTTGTCGAGCGACTCGCAGGCCTCGCGCAGCGAGCCGCAGACGGTTGGCACCTTCTCGAGCTCCTCCGGTGGCAGGTCGTAGAGGTTCTTATCGATCGGGTCGCCGGGACTGAGCTTGTTCTCGATGCCGTCGAGCCCAGCCATGAGCATCGCGGCGAAGGCGAGATAGGGATTGGCGGCGGGATCGGGGTAACGGACCTCGACGCGCTTGGCCTTGGGACCTGAACCAAGCGGAATACGGCAGCCGGCCGAGCGGTTGCGCGAGGAATAAGCGAGCAGCACCGGCGCCTCGTAACCCGGCACCAGACGCTTATAGGAGTTGGTGGTGGGGTTGGTGAAGGCGTTGAGCGCCTTGGCGTGCTTCAGAATGCCGGCGATGTACCAGAGCGCGTAGTCCGAAAGGTCGGCATATTTGTCGCCGGCGAACACGGGCGTATTGCCCTTCCAGATCGACTGGTGGGTGTGCATTCCAGAGCCGTTGTCGCCGAACACCGGCTTTGGCATGAAGCAGGCAGTCTTGCCGTAGGCCTGTGCCACGTTGTGGATCACGTATTTGTAGATCTGCATCGCGTCGGCAGTCTTAACGAGCGGCCCGAACTTGATGCCGAGCTCGTGCTGCGCCGCGCCAACCTCGTGGTGATGCTTCTCGGTGACGACGCCCATGTCAGCCATAACGCTCAACATCTCCGAGCGGAGGTCTTGCGCGGAGTCGACGGGTGGTACCGGAAAATAGCCACCCTTGGTGCGCGGGCGGTGACCGAGATTACCCATCTCATATTCGGTATCCATGTTCGAGGGCAGCTCGATCGAGTCGATTTTGTAACCGCAATTGAAGGGCTCCGTCGCGAAGCGGACGTCGTCGAACACGAAGAACTCGGCCTCTGGCCCGAACACGGCGGTATCGCCGACACCGGTTTGTTTCAAATACGCCTGGGCCTTCCCGGCGACCGAGCGCGGGTCGCGCTCGTAGGGCTCGTTGGTCAAAGGCTCGAGCACATCGCAGAACACCGCGAGCGTGCTTTGCGCAAAAAACGGATCGACCACCGCCGAATCCGGGTCCGGCATCAGCTTCATGTCCGACTCGTTGATCACCTTCCAGCCCGCGATGGATGAGCCGTCGAACATGATCCCGTCCGTGAACGCGTCCTCGTCCATCACCTTGGCGTCCATGGTGACGTGCTGCATCTTGCCCCGCGGATCGGTGAAGCGGAGATCAACGAACTTGATTTCGTCGTCTTTGATTTTCTTCACTACCTGTTTTGCGTCTGCCATTTTACTCCCCTGTCCTTCGCATGTTTGATGCCACCTCGCAGGCCTGCAGCGAAGCGGCGCTTTGGTTTCGATCTCGCCGGCTATTCCGCAGCCGGTCTTTTCTAGCGGTCCTCGTCAGATAGCATCGTTCCCCGTTTCGCCGGTGCGGATGCGAACGGCCTCCTCCACATTCGACACGAAAATCTTCCCGTCGCCGATGCGGCCAGTTTTCGCCGAGGCGATGATCGCGTCGATCGCCTTTTCGACCATGGAATCGCCGAGCACGAGCTCGAGCTTCACCTTGGGCAGGAAATCGACCACGTATTCCGCGCCCCGATAGAGCTCGGTGTGACCCTTTTGGCGTCCGAACCCCTTGGCTTCCGTGACGGTAATACCCTGCAATCCGATCTCTTGCAGGGCTTCTTTGACCTCGTCCAGCTTGAACGGTTTGATGATCGCCTCGATTTTTTTCATGCTCTCCACCGCACCTCCACATTGGGCACACAAGAACGCTTGAGCCGCGCGCACCTTGCCCGAAGCCCGCTGGACTCCTGTCGCCGCCCAAGCACGCCCTATGCCAATCTTGTCAGGGGGATTGTTCCTTCTGATTCCAATGTCTTATGAGCAGGCACCGATACGTCGCGGCGCTTGCCCTAAGACGTATAGCCTATGATTTAGGCAATATGCATAGGATTTCGGCAGACTGCACTTAGGACGAGCCTTTTTCGGATTCGTTGGGGCTTTGCTTTATCTTGGGATCGATGCTCGAGCTATTGACCTCGGAGGAGATGAGCCAAGCGGATCGCCTCGCCATCGAAGGCGGGGTGCCGGGGCTTAAGCTCATGGAGGCCGCCGGACGCGCCGTAGCGGAAGAGGTCTCAGCGCGCTTCCCCGATGCACGTGAGGTCGCCGTACTTTGCGGACCCGGCAACAATGGCGGCGACGGCTTCGTCGCCGCGCGCCATTTGCTCGAGAAGGGCTACGCGGTTCGCCTTGGGTTCAACGGCGACGCAAGCCGCCTGCCACAGGACGCGGCGGCCGCGGCCAAGCTGTGGACCGGTGCCATGGAGCCGCTAAGCACCGGTCTTCTCGCCCGCGCCGTCGTCGTCGTCGATGCCCTGTTCGGCGCGGGCCTTGCGCGCCCCATCGAGGGCAACTACGCCACGCTGATCGAAGCCCTGAATGCGAGTGGGCTCCCCGTGGTGGCGGCGGACGTGCCGAGCGGCGTCGACGGAACCACCGGCGCCGTGCGGGGCGTGGCGGTGCGCGCGATCGCCACGGTCACCTTCTTTCGTCTGAAGCCTGGGCACCTACTGCTCCCGGGGCGCATATTGTGCGGCGAGACGCGCGTCGCCGACATCGGCATTCCCGACAGAGTGCTCGAGATCATTAAGCCAAAGACCTTCGCCAATGAGCCTGCTTTATGGCTCCCGCACTTTCCTTGGCCGAAGCCCGAGGCCCATAAATATGCACGTGGGCATGTGGTGGTCGTGTCGGGTCCGGCCTTCAGCACCGGCGCGGCGAGGCTCGCAGCCATGGGCGCCTCCCGCGCCGGCGCGGGCTTGGTCACCGTCGCCTCGCCCAAGGACGCCGTAGCGGTGAACGCATCGCAACTCACCGCCGTCATGGTGCGGCCCGTCGATGATGCGAAGGACGTTGCGGCGCTTTTGGCAGACGAGCGCAAGAACGCCTTGCTGATCGGCCCTGGTGTCGGTGTCGGTGAGCGCACCAAGGGCTTGGCGCTTGCGGCGCTCGCGAGCAAAGCGGCCGTCGTCCTCGATGCCGACGCACTGACCTCCTTCGCCCCCGATGCGGGTGAGCTTTTCGCCGCCATTCGCTCGCGTACCGCTCCAGTCGCGCTCACCCCCCATGAGGGCGAATTCGCGCGCATCTTCGGCGCCACGGGGGAGGGGGGAAAGGTCGCAACCACCCGCGGCGCTGCCGCGCGCTCTGGCGCGATCATGCTGTTGAAGGGCTCAGACACCGTCGTCGCCGCACCAGACGGCAGGGCCTCCATCAACGCCACGTCCAGTCCTTCGCTCGACACTGCCGGCACTGGCGACGTGCTTGCCGGCATTGTGCTTGGCCTGTTGGCGCAGCGCATGGACGCGTTCGAGGGCGTGTCCGCCGCGGTTTGGATGCATGGCCGGGCGGCGCAGGTCTTCGGTCCTGGCCTGATCGCCGAGGACCTGCCCAAGATGCTGCCGGCCGTTCTACAGGAGATGGCAGACCTGAGCAAAAAATGCTGGGAAAAGCAGACCAAGGACTGAGGCGAGTCGGCCCGGTGACCCTATGTTGACACAGTGCGACCTTATGGGGGACATGGGAGGCGGAGGGGCTCGAAAAGGCCCGCGTTCTCGCCATGGGCTCATGACCAGACGGTGTCTGAAGCTTTGCGGGTTTGTCCTCGTCCTCATCGCCGGCGCGAGCGAGGTGAGCGCGGAGGACGTGACGCTACTCCGCGCGCGAGAGGGGGCGGCGGCGCTGCTGCGCGGCCAATATGACAAGGCCGTCGCCGCCTACGACGAGGCTCTGTCCAATCCGGAGATATCCGATTTCGTCAAGGCAAGCATCTACAGCGATCGCGGCGTCGCCAAATGGCGGCTGAAACAAACGAAGGAAGCCGTCGACGACTTCAATCAGTCGATCCAGATCTCACCGGAGAACGCCACCGTCTACAACAACCGCGGCAACGCGCTCATGGATTTGGGCCGCCCCGACGAGGCTGTAAAAGACTTCGACCGGGCCATTGCGCTCTCGCCGAATTACGGCGCGGCCTACAACAACCGCGGTAACGCCCATAGCGCGCTTGCCCAATACGAGCCGGCCTTCCAAGACTTTCGCAAGGCCGTCGAGTTGATGCCGACGAGCGCGGTGCCCTTCAACGGGCGCGGCAAGGCGCATGCTGCCTTGAAACGTTATCACGCCGCGCTTCGCGACTTCACCAAAGCCATCAGCCTCAACGCTAAGTATGAGGCGGCATACGAGAACCGCGGCGAGTCGAACCTTGCGCTAGGGCAAGACCGGGAAGCTGCCGACGATTTTACCCAGGCGCTGAATATCACGCCCGATCAGCCGAATCTTCTGCTCCTCCGCGCTCGCGCCTATGTCGGCGACAAGAAGTACAACACCGCATTGGATGATCTGAAAAAGCTAATCGAACTCAAGCCAGATGCGGTCGACGCCTATATCGAGCGCGGCAACCTCTTCACGCAAGTCCGTCGTTTCGACGACGCCATCGCCGATTTTTCTCACGCACTCGAGCTTGCGCCACAAAACGCGCAGGCCTTTGCCATGCGCGCCATGGCCAGGCTCCAGGCCACACCCCCGGCCCGCAAGCAGCCACAACAACAGCCCGAGTCCGTCGTTCCCAAGCAGCCAGCCGAAGCCAATAGCAGTGCCGAGGCGAAGCCCGAAACCACCGCCGAGGCCAAGCCCGAATCCGATGCGGCCGCCGAGACCGCCGCCGATGCGACGGCTGATATGGCCGATGGCACGGCAGGGACGCCAGCCGCTGGGACGGCCGAGACTTCCACCGATGCTTCGGCCGAGACGCCGGCCGATAGTTCGGCCGGGACGGCACCCGTTGCCGAACCCACCCCGCCGAGCGATCAAGCGAGTGATGCAGCCCTTAGCGACGCCCAGCAGGCGCTCACTTTGACCCCCGACGATCCGTTTGCTCTGCGCGTTAGAGGCGACATCTATCGGGCCATGGGCAATACCGATGAAGCAATCGCCGATTATCGCCGGGCGCTCGAGCTCGACGCTTTTCAGAGCGAGAGCCGGGACGCGCTTGTGAAGCTCGGACAAGACGTACCCCCAGAGCAGGGTCTGCCCTTGGGGCCCCCAGTCTCAGACTGGGTGATCAAGGAGCCATCGCCCGGCCGCTATATCGCGAGCAACCCAAAATATCCCAAGCTCCGGGCCGAACTTGAAATGTTCGGCGCAGGCAAGCCAAGGATCCTTGAATGGAGCCTGATGAAGGATGCGCTCGCGGGAATCGGCCTCCTGCGCTACGACGCCGGAGACCTCAGCGAAAGCGGAAACCAAGACCTCGTCTACACGGCGATCGTTGACCTCTACGCGAACAAGGTGGTCTCCATCGAACCCTATAGCTGGGGCGCCAATGCGGCGCAGTGGAATTGGCAGGCGTATTCGGTGGTGGTGACCGATCCGGACGGCAATGCCAATGAGATCAAACTCAGGAAGCCAAAGCCGAAGCCTGTCGCCCGCGAGGACTCCGGTGGCGGATTCTTTGATTCTCCTTGGGGCGCTCCAGCTCCAGGTCGCGCGCGTCGCGGCGGCGGCGGCGGCGGAATTTTCGGTTGGTTCCGGTAATGCATCCTCCGCTTAGACTGCTGCACCCGTCCTGAGCAACCCATCTGATGACACTCTTCCTTGCCAGCGTGCGCGACGAGACTGAGGCCGAGATCGCCCTTCTCGCTCGCGCCGATATCATCGACCTGAAGGAGCCAGCTAATGGCGCCCTTGGCGCGCTCGACCACGACACGACCAGGAGCGTCGTGACGTCCGTTGCTGGCCGTGCGCCGGTGAGCGCCACTGTCGGTGACCTGCCGATGCAGCCTGAGATGATCCGCGATGCGGTGCTCGACCGAGCCGCGTGCGGCGCGGACTATGTGAAATTCGGGCTGTTCCCCGAAGGTGACGCGCGAGGGTGCCTCGACGCACTTCGTCCTGTAGCGCAAAGCGTACCTCTCATCGTCGTGCAGTTCGCTGACCGTTTGCCGGATTTCGATGCCGTCGCGGCGGTAGCCGCCATGGGAGCTTGCGGTGTCATGATCGATACAGCGAACAAGCAAGCTGGCTCGCTTCTCGCTAATCTTAATCTTCGTGAGATTGCTCGGTTTCTGACGCATGCCAAAGCAAACGGCCTGACTGTTGGCCTCGCCGGCTCGCTCGCCGCAGCCGACCTGCCCGAACTGCTCGCCCTCGCGCCGGACCTGCTCGGTTTTCGCGGCGCGCTTTGCCACGGCCTCCGCAGCGCGTCCCTCGATCCTGTCGCCTGCGCGGCGATCCGTGCCTTGATTCCGTGGAACGAGCCCGCAGCTGATACCAGGATCAAGGCGAGGATGCCGGCAGCCGTCGCTCAGGCGTTATGCTAGGCATCAAGATGCTAGGCATCGAGCGGCATTGATCCCGACGGAGTTCCTGGCGACGATGGAAGAAGAGCGAATGACGCGAGCCGGCCGCGTGTCCACTGGCGGCACCGGCCCCGATGCGCCTTACGACCGCGTCTTCGTGCATGACCTCGTGCTCGATGCCGAGATTGGCGTCTACACCCATGAGAAGGGGGTGACCCAGCGCGCACGCTTCTCGGTAGACATCGAGGTCACCCCAAGCGACCAGGCGGTTATGGATCAGATCGCCCGCGTGCTCGACTACGACATGATCATCACCACCATCAAGGACACCCTAGCGGAGGGTCACATAAACCTCGTCGAGACTTTGGCTGATGAGATCGCATCTCGCTGCCTTGCCCATCCGCGCGCAGCCTCGGTCAAGGTGAAGATCGAGAAGCTCGACAAAGAACCAGGCGCCGTCGGCGTGGAGATCGTGCGCCGGCGTCCGCGGACGTAAGCCCATGCGCGGCCAAGCTCCGCCGGCCAATCTCGATGAGCCCAGCGTTGCGCTTGAGCCGCGTCCGGTCGTGGTGAAGCTCGGGGGCAGCGTGGTGCGCTCGCCGGAGCTGCAAGCATGGCTCGAGGTCATCGCAGCGAGCCCGCGACCGATCGTGGTCGTTCCGGGGGGAGGGGCTTTGGCCGACGAGGTGCGCGCCTCGCAAGCGCAGCTTGGGTTCGGAGACGATGCCGCCCATCGCATGGCGCTGCTTGCCATGAACCAGCTCGCTTGGGCGGTGGCCGGCTTGCGCGCCGGCTTCGAGGTTGGTGACACCGAAGATGCCTTGCGCGCCTCGCTCGAGCAAGGCCGTGTGGCGGTGTGGGCCCCCTATAGTCTCGTCGCCAACCGCAGCGACATTCCTCAATCCTGGACCGTAACCTCTGACAGCCTGGCGCTGTGGCTGGCACGACGCCTCGGCGCCGAATGCTGCTATGTGATCAAATCCATTCGGCGGCAGGAGCCAAAGCCGAGCGCCGAACAGCTCGCGCGCGACGGCGTCGTCGATGAAGCATTCCCCGCCATATTGAAAGGCGCGAACTTCCCCGTCTTCCTGCTCGGCTGCGGCGATCAGGCGGCGCTGGCGGCAAGCCTTGCAGGCACGGGCGAAGCTCCTTGCCGACTAACGCCAATGGGTTAAGTGTGGGCCAACCCTCGCGCTTCCATGCAAGGCGAGATAGAAGCCGGCTTTAGGTGCCAAGCGGACCGTCGATGGCTGAAAGCATCCTCTTCCTTACCGGACACCTTGCCCGTCCCCGGCTCGAGGCGGTGCTTGAGAGCATGAAGGCGAGCTTCGCATGGAAGGTG
>Ga0187817_10001818_pt1 | contig 10698 bp, 9 predicted proteins | sample NC_wetland_sal_i_17_FD_132431 | JGI IMG/M metagenome (GOLD analysis project Ga0187817, IMG submission 132431) | Wetland sediment microbial communities from Neuse River Estuary, North Carolina, USA - SO4_2 | ecosystem: Environmental > Aquatic > Freshwater > Wetlands > Sediment | place: USA: North... | reverse complement strand
ACCGTCCCCTCGGCCAGCGCCGCCACCACCGACGGATGCGCCACGGCGCGGCGGGCCCAGCCCAGATGACCCCGGGCCGCGCCCTTCGTGACGCGGGTGCGGTGGATCAGCCAGGATGCCGGGCTGTAGTCGGCATCCTCGGAGTAGCCCTGGCCGGCGGTGAACGCGGCCAGGTACCGGGCTCGCGCGGCGGTGCAGATCCCGTCGGCCTGCTCGAAGGCCTGCAGGCACTCGGCCTGGGCCCGGACGGCCAGGGCGGTCGGGTCAGCGGCGGCCAGGTAGCTCAGCCCGGTCAGGACCATGTCCACCGCCTCGGCGGTGTTAGCGGGAGCAGGGATATCCACCTGGTCCTCACCTCCCCCATGGAGCTCGCAGGCCGGTCCTTAGATCAAACAGATCTTTGGATCTGTATTCGACTTTAGCACTCCATACAGACATTTCCGGGGAACGACACGCCCTCACACGATCGACTCGCACGCTCTATGTCCGCTGTCCAAGTTCCGCCGCGTCCTTCGGGAATTACGAGGTCGACACCTTGACCCGGCTGGGGCTATTTATCTAGCATTGTGATATCAATTTTGAACGGGGCGGTGAGGCGGATGAGAGCGAAGCTCACTGGGCGCGGACGTCGCAGGACGGGGCGGTGGGTCCCGGCGACCCTGCTCTTGTCGGTAACGGCGCTGGCCGCGGCGTGCAGCAGCGGCAGCCCGGCGCCGGTCAGTACGGCGTTCCCCGGCGCGGCGGTGCCCAGCGGGTCGTGGCCGTACCCGAACGACGGCCTGGCCAATACCAGGGACGCGCCGGACTCGGCGATCTCGGCGGCGAACGTGTCCGGGCTGCGGGAGGCCTGGGCGTTCAAGCTGACCGGCACGGCCGCGGCCGGCGTCTCGGGCGCCGGCTCGCTGACTGCGCCTCCGGTCGTGCAGGGTGGCGTGGTGTACCTGCAGGACGAGGACGCGAACGTCTACGCGCTGGCGCTCGCCACGGGCAAGCTGAAGTGGGAGTACACCGTGAACCTCCCGGAGAAGAGCGGACCGGGGCCGGACGGGGTGGCGGTCGCGGACGGCGCCGTGTACGGCGACTCGTCGACCTCGGTGTTCGCGCTGAACGCCGCGACCGGCAAGACGATCTGGGTCGACAGCAACCTACTGACCAGCGGCCAGGGGGCGTTCGAGATCCAGCCGCAGGTGGCGGACGGGCGGGTTTATATAGCGAGCGCCTACGGCTCGGGACCCGGCGGCGGGGTGCTCATGGCGCTGAACGCGTCAACCGGCCGCCTGCTGTGGACGTTCAACACGGTCGTCGGCGTGGGCGCCGGCGTGCAGGCTCTCGGTCTCGGCTCCGGCGGGGCCTGGGAGACACCCCTCGTCGGGAGCGACGGATCGGTGACGTTCGGCACCGGGAACCCCTACCAGAGCCTCGGTGAGGCCATCGAGCATCCGTCGCGGCAGCTCTACACCGACAGCGAGGTGAACCTGGACGCGGCGACCGGGAAGCTCCGCTGGTACTACCAGGCCGTGCCGGACGACTTCGCAGACCACGACCTGCAGGCGTCGCCGATCGCGGCGGCCATCGGCGGGGTTCCCGTCATCATCACCGGCGGCAAGGTGGGGTACGTCTACGCGCTGAACGCACGTTCTGGCGCGCTGCTGTGGAAGACACCGGTCGGCGAGCACAACGGGCACGACAACGACTCTCTGCTGGCGCTGTCGCACCAGCTCACGCTCAAGCTGCCGTACACGGTAGCGCCCGGATCGCTGGGCGGCATCCTGTCGAACATGGCCGTGGCGGACGGGAGCGTGTACGTGGCCACCATCGACCTCCCGATCACCTTCACCAGCCTGAGCTCGGTCGACGGTAACAAGGCCGGCGGTCGGGAGTCCGGGGAGATAGAGGCGCTCAGCCTGGCCACCGGCAAGGTCGAATGGGACACCAAGGTCGCCACGCTGCCGCTCGGTGCGGCCACGGTCTCCAACGACCTGCTCTTCACCACGCTCTACACCGGCACCCTGATCGCTCTGGACCGCGCCACGGGCGCGATCGTCTACCAGCGCCAGCTGCCCACATCGACGAATGCTCCGATCGCCGTGTTCGGCAACACGGTACTGGTCCCGGCGGGCGGCCCCAAGACGTCGGCTTCGGGCGGGGGCGGCAACCCGCAGCTGGTGGCCTACACGATTCCCTGAGCGTGAGACCGGGCGGCGTGCTGGCCGGCCAGGCGGCCGGCGACCAGGGCGTCGGTCAGGCCGCCGCCGGAGTGGGTGAACGGGCCCCACACGGTACCGGCCCCGCCCGCGGCGTGCAGTCCCGGTACCGCGGTGCCGTCCGGGCGCACCACTCGGGACCAGGCGTCACGCCGGGGTCCGCCGGACGTGGTGGCGACGGCCGGCCAGAGCTCGATGGCGTACAGGTCGGCCAGGTCGAGGGCGGTCATGTACTCGGCGCGCCGTCCGAACCGGTCGTCCCGCCCGGCGGTGGCAGCCGCGTTGAACTCGGTCAGCGTCGCGGTCAGCGCGGGCGCGTCCAGGCCGAGGCGGTCGGCCAGTTCGGCCGGGTCACCCGCTCGAGTGATCCAGCCCCGGCGCACTTCCGCCACGTTGTCAGGGCTCCAGCGATAGCCGTTCGGCGTACCCACCACACCGTTCAGGGCGCCGGCGCGGAGCGTGCGGCCGTCACAGACGCCGTAGGCCGGCAGCACGGGGTAATAGCCCAGGGCGGGCTTGACGTTCACCAGGGCGCGCAATCGTTCGTGGACCTCGTAGCCGGTCTCGTCACAGAACCGCTGGCCCGCCGCGTTGACCAGCACGAACCCCGGGCCGTGGAAGTCAATGGCGAAGGCCGCGTCGTACTCGGCGGCCTGGTACGCGAACCAGCCGAAGAACTCCGACATGTGCCACAGCGCCCCGCCGACTTGGAGGGTCATCCGGACGGCGTCGCCGGTGTTGCCGTCGTGACCGACCCGGTACAGGTACGGGACCGGCAGGAAGGCGTCCTTGAAGTACTCGTCGGCCTCGAAGCCGCCGCAGGCCAGGATGACGCCGCGCGCCGCGGCGAGGTGTTCGCTGCCGACCACCGCGCCGCAGACCCGCCCGTCCTCGGCCACCGCCAGGCGGGCCGCGGCCTGCTCGTGGCGGACGGCGATCCCCCGGGCGGCGAGGTTCACAGCCAGGAGATGCCACAGGGCCTCGCCTCGCCGCAGCGACGGCTGGCCGCCCACCACCCAGTACCGCACGCCGTCGCTGCCGGGGACGTGCGGCCAGGAGGGCAGGACCGCGGGGAACGAGCCGGGCGGCGGATCCACGTCGACCGTCTCGCCGCCGAGCTTTTCGATCCAGGAGCGCAGGTCGTTGAGCCCGGTGACGTACGCCTCCGCCACGGAGCGGTCGGTCTTGCCGAAGAAGAGGGTCTCGACGTGCCGGACCGCCTCGGCGCCGCGGACGTCCCAGAGAAAACCGCCGGCGAACAGGGCGTTCCCGCCGCCGTGGCGGCGTTTCTCCACGACCAGGACGCTGGCGCCCGCGTCGTGCGCGGCGATGGCCGCACTGGCTCCGGCCGCGCCGCACCCGATGACCAGGACGTCAACCGTTGTCACGGCACCAGTCTTGCCGGTCGCGTGGCGCTGGTGGCGGCGTGTGTCATTCAGCGGAATGGCTGTTGCCCGCGTCGCCGGCCGGGACGTTCACTGGTAGGACGCCACGCAGGACGGAGACGCGATGACCGAGATCCGGATTCTGTTCACCGGCGGGCAGGTCTTCGACGGGACCGGCGCCCCGCCTGTGCCTGCCGACGTCGTGGTGCGGGGCGACCGCATCGAGAGCGTGCGGGTCGGCGGCGGCACCGAGATCGACGCGGGTGACAAGGTGGTGAACTGCACCGGCGCCACCGTCATGCCGGGCCTGGTCGAGTCCCACTCGCACCTGACGTTCCCGTCCGCGGTCGGGCACATCGACCCGTCGTTCAACCCGCCGCTCGACGTGAGCTTCTTCCGGCACATGCCGACGCCGCACGAGCACCTCCAGATCGCGAGGCGCAACGCGCGGATCCTGCTCGATCACGGCTTCACCAGCGCGTACTCGGCCGGCTCGCTCACTCCCGTGCCCACCGAGGTACGGCTCCGCGACGAGATCGCGGCCGGCGCGACACCAGGCCCGCGGATGCGCGCCGCGTCGTTCGAGCGTGACAACAACCCGGTGCAGATGGGTCCGGACGGGCCGAAGCCGAAGAAGGTCGGCCCGGAGGCGGTGCGGGAGTTCATCGCCGAGCAGGCCGCGATCGGCTTCGACGCCGTGAAGCTGCTGATGAGCAACGACGACGTGTTCGTCGAGGGCGGCTCGATGATCACCCAGTACAGCCCCGAGGAGGCGCGAGCCGCAGGCGAGCAGGCCCGCGAGTCCGGCGTCTGGCTGAACTGCCACGCCCAGGCCCCGGAGTCGATCAAGCTGGCGGTCCGCCACGGGTTCCGCTCGGTCTACCACTGCACCTACGCCGACGCCGAGGCGGTCGACCTGCTCGAGGAGTACAAGAACTCGATCTTCCTCTCCCCCGCGGTCGGCATCATGTGGGCCAACGTGTACGAGGGCGCCGAGTACGGCATCGACACCGCGATGGCGGAGAAGATGGGATCGGTCAAGGCGCTGCGGGCCATGACCGAGCTTTACCCCGAGCTGCGCAAGCGCGGGCTGCGGGTCCTGCCCGGCGGCGACTACGGCTTCCCAAACAACCCGATCGGGCGCAACGCCCGGGACCTGGAGCTGTTCGTCGCTCTGTTCGGCTACTCGCCGGCCGAGGCCCTGCGGGCCGCGACCCAGTACGGCGGCCAGGTGATGGACCTGCCGGTCGGGCTGCTGACGCCGGGTTATCTCGCCGACGTGCTGGTCGTGAGCGGCGAGCCGGCGCAGGACGTCAGCGTGCTGCAGGACACCGGCAATCTCCTCGCCATCATGCAGAACGGCGCGTTCTACAAGCTGGCCGAGCAGCTGCGGGCCGCATGACGGCGCCGATCCGGCGGGTGCCGGACATCCAGTACGGCGAGGTGCTCGGTTACCGCCCGCTGATCCTCGTCGCGTTCCAGGGCCCCCCACCGGACCAGGTGCCCGGCGAGGCGGAGCGTGGAGCTCACCGGGATGCCGCTCCGGCGGCTCAGCTCGGCCAAGCTGAGCCGCCGCTGGCCCGCGTCGAACGCAGAGAGCAGCGAGAGCGCGCGGTCGATCACCGGCTCGCCCTGCGGCGGGCGCTTGCCCCGGCCACGCGGCTCGCGGCCCGGCACCGTGCTCGGGCCCTGGTGGTATTCCATTGGTTGGCATCCCAAACCCGCGGTCCGGCCGGGTCGGCGGGGCGGGTGGGGAGGCACTGGCCGCAGCCGGTTGTGGCCGGCTCGGGCGAGGCAGCATCATGGGGCAGCGTGAGGGCAACATCGTGAGAGCCGCGCTGTTCGTCACCTGCCTGGTGGACGGCGTCGTGCCCAAGGTCGCGAAGGCCACGGTCCGGGTGCTGGAACGGGTCGGCGTGACCGTGGAGATGCCCTGGGAGCAGACCCGCTGCGGGCAGATGCACGTCAACACCGGCTACCCGCGGGAGGCGATCCGGCGGGTCCGCAACCACGTCGCGGCGTTCGTATGAGCGGGGTGACGCTGTCGGACGAGGCGGAGATCGTCCGGTGCCTCCTGGATAGCATGGCCGTGGCGATCAGGCACGCGCTCCGCGAGGCGGCCCGGCTGACCGGTCGGCCGGTGCGGACGGTCCACGGGGTCGGGGGCGGCGTGGCCAACGCGCTGTTCTGCCAGCTGGTGGCCGACGCCTGCCAGCTGCCCGTGGTGGGCGGGCCGACCGAGGCGGCCTGCTGGGGCAACACGCTGATCCAGGCCTGCGCCCTCGGCGCGGCAAGCAGCTCCCTACCTGAACTGCGGTCACTGGTACGGCAAGCCGTCCGCCTCTCTACCTACCAGCCGGAGGGCCCCGACCAGGCGTGGGACCGCGCCGACGAGATCGTGCTCTCGACCCGGCATGCCCGGTCATGAAAGTGCTTCCATGAGACCAGAGCATTCAGCCTGACGCATGTCCGAGAGTCGACCGCAAGGAGGCAGACATTATGCCGATGAAGCGCCAGGTCCCGCGACCTCATGACCTGCGTCCCCTCATTCAGTTCAAGAGACCTGAAGTCAACCCGACACGGCGCCGACTAGACGCAGCCCTGACCATCGGCGACCTGCGCCGTATCGCCAAGAGACGTACACCCAAAGCCGCGTTCGACTACGCGGACGGCGCCGCAGAAGCCGAGACCTCCCTGGCCCGCGCGAGACGCGCCTTCGCCGAACTGCAGTTCAACCCCTCCATCCTGCGTGACGTCTCGACCGTCAATACCGGCTGGGAGGTGCTCGGCAAACGGGTCGAGCTGCCCTTCGGCATCGCCCCCACCGGCTTCACCCGGATGATGCAAAGCGAAGGCGAGCGCGCCGGAGCGGCCGCTGCGGCCGCGGCCGGGCTCCCCTTCGCCCTGTCCACCATGGGAACCGCCTCCATCGAGGACGTCACCGCCGCAGCGCCCGACGGCCGCAACTGGTTCCAGCTGTACATGTGGAAGGACCGGGACCGCTCCATGGCCTTGGTCGACCGGGCCACCAAGGCCGGATACGACACGCTACTTGTCACCGTCGACGTCCCCGTCGCCGGGGCCCGGCTGCGAGATAAGCGGAACGGCTTCACCATCCCGCCTCAGCTCACCGTCGGCACCGTCATCGATGCGCTCTCCCGCCCGGCGTGGTGGTTCAACTTCCTGACCACCGAACCGCTGGCTTTCGCGTCGCTCTCCAGATGGTCCGGTACCGTCGCCGAGCTCCTTGACACCATGTTCGACCCCACCGTCACCTACGAGGATCTGGCCTGGATCCGGTCCCAGTGGCCCGGCAAGCTCGTCGTCAAGGGGGTCCAGTCACTCGATGACGCCCGTCGGCTCGCCACCGCCGGTGTTGATGCCATCACTCTGTCCAACCACGGCGGACGCCAGCTTGACAGGGCGCCCGTGCCCTTGCGGCTCCTCCCCGACGTCGCCCGCGAGGTCGGCAAGGACATCGAGATCCACCTCGACACCGGCATCACCTCAGGCGCCGACATCGTCGCGGCCATCGCACTCGGCGCCCGGTTCACCATGGTCGGCCGCGCCTACCTCTACGGTCTCATGGCCGGCGGCAGGGCGGGCGTCGACCGCATGATCGCCATCTTGAGAGGCGACATCGAACGGACCATGCGGCTCCTGGGAGCAACCTGCCTAGAGGAACTTGCTCCGCACCACGTGACGCTGCCAGGCCGCTAACGCAGCCCGGAATACCTGGCAACGACGGTTTCGCTGTGGCCAGCACGCCCCAGGCGAACGAAACGCATTCCTTCTGATTGCAGATCCGGCCTGCAACCAGGACCGCGCGTCGCCCGCGCCCTAACCATGCTCATCGACCAGGTCAACGCCGTTCCGCCGAGCATGCCGGGCGACACCCGGCCCATCACCTACCAGCTGGCCGCGAACCTCACGATTTAACACCAGGCTGACCGCGCCTTCCGGAGATCTGGGCCCGTGGCTCCCGCCGACCACGAAGTGCGCTAACCTTCCTACCGGGAAGGATCGCACGTCATGTGTGTAGCCCGTCGATGTCCCGCCATAGGCAGACAATACCGGCAATACGCTCACGGAGAGAAGACACTCCGTAGAACCATCAAACGGTTATTTTCGCGCTGGAACGGTTATTTTCAACCCCGTATCGGATAGTAAACTGGCTCTTCGGTTCCTTCGCCAGACCAGCGAATTCACCGCGGAACCGAGGCCTGGACTAATTCTCCCCAGCGGCAACGGCCATAGCTGCAGAAACCTCCGTATCTTGATCATTCGGGATTGCCGCAGCTGGAGCCTTTCCTCGCTAACGGTTTAGCCACGCTTTCGTAAATGCCGACTCTTGTCCCGGTTGGTGGCGCTAGGTTTCAAACCTTCTCTTCGTCCGGCTTTGGGAGGTTTAGCTCATGAAACGCATGTCGCTGATCGCTGCCTTGGGGGTTGCCTGCTCCCTGGTGGTACTCCCGACTGCGGGATCCACCGCCGCCACTGCGGCCACCGCAGCGTCTGCCACTTACAACGGAACGTCTGGTTCGGCCAGCCGGCTGGCGCAAGCGGCGAGTGTCTCCAGCCTCCCGACGCGCACCTCGGCGTTCCATAGTAAAGGCCCGCGCGTCTTTACCCCTGTCCGGCCCAAGGGGACATCGACCGTCGGCGCCGCCGACGCAGCGGCAGCGGGCGCCTTTACGACTGGCGGCGCCCGGAAAGGGGTCATCACTGCCTTTAACGGGCTGAGTGACCTCAACTCCGATGCACTGAACGGCTTCGAGGTGACGCCCCCCGACCAGGGTCTGTGCGTGGGCTACGACGACACCATCGCGGGCAGCCCGAAGGCTGTCTGGGAGCCGATCAACCTTGCGACCCGGGAGACCTCGACGGACGGCACGCTGCTACGGCCCGACGTGAGCCTGGCGACCTTGTTCCAGGACCCCTACGCCGAGGGTGACGTGCGCTGCCTGTATGACCCGCAGACCCGGAGTTTCTACTTTACCGAGATCGGCTTCCCCGTGGCCACCGGCCCGGCGGCAGACGACAACAACACCACCGCCGACGTGGTCGTCATGAACGCACACGGTGTCGCCGCCTACCAGTTTGACACCTCACTGGGCGGTACCTGCTTCGGAGACCAGCCGAAGACCGGCTTTGACAACAACGCGCTGGTCATCTCGACTGATGAGTACTGCGGGCCGACCGAATCGAATTACGAGGGCGCGATCGCGGTGGTCATCTCCAAGCCGGAGCTGGTCGCCGAGGACTCGACGGTCAGCGACTCTGTCACCGGGCCCGTTTCCCTGGCGGGCAACCCGGTCGTCGGGCTGGACCCCGCGATCAACACGGGCACCGGCACGGCGTACTTCGTGAACTCGGTCCCCTTCCTGGCCAACGGGAACAACAACCCGGTCGGCGACACCCTGGGCCTGTGGACCCTCACCAACAGCGACTCGGTGACCACCGGCATCGGCACTGTCAGCCTCACCAGTGCGGTGCTGCCCAGCGAGCCGTACGCCTTCCCGGTGCCCGCCACGAGCACGGGCACGGGCCAGACCTTTACCGTTAACAACTTGGTCATCACCTCTGAGGCCGCCCTCAACCCCGACGACAGCCGGCTCAGCGGGCCGGTCCAGGTGACACGCAACATCTTCGGCGGGATCCAGCTGTGGACCGCACTGGACGCCACGGTGACCCCCAGCGGCGACCCGAACGCCCGCGACGGCGCCGCATGGTTCCAGATCGACGTCGGCTCGCAGAGCATCGCCCACCAGGGATACGTGGCCGCCCGGCGCGCCAACCTGCTCTACCCCGCTCTCGCGGTGCCGCAGTTCGGATACCCGGTGATGGTGTTCACGATCACCAGCGCGACGATCAACCCGAGCGCCGCCTACACCGTCCTGCGCGCCAGCAAGATCGTCACGGTGGCCGAGGGGGCAGATCCGCACCAGAGCTTCTCCGACTACTACTTCGACGAAGCCCGCTGGGGTGACTACTCCTTCGCCCAGGTCGACCCCTCCGGCGTCGGCGTCTGGCTGGCCACCGAGTACATCCCTCCGGCGGCCGACCAGGATCCCATCGACAACTGGGGAACCTACGTCTTCAAGGTGGACCAGTTCCAGTTCCAGTTCTAGGCCGCTTCTAGGATCTAGGCAAGACGGTCCAGGCCGTAACCCCGAGCCCGGGTCACGCCCATCGCGGCGTGGCCCGGGCTTCTTTCTCACCTTTCCTCCGGGCACCTGCTTGTACGCTGTGGTCGCCGACGAGGTCCGGCGGGAGGGCGCCCCCTGCCGTCACATCCTGTCCTGGAAGGACTATGACCGCCTGCGCCGGGTGTCGGCCGACTTCCCGGAGGAGTTCACCGAGCACATCGGCGCCCGCTGACTTCGGTCCCGGATCCGTACAGCCGACACCAGAACTGGGCCGAGCACTTCAACGAGCCGTGGCGGCGCTCGATCCGGCCAGCCCGCTCACCTGGATCAGCGGGCCCAGCGCCACCAGCGACATCGAACTCAGCCGGGTCGAGGGCGTGCACGGCCCGCGGACCCTGGACATCGTGATCGTCACTGATTAGGGGGCTCCCCGGCCAGCCAGGCGGCACCGCGCTGGTACAGGCGCTCCACCTCGGGCCCGGTCAGGCCCGGCATGTCCGGCTTCACCGGGTACCCGGCCTGAACCTGCAGGTAGGCCAGGTACCGGTAGCCCTCGGGGAAGCGGGCCAGTACCTTGGGATCCAGGGTGAGCGAGGTGGCCGGGTCGACCGGATCCAGCCGGTCCTTCTCGTAGATGGGCTGGCGCAGCACGATCCCCCAGCGCCCGTCTCTCTGCTCGAAGAAGTCGTAGAACCGGCCGGTGCAGGCCACGTCGCAGAGCACGCCCTCCACCGGGCCGCGCTGCATGATCGTCATCCGGGTCTGGGCGATGGCCCGGGTTCCGGCCAGGGTGATCCGGACGCCGCCGGTGAAGTGCAGGATGTTGACGCCGCGGGCCGCGCCTTCCTGGCTGACCCGGATGAAGTCTTCCTTCGGGCCCTGGAACCAGGTCGCCATCATGTAGCCGTCCTCGTGCCAGCAGGCCCGGAAGGCCTCCCAGTCCCGGGAGTCCCTGGCGTT
>Ga0187817_10001817_pt1 | contig 10698 bp, 10 predicted proteins | sample NC_wetland_sal_i_17_FD_132431 | JGI IMG/M metagenome (GOLD analysis project Ga0187817, IMG submission 132431) | Wetland sediment microbial communities from Neuse River Estuary, North Carolina, USA - SO4_2 | ecosystem: Environmental > Aquatic > Freshwater > Wetlands > Sediment | place: USA... | reverse complement strand
TTTTCAATTGTGTCTTCAATTTTGCTGACCTTAAGCAAATTGCTCTCAGTGATGATGCCTACGACCAAATTATCGGAGTTTAATACAGGACTGGCATCTACATTTGCAAGTTTCATAATCTCGCCGACTACATTTGTCGGTGTCATTTCCCAGACAGCCACTATATCCCTGTCAGTAAATTCATCTACAGGTGTGCTTATTTCCATGTCAGCAATCGCATGTATTATGTCAGAAACAGTTACAAGCCCAGCAAGCTCTGAATTGACAACGACTGGGACTCTCCTTATATCATTCTCAATGAGTATTCGCGCGACCTCATTTATAGTTGTTTCCGGTTTCACTGATAACGGGTTTCTTGTCATTAGTAGGGCAATCTGATCTTCCTCAGGGTTTTTAAATATATCGCCTCTAGTGAGTATCCCTACGAGTTTTTTGTTCTTTACAATTGGGACACTTGTCACGCCTTTTTGTTTCATAATCTTGAGTGCTTTATCGCGTGATCCCGGAACCTCAACATAAATAACGTCACTGGTCATTATATCTTCTACCGTTAACATTTTTCACCTCTCACTACTAAAACTGGAAATTTACTCGTTCTGATTACTTTATCTGCGACACTTCCAATGAGCAAGCGATCTAATCCAGTCCTTACAGGAGTCCCGATAATTATTAGGTCAACATTATGAGTATCAGCGTAGTCGTTCATTTCATCTGAAGGGTGTCCTTGAAGAACCGTAACTCCAACTTTGCTTTCATCGATGCCTCTTGTTTCAAATAATCGCTTTGCTTTTTGAGTAATTTTATCTCTTTCAACTAGCATTATGTTAAAAATTCTGCCCAAAGTTCTATCGATTGGTACGACAGCAAAGCTTGGTACATCAATGACATTAACAATGTGTGTCTTTGCATCTAGTAATTTAGCTAGTAATTTAGCTAGCAATTTAGCCAAGTAAATCGCATGCTCATATACCTCATCCATCATTTTTGAGCCATCAGTTGCAATCAAAATATTTTTATAATCCATATCTTGCACTGGTCTATTCAAGATGTAAATATTATATCGTCTGGGCGAGCGCGCCTAACAATCCCGCTTACAAAGTTTTGAACGCCAAATAAATTATTTGAATGTTCGTTAAGAACCATCAAGCTTGCCTGCTTTCCCACGTCAACAGAACCAATTTCATGAGAGATATTTAGTATCTTAGCTCCATTGATTGTTGCCATTCTTAACACTTCGAGATCATTGTGCAAATATGCTTTGGAAGTAAATTCCATTTCAGCGAACATATTTAATGAATTGAACATCACATTATCAGTTCCAAGTCCTACCGTTGCCATTTTTACCATTGAAGATATTGGTGGGCGACAAAACGACGCACCTACCCCTGTAACGAGATTCGATCTAGGACAAACTACTATCGGAATGCCACTTTCAATCTGATGTTTTGATGCATGAGTCATATGAACGAGGAAACTGGGGTTTAATGCTATTGCAGCATTTATATCTTTTTCATCTCGCTCACCAGCATGGATGGCTAAAATTTTTCCTCGTTTTTTAGCTTTGTTAGCAATTTTCGAGATTATTGAAGTATTTAAATCTCTGACTCCACTGATTCCGATGCCATTTGCTAAGTCGAGAACATTATCACTATCATCTTCTACTATATAATCTATGCCATCATTTTTTGGTCTTCCTAACGCAAAAACTCTTATGTTTTTCAAGTTTTTTTGTGCGGCCATTAATTCTTTTAACCCTTGAACACCGCCTTCTCTAAAGTCAACTAAAACAGCTGTGCCGGTTGCAATAGCATCCAAGAGAGAATGATTCATAGCTTCAATTTTTGTTTTTGAATTGGTTTCGCGTAGCGCCCGGTGCTTCAATCCATTAGGAGGTTTCACTAAATTGTCGAGACTATCGAAAACGACATCCTTTATGATCGAGTCTCCGAGGTGAGTATGAGCGTTTACAAATGAAGGCAAAATTATTCCATAAGCATCGCAATCATTGGCTTTAACGTTAAACCTCTCTTCAATGTCGACGATTCGCCCTGATTCAATATAAACACGCCCGGATAGTGTTTCAAAATCCTCTCCGCACAACAATCTCCCGCCGACTATATAATCACGCATGATAACGTATAAATCACAGCAAATTGTATTTTAAACTATGGCAAAGGGAAAGAGACAAGCATCGGCACCGATGTCGAGCGCCGGCTTGATTAGGTACTATGAGACTGAAGACAAAGAAGCTATACATATTAGCCCAAAGTCCGTAATGATTGCTTGCGCGATTTCTGCGGTTGTCGTTTTGATTTTAAATTTTAGATTTGCCTAAATACAATGTTACATCCACATTGATTTAAGTTACACAAGATCTTCGCAAAAAATATGGCAAATGCGAAAAAATAAAGTAAATCGACGAGCCATAGGGGTATTAAGAGAAGTATCCTTTTATAATTTAACTCATAGATCAATCGTGAGCGAGTGAAAACTTTTTTGACATGAACTTTCAACTAATTGGCTTGAAGCGTAGTAGATGTCCAATTAGGTCACATTTTTTTTCGATTCCATTCAAAGTTGTTGGATCTAAAAACGGCAAAACTGTTACTTACATTACAAAAATCATCATAGAGTAGTCTTAATATGTTAAATACTGCTATGGCAATGAAGAGCATCGGCTTTAAAATATTAGTTAATGTTCAGATACTTTTACGAAACATTTGACTCCACTGACGATAGTAAACTTTGAACTCACTTGACTCAAAAGCTGTAAAAAAGCAGATATTTTTGTTCCCTACCCAAAAAGGGGCATACAAATTAGAGACTTGTAGTTTATTAATAATGGATTTTATAGAAGGGACACTGTGAGGAAAAGTTGAAACTACACTGCCAGAAATATATAAAGTGTTTAAAATCATCAAAAAACTGAGAGAGAATAAGTTCGCGGGATGGCGATATTAAGCTCAATAGTTTTATAACTGACTGTAATGAAGAGATGTTCTTAATATAAGGTATGAGATACAACGGTTCAGTTGAACAAGTCTTGAACTACGACCTAATGAGTGCTATTTATTGTTTAAGCAACAAATGTGATGAAGCTCTTACATTGAGTGTATTACAAAAATTTTTCGCACACGGAAATTTGTGATGCATTAACTTTTATGTATTTAACAAGCGCTAGGCCTAATTCTATCTTAAAAAAGAAAGAATAAACGAATTTATACTGGCAAATAGCTGACTGTGCGAACCCTGACTGTACGAATTTATACTGAGCCCTATTTTGGTATTAAGCTATGAGTAGATGTTTGATATACGGGAGCGTGATTATTAGTTCACACAAGAGATGAAGTTACAACCTTAAGAACTTATAATCCAATAAAAAAAATGCATTAATGATTGAGAAGCACGCATAAAAGAATCGCAATATCAGATGATTATGAAAGACGACAAATTGACGATTAGGAATGCAGCAACTATCCCATTCTTAGCGATAATACTGATATTGGGGGCAACTTATGGCATAAATTTTATGCAGAAGCAAACCGATCCTTGGCTTGATCCAGTCGTAACGAAGGGCGAACTTGACTCTACGACGTGGATAAAAGAAAATACTAAGAGTACTGACAAGTTTCAATCTGACATTTTCGGTGGGGAACTGATAATGGGAATGACGACGCGTACCGCCATAGTTGGAGGTGACTGGGCAAATGCACCAGATCCTGTTTCCAATATGAAAGACTCTCAAAAAATTTACATGACCATTTCAGCGAGCGAGGCCAATGCTCTCTGTAAGAAGTACAACTTAACCTACGCATTCGTCCCGTTAAATCGAAACGTCTATTGTGGGTTTGGATGGACTGATATGAACAAAGACAAATTTAATGATAACAATTACTTCCAGTTAGTCTATTCAAATGACGACGTAAAGATTTTCAAGGTGGTCTGATAATATAAACAGGACGGTAGAGATTAACCTCAGATCAATCAACAGCCGTTCTCTGTTGCGATATATCTTCATTGTCGCCCTCATTATTCCGTATATAAGTTACCGGTTGGAAGTGATAAAAAATTACATCATTCCGACCTACGGAAATACTATGTATCACGTGGGTATAGAACGTCTTATTATACAAACGGGATTCTATCCAACAGAAGAGCTTTCATATAATGGCGGTTTCCAGCACTTCTACGTGCCATCATATCGTCTCTTCGTTTCCTCCCTTTCCTTGATAACAAAAACAGACCCCATGATAGTGTCTGGGATGATAACAATCGTAATATCGCTTGCGATATTCGGTATCATTTACGCAATAACTAAAAGAGCCCTAAATCCCGTTGCAGGAGTCTGTGCCTTATTCTTACTCATTCTGTCGCCAGAGATGACAATATTTTCTATAAGAGCTCTTCCTGAGCTTCTCGGACTTTTTATGTTCCCATTAACCCTTTACTTCCTACTGTTGAATAGAGGTGGCAAGTCATTCAGCCTCAACTCATACTCATATCTTGCAATATTAGCGGCTTCTGTAACTGCTCTCACACATCAAATGACGCTCCTGACACTTGCATTTGTTTTGGTTATTTACGGACTAACACAACTTAAAAATAAAGTGGAGCTCCTTAACGCGTGGATTCCTCTGGCTGCCGCGATCACTGTGTACGGGATCTGGCAGTTTTATTCGCTCCACACAATAAATATTCTTGGATTGGCACAAGTGAAGTTTCATGAAGGGATGCCGGTAGACTTATTTGCGAGCGGTTATAAAGTCGGTTTTATTGAGAGGGCGGGACTTCTTCTTATCCCGCTCGTTATCGTAGGTATAATATACCTAGAATGCAAGAAAACAGATAAAAGATTTTTACTTTATGCTTGGGTTGGTGCGTCATTAATACTGACAAAGAATGACCTCTTTGGTATTAACATATTTATGGATAGATTTCTCACCTTCATGGTTGAGGGAATGATTGTCCTTGGGGGAATTGGTGGATACGCAATACTGGAGATTCTAGACAGGCGTGTGTTTGACATGATATTTCGCAACAAACCAAACATGCCGGTTGAAAAATGAATGTACGCGCTATTCCATTTCAGCTTATTACTGCCCTTCTGGGGATTTTATTAGCCCTACCGCTCAAGGTGTTCTTATTACCCTTTTTGATTACACTGCCTGGCTTGTGTATATATGGGGTCTACAAAAACTATAGAGCCATCACACCTGTCGAAGGAATAAGCTTTTCCTTAACTTTTTCACTAATAATAGTTCCATTTGTATCGTGTTTGCTCTATGTCTTAAATATCAACATAGGATTTACGGGAGCTGCCCTCGGGATCTTGGTGGTTATATCATCGATCCTCTCATACGTTGCAAACTCAAAAACAAAAGACGACAGTTACGGTGGAAAGGCGCCACCCAAAATTTCTCGTGCTAGCTGCTTAAAACAGTTGGCAGTTATCATGATATCGACACTGCTTGCCCTAACCGTTTACATACCGCTTTCAAACTCTTATATAAATAGTCCCAGTGGACTTGTTATGCATCCTACACAAGCGTCCGATTTAAACTTTCACCTTTCTATAATAAGCAGGTTCATAGAATCACCACACATTCCAGTAGAAGATCCCTATCTACCAAACTATTACATTAATTATAACTGGTTTATGCACGTATACATGGGGACTTTAACAATTTTAACAGGCATCCACCCGTTTACAATTCTTAAAATTATCACCCCGCTCCTATTTTTTACGCTTTCAATGAATATTTATCTACTTGCTCGGAAGATATTTAATTACAGCGCAGCACTAATGTCGACGGTAGTATATACTATCGGTGGAGGACTGACATGGGCACTTATCATCTACCGTAGACCAAGTGACATTTTTCATTATCTGATATATCAATTCAGTGATAGCGCAAACATAAAATACGACCAGACTATTTTGTTTTACTTCCTTCCCCAAACACAATCTTTTGCACTGGTTATCCTCGTATTAGCCATATTTTTGTGGATAAAAACTATGAATAACTACAATTTAAGAAATATTGTCGTATTATCTATCATTTTAATGGCCTTGCCCTACTATCACCTTATAACCGCGTTTACACTTTTTGCATCTATGGGGCTCTTTTCGATTTATAAGTTTATTAGACACGGTAAAAAAAGTGCGTATCCCACGTTGATACCCCTCGTAATAGCAAGTTTAATGACAATACCAAATTTTATGCTGATCTCGGGTGGTCAACCATCCCAGATAACAATTACATCCATTAGCTACAGCGTTGCATTTATGTTATTTACGTATGGGATTATAGGCATTCTTGCGTTTATCGGAGCGTACCAATCATTAAAGTCGAAGCTGGCAACCCCTCTTATTTGCTTCGCAATTACCACGTTTACTATTATGAATATAATATCGCTCCCACTCACGTTCGATACTTATAGGTTCTTAGTGTACCTGTATATTCCAATAGCAGTCTTTGCCAGTTATTTTGTTTCTCAGGCACTTTTAGAATTAAAACAACACGGGCTTTCATCTAAAGTAGTAATTATCAAAGCATCCATAGTAACTATTGCACTTATCTGCGCGCTGCCAACTTCTGTGATGATGTTCGAGTTTTATAATGGGCATTCATATCTTCACATACCAAATGATGAACTTAAAGCTATGGACTGGATCAAGTCAAATACATATAAAAATTCCATATTTCTTGAAGAGCCATCGACTTTTCCGAAAATTCCACTTATGACTGGCAGAAGACTAGCATTTGCTGGAGGATTGTACACAATGCAGTATCATGGAGTTGACAAATACGCTGAGATAAACTCGATACTTAACGAGAGTAATCCAGTAGCGTTAAGTTCTGAACTGAAATCATTAAACGTATCGTATGTCTTTATTGGACATGAAGAGCAGGCGTATCGCATACCTTCTACTATAGCCCATGACCATTATTTCGAAAAAGTGTACGATAAAGAGATGATAAGAATATACAAAGTTAAGTAACCTTACGTGCCTAAACACGATCACATATCTATAGATAATATTACAAAAACATAATATGAAGGACCATCAACCATAAACTAATAGTCTATCAACATTAAAGTGTCAACAATGCTCATTTCTTTTTTCAGCATTATTATGCTTATAATCGGTTTAATTTACCTCACAATGTTGCCTGGATATGCCATATTAGACGCTCTTCGAATTAAAGGACTCGACGTTATAGAGGTGCTCACAGTTTCTTTCGGATTGGGTCTTATTGTGCTGACTGCTGAAGCAATAGCATTAAGTGTGAAAGGAAGCTTGGCATTGACTGCACAAAATTTAATCATATTTACAGCGGCCTTTGTAATTATCTTGGAATCCTCCCGGGTGTTGAAAAAGAAAGTTACGAATATTAAGCAAAGATAATCAACTTAATAACGACTCAGTTCAAAATTAACAGATACCAGTGTGTAGCTGCAGCAATTAACATATTATGACTGAAATTGAGATTCTATTTATTGGAAGGTCGAATGCGGGGAAGTCTTCGCTAATAAGAGAGCTTTTTAGGTTAAGACCTCAAGTAGGAAGGCGCCCTGGTGTGACAACAAAATCTACCAACTATCAACTAAATGACCTCATTATCACAGATTTGCCGGGATTTGGTTTCATGAGCGGGGTTGAAGGATTTGAACGCATTCAAGACGAGCTTATAAGATATGTAGAAGAACACCACAAAAGAATGCTTGTCGGAGTTCACGTGATAGATGCCGGTTCTTTCATTGAAATTGCGGAAAGACACAATGTGCCAGTTGACGTTGAGATATTTGATTTCTTGCTAGATCTCAACATAGATACCATTCTTGCAATTAATAAAATGGACAAGGTTGGAAATCCCGAGAAAGAGCTGAATAAGATAGTCTCTAAACTTGGCATGTTACCCCCATACAAGCAATGGATTGATCGTATCGCCCCTGTTAGTGCTAAAAAGAGTGAAGTGTACGCGCTAAAAAAACTGATAGTTAAAAGGCTTCATTATGCGAAACGAGATGATGCTATTAAATATCTGAGATGACGCCAAGCGTGCAATTTATTTTAAAATAGCAGAAACAACTCTTTCGACACCCATGGCAACCCCTTCAACTTCAATACCGCCTTTTTTTGCGCCATCTCCAACGAGATAAAGATTTTTATACTGGGTGCGGTTGGGAGCATCAAACCCCGATGCCATCCTGTTTACTGGCCATCCATTATAGTAACTTTGTATAAGTAGAACTTCGAATTTATTTCCAAATAAGTCTTTGAGGTCCTTCAAACCGAGGCGAATTTCCTCGTTTAGGTTAGTAGATTGTAGCGGCTGGTGCGACATTACAAGATTTTTTCCGGGAGGAGCTAAGTTAGGGTCTGCATTAGTCACCTCATTTAGGCCCTTTACCCTTCTCATAAACGGGGTTAGGAGGATTCCAGTATGCCCTATTAACTTCTCATCTGACGATAGGGATATTTTTATTCCTGCTGAGGGTTTTTCTTGACGAGATATCAAACCTAAAAGTTTATTTGTACCATCCGGGCCGATATCTGATATCACATAGTCGGCGCTCACAAATTCCCCTTCTGTCTCAATCCCTGTCACCTTTCTGCCTTTCACAATTATCTTTTCTACTTCTGAGGTCGTACTGATCTGCCCCCTGATAGTTCCTGCTATAGCATCAATGATAGCTTTACACCCACCAATCGGAATGCCTGGCGTGTCTCCGTATTTCGTCATATTTCTTATGGTTGCTGAAAGCCCCGAAGCAGGAACTTCATTTAAATTTAGCGAGAGCGCCCAACCGCAGAAAGCGTCCGTGAATTTCATGAAGCGAGGGTTAGTGCGCAATATGCGCTCGAGGTTGTTTCTTTTACCCGATAAAACGATCTTCGCCAGATAGGTCAAATAATCAAGTGTGTTTACGCCAAATTCTTTGAACATGTCTCTTTGGTCTCTGATAGTAATATCCGATCCATCGTTACATCGTACCGTAGCAAGAGGTTCTGATCTAATAATCTCCACTTTGGCTCGTATGTCTTTAAGTGCTTGACTTAAAGGCCCAGTCCTGCCGTGGGGCACCATGTGTAGTGCACCAGTAGTTAGTTGGAAGCCTTTATAGGGTAAATTTGTGAATCTGCCACCAACAAAAGAGAGCCTCTCATAGATAACCACATCAAATTCCCGAGAGAGTTTCGCAGCCGCGAGGAGTCCCCCGATACCAGCTCCAATTATCACAACATCTGCCACTTGCACTACATCTCTTTATTTGGCTCAATTGCTTTTTGAGGACAGAACTTGAGACATACACCGCACTCTTTGCAATCGCCAACGATGTTTGTCTTTCCGAAGACTTTAATCCCCCATGTGGGACAAAAGACTTCGCAATGAGCACATCCAACGCAGTTAGGCTTTATCCTCATTTAATTATCAATCAGTAGCTTTATGTATTTAGTATCTTGGAATTATGTTGAAAACAATCACTGAACGTTTTTCGTTCATAAACATAAAGATATGAGGTAACAGTATAAATGTTTCAGGCTGTTTTTGATCTGGAAGGCCCAATATCACCTCAAGACAACGCCTATGAGGTAATGAAACTTGTAGAAAACGGAGACCATATTTTCGAGGTAATTAGCAAGTATGACGACGTTCTCACATTGCAAGGCAGAAAAAACTACGAACCGGGAGACACACTAAAGTTAATTGTTCCATTTCTAATTTTTAATGGAATTTCAGAAGAAGACATAAAAAAGGTATCAAGAAAAGCTAAAATTGTTAGCGGTGCTAAGGAACTGATTAATAGACTAAAAAGCGACAACTGGGCGATTTACATCATTTCAACAAGTTATGAACAGCACGCACATAACATTGCAGAACAAATAGGGATTGCGCCTGATAGCGTCTATTCTACTAAACTTCCGCTTGATTCGTATCTTCTTGAATCAAAAAGCGAAGATATGTCGATCATCGAAAAGACACAGGCAGATATACTTTCTTTCTATTTTAAATATGGAATTGACAATACAAAAAAATTTAACGACATTGTATATAAGCTTGATAAGGTCTTTTTCAGCGATATACCTAAGACAAGATTTGGAAAAATTCTTAATCAGGTTCAGGTAATAGGCGGGGAACGTAAAGTAACGGCAATGATGCAAGCGATAGGTGGCTTGAATCACATAAAAGATACGATGGCAGTCGGAGATAGTATAACTGATTACAAAATGTTAAAAACAGTGAAAGAAGGATGCGGCTTATCAATTGTATTTAATGGAAACATGTTCTCATTGCCTTACGCAAGCGTCGCGATTGCTGGAGAAGACATTAGACCGATCTACCTCCTGGCAAAACTGTTTACTGAAGGAGGGGATGACTTAGTGTTTGCCACAGCAAAGAACTTGGAAGATAATTTTAAACAAAATGAAATTAATATTCAAAAAATATTCAAAGATGTTTTCACTCCTGAAATTGCACAATTTTTAATTGAACCTAAGCATGCGTTAAAATTTCCGTATATCAATTTAATTGAAAGCGCGAGCGATGAAAAACTTCATCATATAGCCGAAATTCACAAGAGATTTAGACGTATCGTTAGAGGAGATGCATCTCAGCTAGGTTAAATATGCTATCGCAAACGAAGGGAACTCTAACAAGCTGACATTCTGTTTCTCTCATTAAAATCAGA
>Ga0187817_10001815_pt1 | contig 10702 bp, 8 predicted proteins | sample NC_wetland_sal_i_17_FD_132431 | JGI IMG/M metagenome (GOLD analysis project Ga0187817, IMG submission 132431) | Wetland sediment microbial communities from Neuse River Estuary, North Carolina, USA - SO4_2 | ecosystem: Environmental > Aquatic > Freshwater > Wetlands > Sediment | place: USA: North... | reverse complement strand
GCAGGGTGTCCGCAAACTGTGCGACAAATACGGCATTCTGATGATCGCCGACGAAGTCATGGCCGGCTTTGGCCGCACGGGCGAGTGGTTCGCCATCGATCACTGGAGAGTTGTCCCCGATCTCATCTGCATGGCCAAGGGATTAACGGCCAGCTACCTGCCGCTCGGAGCGGTCGGAATGCGCCATCACATCGCGCAGCACTTCCAGGACAAAGTGTTCTACGGCGGCCTCACGTACAACTCGCATCCCATGGGATGTGCCGCGGCGCTCGCCACGATTCGCGTCTATGAAGAAGACAAGCTGATTGACAACGCCAAGAAGATGGGCGCGATCATGAAGCAGCTTGGCAAAGAAATGCAGGCTAAGCATCCTTCCGTCGGCGAAGTGCGCTCAATCGGCCTGTTCGGCATCTTCGAACTGATCCGCAGCCGCAAGGCGAAGCAGCCCATGGCCCCATTCAATGGTTCGTCGGAGGAGATGGCTGCGCTTGGCAAATTCTTCCGCGAGCAGGGACTCTATACGATCGTGCGCTGGAATTCGTTCTACACGAATCCGCCGCTGTGCATCGACGAGCAGCAATTGCGTGAAGCGTTCTCCATCATCGATAAAGGTCTTGAAATCACGGACCGGGCAGTGAAGGACTAGCCCCGTTCCCCAGTCCGCTGGCGTTCGAGCGCGCTCCGGTCCCACTTGGCAAGGTCTGCGGCCGCGTCGTAGGTGGTGTTGAGGAACGCCATCAGTGCGTCCCTCGGGGACGCCGCGGTCCGTACATCGTCGTACAGCAGAAGGAACTCCTTCAACTGTGGATGGTAGAAGGCCTGCCCAGGCTGTACCTTCTGTGCGGCAAAACCCGCTGGCTCGGGTGCTGCGTACGAATAAAAACAAGGCCCGGATATATCGCCGCCACCAGCCCAGAATCCCGCGCTGCTCACTTCATGCGAATAGGCTTCCCGCGTGATCGCGTCCGGTCCCGGTCTCGGCGACGCAACTCGCCCGGAAAAACGCGTCACCGCCAGGTCGAAGCTTCCCCAGAAAAAATGAACCGGACTCACCTTGCCCTGAAATCCTGCGCGAAACTCCTTGAGCCTTTGATCCGCCCACGCCAGAATCCGCCAGAATTTTGAAACGGCCTGCGCGTCATATTCTGCGTGAACGAAATCGCGCTCAAACGCGATCGGATCAACGATCTCGCAGGGCATCGTCCAGATTGACACGCTGACTCCCAAATCCGCCAGCGCCGTCATGAACTTTTTATAGAACTCAGCCACACTCTGCGCTACCAGCGGCATTGCGAGACTGCGCCCGTCGCTGGTCTCGATCAGCAATCTGTGATCGATCAAGTCAAACTGCACCTCGACCGTTCCTCGCGGGTAGGGCATGGCAGACGTGGTCAGTCCTCGTGCGGTCAGATAAAACGGCACATTCCACCAGTGATTGACGAGCGGACACAACTTGAGTCGCACTTTCCCCACGACCTGCGTCCACATATGCAGAGTGGCGAGAGTGCCTTTCCAGCTTTGGAAAGGCAATGCGGGGAGCAAATCCTGATCACGCAGGGTGGAAGATGTCATGGCTAGCTCCGTTCCGTGAATCCCAGTGTACCGCCGCAACTGGAATCGAGTTGCGCACTACTTGTTCCCATCGGGTGATAGGCTTACTTCTCAGAGTCGGATCATGCAGAACCCCTTCGCGCGAATTGTGTCAGCGTTCCTCGCTACTGCTTGCATCACCGTTTCTGCTGTGCTCGCACAAAGCACCAATACCGTCGCAGCGGATCAGGGCGCGACGTTTCGATCGAATGTCCGGGTCGTGCTGGTTGATGTTGTCGTCGCCGACGCCAACGATCAACCCGTAACCGGGCTACCAAAAGCACAGTTTCAGGTCTATGAAGACGGCAAGCCGCAGACTCTGGCGTCGTTCGACGAGCATGCGGGGTTGCCGGAACTGACTCGCCAGGCCAAGCTTCCTCCCAATGTGTTCTCCAATGTTCTGCTGGCGAAGGCTGGCGATCCGGCGAACGTCCTCTTGCTGGATTCTCTGAACACGCCTCTGTCGGACCAGAGCTACGTGCACGCGCAGATCTTGAAATATATGAAGGATATTCGCCCGGGCACGCGAATGGCGATTTTCACTCTGGGATCGCAGCTGCGGTTTGTGCAAGGGTTCACTAGCGATGTGTCGCTGCTGATGGCCGCGCTGAATGGCAAGAAGGCGCAGGGAAATCCGCAGTTGTCGGAGCGCATGGAGACCAGCGAAGAGAGCGATTCCAACCAACATCTCGTTGAGTCGATGGAAGGAGTGCCCGGGGCGCAGGCTTCGGCAGCGGCGCTGAAGGATTTCCTGTCGGAGAATCAGAAATCGCAGACGAATTCGCGCTTGCGCATCACGCTCGAAGCGATGCAGCAGCTCGCCCGATACCTGGGCGGCATTCCCGGTCGCAAGAATGTGATCTGGTTTGCCACCTCGTTTCCGGTCCCGGCTGCGCTTGGCGATGTGACTCAGGAGGACTTGGCGACAACCGCCAACTTAATGACTGCATCTGAGGTCTCGTTGTATCCAATCGGCGCCGAAGGGGTCGCGATCGACCCGCTCTATGACTTCAGCAACGTCCAGGGGCCAAGTTCGGGTACGGCGCAGCAGATGCAACAGTACCAGGTGCAACAGATGACTACCGGAGCGCAGCAACGCAACCTGTCCCACACGGCGATGGATGTGTTTGCGCAGGATTCCGGCGGCCAATCCATCTACAACTCGAACGGTTTGAACGAAGACCTGGCTCACGTCATCAATATCGGGACGCACTACTACACGCTGACCTATTCCCCGACCAATCTGAAGATGGACGGAGAATTGAGGCGCATCGATGTGAAAGTGAGCGGAGGCAAGTACCACGTTGCCTGCAGGCGCAGGTATTACGCGACCGACGTCTTTCTGATGCCCGTGGTAAAGACGGCGCCGAAGGGCGATCCGTTGCGGCCGCTGATGGATCATGGGACACCTGACGCGACGGAGATTCTGTACACGATGAAGGTGGCGCCGGCGGCCAGTCAGCCGGGTCCAGACTCAAAGAGGGCTGGGGACAATGCCAAGGTGAAGGGCGCCGTCACGCGCTACACGGTCACCTTCACCGTTTCGCCGGAGCGGCTTGCGCTCGATACCTCTGCCGATGGCATGCATCAAGGCAACGTGGAAGCGACGTTGCTTGCCTATGACCGGGACGGAAATCCGGCGAACTGGCTGGTGCGAATTCTGCAGGTGCGCGTGCCTCGCGAGCGCTACGAGCAGGCCCAGGCCAACGGCGTGGGATTCAATCTGGACATCGATGTGCCGGCGGCAGGGGTGTACCTGCGGTCGGGACTATACGATATGGGCTCGAACAAGGCCGGGACGCTCGAGATTCCGCTTGCGGCGGTGGTGGCGTCCGCTGCGGCACGGAATTAGCGGATACAGAGCCAGACCCCGCTAGGTTGCCGCAGTTTCTACCAATTCGAGCACCGACTTGCGCAGAGGCTTCATCAGCGGCAGGGAAGACAACCGTAGCAGATTCACCAGCAGCGGCAGGCTCTTATCGATCAACTGCTTTGTGCGCTCCTGGTTCGGCGAGCGGTCGTAGAGCCAGAACATGATCAGCGCCATCTGGTACAGCCAAAGCAGGTACGGCAGCCGCGGCTTCAGGTCGGCCGGGACTTTGGCGTCGCTGCCCTCCACCGCCAGACGCATATGCTCGATCGCTCCCTCGCGGATCATCTTCGTCTCGTCGCTGAACGGAGACAGCGGATCGGTCGCATCTGGCGCGTGCCGGAACAGTGCGGCGCAGAACTTCCGGTTCGGCTCGAGCCGTTCCAGACGTTGGTCGAGCACGCACCGGATCCGATCTCTCAATTTCTTCTGCCCGGCGAGCGCCTGCACGATGCTCTCGTGGCTGCTCTCCTGCATATCGTCGTAGAAGGCGAGCACGATCGCGTCTTTCGAAGAGAAGTAATAATAGGTGCCGCCCAGGGCCACGCCCGCCTTGGCTGCGATGTCGCGCATCGTGGTCTCTTCAAATCCCTTCTCGCGAAACATCTCCATCGCCGCGTTGTAGATCTTGCGCCGCGTGTCTTCCGCGCGCGGCGTGACCCTGGGCTTGAGCGCTGTGCTTGTCATTGTAAGAACTCCCGCACTTTCGACACCGGAGCGTTTGCCGCGGCGGGCAACGGGCAAGGCGCGATTTCTTCTTTGCGCAGTTCGCCGGCCAGCGCTTCGGCGTTTTCCGGACTCAGCATACTGGAAATAAAATGCCGGTTTTTCGATAACGCCGCAAACGCCTGGCGCGCCAGCGGCATCAGCACCGGATGCGTCAGCCGCGACGCCCACTCGCGATACTCCACCAGCGCGTATAGCACCATGATCCACGCCCGGTCGTTCAGATACACCGCGCCTTCGTCGCTGATGACGGCCAGATCGTCCTTCGTGGCAATCTTCTCCAGTTCGGGAAACAGCCGCTTCGCCTTCTCCGAACCCTGCTCCAGCAGCGCCAGCCCGATCCACGACCGTTGCACAAGAATCCAGTTCTTCAGCCGGCAGCACAACTCGCATTTCGGATCGTAAAGCACATAGAGTTTGGTCATACGAGTTCCTCCTGACATTTATCCCGCTGGCGTCATCCTGAGCGCAGCCGCTTTTCTGGCGGAGCGAAGGATCTCGCGAGCATGGCTCCTCGCACTCCACGCTCACCGCGCCACTTTCAGCATCGCATCCGGCGCCACGGGCGGCGTTGGCATCAGCGGCGGCCGCGTCATCCGCGCGCTCCGCCGGATCCGCGAGAACACATACAGGTTGAAGAAGTGCATCCCGCCGAGGATCAGCATGACCATGCCCATCTTGTCACTAAGCAGCTCAATCGCGGCTCGCGAGGTGCCGATGACGTCCGACGTCTTCAGTGCGAGCGAAACGAATCCAATGTTGATCAGATAGAACCCCACCACCAGCAGGTGGTTCACCGAGTCGGCCAGCTCCTTGTTCCCCTGAAAGGCATCGATCAGGAAAATCCCTCCGCGCTTGTACAGCGTGCGCGCCACCCAGATCGTCAGGTTGACGCTGATGAACAGGTAAATCAGGTACGTTACGACGATGATGTTGTTGGCGGTTACCATGCGTTCCTCCCATTTCGAACACTGTTGAACGTGTTCAAAATCACGATAGCGCTGGTTCGGAAAAGTGTCAAGCAGAAAATTGAACGTGTTCAAAACTAGAGTTGTCAATAGCTTACGGAGAGACTTCCCTTGTCCCACCGTGTGTCTCTGCCCGAGTGTTGGAGGAGAGCTGCAAGCGCTCCCCGCTGAGGCCTCAATCAGTGGGTGGTGCGAAGGAATTGATAGCTGAAGGGCCTGGCGCTCATGGCTCTTCCCAGTTCGCTTCCAACTTTGTTCACCGGGATCGGGCCGCCGAGGTTGTTGAATGCGCTTCCCTCGAGGCCAAGATACAGAATCAGCCGGCTGCCCCGCAGCGAGAGCTCGCCTTTGTGAATGCCCCGGGTATCGGCCAACGTGATCGACCCGGCCGGCCCGGTGACATGCACGATCTTCTCGGGACACATATCCGTGACTTCTTTATCGCTGAGATTCATGCGCGTCGCGAGGCGTCGAGTCAGCCCTCGAGTCGTTCGATTCGGCCGGTGGGATCCCTTGACGTAGACAAAATGCGGAGTGTCGACCGTGGTCTCGGTAAGGTTGATGCCCACCTTGAGCCAGCGCAGACAGCCCGAATCGGTGTGGAACGGCCGGGGACGAAGTCCAGCGGGCAAGAAATCGGTGTCCCACCACATGTCCGGCTTAGTGATCACCGGGAAGACGCCCAGATAGCGGGTGGCGGCTGCCAGAAGGTAGGGATCGCACAACAGACGCTGAATAATCTCGTTTTCGAGCAGCACGGCGCGAGGAACTTGATAGACCGAGCACTTGGGCTGCGACGGGTTGACTCCGTGACTGATCCCGCGGTTGACAACCGGCAATTCGTTTTGCGTCTCAGGAACCACATCGGCGCCAAATGAGCCAAAGGTCATCGTGGTGAGCTGGCAAGAAGTCGCCAGTTCGCGGAGTTCCTCGATCGTTTCCGGTTTCAGGCGTGGCGGGACGACCACCACTCCATCTTCGCGCAGGGTGTGCGCGACTTCCTCGATGCTCGGGTCCAGAATACCGGCATCGCTGAGCAGAGAAGCTCCATCCCAGCCGAGTTTCAGCTCTTTCTCTCTCTCTTTGCGCCTGGACTCCAGCAGACGGAACAGGACGTCGTTCGACCGGCCATCGGTGTAGGCGTAGAGCTTCTGGACGACGTAGTTGCTCTCGGGCGCCGGCTCACCATGACGCCAGTATCGCCAGATCCCTTTGCCAAACGCGCCGACTTTCTGTAGATTGTCCCCGATGTTGGTCAAGCAAGCTTCTCCCCACTTCCTGATTTTGTGAAGTATGAAACGTCGTCGCGCGCAGCGTCAAGCGCAAAGCCAGACGTACCGCGGCGTTCTCGGTCGTGGCTGCGCGATCGCGCGAATTGCAGCCCCCGAATCGGCGAACCGTTGCTGAGAGACCTCTTTAGCGAGAAGCGTCGACCACGGCGACTTTGTTGACGCCACTGCAGGCCAGATACAACCGGCGATCCGGCGTAGCCACCATGTTGCGGACTACGCCGCCGCCCGATGGGATCGGCTCGCTGCCAAAGCTCTCCGACTTCGGGTCGAACCGCACCAGGGTGTTCGGCTTTACTCCCGATTCGCTGTACCAAACAACGCCGTCGCTGGTGATCGCGATCCCATACGGTTCCGACGCACCGCCTCCCGGCGACGCCCACTCCTTCAGCAGCTTTCCCGCGGCCGGATCGAAGTGCCCGAGATACCCGCGCGAGTAGTCGGTGTAAAAGATCGTGCCGTCGCCGGCAAGCGCGAGCCGCCGCGGCCGCGCGGCGGCATTCGGCAGCGTGTATTCGCGAATCGCCAACGTTTTGGGATCGATCGACCCCAGTCTGTTCGTACCGAATTCGCAGAAGAACGGATGGTTGTTCGGCAACACCGCAATGCCGTAAGGCACCGCGTGCTGCGTGGGCAATCTTGTAAGCGTCATCTTGCCCGATTTCGGATCAATCCGCCCGATGTAATTCGTCTCTTCATTAGTGAACCAGAGAATGCCATCGTGATCGAACACCGGCGTATGCGGATCAATCGACGCCCCGTCCGGCGGCCGATACTCGGCGATTTCGCCCGAGCGCGGATCGAGCTTGCCGACATATCCGCCGGAGATCGCGGTGAACCAAATGTTGCCGTCTTTGTCTGCGACCAGCCCGTGCGGGCCGGAGTTGGGTATCTTCAGCGGATATTCCTTGAACTCGCCGGTTTTCGGATCGAGGCGTCCGAGTTTGTTGGCTCCCTGGCCGGTATACCAGAGCGAGCCGTCGGGAGCGAGCGCGGGATCGTGCGGCCGCGACTTGGCCGTCGGAACGTCGTATTCCTTGATGGGGATAGTCAGAGTTCCAACCGCAGTCGAGGCGAGGACGAGTGCCAGCGTGAGGGATGCCGATTTGAAAAGCATAGGCTGCTCCTGCGCGGATTTCTAAATCCAGGAATCTTAATCCGAAATTCTATTCCGGCATTTTAAGGGGAAGTTCGGCGGGTTTCCATCCGGCAATTCATGGAGCGGTACGTGTTAGCACGCGGTTTTGTTTTTTGGCGGTGCAGGCTGTTTGTGGGACAAGATTTTCTTGGAATAGCAGTCGCCATGGACAGCCCGGCCATGCTCATCTGTTTTGCTGGTATCGAGTGACACGGGTTCGTTGCAGATCGGGCAAATGGGTTCCCGACGGACCCTGTGACGCAGAAGACGACTGAACACGGCAAACGAAATCTTAGGACGGCGGACGGAAAAAGCAAGTGTCAAAGTGCGCCAGGCGGCCCCATTTCCGCTAATTGTCTTCGAAGTGCTGAATCCTACGTCGGAAAAAGAACGTGGCGCGGGTATTTTCTTGCAGGTCATTCTTTGTCGATGAACGGTGATGTGCATCACTGCTTGCGAGTACCTGGTCGAAGTATCTTCAGCGCAGATGCCGACGAATGCTTCCTCCCGGTGGTTACCGACCGACCTGCTGCGAACGTTTTGGCAGGACTTGCGCTTCAGCGGGAAACTCTTTTGGTCGAATCCGAGATTCACGCTGGTAGCAGTGCTGACGCTGGCTCTCGGAATCGCGGTTACGGCGACCGTGTTCAGCTGGATCGACAATGTGCTGCTGCATCCGTATCCGGGCGTCAGCGATACCCGTGGGCTGGCGCTGCTCGAGACGGTGACCACCAGTGGAGAACACCTGGTGTCAACTTCTTACGTCGACTATCGGGACTACCGCGACAACCTGAAGCTGGTCTCCGCGGTTGCGATTGCGCGGTTTACGCCGGTCAGTGTGGGATCGCGCGAGAATGCCGACCGCGCCTGGGCTGAGCTGGTTTCCGCAAATTACTTTGATGTGCTCGGTGTGAAGCCGATTCTCGGCCGCGGGTTTCTTGCCGAGGAAGGCGCGGATCGGCCCGGAGCCTTTCCGATTGCAGTCATCAGCTATCGGATGTGGCAGAACCGCTATGGGGGCGCTCGCGACGTAGTGGGCAAAACCATCCGGCTGAACCGGCACGAATTGACGATTATTGGAGTCGCACCTCCGAATTTTCGCGGCACCACAGTGGGGCTTGTCTACGACGTCTGGATGCCGATCGCGATGGCCGGAGAAATGGGCACCGGCCCTGTCTTCACTTATCGCGGATGCCGCGACCTGACATCGACGATTGTGCGGCTCCGCCCGGGAGTCACGCGCGAGCAGGCTGGCGGGGAGGCCAGCGTTCTGGCCAAGCGACTGGCGGCTCTTTATCCGCAGACGAATCGCGGAATCGATCTCATTGTCGTGCCGGTGTGGGCCGGTCACCTGGGTGCACAGAACATTTTGTTGAAGCCACTGCAGATTCTGACCGCAGTCTGTGCGCTGCTGCTGCTGATTGTTTGCGCGAACGTCGGCAACCTGCTGCTGGCGCGCTCGGTGGCGCGGCAGAAAGAGTTTGGTCTCCGGCTCGCCTTTGGGGCGCGGCCCGGCCGCATCATCCGGCAGTTGCTGACGGAAACCCTCCTGTTGGCGGCTGCGGGAGCGGGGCTGGGCATGCTCCTGCTTTTGTGGATGGAAAAGTCTTTGATGAGTCTGCTTCCCGCCGTCGATTTTCCTTTCGATCTACGCGGAGGGTTGAACCTGCGCACCGTCGGCTTTACCTTGCTGGTGGTGGTTGTCGTGACCATTGCGGCCGGACTGGCTCCTGCGTTGATCTCCATTCGCCGCGATTTGAACAGCACGCTGAACGGGGGCGGCCGCAGCGGGACGAGTGGCGTGCGATCGCATCGCCTGCGCGGATTCCTGGTCGGACTCGAAGTGGCTCTGGCCATGGTTGCGCTGGTGAGCGCCGGGCTTTTTGTACGCAGCTTTCAAAATGCGATCGGCATTGAGCCCGGCTTCGACACCCGAAATGTCTCGGTCTCGCAGTTTTATCTTTCGAACGCGGGCTACACCGCAGAAGAGCAGTGGACCTTCTGCCGCATGTTGCGCGAGCGTTTGGAGGCTGCCCCCGGAGTTCTCGGCGTTACCTACACGGATTTTGTTCCGCTGACCTCGCCGGGCTCCAGTCCACAGGATCAATTGGTGATCGACGGATATGTTCCTGCGCCGAATGAACAGATGCTGCTGCACCGCGCCACCGTGCCACCGGGATACTTCCAGTTCATGGGCATCCGGCTGCTGGAGGGCCGCGATTTCACTGAGCTCGACCAGGCGAGCGCGCCTGCGGTGATGATCGTGAATGAGACTTTTGCCCGGCATTTCTTTGGCGGCGCCAGTCCAGTGGGGCGTGTAGTCCATGATGGCGGAAGCACGGTAACCATCGTTGGTGAGGTCAAGGACAGCAAGTACAACACGCCTGTCGAGACCCCGGCTCCATATTTTTATGTGCCGTTCCGGCAGGTGTTCGCGCCGGGTCTGAATTTTTCATTTCTGATCAGAACGACGGGCGATCCCCTGGGCATTGTTCCCGAACTGCGCCGGGAAGCGCTCGCACTGAATCAGGATGCAATGTTCCATTCCATTCGGCTGAACGATGCGGTCACGTATTCGCTCTACGCACAGAGGGTGGCGGCGAGCCTGCTGACGGCCGTTGGAGTGTTATGTCTTCTGCTGGCGGCCATCGGCCTTTACAGCGTGATGAGCTATGCAGTGAGCCAGCGTACGCAGGAGTTCGGCGTCCGTATGGCTCTGGGCGCGAGCCGGTTCGCTATGGTGAGGATGGTGACGCGCGAGAGTCTGATTCTGACCGTCCCCGGTTTGTTGGTTGGAATCGTCGTGGCCCTCGCCGCGTTTCGTTTCTTCAGCAGCATGCTGATTGGAGTGACAGCGAGCGACCCGCCGACCTTTGCCGCATCGGCTCTCTTCCTGCTGGCCGTGACCCTGCTGGCCAGCTTTCTTCCCGCCACGCGCGCCATGCGCGTCAACCCTATGACCGCGCTGCATTGCCAGTAACGCCAAGTTCGCAAACCACGAAGGCTTTCGGACGCGATTGCGTCGGACTGCGCATGGAAGGATTTCGCGCACTCCGATAAAATGTAAGGTTCTGTGGGGCTCTTCTCATGTCGCTCACCAAAGCTCAAGCGCTGGAGATGT
>Ga0187817_10001814_pt1 | contig 10704 bp, 13 predicted proteins | sample NC_wetland_sal_i_17_FD_132431 | JGI IMG/M metagenome (GOLD analysis project Ga0187817, IMG submission 132431) | Wetland sediment microbial communities from Neuse River Estuary, North Carolina, USA - SO4_2 | ecosystem: Environmental > Aquatic > Freshwater > Wetlands > Sediment | place: USA... | reverse complement strand
TCCGGATAAATCCCCAGCACCTTCACCAGATCCGAGACCTCGCCTAGATGCCGCAGGGCGTTGCGCGAGTCTTCATCGTCGCCGCGCAGCAGGTCCACAAAAAACACGTATTCCCACGGACGCCGCGCAGGGGCCGCGACTCAATCTTGCTCAAGCTGATGTCGCGCAGCGCGAACACGCTGAGCGCCTTGAACAGCGCCCCCGGAATATTCTTCACGCTGAACGCCAGCGAAGTCTTATCCGCACCCCGCGCCGCTCGCGGCTTTCCCCGCTTGATCAAAAAAAAGCGCGTAAAGTTCTTCTTGTCATCCTCAATCCCGGCCTTCAAAATCTTTCCCTTATGAACTTCAGCCGCCCGCCGGCTGGCAATGCCCGCAGCATCGCGCAAACCCGCGGCCACCACGTACTTCACGCTTCCCGCCGTGTCGTAGAACGGCACCGGCTCCAGCTTTGGATTTTTCGCGAACAGGTCCCGGCACTGGTCAAGTGCCACGGGATGCGAAAACACGCGCCGGACATCCCGAAGCTTGACACCCGGCAGCCCGATCAGATTGTGCACAATGCGCAGGCGAAACTCGCGCACAATGTGCACGTCACGTCCCAGCAACAAGTCAAAATGCTCGGCCACCGAACCGGCCAGCGAGTTCTCGATCGGGATCACCGCGCCATCCACCGTTCCCCGCGAAACGCGGTCAAAGACCTCGAGCGACCGCACACACGGCACCACTATCGCCCGCGGCAACATGGCCTCGGCCGCCTCGTGGCTGAAAGAACCAAGTTCTCCCTGGATCGCAATCTTCATGAAACCATTTTCCTCATTGTTGTTCGGGCACCGTGCAGCCCCCTAAAGGGGGTGTCTGATTCTGAAGCATCTTCGGCATCAAGCGAAGCTCTGATACGAACCTCACTCGCTAACTGCAACTCATCCCACCACCGCCCGCGCCAACTCCTTGGTCATCATCAAAGCGTCCAGCTGGTTCGAATAGTACCCGGTGACCGTCTTTTCCACGAAATACCCTTTCTGCTTGTAGAAGCGGATCGCCGCCTCATTATTCACCGGCGTCTCCAGGTCTACCGCGACCGCGCCCGCCCGAACTAACTCCTCTTCCGCCGCTCGCAGCAAAGCCGAGCCGACGCCCACCCGCCGCGCATCCGCGATCACGTCGATGGTAATGATGTGCCCGCTCTTGCGGCCAGTTTCCGCCACGATGAAACCTAGAATCGGGCCGCCCCCGCCTTCGCCTTCCGCCACCAGGGTAAACGACCCTGGGCGGCGCATGTAGAAGACCATTTCCCGTCGCGAATACGCCAGTTGCGGATCGAAGCACGCCTGGTCAATCCGCCACAGCGTTTCAAAATCGGCCTTCTCGAATTGCCGGATGCGAAACGACACGCCGCCATTGTAGCGGGATTGTGGTGGCAGAGTGGCGGAAGACTTGTACCTTAGCTACGATCTGCGAGCTATGCGCTTCGAGCAAACGAGATCGCTAATTGCTTGTGGCTCTTAGCTCGCCGCGTTTTCCTCTTCCCCCACTTGCACAGTTGCATCCAATGGAAGTAGGATTTCTGCCAAGAGGCACCGTGGGGAGTTTCATTCTCATCGACGCGGTCGTTGCGCTCACCCTCTGTTTCCTCTGGTATGCCTGGTTTGCCCGTTACAACCGCCGACGGGCAGCCGGCGTGCTGCAGTGGGTCCAGGGGGCATGCCTGGGAAAAGGCCACATCGTGGATCTGCGATGGCAGGCAAGCAGCTCGCGGCTCGACGCCACCCTGAATCTTTCCTCGCGCTGGTTCGAGGACGCCCGTCTCACGATTCGGCTGTTGCCCCGCCCGCTCCCGGTGCAGTGGGCCCTCAGCCGTTGGCGCCAGCAGCAGGAAACGCTTACTTTCGAAGCTGACATGGGATTTCCCCCGGGCTTCCGTCTCGACGTCGTCCGTCACCGCTGGTCGGGCCACACTGGAGCCAGGAGTTCGGGAGCCCAGACATCGACCCGCACCCGCCCCTGGATCATCCACCACCCCGGCCCTGTTATTCTGACCACCAAGGAAGACTGGCCGGTCGAACTCAGCCCGGTGGTCAATGCCCTGGCTTCCTGGCGCGACAAGGATTTCGTCGGCGTCCGTTTCAACACCTCCTCTCCCCACTTCACCGCCACGGTGGCGCTCGAAAACCTTTCCGATCAGAAGGCTGCAACCGCGCTCCTCGGACTCTTCCGCGAACTAGCCGCCAGCTCCTCCGCTAAACAACACTAAGATAACGAGGAGAATAGATGGCCACACGGCTAGACTCGACGCCCGGCCAGCGGCTGGAAGCGTCCTTACCCAGCTCGTGACCGGCGCATGGGACTCGGCCCACTTTAGATGAGACCCTTGCGGACTTTCAGAAGGAAATCCTGGGCATCAGCGCGCGCCTTATCCATCATCGTCGAATTGTTGCCGTGTTCGAATTCCATTTCATGAAGTACAAGCTCGGCAGCAACCTTCGGTGTGTATCCTCGCTTGATGAGCATCCGGGCACGCTCGACGAAAGAGACGCCAGCGTCCAGTTTTGTTTCCTCTTCCGCGGCAAAAAGACCGGTTCTGGCCTCGCACGTGTGTTCGCGAAACTTCGCAGCGGCCAGGCGGTCGTAAGCACCTTTAGCCTCTTCTCCGCTAAGCAGCGTGGGGACAGGGAATTTCCATCGACAATTGGAGCAGGCCCACCCCTTGGCCTCGCCCCCAATCCAGATCAACGACCGCTCCATATCAGCAACCCAAACAAAATGTTACCGCAATGAGCCCGCCACGATATAGCGCACTCGCAGTCCGGCGGGGATGAACGAAGATTGGAGGGTGTGCGCAAAGGACAGTTGCTCGGCACCCACCACCCTAGCTAATGAGTGCGAAACCATGTGATTACCCTCAGAACCGTTCGGTGCAATGGAAGCGCTCAGTGCATGTCGCCGTTGTATCTGTCAGAAGGAAGGCCCCATAGTTCACGTTGAAGATCCGTGGTTTCCTGAAATCCCCCGCCGTCAGCCTACCTGTTTGGATCAGTGCTTTCGCTTCGGACCTGAGCCGCGGTTTTCGGGGGGGATGCCCCAATAGGGCAGGATTCGTGCAAAGGAATGGGCAATCAAAACAGGTCTTCGTCGGCGCTTTTCCCGGAGAGAGAACATAATGGCAAGCAAGAATCCTGTTAGGGCTCCGAGGGATCCTTCAGTAATTGAGAAGGTGTTGAAAGTTCGCAGGCCCTGGCCGGTCAGGAGGAATCCGGTGTACGCCATAGCTACCGTCCAGAAAATTGCGCGAATTTTCATGGTCCCTCACACCTCGGCGGGATTACCAGTATTCTCGCAAATTGCTCGTGCCGGCGGAAGATGTCTTAAGGGCAGGGAAACCGCTTGGCCCGAGATGGCGTGAACCTCGGATGCCCAGTCGTCACGCCTACTCCGGCCCCGCCACAAACCGGTATCCCACTCCGCGCACCGTCTGCAAATGCTTGGGCTGCGCTGGATCCTCTTCGATATACCTCCGCAGGCGCACCACAAAATTATCGATGGCGCGGGTATCGGTATCTTCGTGCAATCCCCACACATCCTCGAGAATGGACTTGCGCGAAACCACGCGTCCTGCGCTACGCACCAGATAGCGGAGAAACTCCGCCTCCATCACCGTCAGATGGATCGTATTTCCCAGCGTACGCAGCTCCAGTTCCCCGAAGTCAATCGACTTGCCGCAAAAACTGAAGATGTCGCCGCCCGATTCCCGCTCGCCCACCCGTACCGTCCCCGTCGGCCCAGCACTGGCCGGCACGGCGTTTCTCCTCCACACGTCCTTCATCCATCCACTGCGCCGCAGCAGGCTCTCCAGGCGCGCAATCAGGATCGCCAGCTCGAACGGCTTCGGCAGGTAATCATCCGCCCCCGACGCGAATCCCTGCAGCACGTCCTCCGGACGTCCGCGCGCGGTCAGCATCAGAATCGGCACATAATTTTTCTTCTCGCGCAGCAAGGCCGCGACCTCGAAGCCGCTCTTGCCCGGCAGCATCACGTCGAGCACCACTACGTCGAAGCGTTCCCTTTTTTCCAGCAGCCGATCCAGAGCGGTTTCGCCATCCCCCGCAAGTTCCACCGCGTGTCCTTCGGCCTGCAGGTTGAAGCGCAGGCCCTGCGCCAGATGGGCTTCGTCTTCCACCACCAGCACGCGGCTCATGCCACCGTCACTTTCCGGGGCAATTCTTTCCTGGGTAATTCCATGGTGACGGTCGTTCCCTTCCCTGCCCCTTCGCTCTCGGCGAAAACCCGGCCGCCGTGATTGCGGACGATAGCACGAACGATGAACAATCCCAGTCCCGTGCCTTTGACCCGGGGACGTCCGCGCCGGCGGACGCGATAGAAGCGCTTGAAAACGCTCTTGAGTTCGTCCTGTGGAATACCCACGCCGCGGTCGCGCACGCGCAGCACCAGGAGCTGTTGGTCTGGCACTTCCAATTCGACCGCGATGTGGACACCATCGGGCGAGTACTTCACAGCATTGTCGAGCAGGTTGGTGACGGCAGTGTGCAATTCGTCGGGATCACCCAGGACGTGCGCGGCGCCGGATTGCGGCAAAGAATCGCGATAGTCGAGATTCTCGGGCGTCAAGTGGTGCCGTGCACGCGCCAGTTCGACGCACTCGCGGACCAGAGTGTTGAAGTCCACCGGAATGCGCTGGCCGGACGCCTTCTTTTGGGCGACGGCGCCCGCTTTCAGCACCTGTTCCACGGTGACCATGAGGCGCTCGGTATCAACCAGCATCAATTGGTAGAACTCTCGGCGGCGGGCTTCATCGACCTCACGGCGCTGGAGGGTTTCGAGATACAGGCGAATGGAAGCGATCGGCGTTTTGAGTTCGTGGGTGACTGCATTGATGAAACTGTCGTGCTGCTCGTTGCGGCGAATCTCGCGCACCAGAAAGATCGTGTTCAGGACGAGACCGGTGATGATGGCGCCGAAAAAGATGATGCCGAGAAAGACCCTGATGCCCTCGCGCCAATTGAGAATGATCCAGCCGCTGCCGACGGCCACCGCAAGCGCGGCCAGGCACACGCCGAAGGTCAGAAAGAACGCAATCGCTTTGCGCCGGCTGGAGATTCGCACAGGAGAATTCTAATCATTTCGCCATCAAGCCGCCGGAAAATGAGGGAGTCCGAAACCCCTGTCACTTTATATGGCAGACGAATTGGAGTTCAGGGAAACTCATTTTCCCTTTGTTGGCTTTCCACCAAGCGCGCCAGCTCTCCTGCGCTTTTTCAGAAGTCTCCCCGGCGTCTCCCGTCGAATGCCCGGTCATTTCGTGCAAACTGGTAAGCACCCTGTCTCGAACGCCGGCGTCCTTGTCGGGGATGGCGTCGATGAGAACCTCGACGGCTTCCGGCGTCATGGAATAACGCAACGCGTAGGCGGCGTTCTTACGGGTAACGGGGGTGGCGCTGAAGAACGAGCGCTGCAAAAAGGGCACAGCTTCGGATTTTCCCAACTCTGCGACCGCTATCATCGCCGCCAACTGAATGTTTGGAGTCTTGTCGTTTATGTAGCCCTCGATCAGCCCTTGGTAAGCTACATCTCCGCTTTGTCCCAGCGCTTCGATAGCACGGCATCGCGCGCTGACTCGGTCCTCGGCAGTCGATTCCGCGAAGGAAGTCACAACCTCGGCTAGAGCCGCCCGCGTTTCAGGAGTGTTCATTCGCTTCAGCGCCCCAACTGCGTGAACCACAACGAATGGGTCCTTATCCCGCGACAGCCGTAGGGCAATTCCCTGAAAATAATTTGGGGCTGTGGTGGACAGCACATCAAGAGCTGAATGACGCTCGTCAGGATCGGCGCTGTTCAGTTTTCGTTCGAACTCCTGCAGGATTCCCTGCACTTGTAATGGGTCAGGTGGGGCGAGTTTGACTTCAAATTTTGAGGAGAAGGTAAAATCCTGAAAATCGCCGCGAATGGACTTGACCCACATGTGCCGCGTGGCGCTCACTTCATATTTTCCTTCACGCTCGAACTCAAACCAGAAGTTCAGGGGCCACTGGCCGTTATATGAATCTCCGTGTGCTAACGGCGACTGTTCGTCGTGACAATGGCCATCCCAAGTGGCACTACAGCCCGCGCCCGATCCTCCAACAGAAAATTGATACGTGTCGAGACACTTATCAGGATTCCTTGCGTTTAGGTAGACGACCTCCGCGCCAACGTTCTTGATCTCCATGTTGAAAAGCACAGGTTCTCCCAACATGTAGGCCTCTTTCTCGGGATAAAACCGCCCTTCTAAATCTTGAGTTCGTCCAAGAACGGAAAACAATGCAATCCCGAAAACCAGGATGAGGCGATGAACTGGCGGTTGCTTTCGCATGGACCGGAATCTCCTACCTTGGCCCAAGAACAGGAGGTCATTTTACACCGATATTCGCTGACGGGACGAGCATGAGTCGACTACGACGGCCACCGCCGCCAGGCAGACGCCGAACATGAGGAAGAATGCAATCGCTTTGCGCCGGCTGGAGACTCGCACAGGAGGATTGTAGCGCGGCAGGTGTCAGGTCTTAGGTCTAGGTCTTAGGAAAATCGACACGGTCACGTTGATTGTGGGAGGAGCGTTTACTGGGACTGAAGGCAGTTGGGCCTAGCCTTTCCTGACACTTGACACCTACGACCTGAGGCCTGCTTTTCTAGTCATTCCCCGCAGCCGCCGCCATCACTCCAGCCGCATTCACATCCCGCAGCAGAGCGGGCTTCGGCGGCAGGTTGTCGAGTGTGACCTTGTACACGTGCCGCGCCAATCCCAGTTTTTTCATCGCCCAGATGCCGTACCAGTTCATGTCGACTTCGTACCATCGCAAGCCGTGACGGGCGGAAACCGGATGCGCATGATGATTGTTGTGCCAGCCTTCGCCAAAGGTCAGCACGGCCACCACAAAGTTGTTGGTGGAGAGGTCTTTGGTCGCGAAACGCCGCGTTCCCCACATGTGTGTGATCGAGTTCACCATCCAGGTGGAATGCAGTCCGACGACGACGCGTGCGAACACTCCCCACAGCAGCCACGGCAATCCGCCAATGGCATAAAGAATGATGCCCAGAATGATGTTGGAAGTGTAGTGATACTTGGTCAGCCAGATGTGAACTTTATCCTTAGTCAAATCGGGCACGTAGTGGGCAAGGGTTGTGGTGTCATGGTGCATCGACTTTCCCATGAGGATCCATCCCATGTGCGACCACCACTTGCCATCGATCGGCGAGTGCGGATCGCCCATCTCATCCGAGTACTGATGATGAATCCGGTGTGTGGCGACCCAAAAAATCGGTCCACCTTCGAGCGCCAGCGTCGCACACCAGGTCAGGAAGTACTCCACCCACTTCGGCGTCTTGTATCCACGATGCGTCAGCAGCCGGTGATAGCTCATTCCGATCCCGAGGCTGCCCGAAATCCACCATAAGAAACAGGCGACGAAGAATGCTTTCCAGGTAAAGAAAAATAGCGCCGCAATTGCCCCGATATGGAACAGGCCCATCGCAATCGCCGTTCCCCAGTTGAATCCGTCACGGTTCGCCCGCTCTTTACGGCTGCTGCCTTCTCCGGCTGCGTTCATGGCCTGGCTCGCAGCTTCGCTTATCGTGTCGCGCACTGTCTGACTCATTGTCTCGATCTCCCCACACCCGTTGGCTGACGTCTGCCTAAAACAATAGCAAGAGTCGCTCGACCTGCGGTGTAATACTTCTGTAATCCTCGCTGGCTGATGGGTTACGAGCGTAACAATCGGGTGATCGGGTGACGGGGGAATCAGGCCGATCTAGCTTCAAACGCCTTTGATTTTCGATGACGGAATGACCCGATGGTCAGATGACCCGATCCCGGTGACGCAGATCATTTTCGTGCAGGTTCGCACGCGGTAGAGTATCTTTAAGAGTTCAACCCGTGTTTCCGAACAGGAGGTGTACGTTGAAGAGAATTCTATTCGTTCTCCTGGCATTGTTCTTTTTTATCTTTATGTTATGGGCACAGCAAGACCAGCCACGGCCACAGCAGGACCAGCCACAGGCCCAGGCGCCCGCGCCGGAAGCCAAACCTTTCCCCGAAGACGCCAAGGCAAATCCCGTCAAGCCGACCCCGGAGTCGCTCGCTAAGGGCAAGAAGGTGTACGCCATCGACTGCGCCATGTGCCATGGCGACAAAGGCGACGGCAAGGGCGACATGGCCTCCGACATCAAGAACGTCACCGATTTCACCAACCCGGACGCGATGAAGAACCACACCGACGGCGAACTCTTCCGCGTGATCCGGAAAGGCAAGGGCGACATGCCCCCGGAGGGCGAGCGGGTTAAGAATGACGATATCTGGAACCTGGTGAACTACGTCCGGTCGTTCGCCAAGAAGTCGTAGGGACAGCTGAGCGAAGCTCGGCAGCGGGCTGCGACCGGCGCAACTTCGAATTCGTCGATAAGCCGCTTCCCTACTTGGATGCCGCTTTTACTTCTACCCCCGCCCATTTTTCGAGCAAAGTGAGCGTAGCCGCATAATCCAAGTCGCTCTGCCCTTCCTCAGCTGCCACGTCATACACCTCTTCCACCGCTTCCAGTCCTGGTAGCCGGACCCGTGATTCCTTGGCCGCTTCGAGTGCCAGGCGAATATCTTTCAACATCAGCCGCAGCGGAAAATTGGGCGAGAAGTCGCGCTTCAAAATAAACGGAGCTTTGTACTCAACCACTCCCGACCGCACCATCGAAGCTTGCACCAGCGGCACCAGTTTTTCCACGTCCACACCCAACTTGGCGGCCAGCGTGAGCGCTTCGGCGAAGCCTTCATAGATGAGCGCAATTTGCAGATTCATCACCAGCTTCGTGGCCTGTCCTTTGCTGGTCTCGCCCATGTGGAAGACCTGCTTTCCCATTGCCTGGAAAAGCGGCCCTAGGCGTGCGAGCGCGGCGTCGTCTCCGCCCACCATGAAGATCAGGTTGCCCGCTTCGGCGGCGATCTTCGAGCCGGTCATCGGAGCGTCCACATAGTCAACGCCCCGCGCCTTCACTCGCTCAGCAAAACGCCGTGTGGCAGAGGGAGAAATCGTGCTCGAGTCCGCGATAATCATGCCCGCGGTCAGCGCCTGTTCAACACCGCCCGGGCCAAACAGAACGCCTTCCACCGCCTTCGTGTCAGAGACGCACATCCACACCACTTCCACGCCCTGCGCCGCATCCGCCGGAGTAGCCGCACGGCGCGCCCCTTCCACCTCCTTATCGCTGCCGCCGGTTCGATTCCACACCGCAACCTCATGTCCGGCTTTGACCAGGTTCGTGGCCATCCACCGTCCCATAATTCCCATGCCAAGAAAAGCGACGCGCATCGGCGTTAATTCCTCCCAACGTAATTCGTCTGAACTTTGGATTATAAATAGGACCAGCGAAGTGACGCTCAAGGAAAGCAGGATTGTTTTTTCTAAACAACTCAACCAACCCAGGAAGCAACCCGAAGAACATGGCCGCCCGCGTGTCGATACCTCGTTCCCGAGCATCTATAATAATCGGTGACCTGGGAGAACAAAGCCGATAATGTTTCCGTAGCCGGCCTTTGCCGCGGCCGGTCGAATCTTACTGGTTGAACCGATGCTAAAGTCCTCATTGAAAAATTCCGCGCTGCGCAAGCGAGCCCGCCAGTTCACGCGCCTGGTGCGGCACTCCGCGGTCACACCCCGCACCGGCCAGACCCACAAACCGAAACTGGTTTCGAACGGGGAGCTGGGCGTTACCTTCATCGGACACTCCAGCTTCTTCCTCCAAATTGGGGGACAGAACGTCGTCATCGATCCCAACTTCGCGCGCTGGCTGTTCGTTCTCAAGCGCCTGCGTCAACCGGGATTGAATCTGCGCGACCTGCCTGCCATGGATGTTGTCCTGGTCACGCACGCGCACTTCGATCACCTGCATCGCCAGTCGCTGCGCACCATCGCGCGCCAAACCCGCCGCCAAACCGGCGCCGCGCCCACCCTCGTCGTCCCTCATCATTTGTTCGACCTGGTCGACGATCTTGGCTTCGAAGAAATTGTCGAACTCGAGTGGTGGAACACCTATCGCCACGGCACGCTCGACATCACGCACGTCCCCTCGCGCCATTGGGGAGCGCGCATCCTCAAAGATTCGCATCGCGGCTATGGCGGATACGTCCTGCGCAGCGGCAAGCACTCGGTCTACCACGCTGGAGACACCGCCTACTTCAACGGCTTCCGTGACATTGGACGCCGCTTGTCGCCCGAACTCGCGCTCCTACCCATCGGCGCCTACAATCCGCCGCAGTTCCGCAACGTCCACACCAGTCCCGCCGATGCCACCCAGGCTTTTCTCGATCTGAAGGCCCGCTGGATGGTACCCATGCATTATGGAACCTTTCGCCTGTCGCACGAGCCCATCGAAGAGCCTCTCCAGTTGCTGGAGCGCGCCGCGAGGAGAGCCGGCGTGAAAGACAAAGTGGTCGTGCTCGAAGAAGGCGTCACCCGCTTTTTCTGAAACATCTTCGTCTCAAAACTCGGTTGTATTACCATGGAAGCAGCCCGAGGTTCCCGATGAAATTTGGCGTCATTATTTTCCCCGGATCGAACTGCGATCACGATGCTTTCTGGACGGCCAAGCAGGTGGCGAAGCAGGAGGCAACGCTCCTCTGGCACGACTCGCACGACCTCGAAAATTGCGATGTGGTGATTGTGCC
>Ga0187817_10001812_pt1 | contig 10710 bp, 10 predicted proteins | sample NC_wetland_sal_i_17_FD_132431 | JGI IMG/M metagenome (GOLD analysis project Ga0187817, IMG submission 132431) | Wetland sediment microbial communities from Neuse River Estuary, North Carolina, USA - SO4_2 | ecosystem: Environmental > Aquatic > Freshwater > Wetlands > Sediment | place: USA... | reverse complement strand
CCGCTGTTCGAGCTGATGGGCAAGAACATCACGCTGGTCGGCGCGAACGGCGACGGCCAAACCGCTAAGGTTGCCAATCAGATCATCGTCGCGCTCACCATCGAGGCCGTGGGCGAGGCGCTGCTCTTTGCCTCGAAAGCCGGCGCCGATCCTGCCATGGTGCGCAAGGCCCTGATGGGCGGCTTCGCCTCGTCGCGCATCCTCGAAGTGCACGGCGAGCGGATGATCAACCGCACCTTCGATCCCGGCTTCCGCATCGAGCTGCACCAGAAAGACCTGAACCTGGCGCTCTCCGGCGCGCGTGCGCTGAAGATGAGCCTGCCCAATACGGCGACTTGCCAGGAGCTGTTCAACGCCTGCGCCGCCCACGGCGGTTCCGCGTGGGACCACTCCGCCATGGTGCGCGCTCTCGAAGACCTCGCCAACCACGAGATCGCATCGAAGGAACGGCAGAAGGGCGCAGCCTAGCAATGAAAGTCGGCTTCATCGGACTGGGCATCATGGGGCGCGCCATGTCGTCGCGCCTGATCGATGGCGGCCACGAACTCTACGTCCATAGCCACAAACCCGCGCCCAAAGAGCTCACCGACAAAGGCGCGCGCGACTGCCGCACCGCGCGCGAGGTCGCGTCGCAGAGCGAAGTCATCATCACCATGGTGCCGGACACGCCCGATGTCGAAGACGTGCTCTTCGGCGAGAACGGCGTCGCCAGCGGCCTCACGCCGGGCAAGGTCTTCGTGGACATGAGCTCCATCTCGCCCATCGCCACGAAAGATCTCGCAAGGCGCGTCAACCAGCTCGGCTGCGAGTATCTGGACGCGCCCGTCTCGGGCGGCGACGTAGGCGCGCGCCAGGGCACGCTCACCATCATGGTCGGCGGCAGCGAGAAGGCCTTCGCGCGCGTCAAGCCGCTGTTCGAGCTGATGGGCAAGAACGTCACGCTGGTGGGCGGGAACGGCGACGGCCAGACCGCGAAAGTCGCCAACCAGATCATCGTCGCGCTCACCATCGAAGCCGTCGGCGAAGCGCTGCTCTTCGCCTCGAAAGCCGGCGCCGATCCCGCGAAAGTTCGCCAGGCGCTGATGGGAGGCTTCGCCTCGTCGCGCATCCTCGAGTGGCACGGCGAGCGCATGATCACCCGCAACTTCGAGCCCGGCGGCCGCATCGAGCTGCACCAGAAAGACCTGAACAACGCGCTCACCGGCGCGCGCGCCCTGCACCTCAGCCTGCCCAACACCGCAACCTGCCAGGAGCTGTTCAACTCCTGCGCCGCCCACGGCGGGTCTGCGTGGGACCACTCCGCCATGGTGCGCGCCCTCGAAGACCTCGCCAACTTCGAGATCGGATCACGGGAGCGGCAGAAGGGCGCGGCGTAATCTTTGAAGGGGCGCGGCTTTCAGCTGCGCCCCTTCATAACCCAACAACATTGTCATCCCGAGCGATGCGCGACCAAGCGAATGCGCGGGAGCGCGAGTCGAGAGCCTGCCCCGAGCGCAGCCGAGGGGGACCCTGGAGTTTCCACGACCATGGTATAATGACCATAGTTGGAGGGAGCATCGTGAAGAAGATGGCCGCAGGCCAGTTCAAAGTTCATTGTCTGGCGGTGATGGATGAAGTCCAGGCGAAGAAGGAAGCCGTCCTGATCACCAAGCACGGCAAACCGGTGGCCAAGCTGGTTCCCGTCAGCGGCGAGACGGACGATATCTACGGCTTCATGGCCGGCAAGGGCACCATTACGGGCGACGTCATTTCGCCCGCGCTTTCCCTTGAGGAGTGGGGCAATCTGGCGTGATTCTGGTCGACACGCATGTTGTAGCCTGGATGGCTTTTGAGCAAGACCGGCTTTCCAGGAACGCGAGAGCAGCCATTGACGATGCCCGCGGGACCGGAGGCGGGCTGGCAATCTCCGGCATTACGCTTTGGGAGCTGGCCACGCTCGCGGGCAGGGGACGCATCCGCCTCGATGTGAGTGTCGAATCGTTTCTGGGAGAAGTCGAGGCCCGCTTCACAGTGCTGCCCATCACCGGCCGGGCATGCGTGCGCGCCCTTTCCCTTCCGGCAGCCTACCCCAAGGATCCCGCCGACCGGATTATTGCTGCCACTGCGCTGGTCGAAGGGCTGTCTCTGCTGACTGCGGATCGGGAGATTCGCCGCGCGCGAGCGCTGCGGACGATTTGGTGAAGCAGAAATACCCCACCCGAGCAAAGGACGGTCGGAGTGGGACCTCCTGTTAAAAGGGGCCGCGGCCATATACTTTCCAAATATGTCAAAATCGCTCGCTTCAATCTTTTCTAACGCCGATGCTCTGCTCGAGCTCTCTCCCGAAGAACTGGCGGCGCTCATTTTGGAGGTACTCAACTCCATGGAACCGGAAGAATTCCGGCAGTACGCAACCCACCACAATTTCGCCATGCAGGCGGTCCAAGGATATCCGCAAGAGCGCCGAGAGGAGTTGAAAACAGTGCTTGTTGAGGGGTGGGCTTGGCTACAGCGCGAGTGCCTAATTGCTCCACGTCCGGGCACGGCGTCTGAGTGGGTAATCGTTACCCGCAAAGGGAAGCAAATGGCATCCAAGGCTCAACTCGAAGCGTATCGGAGAGCCAATCTGCTCGCAGGGATGCTGCATCCGAGGATAGAAACCGAATCGAAAGCCAGCTTTCTCCGAGGCGAATACGAAACGGCAATATTCAACGCGTTTAAGGAGGTAGAGATCGCCGTCCGGGAGGCTGGACAGTTCACGTGGAAAGATTTGGGAACCGAACTGATGAATGAGGCTTTCAAAGTTAACGCGGGAAAACTGAGTGACAAAACGCTCCCCGAGACCGAACAGATTGGGCTTCGAAATCTGTTTTCAGGGGCAATTGGGTACTACAAGAATCCGGGCAGCCACAGACATTTCCCAACTGATCCAGTAGAGGTCGCAGAGACACTGTTTTTCGCAAGCTTGTTGCTGCGCATCGTTGAGCGCTCCGCTGCTCAGAAAAAAACTCCTCCATGAAATTTCGGCACAGTCCAGAATGGGGGGTGGCCCAGGTAACCTCGCTTCGATCCAGCTAGACCGCTTGCGGGAACATCGCCTTATATTGGTCGTAATGTTCAACGATCGCCTTCGCGATTTCATCGGCCAAGTCCTCGGTGGTTCCCGTCCAGCCAGCTCCGAGAATCGTCCAGCGAAACTCTCCGCGCTCGACCTTTAGTTCTAAGTTCCACCTCTTGGAAGGCACAGGCGACTTGTCCTCGACATACATCTTCCCGGGACCGGGGGGCCTGCGATCAATGCGGACCACAAACCTCGGAGGCCTTGTCCAGTTGGGACTTAAGAACGTCGCCGAGGAGTAGTTCAGCACCAACAGCTCTGCGTTCGGCTCGGGAAACCACTGGAACGTGTGGCCGTCGATGTTCTTCCCCGTTCTGGCGAGATTGCCGGCGAGGTTCTTCAAGTGCGCCCACTCTAGCCCCGCGCCGTTCGCGAGTTTTTCCGTGTCTTTCTTCCCTTGGTTTCGGTCGTCGACGAAATCGTCAAATCTAGACTTCTGGTTTGGATGCTCGCCATCTTTTCTCTTGATGAGAGTCTGGTGGGGTCCAACCTCATCGAATCGGAACTTCGTGAACACGCCTTGCGCGTCCGGTTCGATCACTACCTCCCAACCTTTAAGATCTAGGTCAGCGAGTTTCGTATCCCAAGCCCACTGGAGACTGTACCCAGCGGCCTCCAACCGGGCCTTCAGGCCACTGCGCGCTGGATAGTCCATACTTACCCATTTCTCGACGATCTCGACATCTGGCGGCTCGACAGATTCTCCAGGACGCACCGTTGGGGTTATCCGGAGACCTCGTGGCTGCAGCGAGATCTGCACCTTGAGCGTTAAGAAACCATGCTTGACGCCACCTTGCGACCGGTCGGGGTTGGAGACGTAGTCGTAGATGTGATCTTTGCCCAAGGTCGTCGTGTGGTGAGTCCGCAGGTTCTTGATGCGTACGCCGTCCACAGAGACCTCCTCGATGAGCCAGTCGTCATCGGCAGCAGGCAGCTTACGCCCGTATTCATCGAGGCGGTGTGGCGTCGGCTTGAGTTGCACGCGCGCGTGCACGTTCTTCTTCATCTGGTCCCAGTTCATAAGTTCAATTGTGACACAAAACAAAAGTGGGTGGTCATGGCAACCTAGTTCGCCACAAGGGGTTTGCCCAAACAGGTGTCAGCTTGTCTGAGCCGATGATACGGAGCGGGCGCAAATCAAAACCCAGATCCCTCGACTCGGGTTTCCCGCGCTTGAGAAGGCGCGCGGGAACCCTCCCTCGCTCGGGATGACAATTCTGTTCTTCCTGATTTATTTAGAACTTCCTCGACCACTCCCTGGGCCAGCGCTCGATCACCACTTTCTGGTCGGTGTAGAACTCGACGGCGTCGCGGCCCTGGCCGTGCAGGACGCCCAGGAAGCTGTCCTTCCAGCCGCTGAAGGGGAAATACGCCATCGGGGCGGCCACGCCGATATTGATGCCGATGTTGCCGGCGGGAGCTTCGTAGCGGAACTTGCGGGCGGCGGCGCCGCTCGAGGTAAAGATCGAAGCGGCGTTGCCATAGGCGCTGCTTGAGAGGATGTCGATCGCCTGGTCGACATTGTCGGCGTGCACCAGGCTAAGGACGGGACCGAAAATCTCGGTCTGCGATAGCTCGCGGGCGGGCGGGACGCCGTCGAGGATCGTGGGCTTCACGAAGTTCCCTGCCTCGTAACTGGGGATGCTCGGGTTGCGGCCGTCGAGCACCACTTTGGCGCCTTCGCTCGCGCCCTTGGCGATCAGGGATTCGACGCGCGCTTTGCTTTCGCGGGTGATGAGCGGGCCCATCTGCACGCCGTCGTCGAGGCCGTAGCCGACGCGCAGCGAGCCGGCAGTCTGGGCGATGGCGTCGCGGAAGGTGCGCTGCGCTTCGCCCACGGTGACGGCCACCGAAACGGCGAGGCAGCGCTGGCCGGCGCAGCCGAAGGCGCTGTCGCTGACGATCTGCGTAGTCATGGCCATGTCGGCGTCGGGGAGCACAACCACGTGGTTCTTGGCGCCACCCTGGCACTGCACGCGCTTGCCGTGCGCGGCGGCGGTCGAGTAGATGTACTTCGCGATGGGTGTTGAACCCACAAAGCTGATGGCGCGGACTTTGGGATGCGAGAGCAGCGTGTCGACGGCGACCTTCGTCCCGTTAACCAGGTTCACGACGCCGGCGGGAAGGCCGGTCTGCTCGATGATCTCGAAGGCGCGGCGAATGCTGACCGGAACTTTTTCCGACGGCTTCAGGATGAAAGTATTGCCGCAGGCGATGGCGAAGGGCAGGAACCAGAACGGCACCATCACCGGGAAATTGAACGGACAGATGGCGGCGACCACGCCCAGGGGCTGGCGGATGGTCATCTCGTCGATGCCGCGGGCCACGTCCTCGAGGTTGCTTCCCTGCATCAGCATGGTGATGCCACAGGCGACCTCGACGCTCTCGATGGCACGGCGGATCTCGGCGCGCGATTCGGCCAGAGTCTTGCCATTCTCCAGAGTGATCAGGCGCGCCAGCTGTTCCAGATGGTCTTCCAGGAGCTGCTTCATCTTGAACAGGTACTGGATGCGCTCTTCCGGCGGAGTGCGGCGCCACTCGGGAAAAGCAGCAGCCGCGGCTTCAATCGCTTCCACTACCTCGCGCTCAGGACTCACCGGCACTTCCGCCAGCAGCTCGTTGGTCGCCGGGTTGACGACCTTGAGGAACTCGGCGGCTGTCGAGTTCTTCCAGCGTCCGCCGATGTGGTTCGGAAGAGTAGTATGCGCCTGCACCGTGCTCATGGCAGCTCCTCTGACACCAAATGGAAGCGCGGGAGACGGAGCAAGCCCGTCTCCGCACCTTAACCGGCAAGGCTGGAATGATAGTACAAACTGGGCGGCGCGTGGCTTAGATCTGGGGCAAGGCTTCGCAGCGGTCGATCACCGCCGCCACGCCGATCTTGTTGTTGGGCTTGTCCTCTTCCACGCGCACGACGGTGGCCTGGCAGCACACCCATTGACCGCCAAACTGACCGAGCTCGGGAGGCGTCATGAACACGATCTCCAGTTTGGAGTCCTCTTCCACCTTGGCTTGGGTAAAGAAGAAGAGGCCGCGGGAGCTGACGTCCTTGAGTTCCGCCTGGGCGCGATCAGAACCGCGGAAGCTCACGCTGGCGGGGAGATCCCAGCGCACCCGCGGAACTGCCCGTTTTTCCTGTCGTGACTTGGCCATCGGTCACCCCCGAGAAAAGACCCTTGCGCGCGCAAGAATAACCGATGCCGGGAACGGATTTCGTCCTTTCTCAAGACCCCGAGTCTACGCCGGTCTTGAGGGCCGGGGGGCAGAAAAAACGGTCTTGTTCTGAATTCATAAGCAACTGGGGGAAATGCTCGCACATGACAACGACCATTCTACTGATCGTATTTGCTGCGGCCGCGATGCTGGTAATGGTCCGGGCCGCCCTCCGACACTACCAGCCGACTCCAGACCTGCTGGCCCTCGAAGAGTACACGCGGCCGGTGGACCTGGCTGCCTTCCGCAACCTGGTCGATCCTGCGGAAGAAGACTACCTGCGGCAGCGCTTGTCGGCCAACCTGTTCCGCGCCGTCCAGCGGCAGCGCTTGCGGGCGGCGCTCGAATACGTGCAGCGCACGGCCTATAACGGCGCCATCCTGCTGCGCGTGGGCGAAGCTGCACGGTGCAATCAGAATCCGGAGGTGGTGGCTGCCGCACACGAGCTGGTCAACCACGCTCTGCAGTTGCGCGTGAATGCCAAGCTGGCCACGTTGGTGCTCTATGGACGTATCGTCATGCCGGGTTTGCGGATCCCGATCGGCCGCGTCACCGACGCCTATGAGAACTTGAGTCAGGGCTTGGTGCGGCTGGCGCGCCTGCAAAACCCGGCTTACGCCACCCGCGTCTCGACCGCGATCTGAAGGGGCCGTTCGCGCGGATGCCGAGTGGATTCCCGGTAGCGCTACCAACTTGTGAAGTCCTTCGCTTCGCTCAGGACTTCGGCGGCGGCCCTTGGACTAAAAGGTAAACGCCAGTCCGCCGCGGACGGAGCGTGAAGATTGCACCAAATCCAGCCTCTGCCCGTCCTGCCCCAACACTGGGACATAGCCCTGTGCCAGAAGGTTGCGCAGATCCAGTAACGCCTCCATGTGCCCGGGAAGGAAGACGGCGGGAAGCGGCTGGCGGATGAAGATATTGAGGTAGGGATCCGACTCGCCCGGAGAGGCGTTGAACATGTCTACCGGGGTGAGCGCGGGTCCACCAGTCCATTTGTAGGAAGCGATCCAGCGTGTCTTGCAATGCGGAACGCCGCCCGCCAGTTTGACGGCCACCGCATGTCGGCGCTCCACCTGCAACAACGCCCGCACCTCCTGCCAGGAGAGGCCAGAACCGGGCAGGGCAATGACACCACCGTAGCCGTAGTCCAGGGTCGCAGTCAGGTCGGGTCGGATCTGGCGCTGGGCCACCACGCGCAGCCCCTCGGTCGAGAGGTTTCCGCCGTTGTAGGTGAAGGTGCCGGAGTAAACGTCCGGCAGGAATTCGCCGGAGTCGGCCGTCACTTCCCCGACGCCGACCAAGGCGGCATTGCGCACCTGGTCGAAGTAGGCTGCGACTTGTACATTGTTGCCGGCGACGCGGTGCGAGACCGAGAGTTCATGGTGCTGGGCGTGCTCCAGGCGCACGCGGTCGTCCTCCAGCGAGACTCGCGGCCCCGACTCGCTCAGGTCGGCGGGGGCGGTATCGAAACCCTTGGCCATGCGCGTGTTGGGTTCCGAAGTGGCATAGCGGTATTGGACCACGGTATTCCGCGACAGGTGCACGACCGCCGTGCCGCCGGGACGGAAGGCGGTCACGCTGCCACGGAAGTCAATAGCCTGGAATTCACCGCCGAAGTTGAGCTCGATGAAGTCGGCGAGAGCAATCCCGTCCGCCGCCGAAAAAGCCGCGGCCTCAAGGGCACCGTCGTGCTGCACCGCCCCGGGCATGGCGAAGCGGCGCACCGTCAGGGCCATTTCGGGGCGCGAACCATCCGCCATTTGTTGCGAGTACCCCGCCCGCACCACGGCGGCTGGATCGCTACTGCCGTAGCCCACGTTGCCGCCCAGCGTCAAGGTTCCGGCAGAGAAGATGGACTGATCGATGCGGAATTGCGTGGCCATGTCGCCCACGCCGCCGAAGCCCTCATTCTCGGAGCCCGCCAGGAGCGATACCTGCGCCTTCAGGGTCCGGTCTTTGCTCTTCGCGGGTGTGTTGTCATCGAGCAGGCGCAGGATGGGGCGGCTGGTAACCGTGCGCAGGGTCCACTTCCAGTCGTCATCCGGCTGGGGCGAAGTCCGGGGCGGCGGCAGCCACTGCGCCACGTCCAACAACGTGGTCAGCGTAAGGTTAACCACCAGGTTCGCGCCGGCGCGGAGGGCGACGTTCTCACGCAAACTGGGCAGATAGGAGGCAGCCGTGGCCTTCACCTGATAGGCGCCGGCGGACAGGCCGGAAGCTTTGTAATAGCCACGCGCGTCGGTAAAAACGGTGGTGCCCGCAAGAGCCTGCGGCGAGACAATCTCCACCGCCACCCCCATCTGCGGTATACCGCTCGAGTTCTTCACGTATCCGCAAATCGAGCCCGGCGCAGCCGCGCTACACAACGGCGCCGCTATCAGAACCAGCGCAAGTAGGCATCCGATTCTGTGCGCCATTCCCTACCACCTGCCCCAGTAGAATGGGGCCACTGCTCCACGCTGAGGGTGGGGCGTGAGTGCAACGCTCCTGAGAGACACTTTTGCGCGTAGATTTTATGTCTCAAGCCATGGAAAAGGCAAGGACCTAGGGGCTTGGGAACCGCAACCGGCACCACTTTCGCGAGTGCCAACTACTCAAGCCACCCGATATAATCGAAATCGTGGGAGCTTCGTCTATGTATCTGGGTCGGCGGGCGTGGCCCGTTGGACCGATAAGTGCCCAGGTGCGAAACTTTCTGTAGCAATCTGACGTATCTAGCAAGGAGGGGTCCACCCTGCGGGGCCTCCGTACCCACGCGGCAGACAACGAGAGCAGGGAGGAAGCATGAACTGGAAGAAGATCGGCATGATAGCGGGCGGTGTGGTTGTGCTAGGCTCGGTGGTCGGATTCACCGTGTACCAGAGCCGCAAGAACGTGGTCGCGGTGCAGAGCGGGCGGGTGGTGCGCGAGGATCTGGCCAGCATCGTGACCGCTTCCGGCGAAGTCAACCCCAATAACTACGTCAACATCGGGGCCAACGCCTTCGGCAAGATCACGCACCTCTATGTCAAGGAGGGCGACAAGGTCAAGAAGGGACAGTTGCTGGCGCAGATCGAGAACGTGCAGCCGGCCGCCGACGTTTCGGCCATGCAGGCCTCGCTGCAAGCCGCCAATGGCGATGCCGCCGCCGCCGATGCCGCCTACAACACGGCGGTCGCCGACCTGGCCCGCGCCAAAGCCGATGCGGAGCAGAAGAAGCTCGATTACCAGCGCGCCCAAGGTCTGTTCAAGGATCAGCTCATCGCCAAGCAGGAGTTCGACGCCCGCGAAGCGGCGTGGGAATCTTCCGCCAGCGGCCTGGTGCAGGCGCAGGCCCGCATCGTGCAGACCAAGGCGCAACGGGACGCCTCGCATGACCGCATCAAGCAGGCGGCGGCCAGCCTGACCCACGCCTCCGACGTACTGCAGAAGACGGTGTACACCGCCCCCTTCGACGGCACCATCAGCAACCTGCCGGTGCGCGAGGGGGAGACGGTGGTGATTGGCATTCAGAACCAGCCGGGCAGCACCCTGATGACGCTGGCCGACATGTCAGTGATCACCGCCGAGGTCAAGGTGGACGAGACTGACATCGTCAATGTCAGGCTGGGGCAGCCCGCCGATATCACCATCGACGCCATCCCCAATAAGGTGTTCAAGGGACACGTGAGCGAGATCGGAGAAAACGCCATCGTGCGCTCCACCGGGGTCGCCACTTCGCAAACCCTCGCCAGCAGCCAGGAGGCCAAGGACTTCAAGGTGAAGGTCAGGCTCGATGATCCGCCGCAGAACCTGCGTCCCGGGCTCTCTACCACCGCCAAGATTACTACGGCGACACGCTCCAGCGTGCTGGCCATTCCCATCCAGGCGCTGACCATCCGGCAGAAGGCCGACCTGGATCCCAAGAGCAAAGGCAAGGGATCAGTACAGGCGGCCGCGCCCTCGCCGGCGCAGACCAAGAAGGACAAAGAGGAGATCCAGGGAGTATTTGTGATCCGCGGCGGCAAGGCGGTCTTCGTGCCGGTGGAGACCGGCGTCACCGGTACCACCGACATCGAGGTCACCAGCGGGCTGCAGCAGGGGGATGAGATCGTAACGGGCAGTTACAAAGTCCTGCGTACCCTCAAGAACGAAGCCCCGGTCAAGATCGATAACACGGTCAAGAAGCAGGAAGAGTCGTAGCTAGTAGCCAGGAGACAGCAGAATGTCCACCGAAGTCGCCACTATCAGCGAAAAACCGACAGCCCCGCCATCGAGCTGCATGATCTGCACCGAGGACCTGTGGAAGACCTACGACATGGGCTCGGAGCAGCAGGTGCACGCCTTGCGCGGGGTGGACCTGCGCATCGACCGCAACGAGTACGTCGCCATTATGGGGCCCTCGGGGTCGGGCAAGTCCACGCTGATGAACCTGATCGGCT
>Ga0187817_10001811_pt1 | contig 10710 bp, 12 predicted proteins | sample NC_wetland_sal_i_17_FD_132431 | JGI IMG/M metagenome (GOLD analysis project Ga0187817, IMG submission 132431) | Wetland sediment microbial communities from Neuse River Estuary, North Carolina, USA - SO4_2 | ecosystem: Environmental > Aquatic > Freshwater > Wetlands > Sediment | place: USA... | reverse complement strand
TCCTTGGCCTCGCAGTCTAGCATGCCTGGCAAGCCGCTTGAATTAACGCGGGTTTGTATTGTGATCCCCTGAACGCCCGCCTCGCTTCAAGTGGCGAGAGCGAAGGTGCTCAGGGGCGTCTAAGGAGGAGCTTGGAAAGGGTCATGCACGCGCGGGATGCGGCGGCCAGCAAAGCCGAGCCAGCTCCAAATCCCATCTTTTCGTGCGGCGCTTGCATCGATGACCTGTTGTGGGCGCGAGCTTCCGCGCTCACGCCGGAACATAATGCGAAGCCCTCTTGAGGGCAAGACACGCCTCGCGGCTGATCTCTCCCCCGGCGCAAGCGCGACTTGAGACTTCCTCACGCCGGCGATACACGAGACACCGAGCGGCACAACCTGTCGCGCGCTTTGAAGCCGCCGACGAGACGATGAAATGGCCGCGATTGACGATTTGCCGCATTTGCTTTCGACCTATGGGTATTGGGTCGTGGGGGGCATCATCACTCTCGAGAGCATGGGACTGCCCTTGCCCGGCGAAGCGACTCTGATCGCGGCCGCAATTTACGCCGGCTCGACACAACAGCTTAATATCTGGCTGGTGATTGCCGCGGCTGCGATTGGGGCGATCCTCGGCGACAATATCGGCTACTCGGTCGGCCGGGAAATCGGCTACCGTCTGCTCCTGCGTTACGGTCACTATCTGCAACTCACCGACGCCAGGATCAAGCTCGGCCAATATCTCTTCAGCCGGCATGGCGGCAAGATCGTCTTCCTCGGCAGATTTGTCGTCCTGCTCCGTGCCCTGGCGACCTTTCTGGCTGGCGTCAATCGCATGAGCTGGCCGCGATTCCTCCTCTGCAACGCCGCCGGAGCAATGCTGTGGGCGGCACTCTATGGGGGGGCCGCCTATTATTTTGGGCATACTTTGGAGCATGTCACGAAGCTGGCCGCGTTTGGCCTCACCGCCGTTGCAGTCATCGCCGTCGTGATAAGCCTCATCGTCGCGCGCCGGCGTGAAACCGAACTTGAGGAGATCGCGGAGCGCGCGCTGCCCGGCCCGCTTCCGACACCGCGGCAGCGAGCATCATAGTCCCGCCAAAGCGTGAGCGGGCATCCCCCAACAAGTAGGACTCAAACTTTCCTTTCCGTCATGGCTCGAATTCGGGGCGAAGCGTCGCGAGCGCGATGGCGCGGCCTGCGGCCCGGCGGCTTTCGATGCCTTCGCGCGAAAAATCGCGAAAGCCCTGGCTATCGCCGGGCTCCGTACCGGGCTCGAGCGTGAGCTCGATCGTCTTGACCTGCTTCAGCGCGAGAGCCGCATCGACCGCATTGGCGAGTTCGTCGGGAAGCTTGCCAGGAACGAGCTTGTGGAGCTGGTCGATCGTATCGATCAGGGCGTTGATCCGCTCGGCCGTCTTGGTGTCCTGGTGCATGCGATTGCCGAAACGGAGCTGGTTCACGCGCTCGCTGACTTCGAGAAATGATCGCGGGAGCTGCGCCGTCGTCGGAAACAGGTTCATGACGACAAGCATACGCTTGACGCCGTCGCCGGGACTGAACGCGTCGATGGCGTCGCTGAGCGGGGTATTGTCGACGATCCCGCCGTCCCAATAGCACCGCATGTCCTTGCCGTCCTTGATCTCGGTCCAAGGAAATTGCGGCGGCAGGCTGCCGCTCGCCAGAACATGCTGCGGCTCGATTGTGGTATATTCTGCTTTTGTAAGCTTCTGATTGGAAAACCGCTTCAACACACCAGTTCCCACATCGACTGCGGTAATGACGAAGGCGGTCTCGCTCGCATTGAGCGCCGCGAAATTGACGTGGCCGGTGAGCGTCCGCAGCAGGGGTTGGGTGTCGTAGAGGTAGGTCCAACTCGGAAACGCCAAAACATCGGAGCGCAGCGCATAAAAGTGCGGCAACCCATAAAGCGACAAATCCCCCATCATTTGCTCTGGCCAAAAAAGCGGGGACTCGAGCACAAGGTCGTTCCACAATGCGGCTAGTCGACGGCGCGCGTCGGTCCGGGTCGCGGCGCCCACGACGCAGGCCGCATTGATTGCGCCTATGGAGACACCGGTGACCGCCTTGAGCGTGACCGCCTGGCCTCTACCGATCGCTTCGTCGATGAGCTCCAGCAAGGCCGTAATCGCGCCGTATTCATAGGCACCAAGCGCGCCGCCGCCTTGCAGCACAAGGCCGATCTCGGTGGTCTTGGTCGTCACTTCGGCCATGGCGCGGCAGCCTCAAAGCTGGCCCCTTCGATCGGCAAGGCGCGCGGTGCGTCACGAACGCCCGTAGACGGGAACGATTGCTCCTCGCGTGACCTTATTCTCCGGCGAAGCCAGAAATAGAATCGTCGCGGCAACTTCTTCGACTTTGGGCCAAGCGACGTGGTTGGCGTTGGGCATGGCGGCGCGGTTTGCCGGCGTGTCCATGATGGAAGGTGCCACCGCATTGACGAGAATGCCCTCCTTGGCGACCTCCTCGGAAAGCGCAACGGTCAGCGCCGCCACGGCGGCCTTGCTCGCCGTGTAGGCAACCATGCCGGCACCGCTCCGCCACTCGAGCGCATGCCGCGCAGCGACATTGACGATGCGGCCTCCTCGCCTGGAGCGGGACATGGCATTGACCGCGGCGGAGCAGCAGAGAAAGCAGCTCACCAGATTGGTATCGACCAGCTGCTTCAGCCCGTCCTTACCAGTCTTGGCCACGGGCGACATGGCGAAGCCGCCGGCAATATGGATCGATGCCCAGAGATCAGGAACCTCTCCGTACAATCGGCTGATCACCGCCTCGTCTGTAAGATCAATACTACCAACCAGCTTGACCTGCTTGTGCTCACGGTAGTCAAAGCGCTCCACTTCGCCCGCGTCGCGCCAAGGCACATGGCAGATGCCGCCAGCCTCGACAAGCGCGACAACGACGGCGGTTCCGAGCGCGCCGGTGCCGCCCGTCACCACCACATGCCGGTCCCGAAAGTCCACCATCCAGACCTCGATCAGTTTGCCGCTCGGACCATGGTACCACGCGGGCTGACCCCCGCCAGAGGTGCCAGTTCAAAAGTTGCTTGCGGCGACCTGACCGTTCTTTTCAAGCCGGAAGCAATGGCTGCGGCTAACTTTAGCCCCCAGAAAGAGGTCGTCGCCTTGCACCTCATTAACCTCAGCGCCTATTTGACGCCCAAGACTTGGGCGGCGAGTGCGGTGTCGAGGAACTCGATGAAGGAGATGACCTGGCCGTTCGCAATGGTGATGAAGTCAGCGAGCTCGGTCGTGAAAATTTGACCGGTACCGGTGTGGTGGACGGTCGCTCGCCAACGGACCGCGGCGCTTGGTCCGTCGATCAGCATCTCGACGATGGTGAAATCGGTGAGCTCGAAGCTTGCGATCATGCCCTGCATCAGATTCTTGATGCCGGCATTGCCCTTGACGAGGACAGGCATTGGGCTTGCCTGATCGGAGCCGGCCACCTGGAACGTGGCATTGGCGGCGAACAGCTTGGTGACGGTCTCGAGGTCGCCGCGCACCCGCGCTGCGTACAGTTCCTCCAATAAATCTTCGATCGCTTGCCGATCGGTCATCATGCGGCCTTCTCGCTGTCCGCGCTCGCTTCCCGCAGATCCGGATCGGGCTGGTTGAGCAAAATCAGCACGGCGAGGACCGCCATATAGAAGCGGAACGCCGCCTCCTGGCCATTCCAGGTCTTCGATTCCCACATGGCGAACCATTCGCCGGCGATCACCATGAAGCCGAAAAACCAGACGAGGAACGCAAACAAGGCGCCCGTGATGGCGTAGGCTTTGGCACGATTGAAGGTGGCGCCGGGCGCGGTCCGCGCCCGCCAAAGGTGCCAGCTGCCGATAAGGAACAGGGTGCCAGTCCCGCCCTCTGCGGCAATGATGAGCGCATAGCCAATTTTCCACACCAATGGATTGGTGATCGCCCGGTACATCAGATCGTTGTTGGGGAAGGTCGTGTCCATCTCGAGCACATGCTGCACGAACAGATAGTTCGTGGCGTAGTCGGTGAGGTTGTCGAAGGTGACAAGCAGGCAGAACACCGCAAGCGCGAGACACATTACGATCTTGGTGAGGCGGGTGATCAGCATGGCGGGAAGTTCCCTCGCCTTTTGCGACCTCAGTTCTTGCTTTTGTCGACGAGCGCGCGCTCGGCGATCCAGGGCATCATGGAACGCAGGCGCTTGCCCACCTCTTCCATCTCGTGGCTATCGCATTTCGCCCGCATCGCCTTGAAGCTCGTCTGGTTGACGCGGTTCTCCAGCATCCAGTCCTTGACGAACTTGCCCGACTGAATGTCGTCGAGCACCTGCTTCATCGCCTCCCTGCTCGACGCGTTCACCACGCGAGAGCCGGAGACATATTCGCCATATTCCGCGGTGTTCGAGACCGAGTAGTTCATATTGGCGATGCCGCCCTCATAGATGAGGTCGACGATCAGCTTCACCTCATGCACGCACTCGAAATAGGCCATCTCCGGCTCGTAGCCGGCTTCAACCAAAGTCTCGTAGCCGTTCCGCATCAGCTCGACGAGGCCGCCGCAAAGCACCGATTGCTCGCCGAATAGATCCGTCTCGCATTCCTCGCGGAACGTGGTCTCGATGATGCCGGCGCGGCCGCCGCCGATGCCCGCGGCATAAGAGAGCGCAAGGTCGTGGGCGTTGCCTGAGGCGTCCTGGGCAATGGCCATGAGACTGGGGACGCCCGCGCCCCGCATATATTCGGCGCGAACCGTATGGCCAGGGCCCTTCGGCGCCACCATGCAGATGTCCATGTCGGGCCGGGGCTCGATCAGGTTGAAATGAATGTTGAGACCGTGGGCGAAGAAAAGCGCCGAGCCTTGCCGCATATTGGGCTTTAGATCGCGCTCCCAGACGCCGGCCTGGAGCTCGTCGGGCGCGAGCAGCATCACTACATCGGCCCATTTGGCGGCCTCGGCCACGTCCATGACCTTCAAGCCCGCCTTCTCGGCCTTTGCAACGGATTTGGAGCCGGGGCGAAGACCCACCGCGATATTGGCGACGCCGGAATCACGCAAGTTGAGCGCGTGCGCGTGACCCTGGCTGCCATAGCCAATAATGGCGACCTTCTTTCCCTTGATCAGATTGAGATCGGCATCCCGATCGTAATAGACGCGCATGCGAGAGTTCCCTGCCCTGAAGATCGGCTGACGCTGTTCTCGGGTGCGAGTTTGTGACGCCGGGCGACGGACTTTGCAAGGGGTCTTGGCTCAAGTCTAATCGGTTTCGAAACCGAGGCTTAAGGAGAGGATTCCATGAAAAACGTCGACCGCTGGTTCATTCTGATTGGCCTGTTATACGGCGCCTTCGGCTTTGCCTTCGGCATCTGGGTCGGCATCAACGAGCGCTTCGATCAGGCGCATCTGCATGCCCATATCAATCTGGTCGGCTGGGCGTCGATGGTGCTGTTCGGGCTGCTCTACCGCGCCTTTTCCGGCGCTCGCCGAGAACCAATTGGCGGCGGTGCATTTTGCTCTCTACAATCTCGGGGACATCGTGTTTCTAATCGGCATTCCGCTCGCGCAAGCGCGTCAGACCGTTGGCCTCGCGGCAGGCGGCTCGCTGCTCGTGCTCGTCGGGATGCTCACCCTCCTCGCGAATTATTTCCTGAATGAGTTCAGCCAACCCAGCGTGCCGGCCCGCGAAAAGGTCTAAGGGTTACATCCGTTCCGCGCCGCGGGAGATGGCGGCAAGGCCAGTACGCGAGACCTCGACCAGCCCCAAGGGCTGCATGAGCGCGATGAACTGCTCGATCTTCGAGAGCTTACCGGTGATCTCGAAGATGAAATGCTCGGTCGAAGCGTCGATCACCTGCGCACGGAAGGCTTCCGCCAAGCGCAGGGCCTCGACCCGCTTCTCGCCCTTGCCTGCGACCTTGACGAGCGCAAGCTCCCGCTCGACCGGGTTGCCCTTGAGCGTCAGGTCGGTGACCGAATGGACCGGGACCAGCCGCTCGAGCTGGTTCTTGATCTGCTCGATGACCATAGGTGGGCCGGAGGTGACGATGGTGATGCGCGACAGATGTGCCTCATGCTCGGTCTCCGACACGGTGAGCGAGTCGATATTGTAACCGCGGCCGGAGAACAGCCCGATGACGCGGGCAAGCACGCCAGGCTCGTTGTCCACGAGCACGCTCATGGTGTGCGTCTCTGGCTTCTCCTCGCGCTTCTCCAGCGAATATGCCGATCCCGGCTGCGTCATCACGATCGATCTACCTTAGTCAATGCTCGCTGCCCATGGGAGATGCCTCTTCTCCCTTCGATCCCTTTGCGCCACCAAGCTCGATCATGCGGACCGCGATGGCGATAAAGAGAATCGAGATCGGAAGCACCATCATCGACCATTGCAAATGACCATTCGCCTCGACCACGATGCGGGCGAAAATCACGATCAACACGACGATGACGACTTCAGCAAGGGTCGCCTTGAGCTGACCCACGCCGCCGAGCTTCATCCAGGCGGGCAGCCGTGCGCCATATCCCTCCGGCAACGTGAAAACGAAACCGATGGCGATGCCGTAGGCGAAAATCACAAGCACGATGCCGAAGAGAAACGAATCCACCGCTTCGAGCACAGGCACGGTGACCTGCTTCTCGGCGGCGTCGCCCGCCGCCATGATCGTGTGCCAGGCCTCATGCAGATAGACGGCGCCTTGCAGGAACATCAGCAGCGAGCCCACCATCGCGCCCGCCGAGCCGATCAGCATGATGGTCCTCAAGCTGAGGAAAAAGGTCAGGGGTCTATGCGTCGACATTACACCATCACCTTGCCTTCCTCGGTGATGGCATTCTCGATGTCTTCCTCGGTGAGATCGTCGCCCATCAGCATGTGGTTATGCGCCTCTCCACTTGGGATCATCGGGAAGCAATTAGCGTGCTTGTCGACGCGGCAGTCGAAGATCACGGGCCGCTTGACCGCGATCATCTCACGGATGGCGTCGTCGAGCTCGGACGGCTTCTCTGCGCGAATGCCCACGGCCTGATAGGCTTCGGCGAGCTTCACGAAATCAGGTAACGCCGCGGTGTAAGAGTGCGAGTAGCGGCCGCCATGCAGGAGCTCCTGCCACTGGCGCACCATGCCCATATATTCGTTGTTCAAAATGAAGATCTTGATCGGCAGGTCGTACTGCGCCGCCGTCGACATCTCCTGCATAGTCATCAGCACCGAGGCCTCGCCGGCGATATCGATGACGAGCGAGTTCGGGTGCGCCACTTGCACGCCGACGGCGGACGGCAGGCCGTAGCCCATCGTGCCGAGACCGCCAGACGTCATCCAGCGGTTCGGATCCTCGAATTTGAAGAACTGCGCCGCCCACATCTGGTGCTGGCCGACCTCCGTGGTGATGTAGGTGTCATGGCCGCGGGTCAGCGCGTAGAGCCGCTCGATAGCGTATTGCGGCATGATCACGTCGTCGCGCTTGCGGTAATGCAGGGATTTCCGCGCGCGCCAGCGGTCGATCTCGGCCCACCACGTCTTGAGTGCCGCCTTGTCGATCTTGGGCTTCTTCGCTTTCCAGCCCTCGATCATCTGCTCAAGCACGCGGGCGCAGTCGCCTACGATCGGCAAGTCGACCTTGACGTTCTTGTTGATCGAGGAGCGGTCGATATCGACATGGATCTTCTTCGAGCCCGGCGAGAAGGCATCGAGCCTGCCGGTGATGCGGTCGTCGAAGCGCGCGCCGATACAGATCATCACGTCGCAATCGTGCATGGCGTTGTTTGCCTCGTAGGTCCCATGCATGCCGAGCATGCCGAGCCACTGCTTGTCGGAGGCTGGATAGGCGCCGAGCCCCATCAAGGTCGAGGTGATGGGATAGCCAGTCATGCGCACAAGTTCGCGCAAGCGCTCGCTCGCCTGCGGCCCGGAATTGATGATGCCGCCGCCCGTATAGAAGATCGGGCGCTTGGCGTTGGTCAAGAGATCGATCGCGGCCGCAACCGCGTGCTCGTCGCCCTCGATCTGCGGGCGATAGCTCTTATGCTGGGAATTTGTGAGGCCGGTGTAGATGCCCTTGGCGAATTGGATATCCTTAGGAATGTCGACGACCACCGGCCCGGGGCGGCCCGTGCGTGCAACGTAAAAGGCCTCATGCAGAACGCGGCTCAGACTGTTCACGTCCTTCACAAGATAATTGTGCTTGGTGCAGGGCCGGGTGATGCCGACGGTGTCGCATTCCTGGAAGGCATCGCAGCCGATCAGATGGGTCGGCACCTGGCCGGTGATGCAGACGATGGGGATGGAATCCATCAGCGCGTCAGTCAGGCCCGTGACAGCGTTGGTAGCGCCGGGCCCCGAGGTGACGAGCACGCAACCGACCTTGCCGGTCGAGCGCGCATAGCCTTCCGCAGCGTGGACCGCGCCTTGCTCGTGGCGAACGAGAATGTGCTTCAGCCGATCCTGCTTGAACAGCTCGTCATAGATCGGGAGCACGGCGCCGCCCGGATAGCCGAAAATGTGGTCGACGCCTTGGTCGGCCAGAACTTGCAGCACCATCTCGGCGCCCGTCATTGCACGCGACATTCGCTACGTCTCACAGTCTCGCTTGGCGAACCGGCCCTGGGTATCCACTTTCTCGGGGGAGGCCCAATGCGGGCGCGACCCTACGGCTTCGAAGTCCGAGGGTCAACGCCAAATGCAAACGAATGAAAATATTTCTGCCAGCTCTCTTTCCGAAAATTACCGTCTCTGTCGTTATGCGAAATTTTATTTCCTGAGCCTCTTAGGCCCTTCGCATCGGCCTGAACAGGATTACGTCCCACGCCACCTAGACAGTCGATTGCATTGCGCCTATGTGCTTCGGCGCATGGATCGCGTCGGCCCCTTACGGCGTCAACCCTCAGCAGCCTCTACAATTTTCTCCCATCCTCTTTCATTCGTCGAATGGCGCGGGTCCTTAGCGATACTCCTGCTGTAAACGGCACTGAGAGCGAGACAGAGCGGCACCCGTTCTGGCCGCTCACGCTTGGCTGCATGGGCGTCGTCTATGGCGACATCGGCACGAGTCCCCTCTATGCCTTCCGCGTTACCCTGCAAGCGGCCGGCGGTTCGCAGGGCGATCTGTCCAGCGGGACAGTGCTCGGCGTGCTGTCGCTGATCCTTTGGGCCCTCATCCTCGTCGTTACCGCCAAATATGTGCTCATTCTGCTCCGCGCCGACAACAAGGGCGAAGGCGGCACATTGTCCCTGATGGCGCTTGCTCAGCGGGCGTTTCACTCGGCCCGAGCGCAGTTCGTGGTGCTTTTGCTGGGCATGATCGCGGCAGCTCTCTTCTACGGCGATGCACGATCACGCCTGCCATCTCGGTGCTTTCGGCGGTCGAAGGCCTGGAGGTGGCCACGCCGCAGCTGCAAAGCTACGTTGTGCCGCTCACAGTGCTGATCCTGCTTGCGCTGCACGGCGCGCGTCGCAGCATTTTTCGGCCCGGTGATGACGCTGTGGTTCCTCTCTGTTGGCCTGGCGGGCCTCGGTCATATCGCTGACGACCCGGGCGTGCTCGCTGCCTTCAATCCAGCCCATGCCGTGACCTTTCTTTCCGGCCATGGCTATATCGGCCTCGTCACGCTCGGCGCCGTGTTCCTTGCCGTGACTGGCGCCGAGGCGCTCTACGCCGATCTGGGCCATTTCGGGCAAGCCCATTCAAACGGCGTGGCTGTTCTTCGTGCTGCCCGCGCTCGCCATGAACTATCTCGGGCAGGGCGCACTTGTGCTGTCGGACCCGACTGCGGTCGCCGTTCTACCGGCTGGTGCCCTCATGGCCCTCTACCCGATGATCGCGCTCGCCACGGCCGCCACGGTGATTGCGAGCCAATCCGCGATCACGGGCGCCTTCTCACTCACAAACCAAGCCGTGCAGCTCGGCCTGTTGCCCCGCCTGCAGATCAGGCGCACATCCGAAACGCAAGCCGGCCAGATCTACATCCCGCGCATCAGAGGCCTCCTGCTCGCGGGCACGTTGATCCTTGTCGCGCTGTTCCATTCGTCCAACGGTCTTGCCTCGGCCTATGGTGTCGCGGTTGCGGGCACCATGCTGGTCGACGGGCTGATGGCCTTCATCGTGATCCGGAAGGGGTGGAACTGGTCCACGTGGGCCACGATCGCGTTGATGGTGCCCTTCATCCTGATCGACTCCGCCTTCCTCGGGGCTAACTTGCTGAAGGTCCCGCAAGGCGGCTGGGTGCCACTCTTGATCGGCGGGTGCCTGCTGGCCGTCATGCTCACCTGGCGGAGGGGAGCGAAAATTCTCGCCAACAAGACACGCCGGCTGGAGATGCCCGTGCAAGAGCTGATCCGGTCGCTGGCGAAGAGCCCGCCACTCCATGTGCCGGGCACGGCGGTGTTCCTAACCGCCGCGCCGGAAACGACGGCGCTGCTCCACAGCCTGAAGCACTATAACGTCTTGCACGAGAACAATGTGATCCTTTCCCTCGTCACCGAAAACATTCCGAGGGTTCCTACGCAGGACCGCGTAGAGATCCAGCCTCTCGGTGATAGCTTCATGCGGGTGATCCTGCATTTCGGCTTCATGGAGACCCCTAATATCCCGCGCGCGCTCGCCATTGCGCGCAAGCTCGGCTGGACCTTCGATATCATGTCGACGTCGTTCTTCCTGTCGCGGCGCTCGGTCAGGCCGGATGCTCGATCCGGCATGCCAACCTGGCAGGACAAGCTCTTCATCTTTCTGACCCAAAACGCC
>Ga0187817_10001810_pt1 | contig 10719 bp, 5 predicted proteins | sample NC_wetland_sal_i_17_FD_132431 | JGI IMG/M metagenome (GOLD analysis project Ga0187817, IMG submission 132431) | Wetland sediment microbial communities from Neuse River Estuary, North Carolina, USA - SO4_2 | ecosystem: Environmental > Aquatic > Freshwater > Wetlands > Sediment | place: USA: North... | reverse complement strand
GTCAGCGGGCGGCGTCGTGAGGGTTCCGTTCGGTGTCGCACCCCGGCGCCCGTTGCTAGGCGGCGGCGGGCCGGTCACAACGGGAAAGCGGCAATGTTCCACCACCAGGGCGCGCGGCGCGATCAGGCTGGCGATATCCGCCTCGCCGAACTCGCGCACCTGGGACCAGACCTCGCGGTAAATCGGTTCTTTCCAGAGCTCATCGCTAGGCTGGAAGTAGCCGCTCACCAGCGCGGCATCGATGCGGGGGTCGAGAGCGGCGCTGTAGAAGGCGCTGAGGCCGCCTTCGCCATATCCGGCAACGGCGATGGGGGCGCGTGTCTTGGCATTCTCCCGGTCGAACCAGTCCACCGCGGCCAAGATCGCCTGCACCTCGTATCCGACGATCTGGCGGCCGGTCTCGAAGGCCATGCGGTAGATCCACTCGCGGTGCGGCTGGTTGGTCATCCGAATCCCGGGAATTCCTGACCAGGTGTCCTCGCGATTGATGATGGTGGGGACCAGGACCAGGCAGCCGTTTTCGGCCAGCCTCCGCGCGAACTGTGCGCCGGGCGGGATGCCGGGTGCGAGACCGGCAAGCATTTCGGGCGACCAGTCGGCGTCCGGGACGGCCACCACGCGAGCTACGGGAGCGCCTTGCGGTTCGAGCATGAGGCCCTCCATGGTCACGCCGCCAAAGACCGGCCAGCGAACGGCACGGACACGATAGCCCGGACCTTTGGCAATCACCGAGTCGGCATTGGTGTCGGTGAGCAGGCTGACGGCGTCGAAGGGGGCACGCGCATCCACCGCGCCAATGATGATTCGCAACCGTTCGCGATTGGCGTCGACCGATTTCGCGTACGCTTCCGGCGACGTGTAATCGCGGTGCCAGAAGCGCGCGCGATTCTGTGGCGCGGCAGCCGTTTCGCGGTCCAGAAAATGGTGAATGCCGTTTACCATAGCCGCTGCCAGGTCGCCCGTCATCGTCAGCGGCGCCGTGCGCGGCAGGTTTTCCTGGGCAAGCAGAGGGATGCCCAAAAGAAATAACGCGATTGCTCGAATTCTCATACAGTCCTCCGTTGCGCGATCTCGTTTCGCATCGCAGTAAGGTAGCAAGTGAACCGCTTGTGGTAATGCGCTTCCATATCGGGCGGCCCGCGTTTATTACGGATCTCCTCGCGCGCGGTCCACCACGCCGATCGCCGCATCTACTTCAAGTAAACTCACAAATCCTGAGTCGATACACCTTCCTGTGCTCGCCTGCAATCACGAACCCGGCGTGAAAACCACCTTATAAGCCTGCTTGGGACTGCTGAGCAGCAGATCGAACGCCTTCCTGTACTCGGTCAGCGGCAGACAATGCGAAATCATAGGGCCGGCGTGCACCTGCCGGGAAAAGATCAGGTCGTACGCTTCACGCACGTCGTCATAGTATGCGTTCGAAGAGGTCGTGATCGTTTTTTCGGATCCCAACAGGGTGGCGTTGAACGAAAGGGAGGCAGAGTGTACCGCGAGGTTCACGTAGACTCCCGAGGGCCCGAGAAGGGGAATCGCTTCTGTGAAGGTCTCCGTAATCCCGACCGAATCGTAGATAACCCCAACTTCCGGAAGACCGAGGTGGGCTGCCAGCTCTTCGCGAATCGACCCTGGATCGATCACGGTAAGATCGAATTGCGCCAGCATACGTCGCGCGACAGGTGAGCTTTCTGCGACGAACACCTTTCGGGCACCCCGCGCCATCGCTACTTGCCCAATGCTCAGTCCTACCGGGCCGCCTCCAATGCACAACACAGCGGCGTCCTTCGGAATCTTCGTGCGCCCGGCGGCATGGACGGCCACTCCGAAAATATCTGCCATAGCGGCTTCCTGGAACGAAATGCCATCGGGAATCGGGTACACCAAATCCCCCCATGCGAGGCAATATTCCGCGTAAGCACCCGGATAGAACTCCATTTCGCCCCAGCCCTGTGCGTGGCCGGTATGAATCGTCGCCTTGCATAGGTTATGACGGCCGGAACGGCAATACGCGCATTGGCCGCAAGCACGGTACGGCTGGACGCCGACGCGGGTGCCTAGTAGATGCTCGTAAATTGAGGAGTTCACCTGCACCACGGTTCCCGCGTATTCATGGCCCATGATGATGTTCGGTGGATTATCCACGTGATGCCCGAGCGTGTGCAGCGCCCACGGGTTCTCGCCTTCCCAGTAGCGGAGATCGCTGCCGCAGATCCCGCAAGCCTGCACGCGGATCAGTACGTCTTCCGCCTGCTTCAGCTTCGGCGTGGGTACCTCCATGTACTCCAGGACTCTCGGACTCCTCAGCACTACAGCTTTCACAGTGCCTCCAGCTTAGTTGGAATTCCCAAGCAATAATACCCCGAATCGTCAAAAAACTCGGGGGATGTGCGCCGGCCACGGGCGCAGGGAAGGGATTGCCGGAAACGAATTGGGTAGTGCCTGAAAGTTGCTTCAACGCAATTTTCAGGCACTACCAGCAGTACCACGAGTTGCAGCTTGACGATTTCGGCGCAGTCATCTACACTGATCTCGCAGATTGTTAGATCTGCCTCGGATCCCAGCCGCTCCGGGGTGCTCCTCATCGTGCACAACCATGTCCCAAAAACCCACTGCAGCGGGCGATTTCCACTCTGCTGAGAGCTTGGCCGAGCGCGCATACCAATCGATCCGGGAACGAATCCTCCGCGGTTATTATCCGCTGGGCGCCGCCCTCTCCCGCCGTCAGCTCGCCAAAGAACTTCGCATGAGCTTTCTGCCGATCTCGCAGGCTCTTCAACACCTCGAGATGGACGGCCTGGTGGAGAGCAAGCCTCGTGTGGGCACCCGGGTGCGCGTGCCGACACGCAAGGACGTCCTGGAGCGCTATGGCTTGCGCGAGGCCCTCGAAACCCAGGCGGCCCGCCTGTGCGCCGAGCATGCGGATCATGCCAGCAGGCAGGAGCTTGTGAAGATGGGCAATCATCTGGATCAGCTCTACGCTTTCGGCGCCGCCAGCGACGAAGACTTCCTGTATTCGGTCCACACCTACCATATGAGGTTTCACTTGCGCGTCGCGGAAATCGGCGGCAATTCGCTGCTCTGTGGGGCCATCGAGCGCGAACAGGTCCTGGTGTTCAACTGGCTTTTCGATACGGCGGCCCAACAACCCACCCTTCCTCTGCATTTCCACTCCGAACTGGTGGTGGCGCTCAGCGGATCCACGGTCGATGCGGCGGACGCTGCCATGCGCGCCCACATTCGATATGGTATGGACCGGATTCTCGATGCCATGCAGACCTCGCGCTCCGAGAATGGCTGGAGGCTGCTGCGCAAATCGGCCATCCGCGACGCCCTCAATGGAAGATCGCGCCAAGTTGTCGGCGCGAAATAAAGCGTCCCGCGGTTCGCGCGCCCCATCCCGGTCCGCGCTTCCCCGCCAGTTCTCGCTCGCTTTGATATAACAGCCGACCAGGCTCCGACCACACCGGCGCAGCCGGACGCGCAGACAGCCATCATCATCAAACCACGCCCTCCACTCCCCACGGCGTCCGCATCGGTTTTTTCATCAGCTTCTTTGCCGCGTCGTTGCCCACGATCGTTTCCTGCTTCGGATCCCACCGCACCGGCTGCCCAGTGAGGATGCAGAGCTGCGAAAGCTGGCTGATCATGTCCGATCGGAAGGCGCTCTCGATGGGATCCACCACCGGGCTGCCCGTGCGGATCGCCCGGATCCAGTTCTGGTGGTGGCCCGCCGTCAGCTTCTGCTGGAAGCCTTTGGGCAGATTCGCCGGAATCGTCTCGAGCGCGCTGTCGGCAACGTGAATCTCGTTCGGCCCGATTTCCGAATCCATCAGCGATGCCGGCTGCGTGACGACCTTCCCGTCGTTCCCGTAGCTGATCACCACCCATCCTTCCGTGCCGATGAAGACCGCGCCATTCGGCACGCCCGGGCGCGGCGGGTTGATCATCGGCTGCGGAACGTCCGGCAGGCCGCGATAGGTGCGGCTGTCCATGAAGTCCAGCACAAGCCCGTCCGCCCACGTGCACTGCACCCTCCACTCGAGCGCGCAGTCAAAAAGCCCCTCTTTCGGAAAACGTCCCGAGCCTTCGTAATGGATCGGAGGGTCCTTGCGCCCCGAGGCGTCCGCCCACCGCTGGACTTGGTCCAGCAGGTGCGCGCCCCAGTTGTTGATCATGCCCAGGCAATAATCGGAAATATTGAAGATGCCGGCGCGGTCGGGCCGCAGGCAGCGGTCATAGCAGAACGGTTTCATCGGCGCCGGCCCCAGCCAGGCATCATAATTCCATCCGTCCGGAACCGGCAGCTCCGGCGTGGCCGAGCCGCCCGCCTGGTTCGCCGGAGCGACCACGTAAATCTTCTGTACCTTGCCGATACGGCCGTTCAGCACCAGCTCGATGCCTTTCTTCGCCTCAGGCAGCGCGCGCAGCTCGGCGCCGTAAAGACAAACCTGTTGCGGGAACTTCCGCACCGCTTTCACCGCCGCCAGGTCCTGCTCGACGCTGACGCCCAGCGGCTTTTCAACATGCACGTGCTTGCCTGCCTTGAGGCTCCGCAGCAGCATGGAAACGTGCCAGTGGTCCGGCGCGACATTATAGACGCCATCGATGTCTTTCTGCGCCAGCAACTCCTGGAAGTCCTCGTACATGCGGATTCCGCGGTTGGGACGTCCGGGCTGCAGCAGCTCGTACTGCTTCTCGAGCTTCTCTTTGGCACTCTCGCGATGGTCCCGCACCACGTCCGCCACCGCGACAATCACGACGTTGTCGAAACAGGCATACTGGAGAGTTTCAAAAACGGCTCGTTGGCCGCTCCCGATGATCCCCACCGTGACACGGTCGCTCGGCGGCGTGGCGCCCCGGCCCAGCGCCGAAGGCGGCACAATGACTGGCGCCGCCAGCAACCCCGTCAGAGCTCCAGCGCCCTGGCGAAAGAAGTCTCGGCGGCTCTTGTCAACACGTTTCTCCATCGTATACCTCCAGCGTAAAGGGCCTGTCCGCCCGAATTCAACCTGTTTTTACTGCAATATCATTGCTACTATACTGCCGCTGCGGGTCGAAATCAAGAATTTCCTGGACCAGTGGCAGCCTGCGGCGCATGCCTTTCGCTCCTTGTATTTGGGCCTATCGGCGGGATGTACCAGCTTGCCAAATTTTTTGGGATTGACTTCCCAAAAGATTTGCCGTATTCTCCAACTTGTTATATCAGTAAGTGGGGTCTGAATTCCCTCTGTGAATAGGAGGGCTGAACGGGGACGCCATGTCGTGTACACCTTCGCCGCCGTGGCGAGTGGTACCGGTGAGGTGTCTCCACAACTGTCGACAAAGGTCGACTGAGGTTCATCGGCGTGGACACGCACGGGATCGAGGAGACAGGCGGTTGCGTCCGAAACTCGCATGGCGCCATTCCCGTTCCTCGCGCCCTTGCCGGTCAGCCGGAGTAATGACAGGGTTTGGGAGCCGGACTTCCGGCTGCCGAATGGAGAGCGCCAATGAGACTACACATTTCGTCGTGCCTGATTTTTGCTCTTCTTCTTCTCACGGAAGGGCTGTTCGGGCAGGAATATCGAGGTTCGCTGTCAGGCCGTGTGCTGGACCCGAGCGGGGCTGCCGTTCCGGGTGCGCACTTGACTTTGGCCAACACCGCCACCAACGTTCGCCTCACGACGGACACCAACGCCGAGGGCAACTACACCCTCCCCTATCTGCAACCGGCGACTTATTCGTTGCGGATTGAACACCCGGGCTTCAAAGCTTTCGAGCGGAGCCCGATCGAAATCCGCATCGATGAGGCCGTGACGGTGGATGCTGCCCTGGAACTCGGCAGCGGCACGGAAACCGTCAATGTCCGGGCGGAGACGCCCCTGCTGGACACGGCCAGCGCCTCTCTGGGCGAGACGGTCGATTACAGGAGGGTTGTGGAACTGCCGATTCAGCAGGGGGTTCCCTACCACCTGATCTCCCTGACTCCAGGCGTGGTCAAGACGGGAACCAACATGCTGGATGAGAACCCGTATGACGGCACGATCATCTCGTATTCGATCGGCGGCGAAAGCGCCAGCGCCAACCTCATCACCGTCGACGGCGCGACCACCGGGCAGGTCTCCGGCGGCAATGGGCCTTCCTTCAGCCCCCCGGAGTATTCGGTGGGCGAATTTCGCGTGCTGACCTCCAGCTTCAGCGCCGAGCAGGGATTCACCCAAGGCGCGAACGTCAGCGTCAGCCTCAAGTCCGGCACCAACACAATCCACGGCGGCTTAGCCTACTACGGTGGAGGAAATGGAAGCCTGATCGCCAACCAGTACCTGAACGAAGTCGCCGGCAAGCCCAAATCGCCTTCCGGGCCGTATAAGCGCAAGGAGGTCGGCGTCGGCGGCCCCGTGTATATCCCCAAGGTCTACGACGGCCGCAACAAGACCTTCTGGTATTTCGGCTTCACGAACCTCGACCGGACCCAGGTCTTGACCCAATACCTGACCGTTCCCACCCTTCCGGAGCGGCAAGGCGATTTCTCCGGGCTACTGCCGTTGGGCGCCAGCTACCAGATCTACGATCCGTATTCCTGGAAGTCCAACGGCAACGGCACCTACACTTCCACGCCCCTTCCTAACAACATCATTCCGGCCTCGATCCTTGCCACACCGGCGTCCAAAATCGGGACGGGCTTCCTCCAATTCTGGCCGCTGCCGAACAACGTCGGCGGCCCCAGCTACAGTCCCAACGGCACCAACGACTTCTACTGCGACCAGAGCGGCCAGAGCAACGAATATTGGGGGATGGACCTCCGCCTCGATCACAACTTCGGCAACCGCAACCGCTTCTACGCGTCGATGCACCGCTACGACCGCACCAACCAGGACTACAACATTTTCGAAAACCCCGTCAGCGGCGATTCGTGGAAGATCCACCCGCGCGGCGGCGTCATCGACGATGTCGAGGTGATCAGCCCAACCCTCGTCATGGATGCCCGCATAGGGTTTGATGACTTCGACAAGCTCGTGACCAGCCTCGGCCAGACCGCGCTCACCTGGAAATACGCGACCTACGCGCAAGGCGTCGCCGGGTTCGCCCAGTTGGACAATTATATCAATCCGTCCATCGAGCGCATGCCGTCCATCAGTCCCGCCGGCATCACGGGCGCTCCTCCCGGAGCGAACCTCACGTGGAACCAAAGCTACACCTACGAGCCCTCCGTCCACTTCACCAAGACGCAGGGGCCGCACACGATGAACTTCGGCTGGGACATGCTGACGCGGCGGGACAACGCCTACCTCCCCGGGTTAGGCGCGACCGGGTCTTTCAATTTCAACGGCTCTTACATGGTCGGGCCGCTGAATACCGCGGCGGTGGCGTCGGAGGGGCAGGGGCTGGCGCAGATGGAATACGGGCTCCCCTACAGCACGTCGATCAACGTGGTGCCGAGCTCGGCCGCCCAGTCCATTTCCCACGCTCTCTATTTCCAGGATGACTGGCGCGTGAGCCGGAAGCTGACTCTGAACCTCGGCCTGCGCTGGGAGTATTGGGGTCCGACCACGGAGCGCTACAACCGCAGCACCGAGGGCTGGAACCCGACGGCGGCCCACTCCTACGCCGCGGCGGTCGAGGCGGCCTATCTGCAGAACCCCACCCCGGGCGTGAGCGCGCTGAACCTGCTCGGAGGGCTCACCTTCGCGGGCGCCGCCAACGGCGGCTCGCATGGCCTCTGGCAAGCCAATGACCACGATTTCATGCCCCGCTTCGGCTTGTCCTACGCGCCGGACGACAAGACCGTTGTGCACGGCGGCTACGGCATCTTCTTCGGGGCCATGGGCGACCTGTTCCAGGCGGTGAACCAGACCGGCTTCAGCCGCACCACCACCTACAACGCCACGCTCAACAATGGCCTGGACGGCTACCCCTACAACCTCGCCAATCCGTTCCCGGCTCCGCCGCTGCCGGCGGTCGGCGCCGGGTTGGGAGCCGACACCAGTGTGGGAGGCAGCATTACAGTGGTCCTGCCCCATCCCAAAGACCTGTACGTCGAACGGTGGACGTTGGGCGTACAGCGCCAACTCCCCGTCGGCATCGTCGTGTCGCTAGCCTACACGGCAGATCGCGGCGTGCATCTAACAACGAGCCGGAACCTGGATGCCCTCCCGAACCAATACCTGAGCACCTTGCCCACCCGGGACACGACCACGATCAACTATCTCACCGCCCAGCTCCCGAATCCATTCCAGGGCCTGGTGCCGGCGGGAACCAGCCTGTATACGAACTCGACCGTCTCGCGGTCGCAGTTGCTCGTCCCCTATCAGCTATTCACCGGCATCACCTACAACACCCAGCAGGGATACAACATGTACAACTCGCTGCAGGTGAATGCCGAGCGGCGGTTTGCCAACGGATTTACCGGAACGTTCGTCTTTACATGGCAGAACGACATGGAAGCGACGAGCTTCCTGAACGCCGGCGACCCGCTCCCCGAAAAGCTGCCCGCCACCACGGACTTCCCGATCTACTTCTCCGCCAGCGGAATCTACACCTTGCCGATCGGCCACGGGCACATGCTGCTCGGCAACAGCTCCAAGCTTGTCAACGCCCTGCTGGGAGGCTGGCAGATCGACGGCGTGTACCGGTATCAATCGGGCCCGCCGCTCGGCTTCGGCGACGCCCTCCTGAACGGCACCTGCCCCACCTGGGCCTCCATCGCTTTGCCGGCGAGCCAGCGCAACTATTTGCATTGGTTCAACACCGCGTGCTTCAACACCAACGCGAGCCAGCAACTGGCCAACAACCTGATCACCTTGCCGGCCCGCTTCTCCTACATCCGGGGCATGCCCTTGAACGTCATGGATCTCTCGGGGCTGAAGAAGTTCAAGATCAGTGAGAGAGTCACCGCCGAGATGCGCTGGGAGTTCCTGAACGCACTGAACCACGTCTGGCTGGGCGCCCCGACTACGTCTCCGACCAGCGGCGCTTTTGGCCAGGCAACCACGGAGCAGAGCGCGCCCCGCAGAGTGTACTGGAGCGGCCACATCATTTTCTGAGCACCGCCGATGGACGCTGCTTGCCCGGCGATCCGGCGCACGCCGCTGTGCCGGATCCGCGGCCGCGCTGGTTCGATATGAGCATGTGGGGCGCCGTCTAACCGGCCGTTGCTGCGTGAACGGGAGCAATTATGAAAAAGGAAACGGCGTGGGCGATATGCCTGGTCACCTTAGGGGTGGCGTATGCGTACCAGCGGGTAATTGGACCGCAACCTCCCGTGGTCGATCCGGGCGGTCCGGAAAACCCCCCATCGGATGCGATCGTCTTGTTCAACGGGCGGGATAACACTGGTTGGACAAGGCTGGACGGAACGCCATCGCACTGCACGGTCGCCGGCGGTGTGATGACCTGTAAGACCGGCGCCCTCGACACCAGGAGCTCCGAGACGTTCCGTAACGCGCAGATTCATGTGGAGTTCCTGGTGCCAAACGAGCCCGACCAGAAGGGCTACGCGCGGGCGAACAGCGGGATTATCCTCCAGAACGCTTACGAGATTCAGATTCTGGACAATTATAAGAACTATACGGCTCCCGATAGTTCCTGCGCCGCGCTCTACAGGCAATCCGCGCCGCTGGTGAACGCCTGCCGGCCTCCCGGCCAATGGCAGAGCTACGACGTCATTTATCACGCTCCGAAATGCAATTCGGACGGAACGATGCAGGCGCCCGGCAGCCTGACGCTGCTGCACAATGGCGTGCTGGTCCAGGATCATATGCCGGTGAACGCGCCGCAAGGGGCGCGCCGCTGCGTGTCGGAAGGCCCCCTGGTGCTTCAGGACCACAGCCGCTACGTCGGCCGGAAAATCGAAATCGAGGAAGGGCCGATCAACGGACCGGCCCCGGAAACGGACATGCAGTTCCGCAACATCTGGATGCGCCGGCTGGCGGACTAGTGCGCTTTTCGTCGAAAGAAGGATTCTCCCAATTATCAACCCACGATCGTTCCTGAGCCGAGTGCTGGTCCTGGCCGCGGCTGCAAGCTCTTCGGCTGCGGCTGCTTCCGACCAGCTCGTGTTGGAATTACGACACCGGATAGATCAGTACCGGTTTGACGAGCGGCGGGCGATTCGCGGAGAAGCAGTGAATCTCATGGGGCTGAAATTGTTAACTGAAGCGGCATATACGTGGAGACGATCAAATGAAAAGACGCACGTTTCTGACTAGCTCGGCGATCGGTGTCGGGTCGCTTGCCGGAATTTACAAGAATCTGAAGGCGGCGGCTGCCAGTCCGCAATCCGCCTGGGGAATCAACGCGGCGGTTCTGAAGTCGCCTTGGAGCGGCCCGCCTTCCATCGACGCTTTTCTCGCGGACCGCGAGCACACCATCGCGCTGGACCGCTTTTATCGCGTGGGCGGTTTGGTCCGTCCCATCACCCCGACCGAATGCCGCATTGCCTATACCGATGGCGCGCTTCTCGTGGCGTTTCGTTGCACGGAACCCGACATGTCTTTCCCCGTCGGCCTGCTCAAGGAGGATTGGTATGCGCTGGCCGGTCTGCCCTGCGGATCGGATTCCTGGCCTCCTCTTCCCGATGAAGTGGATATCTTGCTTCAGCCCGACGCGGCTAAGCCGACCTATTACCAATTCGCGGTGACGCCCGAAGAAGTGAAATACGGCTGCCAGCGCGTACTGCGCACGGAAAGGGCCCCCGATAGCAGTTCCAGGAACTCGATGGAAGTCAACCGGATTGAGACC